>Ga0310696_10006462_pt1 | contig 13905 bp, 12 predicted proteins | sample AusTroGonzalo_MG_4_FD_203885 | JGI IMG/M metagenome (GOLD analysis project Ga0310696, IMG submission 203885) | Bovine rumen microbial communities from tropical cattle in Woodstock, Queensland, Australia - Gonzalo_02 (v2) (version 2) | ecosystem: Host-associated > Mammals > Digestive system >... | reverse complement strand
TACAACCCGGATGGGAAGCGTCGAAGGCCGTACAGGGATTCGGACGCACCCACCGCAGTAACGAGGCCAGCGCCCCGATTTACAAGCTTGTAACGACCGATATCAAAGGGCAGAAGCGCTTCACCTCCACCATTGCCCGCAGGCTTGACCAGCTCGGCGCTCTGACCAAGGGCCAGCGCGACACCGGCAGCGGCATGTTCGGCGCGAGCGACAACCTTGAAACAGACCTTGCCCGCGACAGTCTGAGAGAGTTTTACCGCAGGCTCGGCACCGATAAGCTGGAAGGGATCAACGGGAAGGAAGTTCTTCAGAAGCTCGGCCTTCTGGAAAAGTTCACCGGAGAATACGGCCAGTTCAAGCTGGATGAAACCGTCTCACGGGATATCAGCAAGTTCCTCAACCGTATTCTCGCCCTCGAAGTGGACGAGCAGAACCGCGTGTTCGATGCGTTCATCAGCATCTATGAAGCGGAGATGGACGCGGCGATTCAGGCAGGCACGCTTGACCGAGGCATGGAGAACGTCAAAGCCGACAAGATCGAGATTGTTGACGACAAGGTTATCCATGAGCAGGAAGGCACCGGCGCGGCTACCCATTATGTCCAGGCGAAGGTTTACACCAAGCCGAAGGTCATTACCACCGTAGCAGAAGCGGAAAACTTCAAGAGCGGCTTTGAGGGCATCTTCCGAACCAAGGACGGCGACATTCGGGCGGTCTACCGGATTGCCGATAAAACCACCGAGTACGGCGCTATCGTAAAGCAGTACAAGATTCAATCCCCAAACCGCAGCAAAAGCAGCGTGTGGCAGGAGCGGACACTCAATGCGAACGCAGAGCTTCTCCCAAAAGCCGAGTGGCAAAAGGCATGGGACGAAGAGCTCAAGAAAGTACCTGAGTACAACGAGGAAGTCAAACACCTGCTGTCCGGTTCCCTGCTGCCGATCTGGAACAGCCTGCCGGAAGAAGGCAACACGAAGGTACAGCGTCTTATCACCGACGACGGCAAGGCGTACCTCGGCAGGATCATACCTGCTGACAAGATCGACGGCGTTCTGAGCCGCTTCGGAGAGAACCGCACCAAGGAGAAATTCACCGGCAAGAGCCTGATGCAGAAGGCGCTTAAGAGTAATGCCGTCTTCAATCTCACGTTCTACCGGGCCAAAATCCACCGCAGCCGTGTAAGCGGAGAGTGGCGTCTCGAATATGAGCAGCCGCAAAACGCATGGGCGATCCAGCAGCAGTACCCGGATATGATCATGGAGCGGATCAGCTACACGAACCGCTTCTTCATCCCGACCAACGAGAAGGGCGAAGCACTTCTTGATAAGCTGCTGGAAAACAACCCCGTGGCCAATGTCGTGGAACGCGGCGAGGATCAGGTGCAGTATTCCAGACGGCAGCAGCAGGAAGAGCGAGCGGAAAGCGCCGACGTGCAGAACGACTTCAACGCAGACCCCGAAGAAGAGCGCGTGCAGTATTCCCGGCGTGTGAACGACCCTGAAACCCTGAAGTTCCTCAACGATCAGTTGGAGAACGGCGAAGTAGTACGCACCTATAAGACCTTCCTTGAGCTGGAAGTCAACGGAAAGAAGAAACTCTATCCTCCTATGGCATCCAGACAGAAGGCCGACGACGGCACCCTCAAAATGGCAAACGCTATGGCCGTCGGCGAGTGGGAAGAGAGCGTCGGCAATCCAAACTCCAAGAACATCTTCTATGAGATCAACAAGAAGGGCGAAAAGGTCTGGAAGTACAATCTCAACAAAGAAGACAGCTCCCGACCTGTCCCCGCTGCATACGATCCTTATCAGCATTCCAGCGACGTGGTTTTGAATGACCAGTTCGATAAAGCCTATGCGCGTCCCAACCTTGTCACCTATGAGTGTGTGATACCGAAGAGCGAGCTTACCAGCGGTTACTGGTATCGTGAAGCACGCAACGACGGCGAGATTGTGACCGCAGCGCTTCCTGTCGGTATGCACCCGTGGAAGAAGGGCTCTGTTGCCGGGAAGCTGAAGAACACAAACCGGCAGGTGTACTTAACCAGATGGTTAATGCCTGTTCGGAGACTGGAAAACAGTGAAGTGGCGCGGATGTACAAGGAGATTCTCGACAGAGAAGACACCGAAGTATCTGTTCCCTTCAACGTCGTTCCTCCCGGATTGCAGGCAGAGCTTGAAAAGATCGGCGTGCCGATTGATTATGAAGGCTCCCCCAGCTACCGGAGATGGGACAAAGAGAAATTCCCTCCCGGAAAACCCATCGTGCAGGAATCTACCCGGCAGCAGAGTATCAGCAACCGGGAAATCCTCAAAATGGCAGCCGGGGAAATTGATGTAGAAGGGCTGAACGACGTACAGAAGAACGCCCTGAACATCTTCAACAATGTGCTGTCGCAGCTGGAGGATGCGCAGGATCAGCGTGCAGAGCTCGGCAGGCAGTACAAACAGGAACAGTTCACGAAAGGAGGCTCCCGTGCGGAAGCCGACCGGATTCGTTCTGCCATGTCTGTCTTAGATTCTAAGATTAAGAGCCTTGAAAACCGGCTTATCAGTCTGGAAAACAAAGACGTTCTCAAACAGGTGCTTGTGCAGGCCCGGAAGGTAGTTGAGACGGAAGAGCGGAAACGCGGCGACGAGAAGTTGAAGCGCTACCGTGAACGCCGCGACCAGAGCGAGGCAACCTTCAAATACCGGGAGCGCGTGCGGCGGGAAGTGAACACCCTGCGCGAGTGGCTGATGCGGCCCAGCAACAAGGATATGCGGGCCCACGTCCCGGCAGAGATTCAGAAGACTGTGGCCGACTTCATCGAGAGCATCAACCTGATGAGCAAGACGGCGCTCCGCACGAGCGGGCTGGACACCACCAAGGCAGACGAACGGTATCTGAAGGACCTGAAGAAGATGCGCGACGCGATCAAGCGCAACGTGGATTCCAAGGGCCTGTATTCCGGGTACAACGACCTGCCCGCTGAGTTCATGGAGACCTTCGAGGCGCTTATCAGCAGGACGGAACAGCACATGCACGACAACGGCGGCACCTTTGTGGTGAACGCCATGAGCGCGACAGAGCTTCAGCAGCTTGCACAGACCCTGAAGACCCTGCGGAAGTACATCGTGACCATGAACAGCTTCCACAACAACGCCATGTTCCAGCACGCCTATGACGCAGGCGAGGAGACGGTCGAGCATCTCGGCAAATTCGAGAAGTCCAAGAAGAGCGGCCTTCCCTACCGTTTCATGCGCTTTGACTACATGCGGCCCAGCTATGCCTTTGAGCACTTCGGCAAGGGCGGCCAGAGCATCGAGCATGAGTTCCGGGAAGGCCAGAGCGTGCAGGCGTTTCTTGCCAACAAGATCATCGACTTCGCCAAGAAGACCTATACGGCGAAGGAAGTGAAGAAGTGGAGCGAGGAAACCAAGACCTTCACCACAACGGACGGCGAGACCGTGACCATGCCGATCACCCACATCATGAGCCTGTATTGCCTGAACAAGAGGCCGCAGGCGCTGACGCACATCTACGGGGACGGCATCCGCGTGGCAAACTACAAGGACGGGAAGACCGTGCAGCTGGACGAGGGGCACATCGTCACCATCGACGACGTACAGAAGATGATTGCGGAACTCACTCCCCGGCAGCGGGAAGTGGCCGACGCGCTTCAGAAGTACATGAGCACCGAGACGGCGACGTGGGGCAACTACGTCAGTATGGCGCGATTCGACGTGGAGCAGTTCACGGAAGAGAACTACTTCCCCATCAACAGCGACGGGCGCTATCTCAGCACCACGGCAGACGAGAGCCCCGACAACGCGGGCCTGTACGCGCTTCTCAACAGCAGTTTCACCAAGGAGCTGAAGGAGAACGCGGACAACCGGATCATTCTCTACAACATCTTCGACGTGTTCGCCAATCACACGGCGAGCATGACACAGTACCGGGCCTTTGCCCTGCCCGTGCTGGACGCGCTGAAATGGTTCAACTACAAGAACGACACCACCAGCGTGCGCACAAAGCTGTCCTCCGCGTTCGGCGCTCCGCTGGACGAGCGGGCGGGCAGCGGCGCAAAGGGCTACGCGGAACAGTTTGTGATAAACCTCCTGAAAGCCTACAACGGCACAGCGGCACAGGGCGATCCTTACGACACGCTCCCGCTGAAGATGCTGCATCACTTCAACGGCGCGGCGATTGCCTTCAACCTGCGCGTGATTATCCAGCAGCCGACGGCGATCACGAGGGCGGCTATGATTCTCTCACCCGCAAAGCTCACAAAGGGCCTCGGCATGAGCATTGCGCAAATGCGGAAGCTCGCTGACGAGATGGAGCAGCACAGCGGTATCGCAGCGTGGAAAGCGCTGGGCTTCTATGACACCAACATCTCGCGGGGACTGACCGACCTGATCAAGCAGAACCCCGGCGTGTTGGATCGGGTGATGGAAGTGGGCACCAAGGGCGCGGAAGCAGCAGACCGGTTTACATGGGCGGCTATGTGGTACGCGGCCAAGGACAGCGTGAAGCGCAGCAACTACGCGAGCGAGGAGGAATACTACAAAGCGGTTACAGAACTGTTCGAGGAAGTCATTTATAAGACGCAGGTGGTAGACAGCCTCCTAACGAAAGCGGAGTTCCTGCGCAGCAAGGGCGCTATCGCGCGACAGCTCGGTTCCTTCATGTCTGAGCCGTCGGCAACCATGTCCATGCTGACCGACGCCTACTACAAGTACACGGACGATCTTCAGCAGGGCATGAGCCGCAGCGAGGCATGGAAGCGCAACGGCGGGAATATCGCCAAGACAGCGGCGGTCTACGCCGTCGGGCAGGTGATCCTGTCGGCCATGCAGGCGGTTATCGACGCATGGAGAGACGACGACGACCAAGACCCGGACTGGCTGAAGAACTATATCGCCAAGTACCTGAAAGCCTTCAAAGGAAACCTTGTGGAAGAAGAGCTGATTTTCGGCAAGATTCCTGTTGTCTCCGAGCTGTACGAGCTGATGAAAGGATACCTGGACAAGTTCGGCGTGTTCGACAAGCTCGGCCTCGACCTGTACGGCAACGATATATCCTCCGGCCTCGCCATGTACACCAAGTATCTGAGCAAGGCCATGGACATTATTGCCGGGAAGTGGAACGGAGACAGCAAATACAACAATTATACCCCGTATTCGATTGCCTACAATCTGGTGCGTGCTGTGTCGAACCTGTCCGGCATCCCGCTTGCGACGGCATGGAGAGAAGTACAAGACCTGTGGAACAACACCGTTGGCTTCTTCGCGCCGGACAAGAAATTCGTTTATTATCAGCGAGCTATTGACCGGACCTTCGCCGACTACATCAAGCCTACCGGTATGACGCAAAAGCAGTATCAGGATATTCTTGATAGCGCGGATCAGGTGTGGGGCGACAGCAACGGGAAGTATAAGATGGACGAGGTAGGCGCGGCCCTTGTGGCAGCGCTGGAAGACGGGACGATCACCGAAGAACAGGCGGCGGCCGTCTGGCGCAGCAAGTGGCACAAGGACAACAACCAGACCTTCGACGACTGGCGCGGCAAGGGAAACGGCACAAAGGCAGAGACGCCGGCAGCCGCAGCGGCAACCGGCAGCAGCACGCCCACGCGGACGGCGGTCCCCTTCACCCCGGCAGCACCGGCAGCGACGGCGAAAGCCGCAGCAACCGGCGCGAGCAGCTACGACGACTTCAAGAAGGTCCCGGTCTATGACAGCAGCGCCAAACAGGCCATGTACAGCATTTGGGAGACGCAGCTTCAGGGGAACATGAGCCTTGATAGGTACATGGAAATCCTCACGAACGCGGACACCGACGGCAACGACAGCCTGAAGCAGGACGAAATGGGCGTGGCGCTCATGACGGCCATGCAAAGCGGCGAGCTGACCTTCGATCAGTGTGACGCAATCTGGCGTACACAGTGGAACAAGGCGAGGAGCAAGACCTTCGCCAAATGGCTGAACGGATAAGAAAGGAGATCACCATGAACAACGCTATCACACGTTTCTCGCTCGACCTGAACGAGCAGGATTCACAGGTCTATGTCACCGTCAGGCAGGGGGACACGGCGAAAAAGCTGTCCGTATTGTTGAAGGAGAGCGGCACTCCCTACAGCATTGCGGACGGCACCACCGCCGTCCTTGCGGCACAGAAGCCGGACGGTACATATATAAACGCGAGCTGTACGATCACCGAGGAAAACCGCGTGGAAATCGTACTGCCCGCAACATTCACGGCAACCGTCGGAAGACACAAGGCGTGTATCAAGCTGACGGGAAGCGGAGCGGCACTGACTTCCCCGGCCTTCACGATCTTTGTAGACGCCCCGGCGGCGACCGTATCATGAAAGGAGTTCAACTGAATGGCTAACAGACCATATCTTGACCAGATGGAAGTTGACGGCGTGACCTACGATCTCCGGGCGGCCAACGGCACGCCCCTGATTGAAGGGTACGGCGGCAACGACCTGTCGGAAGAGTTTGAAAACGCGGCAGCGCTGCACACAGCGATTGCGGCGGGCGACTTCTCCAAAATTCACATCGGGGACTATTTCCCCATCACCCTGAACGGCAGCTATAAAGACTTCGCACGCTTCACCGTGCCCAGCGGCGTGACGTATTACAGCGACGCGGCGCTCACCACGGAAGTGGACACCACGGACGCGGCGTATGAAGGCGAGTATCAGAGCGCGACCGCGATCAAGTTCAAAATCAGCGGCACGGACTACTACGCGGCAATCGGCGACTGCACGGCTGGCTTCACCAAGAGCATGAACGCGAATGTAAAGCTGGAAGTGGCTGCGATCAACCCATACCTGAGACACGGCGACACGGAGCTGACTGCACAGCACGTCCTTCTTGTTTCCCGCGACTGTCTGCCGCCGACGCTTCAGTATCGGTGCAACAACAGCGTGTGGTACGACACCACGCAGGTAAACCCGTGGCGCGGCTCCGCTCTGTGGGAAACCCTGAACAACGCCGACAACGGCATTATCAAGCTGCTGGAAGCAACCAGCCTCGGCGCTTACGTCTTCAAGGGACCCAACAACAAGGGTATGCGTGCCATGCTGGCAACCATGGCAGCGGGCGCAGGATCACCCACAAACTGGGCGTGGACGGACAGAGGCAGACTGTTCCTGCCGACGGAACGCGAAGCATACGGCGCTCCCGCGTGGGGCAACGCCGGAGGCTATGAGGCGGGCAACCTGTACAACCAGTGGCCCATCTTCGCCGGAAGCTCCCGCCACCTTATCAAAGGGGCCGGAGACGGCGGCGGCCGTAGCCACTGGTGGTTGGAGACCGCCTACTCGGCCACGGCCTTCGCGCGTGTCAACAACGCCGGGTATGCCAGCAACGACGGCGCGGCCACCACCACCATCCGCGTGCCGCTCTGCTTCCTCCTCACCTGACACCCTATACAGCGCCCCTTCATGGGGCGCAAAGAAGGAGCTACGATCATGAGCAACGTCTATACAAGAAACAGGAACGCAACCGGGAAGGAGTATTACGATATCGCGACGCAGCTCTACATGGAGCTCCGGCGCGTGACCGGAAACCCGAAAATCTTTCCGAAGCGCACACTCTACACGGACGTGGTGCCAATGCTGAACAGCTGGCACGAGATGCGGAACAACCTGACCAAAGCGGAAACCCGCTTCCCGGTCGATGATTATTCCCTGAAGGTCCGCAAGGAGTATTTGCAGCGGGCGATTGAGGCGGGCGAAACTCTCTTCACGCAGATGCAGGACTGTGTATGGGCCATCGACAGCGTAACTCCCGACCGGGTAGAGCAGTTCGGCCTTCTGCTGATACAGGAGTTAAAGCTCCTGCGCGGCATGAAGAAGAACGCCAAGATTCAGAAGCCAAAGCAATAATCCACAGCAGGTTACCGGCTGTAAACCGTAGCAACTGGTGGTTGGAGACCGCCAACTCGGCCACGAACTTCGCGAATGTCAACAACAACGGGAATGCCAACAACAACAACGCGGCCAACACCAACATCCGCGTGCCGCTCTGATTCCACAGTATCGGCCAGTCAAAGTAAGCCGCAGGACGGCTGAAATCCGTGCCTCATTATGGAAGGAGCCGGTAACCTTCCCGAAACCTCGTGAGAGGAGGGTAAATATGTACGGTGATGCAAGGGGCGGACGCTGCTTGCATGGGCGGGCCAGCGCAACAGCTCGCTTTCATGCCCCGATGCTAAGCAGGTAGAACGGCGCTCGATAATCAGTCCTGTACTCCGTACCGCTTTTATATGACCAGCGAAGAGAGACACAAAGCGCGCTATGAACGTCGCAAGCGGAGACGCGAAGAGAAGCGGCGCGACGCCATAGCGCAGTATGACAACTACGATAATCTCTGCACCTGCAACGCTCTGTTCAAGGCGGCCCGGTCCTCCGGGAAGTCTATCCGATGGAAAGCATCGGTACAGCGATATTTCATGAGCTGGCTTCGGAACATCGTCCAGCTACGCCAGATGCTTCTGGAAGGCAAGGACGTGACCATGGGCTTCATTGAATTTGACCTGATCGAACGGGGCAAGAAACGGCACATCAAGTCCGTACACTTCAAGGAACGTGTCGCGCAGCGGTCTCTATGCGACAACGCCCTTGTGCCAGTCCTGAGCCGCAGCCTGATATATGACAACGGCGCGAGCCTCGAAGGCAAGGGCATCTCCTTTGCCCGCGACCGGCTGAAGCACCATCTTCACCAGTATTACCGGAGAACCGGAAGCAACGCCGGGTATGTGCTGCTGATGGATTTCAGCGGCTACTTCGACAATATCCAGCATGGGCCTGTCTATGAAATGCTGGGCAGGGCTTTCGACGACAAGAGAATCTATGAGCTGTGCCGGTACTTCATTGAACCGTTCGGCGAGAAGTCTTTAGGAATCGGGAGCCAGGTATCGCAGATCCTCGCCGTCTCCTACCGCAGCAGCATCGACCACTATGTGAAAGAAATCCTGCGCGTGAAGGAATACGGCTGCTACATGGACGACTGTTATCTCATCCATGAGAGCAAGGAATATCTGTGGTACTGTCTGGAAGAAATCGACCGGCTGTGCAAGGAGAAGGGTATCAGGCTGAACCGGAAGAAGACGCAGATTGTGAAGCTGTCGCACGGATTCCCGTACATGAAGGGCATCTACTACCTGACCGGAACCGGAAAGGTGATTGTGAAGCCCTGCAAGGTCAACACCGTGCGGCACCGGAGGAAGCTGAAGAAGTTCCGGCGCTTCAAGGATCAGGGGCTTCTCGGACAGGAACAAATCACCTGTGCGCACAATTCCTATCGTGGTTACATACTGAAGGACTATAACAGTCACAAGACTGTCCGCAGCATGGACAAGCTCTTTCACGAGCTGTTCGGCTACAACACAAAGATCAACCGAAAGGAGAAATTTTAATGTACGTTTATGTAGACGGCTCCGGCAGAATCACCGCATACAATCCCAACGACATGGGAGGCAACGACGGCTGGTACCAAGTGCAGGAGACTATCGGAGAACCGATCACCGAAGAACACGGCATTCCGATCTATAAGTATGTCAACGGGCACGTCGTCTCCCGGACGGCTGAAGAGATTGCCGCCGATATCCCGGACCCCGTGCCGCCTGTCCCCTCTGATATCGAGCTGCTTCGGCAGCAGGTACTGGAACAGCAGGCACAGCTTGACGAGCAGGCTGACGCTCTGATCGAGCTGGCCGCACTCATTGACGGAGGTGAATAATCATGGCGAAAGTCTATTACCGCAAGATCAAGGCCGGGCAAATGACCATCGACGACGTTCCGCAGCGGTGGAAAGCTGCCGTTCAGGAACTGCTGGACGAGGATGAAACCGGCTGAGGCACGGGAGGAAATCGCGGAGAAGGTCCACAACATCATGGACACTCTCCGCGAATACCCCGACGAATTTATTGATTACCACTGTGAGAAGATTCTCGACCGACTGGACCTTCTTGCAAGGGTGAACATGGAGGATAACTTATGAGTAAATCAAGCATTTGGGCGAAACTGAAGGCGAAAGGCTTCTCTGATTATGCGTGCGCTGCCATCATGGGGAACATGCAGCAGGAATCCGCGTTCCGCTCAAACAACGTAGAGGACCGCAGCGGCATCCCGGACGAGCAGTACACGGCGCAGGTGGATAACGGAAGCTATTCCCGGCAGCGCTTCCTGTCGGACGCCTACGGGTACGGACTGTGCCAGTGGACGTATTACACCCGGAAGATTGCCCTGTACGATCTCGCCAAGAGCAGGGGCGTGTCTGTGGCCGACGAGCAGATGCAGATTGACCTGCTTGTGCAGGAGCTTCAGACGGATTATCGGAGTGTGTACGACGTTCTCATGTCCGACGCTTCCCTGTACGACATGACGGCGAAGTTCATGCGGACGTTCGAGAACCCCGCCGATCAGTCCACAGGGGCGATCAACTACCGCGTGGGCCTTGCTTCGGCCGTCTATGAGGAGTTTGCAGGAAGCACGCCTGAACCGTCTCCAGAGCCGCCACAACCGCCGGAACCCGACACACCGACTACACCGTACTGGAAACCCCGGACGCTCTGTGAGGGGATGCAGGGGGCCGACGTGGCCGTTTTGCAGGCACTCCTGCAAGCGCACGGCTACAAGGTGGAGATCACCGGCGTGTTCGACAACAAGACCAAGATTCAGGTCCTCGCCTTTCAGGGAGAGAACGGCCTTGCGACGGACGGCATTCCGGGGCCGAAGACCTTCCGGGCATTGGGGGTGAACGTATGACGATCACTCCTCAGACCATCATCACGGCAGCCGCCGTCCTCGCTGCCATCGTCGCGATCTTCAAGTATTACAACAAGGTCTATGACCTTGTGAAACACCAGAAGGATCAGGACGGTGACATCAAGATCATCAAGAAAGAGCAGACCCTTATCATCTACGGCGTGCTCGCCTGCCTGAAGGGGATGCACGAGCAGGGGGCCAACGGCCCGGTAACAGAGGCCATAGACAAGATTGAGAAACATATCAACCTTGCGGCCCACGATCAATTATGAAAGGAGAACACACCATGCTCGAACAGAAAGAAAGGTACATCGTCACGCTTGCGGACGGGAAGCAGATCAACGCCAAGTGCTCGACCTTCGCCGAGTGCATTGCGGCTTTCGGCGAGGAGAACATCGTCGCCATCGAAAAGCTCGACTATGAGGAGGAGTAAAACATGAACATTCTCAACAGCTATCTGACGCAGGTTATCCTTCTTCTGATGCTGGCTCTCGCGGGCTGGCTCGGCGTGCAGGCGAAGAACCTGTACAAGAAGTACGTCACCACGGAGATCAAGCAGGCGGTATGCAGAACCGTCGTGCGGACCGTGGAACAGCTCTACAAGGACCTGCACGGCGAAGAAAAGCTGCATAAGGCCATGGGGCGAGCATCCAAGATTCTGGCAGAATACGGAATCACTGTCAGCGAGTACGAGCTTGTCTCCATGATCGAGGCTGCCGTCAACGAGTTCAACGACAGTTTCAAGAAAACGGAGCAGCCGGTTCCAGAGCTGCCGGAGTAACCCGGCGTTCGTAAAACCGTTCGTAAAATTGCCGCTTATTTCTATTCTACAATGTTGAATCGTGGTTTTCCTGCGACAGAAAACGCGGCGCGAAGGTGATACGAAAAGCGGGGAAAAGTACAGTAAATACAAGGAAAGCGGGAGATTTTGTGTAAATCTCTCGCTTTCTGTTCTGGCAGGGGAAGAAGGCTTCGAACTTTCCTTGACCCTGCCAAGAGGCCCGTAAATTCAGCTCTTTTCAATTTCGTTCGTAATTCCGTTCGTATTTTGACCGTTATAGAAGGCTTTCATCTTCTCTATGTTGTCGTTCTTGTCCAGCTTCGACAGGTGGGTATAGATGCGGTGCACGCAGGTAGGATCACCCCAGCCGCCGACGGCGCAGGTGGTACGTTCATCCCATTTCAGGTGATAGGCGAGGCTGGCGAAGGAGTGGCGCAGGCCGTGGATGGTAACAACCGTCAGATTGTTCCTCTCGCAAATCTTCTCTATCTGCCTCCGCAGCGGGGAGGCTGCCTGTATGTGTATCTCCCCTTCCTTCGGCCATATCTCCGTAAGGCGTGGAATCATGACCTGTATATCCCGCCGGGAAGGATCGTTCTTGTTCGCCTCCTTGAAGACGAGCTTGTCTTCCTTGTTCGGGACGACGGCACCCCGGACGCGGATCACGTTCTTCTTGATGCTGTCCGGCTTCAGAGCGCGGATTTCCGATATTCTCAGGGAGTGCAGCGCGAGCAGGCACGCGAGCTCGCAGGACTTCCCGCGAATCGCCTGGACAAAAACCTGTATCTCTTCATAGTCCAGCCACGGCGTTTCTTTCTGATTGCTCTGCGGCAGATTCACCTTCGGGACCGGCAGGCCGCCATAGTTCAGCGCTGCCGTGACCATCCTCCAGCCGTTATAGACGGTCTTCGGCGCTTTCTTCTTCGCTTCGGCTGATATCATCTCCTGCCACGGCATCGTCCAGATATCCTCTTTCATGTAGTCCTGAAAGCGATTCTTCAGCATGGATTCATAGGAGCGGACGGTATCAACGGCGAGGACGGCTTCATTATCATCTACATACTTCCGTATCACGGATTCAAGGCTCTGCTTCGGCGGGGCCTTTTCTATTTTCATGTACCCGGCCCGGACGGCGCGGGCCCGCTCGGTGCAGGCTTCCGACGTGGCCTCGGTGATGCTGACGCCCTCCTTCCGCAGTTCGATATTCCACGCGCCGGATTTTAGCTGCCGGGGCTTCGGGACCTTGACGAGCTCCTTCTTCCCTTTCTTTTTCCGGGCGAGGCGTTCACCGCAAAAGGAACAGAAGATGCTGCCGTCGGCGACTTCCTTCTCACAGTACCGGCAGATCATCCTGCTATACCCCCGATATTTAGCATCAGGAACATAACAATATAGATAACCCATAACCATACGCGAGAGCGCCCTGAACGAACTACTGCAAAATATCCGAACAGAAAGGCTATAACCTCTTGAATCAAAATCGGAATGACACCTATGTCATACCGGAACAAAAAGGAACAGGCGATGCTTCCTAATAGAAGAAAAAGAGCTGGTGCAGAGATCTGCCGAAAAGTATTTTTTGTGAACATGTTCCCTCCTATTTCACTAACCTACCAATGAAACGGTATCTTGTTCTTCAGGCTTCAACATCTTCAGGGCGAGTTCCTGAGCCTCCGGGGAAGCCTGCCGGAAATAGTTCACGAGTTTTTCTTCCGTCGCCGTCAGAGACCGGCGGCGCGTTTTCGACTGTTCCAGAGAACCGGCAACATCCTCAATCTCATAAATCCTGCACAGGGCAAGAAACAGAGGGACGTTCGGCGAGCTGACGGCCCGCTCATATCCGTATAGCGTTTTGTCTGACAGGTCGATATCATACTGTAGCTTCAACCGCTGGACAACTTCGACGCCGGTCAATCCGCATTCGAGGCGTTTGTCTTTCAACAGGTTGGCTATCTGCTTTTTGGTTACCATTGCCGCCATGATAGCACCTCCTTCCGTTCTTATATTACAATAGGTAGAGCAGATTTACAAGCAAAATCTCTGAGAATTTAAGAAAAAATGCTTGACAATATTAGAAACTCATATTATTATATCCTCAGACTCTGAGATTCTAATACAAAGGAGGCTACATCATGTACTGCATAACAAAGTGGTGCAAGGCGATCACCGATTCCGGGAAGGACGAGCACACAAAGAGATTGAGCCTGATGAAAGGGCGGCTTCTTGAAAGACACGGATTTCTCCCTGAGCTGTTTGATTTCCGGCTGCTGGACGACGACGGTGTAGTTTACGCCTACGGCAAGAGCACAAACGACGGCAGCACCGAATCTGCATTCGCCCCGCTTGACCGGTATATGCC
>Ga0310696_10006460_pt1 | contig 13906 bp, 10 predicted proteins | sample AusTroGonzalo_MG_4_FD_203885 | JGI IMG/M metagenome (GOLD analysis project Ga0310696, IMG submission 203885) | Bovine rumen microbial communities from tropical cattle in Woodstock, Queensland, Australia - Gonzalo_02 (v2) (version 2) | ecosystem: Host-associated > Mammals > Digestive system >... | reverse complement strand
CCCTTCGGCTCTGACGGCAACTTCACCAATGAACTGCTGATCTCCACCATCAACACCGACCTTGCCAATGACCTGGGCAACCTTGTGTCGCGCACGGCGGCCATGGTGCTGAAATACTTTGGCGGCACGGTGCCGGCGGAGCGGGAATCCGCCGATCCGGATGGGGAACTGGAGGAGATGATCACCTCTCTGCGGGAGAAGTATGCGGCCGCCATGGACTCGTTCGCACCGCAAACAGCTCTTGCGGAGGTCTTCCGCCTGATCTCCCGGGCCAATAAGTATATTGACGAGACAGCCCCCTGGGTACTGGCCAGAGACGGGAGCAACGGGGCCCGGCTTGCCGGCGTAATGTATCATCTGCTGGAGGCCATCCGGGTGTCGGCAATCCTCCTGACACCCTTTATGCCGGACAGCTGCGCGAAGATCTTCGCGCAGATCGGAGCGGAAGGCGAGGCCGTGACCTGGGAGAGCGCCGCCTGTTTCGGTGCGCTGCCGCAGGGCGCGGCGGTGACGAAAGGGGAGACACTGTTTCCCCGCATCGATCTGGCAAAGGAACTGGAGGAACTGGAGAAAATGGAAAAGACGGCGGTTCCCGCAGCCCCGGCTCCGGAACCTGTCACCATTGATGAATTCGCGAAGGTGAAGATGACGGTCTGCAAGGTGCTGGCCTGCGAGAACGTGAAAAAAAGCGAGAAACTGCTGAAGTTCACCCTGGACGACGGCAGCGGAACGCCCCGGCAGATACTGTCCGGCATCGCCAAATACTACAGGGCAGAGGACCTGGTGGGAAAGACGCTGGTGGCCGTGACCAACCTGCCTCCCAGGAAGATGATGGGGCAGGAGAGCAACGGCATGATTCTGTCCGCGGAGAAGGACGGGAAACTCACCCTGCTGATCCTAGACGACGCGATCCCCGCCGGAGCCGAGCTCTGCTGAACGCAGACCGGTATCAACAGTATTCAAAACTAAATAGAACAGGAGGGACCCCATGAGGACAGTGAGAATGGGAAAGACAGAGCTGACGGTCAGCAAGAACGGATTCGGCGCCCTGCCGATCCAGCGCATCAGCAAGTCGGAAGCGGTATACCTTCTGCAGAAGGCTTTCTACAACGGGTTTACCTATTTCGACACGGCGAGGTACTATTCCGACAGCGAAGAAAAGCTGGGCGAGGCGTTCCGTTATATCCGGAACAGGCTCGTGATCAGCACGAAGACAGGCGCTCAGAACGCCGAGAGTTTCTGGAAGGATCTGGAGACCAGCCTGAGGAATCTGAAGACGGACCACGTGGATATTTATCAGTTCCACAATCCCGCCTTCTGTCCCGTGCCCGGTGGAGAGGACGGACTGTATGATGCCGCGCTGGAGGCAAAGAAGCAGGGGAAGATCCTGCACATAGGCATCACCAATCACCGTCTGGCCGTGGCCAGGGAGGCAGTCGCGTCCGGACTGTACGAGACGCTGCAGTTCCCTTTCAGTTATCTGGCCGGCCAGCAGGAGCTGGACCTGGTGGAGTCCTGCCGAAAGGCGGATATGGGTTTCATCGCCATGAAGGGTCTGTCCGGCGGCCTGATAACGGATTCCGCCGCTGCCTACGCGTTCATGACACAGTTCGATAACGTGGCTCCTATCTGGGGTGTCCAGCGTGAAAACGAACTCGACGAGTTTATTGCCCACGGGGCGGACGAACCCCTGCTGACGGAGGAGATGCAGGAAAAGATCGCACGGGACAAGAAGGAACTGGCAGGAGATTTCTGCCGGGGCTGCGGTTACTGCCTGCCCTGTCCTCAGGAAATCCGCATCAACGACTGTGCCCGCATGAGCCTGATGCTCCGACGCGCACCATCCGCAGGCTGGCTGACGGACGAGTGGAAGACGGAAATGAAGAAGATCGAGACATGCCTGAACTGCAATCAGTGCGCCTCCCGGTGCCCCTACGGGCTGGATACTCCGGCGCTGCTGAAGAAGAATCTGGAGGATTACCGGACGAATTTCTGCCCGGACATGTAAACGGAAAGGATGCCGGAAATGGGAAAATGGGACGATTGCATCATCCTGTCGGAGAACATGGAGTATCCGGCGGCCAGGCCCCTGCCGTGGCTTGCCAGACTGGACGACCAGCCGGTGTTCCAGTGCAGCTATTCCATCCACTGGAATATGCCCTTCGATGAGAAAGAAAAACCGAAACCGCCTGAAGGGCAGCGCGAGGTGGGCCATCCGCCCCATATGCACAAGGAAAATGAGATACTCTTCCTGCTGGGCGGAGACCCGGAAAACCCCTATGATCTCGGTGCGGAGGTGGAGATGTGCCTCGGACCGGAGATGGAAAGGCATGTGATCGACCGCAGCTGCTGCATCCGCATCCCCGGGGGCACGCCGCACGGATTCTACCATGTCAACAAGTGTACGCGCCCGTGGCTTTTCGTAGAGGTGCAGGAAGCCAATCCGAAGACCGAGAAGTTCCTGTGGGAGTATCTCACGCAGGAGGAGATCGATTCCATACCCGAGAACGTCCGGCCGTTCTGGCAGGATGTCGGGTTCGACGACTGACGCGCCGGCATGGCAGCCGAAATTATATAGTGATTATCTGAAAGGAGCACACCATGTTTTACGAGACCGAGAAGAATGACCACGGCCTGGCAAGGCCACCCTTCAAATCCATCGCCGTTCCCCGTCCCATCGGATGGATCTCCACCCTGGATGAGAACGGGGTCGCCAATCTGGCCCCGTACAGCCAGTTCACGAACCTGACCTTTGACCCGCCGTATATCCTCCTTTCCGTCAATCAGGGGATTGACGCCCTGCGGAAGGATACCACCAACAACATTGAGCGCACCGGCGAGTTCGTGCACAACATGGTCACGTACGACCTGATGCAGCAGATGAACACAACCGCCGCAGCGTTTCCGCCCGAGGTGGACGAGTTCGAAGCTGCAGGGCTGACCAAAGCGCCGTCCGTCCTCGTCAAACCCTGGCGTGTGGCGGAGTCCCCCGTACAGCTGGAGTGCAAGTACGTGGAGACGATCCGTCTGCCGGGCACCAGCTGTGTTGGATCCGCGGACATCATCATCGGCAAAGTCGTGGGCGTACACATCAAGGACGAGTTCATTATGCCCGACGGCAAACTGGATATGCTGAAGATCAAACCGCTCGCCAGAATGGGATACAGCGACTACACCTGCGTGGACAGAATCTTCACCATCGAGCCTTCTACCGCAGCGGGGGATAACGAGGAGCGTACCCTGGGTCTGGAGGGAGCCACCGGGGCGTTCAACAAGTAAGCTCCATACTGTCATTCATTTTCGGGAAGGGACTGCCGGAACGGCAGACCCTTCCTTTTCTTTCTGGTGAATTATACTTTCAAGTGCAACAAAATAGGAAATAAAGAAGTTCATACGAAACTCGTGTAGAATGGAGTCACCACAACAGCCAAACACGGAGTAGAATCGTATGAACTATAAACATCTTAGCATAGAAGAACGCAGCTGTATACGGAAATATTATGTGGATGGATTGAGTTACCGGGAAATAGCCCGCCTCATAGGGAGAAATGTGAGTACAGTGTCCAGAGAGATCCGAAGGAACTGCACGCATATGTATGACATTCCAACATATTATCCGCATACGGCACAGAAGAAATACCTGCTGCGGCGCTCATACTGCCACCGGGGCATGTTTTGGAATGAAGAAGTAATCGCGTACATCGAAGAAAAGCTCAAGGCTACATGGTCTCCGGAACAGATAGCGTGTACGCCGTGCGAACTGCCCATGCCGAGCTGGCGGACGATCTATCGCTGGATCTATGAGAAGTATCTGGTCAATGGCAACCTGAAAGTACTGCGGCGCAACGGAAAAAGCCACGGCGTCAAGGAAACTCGCGGTAAATACACTAAGGGAAAATCCATTCGTAAACGGGATAAAAGTGTATACAAGAGAGAAATTGCCGGTCACTGGGAAGCGGATACGGTCGTAAGCGGCCTCGGCAAAAGCAAAGCCTGTTTTGTCACCCTTGCTGAGCGAAAAACCAGATACTATACCGCTATGAAACTGCCGGACAAAAAGGCATCCACTATTGAAGATGCCATTGTTACGATGCTCTCCGCGTTTCCCCCCCAGCCTTGTGCGGTCCATTGCCTGTGACAGAGGCTTGGAGTTCGCCAACTGGGCAAACATAGAGAAACGGCTTAACTGTGACGTCTACTTTGCCGATCCGTACTGTGCCTGGCAAAAGGGCACCTACGAGAACAGTAATGGCTTTCTTCGCGTGTTTTATCCCAAAGGCCGCAATCTCTCACGCGTTGCTCCTGCTACGCTAAAACGAAACCTGGCGTTGATCAACGCCAGGCCTCGTAAGGTGCTTAGTTTCCGCTCTCCTCAGTTCCTGTGGGACCTTGATATCCGAAACTGTTGCACTTAGTTTGACAATTCACTTTTTTGTCGGCTGCTGCGCACATTATGTCAATCTTCTGCCGCAGCCGGACAGGACCGGCCGGCAGACCGGCACCGAGGGGGAACAGCCGCTTTCCGGTGCGGACCACAAGGACTATGAAGATGGAGACAAATTGTAACCATTATATGGAAAATGGCTGTTGAAGTGGGGAATGGCATATGATAAAATATCATGAAATTATGTAAATAGTATCCGCCGGGCGGACAGACATAGAGATGTGAAGGCAGGAGAAAGGATCATGTGGGAGAAACTGAGGGAATTTTTACTGAAAAAACCGGTGCTCATTACTGCCGCTGTGGTGGCGGGGCTGGCGCTGGCCGGCGGTATCACTGCCCTGGTGCTGAGCGAGACGAGACCGGTTCCTCCCGATCCTGGGCAGGAGCAGGTGGCTGAACCGGAACCCGAGCCGGAGCCCGAACCGGAGCCGGTTCCGGACGAGGTAACCGCCCAGAGCCTTGTCCGGAAGATGACAGACCTGCTGAGCGGCGCGGAAATCGTAGCCGGCGAAACAGCCTATGAGATCGTTCCCGCCATGGAACCTGTGACGGAGACGGATGGAGAGCAGCCTGCGCCGGCAGAACAGCCTGAAACGCCTGCCGAAGACGGGGAGGAACCGGAGGAGAAGGCCGCCGCTTACAGCGTGAAGGTCACCTATGAGGTCTCCCGTTCCGGGAAAGTAATGCACACTGCCGGCACCATGACGAAGGACGGCGCGGGAGACGGCATCGAGGATTACACGCTGACCGGGGAGGACGGACTCACCCTGCTCAGTTCCCGAGCAGGACACTGGTCCATCCATGAGAACGCCCCCAAGGGGCCTGCCGTAGAAAGCGTGGACGATATCCTGACGCTGCTGCGCATGCCGACCTGGCAGCTGATAAACGCGGAGCCAGATGAAAACGGCCTGTATACGCTGACAGGCGAGATCACAGGGAGCACGCTCTACCGGTTCCGGCAGAGGTCCGGCATGGAGGATGAGTTCCCGAAGGAAATGATGGAGGGAGTCACACGGGCGGAGGCACGGCTGCAGCTGAAGCCGGACGGGACCCCTGTGGATATCACCGTGAACGCACCTGCAGCGGAAGGGATCAACGGCTTCGCCTGGCACATGACCGTTCTCGCGGTGAACGACGGGCGGACCATTGCAGTTCCGCTCGAAGACATCCGTCAGGTGGTGGATATGGAAGCCGCCAAGGCGGCAGAGGAACAGAAGAACGATAAGAAGAAGGACAAGGAGAAGGATGACCCCGCCGCTAACGCGAACGCTCCTGCGGCCTACCATACGGACGTTTGGGTGGATGTGGATCTGACCAACCAGTGCATCACCCTCCACGCCGACGGCAAGGTGGTCATGACGTCTTCCTGCGTAACGGGCAATGTCAGCCGCGGCATGGCGACCCCGACAGGGACCTACCGGATCTCATACAAGACCACAAACGCGTATCTGCTGAACGACGCTTTCGTGAATTACTGGATGCCGTTCAATGGCGGGATCGGATTCCACGATGCCTCCTGGAGGTACGGCGTGTTCACCCCGGATCAAGCCTATAACAACGGATCCCATGGCTGCGTGAACCTGCCGTATTCCGCCGCGCAGACCCTGTACTCCTATCTGCACGCCGGAGATGTGGTCTACGTCCACGGCTGGCCGCAGAATCCGGCCAACATGCACAAGCACACCACCGGCGACTGGACGGTCGTGAAGGAGGCCACCTGCACCGAGGAAGGGAAGAAGGTACGGAAGTGCACTTCGTGCGGCGAGGAGATCGAAGCCGCCGTTATTGCGAAAAAGGAGCATACCGAGGGCGAGTGGAAGACCGTGACGGAGGCTACGGAGGATCTTGAAGGCCAGCGCGAGATGCGCTGTGCCGTTTGCGGCGCGCTGCTGAAGACGGAAGTTATTCCAAAGCTGCCGCATGAGCATAAGGCCAGCGGGCAGTGGGAGATCGTCAAGGCCCCCACCTGCACGGAAAACGGAGAACGCGTCCAGCGCTGCATGAAGGACAAAACCGTAGTGATCAGCGAGATCCTGCCTGCAACCGGTCATCAGGGAGGATGGGAGGAAACACCCGCCACCTGTACTGCCGACGGAGTTAAGACTCGTACCTGCACCATCTGCGGCGAGACGGAGACGATAATCATCCCGGCGACGGGACATACCGCCGGGAGTCCGGTGACGGAGAACCAGGTGGATCCGACCTGCGAGGAAGAGGGAAGCCATGAGGCCGTGACGTACTGCACCGTCTGCGGAGCTGAGCTGAGCCGGGAGAGAGTGACGGATCCCGCCCTGGGTCATGACTGGGGAGAGACGGGCGAAGACGGATACCGTACATGTAGCCGTTGCGGCCTGCGGGAACTCGTCGTGATTCCGCCTGACCCGCCGGAGCCGGGAGAACCCGAGGAACCGGGAGAACCGGATGACCCGGGTGACGACACTGGAGAATAGAGAATGAATGAGGAGCCGCCGGCACTGGCCGGCGGCTCCATTTCCGCACATGGAGAGCCTTTGGCGGAAGAAAAGCCCATGCTGAAGAGACGGGAGAGAATACTGCACGGATCCGGGAAAGAAACAGTTGACAAGGCAGGACGGCCGCCGTATAATAAGCAGGCTTTATGCGAGAGTGCTGGAATAGGTAGACAGGCACGTTTGAGGGGCGTGTGTCGTATGGCGTGTGGGTTCAAGTCCCATCTCTCGCACCAGTAAAGAAAGCCCGCGGACCGTATCGGTCCGCGGGCTTTCCTGTTTCATTCGGACGGAATCGCGCGTCGAGGATGTTATCCGGCACGCCAGGCGATCCTGCTCCACGCCTTCCGGAAAGGTGCGGCGGTCACATCACGCTCGCGAGCGTTCATCATGAACCGGCGGGCGAGGAGGAAATACAGCACGGTATATACGACAGCGAGTGCGATCAGAAGCGGCCAACTTGTTGCCCGAATAGCATTTACGGCGAACCAGCAGACGGCTCCGAACGGCACCATGACTGGACACATGCGGGCGATCCGCTTCCAGAACAGGTTCACATCCAGCCCGATGGAACGATAACAGAACACGTTCATCACGACTCCGCCGGCAGCATAAGTCACGAAGGTGGCCGCCGCAGCACCGAGAACGCCCCATGGTTTGATCAGCAGCAGGGTGAGCAGAACACTCACGGCTGCCGTACACAGGAAAACGACGGCGTGGAAGCGGTGGCGGCCAAAAGGATGGAGAAGTACCGTCCCGGCCTCCTGCAGCAGAGGGATCCCCATTGCCGCCAGGGTGAACAGAACGACACCATAGGATCGGACGTACGCACTGCCCGCCCACAGAGAGAGGAAGTGCCGCCCGAACACCGCAAAGGCGGAAAAGATAAAGAAGAAAAGGATGAACTGCCGGCGTCCGTACCGGATGAACAGCATGTCGTACGACCCTTCCGGCTGATCTCTTTCGGGCCATCCGTCGGGCAACGGCGTGAGGCGTGCACCGGCCATCGCACACAGTCCGGCGAGATACACGCTGACGCTGGCGCCTGCGCTGTAGAGTGCTGCCGAATGGCTGCCCATCATCCAGCCGACGATCAGCCTGTCCGCCGGCAGGAAGAGCACTTCGGCGCAGAGATCCAGAAGCGGGAATACAGAGGAGCGCATCACCTGCCGGAGATGGCCTGAACCGGCTCTCCCGAGAGAAGGGGAGACCCCGGCCTTTTTCCTAACATACAGTATATAAAGGATGAAGACGATCAGGTGTACGCCGATTGAGACAGACACAAGACCTATGGAAGCCCAGCCCAGCAGCAGGACGGCGAGGCCGGCACACGGAGTGAGAACGGCGATACCGAGATCAATTAGCTGCAGAAAGCCGGAACCATCATGCGTGTCGATCACTGCCCGCCATGCCCCGAGAGGCAGGAAGACGGCGGCATCCACCGTCATCAGCAGGCAGATCTTCTTCAGCATCTCCAGTTCTTCCTCCCCCAGAGAACGGCGGAACCCGCCCAGATGGAAGGAAATGTACAGACCGGCTGCCAGAATGATCAGAGCGACGACGGCAAAGGTCTTCACGTACAGTCCGAAGATCCGCCGCACTCCCTCCGGGTCGCTTTCCGCACGGCGCTGCTCCAGCAGGCGGGAAAAGGCACCGCCCATGCAGAGCGTCAGAAGGAGCAGGCACTCGATGACGGAGTCGGCCATGCTGTGCAGACCGTAATCCTCCTGACCGAGCAGACGCACCATCAGAGGGAAATAGACCAGGGGAATGAGTATGCCGATCAGCAGCCTGACCCGGGGAACCCACGAATCTGTTTTCAGAGTTTTTTCATTCATCCGGTGAGAGACCTCTTTTCCTCAGTTTTCGGGGAACGGTACGGGGACCGGTTTCCATGATACCTGCAATATATAGCGTCTCCGTGCGGCCGTCAAGACGATGAGGTGTTGCCGCGGATCTGGAGAGAGGGAAGGAGAAACCCGGCTTTTCATTCAGCCATGCCTGTGATATGATTTCAACGGATGACAGACGTTCCGGCGACCGCCGGGAAAGAAAGGTTACTTATTATTTATAAAGGGGGAAAAACCGATGGCAGTTCCTGAACTGGACATACCCTGGAAACTGATCGAGCCGGAGGATTCCATGGGGGCGGACATGGTGGATATCAGCGGCGTAAAGAGGAAACAGCTGAACGTTGCCTATGCGGATCTTTCGCCCAGCCAGATCCTGGATATTTATCTTCCGGAAAAGGGCGAGGGACCTTTTCCAACCTACATCTTTCTCCACGGCGGCGCCTTTATTGCCGGAGACAAGCAGGATCTGCAGTTTCTGCTGGCCGTTGACGGGATAAACCGCGGATACGCGGTTGTCTCTGTGGAGTACCGGAAGGCCTTTGAGAGAAAGGCCCCATGCGCTCTGTATGACGTGAAGGCTGCCATCCGCTTTCTGCGCGCCCATGCGGGGGAGTACCGACTGGATCCTTCCCATTTCGCCCTGGGCGGCGACAGCGCCGGCGCATACTACGCCGTGTTTGCGGCCGCCACCGCCGGCGTTCCGGCTTTTGACGGGCCGGATCCGCTCCTGCCCGACGTGTGCGGTGAAGTGCAGGCTGTGGTGGCGCAGTGTGGCTGTTACGATCTTCTCACAATGACCCCGCCGGAGGAGGATGTCCCCCAGAAGGGGGCGGCTGCCGGCCTGATCCCGCCCGATCTGACCACAATCTTCATCGGCGCCAACCCCCGCCGTTTCCCTGATGCGGCAGCGCTGCTGGATCCAGTCACATACATCACGAAAGAGTTCCCACCCACGCTGGTGCAGGTGGGCAGGGACGATACCGTCGTACCCTGCAGAGAGTCGCAGCGTCTGGCAGACGTGCTGGAACAGCGCTGCGGCGCGGACCGTGTGCGCTTCCAGATCTTTGACGGATGGAACCACTGCGCACTGAACCACATCGTCACGGCAGACTGGTTCATGAAGGCCAATATGGACCGCATATTCGGATTTCTGGACGAGGTGCTGAAGTAGAGGCAGGAAAGCCTGCTGCGGGAAATGAATCTGTGGTTTTGGGGAGCACCCTGCGGGGAAAACGGTTGCGGGAACAGCACTCGTTTGATATAATGCGAGCCAGAAACGGCATGAGCCGTGACGGGAGGAATATGGAATGAAGAAATTCTGGGCTGCCTTCGGCGCCTTTCTGAAGCGGAAGAATATCGTCTTCTCCCTGCACCGCTACGGAGTGGACGCGCTCGGCGCCATGGCGCAGGGACTGTTCTGCTCACTGCTCATTGGTACCATATTCAATACGCTGGGAACTTTGGGCGTAGGCCTGTTTTCCAGAACCTTCGGCTCTGCCGCACTGACACTGGGAGGGTTTGCTTCCGCCATGAGCGGACCAGCCATGGCTGCGGCCATCGGCTACGCACTGGGCGCTCCGAACCTGGTGCTGTTCTCCCTGATACCCGTTGGATATGCCACCAATATGCTGGGCGGTGCCGGCGGGCCGCTGGCCGTGCTGGTGGTGGCCATTGTGGCTGCCGAGTTCGGAAAGGCCGTATCCAAAGAGACGAAAGTGGATATCCTGGTGACCCCGGTGGTCACGATCCTGATTGGCGTCGGGCTTGCTGCCCTGATTGCGGCGCCCATCGGCAAGGCCGCCAGTTATGTGGGCAACCTGATCATGTGGGCGACAGAACTGCAACCGCTCCTGATGGGCATCCTGGTATCCGTAGTCGTGGGAATCGCGCTGACGCTCCCAATCTCCTCCGCAGCCATATGTGCCGCCCTTGGCCTGACAGGGCTGGCTGGCGGCGCTGCCGTGGCCGGCTGCTGCGCTCAGATGGTGGGCTTTGCCATTATGAGTTTCCGGGAAAACAGATGGGGAGGCCTTATCAGCCAGGGAATCGGCACCTCCATGCTGCAGATGGGCAACATTGTGAAGAACCCGCGCATCTGGATCCCGCCCATCCTGACTTCTGCCATCACCGGACCCCTGGCCACATGCCTGTTCAAGTTGCAGATGAACGGAGCTGCCGTTTCCTCCGGAATGGGTACCTGCGGCCTGGTCGGGCAGATCGGCGTGTACACCGGCTGGCTGAACGATGTCGCCGCGGGTACAAAGACAGCCATTACCGTTATGGACTGGGTGGGACTCATCCTCATCTGCTTCATCCTGCCCGGCCTGCTGACATGGATCTTTGGCATGATCGAACGGAAGATCGGCTGGATCGGGGAGAACGACCTGAAACTGTGATGCCGGGAGCGGCATGAAATATCGAAGGAACGTGCCCCCACCGCCAGGCGGGGGCTTTCCGCTGCTGTTTTCATTTAAAAATTCACGAACCCGCCCTTGACATGGACAGGGAGGGGTGTTACCATTAATTAGCACTCGGAGGTAACGAGTGCTAAAACTTTGAAAAACACCTTCAGGTGGAGGAGGCATATCATGGCAAAGAAACAGTTCAAGGCCGAGAGCAAGCGGCTGCTTGACCTGATGATCAATTCCATCTACACCAATCGCGAGATTTTTCTGCGGGAGGTCATCTCCAACGCATCGGACGCTATCGACAAGTTGTGCTACGCGTCTCTGACGGATGACAAGATCGGCCTGAACCGCGACGATTTCCGCATCGATGTGAGAATAGACAAGGAAAAACGTCAGATCACCGTGTCGGATAACGGTATCGGCATGACGGCTCAGGAGATGGAGCAGAATCTTGGTGTGATTGCGAAGAGCGGCACATTTCAGTTCCGCAGCGAGAACGAAGACGCCACCGAGAAGGAGCTGGATGTCATCGGCCAGTTTGGCGTGGGCTTCTACTCCGCGTTCATGGTATCCTCCAAAGTCACAGTCATCTCAAGGGCCTACGGTTCCGAAGAGGCTGCTGTGTGGGAGTCTTCCGGAGCGGACGGCTACACCGTGAAGCCGGGCGCGAGGGAAACCTGGGGCACCGATGTGATCATGACCCTGAAAGAGGATGCGGACGAGGTCAGCTACTCCGATTATCTGGACAACAATACGCTGAGCAGCATCATCAAGAAGTACTCTGATTATATCCGCTGGCCCATCTATATGGATGTGACCCGCAGCCGCTACGTCGAGACGGACGAGGTCAAAGAAGACGGCACAAAGAAGAAGGAATGGCAGGACTATACGGAGAACGAGGTCATCAACAGCCGGGTGCCCATCTGGCAGCGGCCGAAAAACGAGGTCAGCGATGACGACTGCAGGGCCTTTTATAAGGAACATTTTTACGATTTCGAGGATCCTGCCGCCGTGATCCGTGTCAGTGCGGAGGGCACTGTCAGCTACAAGGCCATGCTGTTCGTACCCACCGCGGCACCGGCCAATTATTACAGCAAGGATTATCAGGCGGGACTTCAGCTGTATTCCTCCGGCGTGATGATCATGGAGCACTGCGACGCGCTGCTGCCGGATCATTTCCGCTTCGTGCGCGGGGTGGTGGAATCCCCCGATCTCAGCCTGAATATCTCCCGCGAGATACTGCAGCACGACCGCCAGCTGAAAGTGATCGCCAACAGCATCGAAAAGAAGATCCGGAACGAACTGCTGAAGCTCATCGAGAATGACAGGGAGACCTACGGCAAGTTCTACAAGGCTTTCGGGTTGCAGTTCAAGTATGCTATGCTCAACGCTTACGGCACAAACAGGGAACAGCTTCAGGATCTGCTTATGTTCCGGAGTGCAGACAAGGTCGGCTTCATCACCCTGAAAGACTACACGGACGCCATGCCGGAGGAGCAGAAGATGATCTACTACGCCGCCGGTGAGACGGTGGGTGCTCTGGCAGAACTTCCTCAGACGGAGAGAATCCGCAGCAAGGGCTATGATATCCTGTTCCTGACGGATGACGTCGACGAGTTCCTGATGAATATGCTGGGCACCTATGCGGAAAAACAGTTCTGCTCAGTGAACGCCGACGATCTGGGACTGGAGACGGATGAGGAGAAAAAGCATGCGGAGGAGACCGAATCGGAGAACAGGGAACTCCTGCTCTTTGTGAAGGAAGCGCTGGACGGGAAACTGGCTGACTGCGTCATCTCCCGGAAACTGGTATCAGGTGCCGTGTGTCTGACCACAAAGGGCGGTATCTCCCTGGAGATGGAGCGCTACTTCGCAAGCCTTCCGGAGGCTGTTTCGGGCGGCCAGACAGTGAAGGCAGAGCGCGTGCTGGAACTGAATCCGGATCACGAGGTGTTTGCGGCCCTGAAAAAGGCTTTTGCCGAGGACCGGGAGAAAGCGGCGGATTATGCCCGGCTGCTGTACGGGCAGGCGGAACTGGCGGCAGGCGTGCCTTTGGAGGACACGGCCGAATTCAACCGCCTGATGTGCCGGCTGATGAAGTAATTTGAGCAAAAAACCGACGCCGTCCCTGTCCGGGGCGGCGTCGGTTTTTTGCCGGAGGACGGGAACGGAATAATGCTCCGCCGGTATCCCAATCCCTGCGGGCAAGTTGCACAGAACGTCATTCTGTTTTTTGTGCAGGGTGCTGAAATTGGGATTTATGGTCATTATTACCAAAAAGGCGCTTGACATAACGGAACATTTCGTGTATTTTATAATTGCAATCAGCCTTATGGGCTGTTGAGATAAAAGGAACTGTATCAGTTGCCTGAAAAGGAGTTGAGTCCCGTGAAATAAGCGGAACCGGCGTCAGCAATGGCGGTCCGGGGAGTTTATGGGAGAGGTGTGCAGGTTTTTTTATCCGGCAGTTTACAGGCGGCATCGGAGGCCGAACAGCCCGGCATAGAATGAAACAGATCCCCCGAAGAGGGTAGGGATAAGCGCCGGCGAGTCTGTTGTCCGAAAGATGCGGAATCTGCAGAAAGGCAGGTTAACCAATGATTGATCCCATCGTGGAGAGATGACCCCTTGTTCCGAACGGAGCAGGGGGTCATTTCGTTGCGCGGCCGGAAGGTCACCGGACCGCCGGGAGACGCGTGCTTCCCGGATGGCCCGGTTTTTTGCTGCCCCTGA
>Ga0310696_10006459_pt1 | contig 13907 bp, 16 predicted proteins | sample AusTroGonzalo_MG_4_FD_203885 | JGI IMG/M metagenome (GOLD analysis project Ga0310696, IMG submission 203885) | Bovine rumen microbial communities from tropical cattle in Woodstock, Queensland, Australia - Gonzalo_02 (v2) (version 2) | ecosystem: Host-associated > Mammals > Digestive system >... | reverse complement strand
CACCTACTCGCATCGAGAGGTAGCGGAAGTCGGTAGTCCACCAGCCGCGCTTCTGATAACTGCCGTCGGAGTATTTCGCCACCTGCGGCAGACAGCCATTGCCAGGGAAGGCCAGCACGTAGTCGCTTGTCCCGTCGCCGCTCGTTACCTCGGGCAGTTCCTTGTCGGTGTAGTTCCATCGCCATTCTGCCATACGTCAGCCCTCCAAGTCCTTTTTGTCCTGTTTCACTATCTTCCGAGAGTTGTCTGTGATAAACGACACTAACCCAAATCTGAACACCACGGCCAGAATCACCACCAGCCCCAGCCAGTGCCAGAAGTTCGTGAAAAAGAACTCGCATAAATACTTTACTATTTCCATATTACTCTACCTTTATATTATTATCTTCCATCGGCTCCGCTGCGTCCAGCAGCGCATACAGCCCCTTGAAATACTCGTTAGCCTCGTGGACGTACTTCTCGTCCTCGGCGACGCGCTCCTTGTAGTAGTCGATGCTGTGCTGGCAAGTCCTGATGTTCGCCTCCATCCACTCGTCCATCGGCGCGATGTGGTCGTAGTAGCGGTGCTCCTTGTCGCGGCAGTCGTATTCCATGCTCTCGCGCAGCTGGCGCAGCATCAGTTCCTTCAGCGGCAGGTAGTCCTCTGTCACCTGCCATGCCGTCACCTTGTCAATCATCGCCTGGTAGCGGTCGTGCTTCTCGTCGTAGCGTTTGTCGCGCCCGATGTTCTCCAGCTCCACCTTCGTGCAATAGGCATCGTACTCCCTTTGCAGTTTCTCTGGCTGTTCCTTCAACCGCTGCCAGCGAGCCAGTTCTTCCTCCGCCCGTTGCAGCGCCTTGCGGTGATAACCGTCCTCCTGCATCACCGGCGCCTTGTCAAGCGGCATCGCCCGTTCTCCACGGTCAGTCCACGTGCATCCGAAACCAGTCTGCGTCACGCACCGCAGCGCAAACCCTCTGAGGGTCATGTCCTTCCCCTCGTAAATATCTCCTGTCAATCCTGTAGGCATAATTGTATCTGTTTTCAGTTCAATTTCAATTCTGGATTATCGTGGATGTTGCCGATGATGTGCGAGTGAATAACAATGGCTTTCAGGATAAGTTCGCCGTCGCTCAGGTCGCGGAACTCAAAGCCGCCTTCTATAAACTCGCAGACATACCGCCTTGATCCGCACTCGATGACGTCATCCTCGTAGATTTCGTTGCCGTCCTTGTCGAGCAAGTCAGAAATTTCACCGACGGTCTTTTCGTCAACGGGGACAAACGCCAGTTCAGCGCTGACCTCACACCTTTCGGTGGCAACAATGCACGTCACTTCCTCCCCGTCATCCTCCTTGTAGCGCACGAGGTTGCCATACTGCCACTCGCCACTCTCGTCTTTTCCTCTGAATTTTATAGTTCTCATATTTTATTTGTTTTAATAATCTATCGGGCTTGCGTCAAACTTCGGCAGTATCGGGATGATGACCTTCATATTGCAGTTGCTGCAGAACCGCTCAATCTGATAGGTTGTGTACTCCTGCGGTTCTGGAATATCCACATTCATTCCGTGTCCGCAATAGGGGCACTTGATGTTTTCTGTTATCATACCTTCTTGCTTGTTGTTTACCACTCAAACCCGCTCATGCGGATGATTTCATTGTCAAACTTCGCGTCGATGCGGTTGATTTCTTCGAGGTACGGACGTTCCTCCTCAAGTTCCTTCATGCGCTGCGCCATCTTCTCGCCGTCGGCAAACATCATCGCTGCCACGGCAAAGCCAAGTCCGAAGCCCGTACTATGCGCAAACCACTCTGTCGGGTTCTTGCTCATGCTGTCCATCAGGGCCTGCTCGCGCATCACTTCCTCATGCGTCTTTACCGGCTGACAACAAGCATCCTCCGTTATGCTGTTCACACGCTGCATGCAGTCCGTGTGCATCGCATCGGCAAGCTGCACCATGTTCTTGCCAATCATCTCATTCAGCCGCCGCCGTTGTTCCTGCAGCCGTTCATACGCCCGTCGGTACAGCGCATTCTCGGCGCACCGCTGCTCGTGGCACTCCCTGCGTCTGCGCTCCACGTCATTGTTCCAGCGCATCGCCTCCCCGCTGTCGATACCTCTTGGTCTATCCATTATTTCAATGATTCTTTTTGCCTACAACGGAGGATAAATGTGCATACAAACACGATTATGTTCAGCACAAATGCTCCGAGCATCAGCCGCGCCATAAGCCAGTAACGCCGATAGTGCGCCGTTTCGTTCTTGTAAGTCCTGATAGTATAAAGGTGGTACCTCGTCACGTAGTCGGTAAAGCATTTGCTCTGCCCGTTCATATATCGACAATAAACAAACTTCCAACCGCCACGCAGCAATTCCTGCCGATAGTATGAAATGCTGTCTATCTCATGTGTCTCACTGCCTCCGTCGCGGTAATACGCCACGTACTTGAAGTCGTGGAGCGTTTCACTCGGGCCAAACGTCCACTTATATAGGCAGACCACACCAAGCACCATGAAAACCATGATTGTCATCATCCTTATCGTATTTCTCATTTTCGTTATTTCCTTTTTGTTTCATTTCCTCATACTTCGCATTTGTCGCAGTTTTGACGATGCGGCGAGTAGAGAGAAACTTTGCCGCCGCCGCTTTCATTGTAAGCATAAACTCCTTATATTCCTTTTCCACCCCGTCGAGCAACATGTCCGACGCGACGGTCTGCGGAGTCTCAACAGGTCTATACACTTTGCTGATTCTGACACCAGGCAGGATGTCCTCGCCCTTCATATAGGCGTCCATAATCTTTGCGGCAGTGTCTGCGTTTTCTGCCGTCAGCGTCATTTCCACCGTAAACGGTATGCCTACAGGTGGAAAGAAATCTAAGATGCCTTCTTTTGCCATAATTGATGATAATTATTTAGTCGCTAATATGCGAATTGACCTTCTGTTCCACCCTCTCATCGGTGCCGTACACCTGGCGGTACTTTTGGAAGTCGCAGGTCTTGATTTTCGTGATGATGCGCTCGCCGCGACGGGTTTTCAGTCCCAGTTCGTTGCGGATGACCAAGCCCTCGGCCATAAAGTCAGGGTTCTCGGCAATGCGACTCTTGAAGCCCTCGCGGACAAACTGGATGGCTTCGTCGAGCGTCATCATGCCGATGAACGGCACGACGGGTGCGCCCATGTTTTTGGCAATCACATTGCGCTGCGAAGGTTGCAGGTAGAGGTCGTCCACCTTCACGTCGAACACGATGAAGCCGTTGCCCTGCGACAGATAGTTGCCGCCGGCCTTCTGAATCTTCGCGCCGTAGCCCTCGCCGTAAATGGTGTAAATCTTCGGGATGTCCTCATACGACTGCCACTTGTGGTCAGCAAATTCCTCCTTGGGAATGAAGCGTTTCAAACCAAGAGCCGCCAGCACCTTGTCCGTCGGGTACTTCTCCTGCAGGTGCTTCATTAGGTTCGGATGGATGCTGGCATTGTCTGTCTTACCTTTATAATACACGTGGAACTCCGCGCCCTTCATCTGGTCGAGCGGGAACATCAGCTGCTCCGCTTCGTCGTAGGTCGGCGACATCCACTCGCCCAGTTCGTTCTCGCCGACGATGGCGTGCAGCACCTCGATGCGAATGTTCGTGCCGTCTATCTTCTCTTCGCACCGCCACGGCAGCGAGCGCAGGAAGATGAACTCAGGTTGCGTCAACTCGTCATACGGCATAATGACATTCTTCTCGTCTCTCTTGAACACGGTCTGAATCTTCTGATACGTGTTCTCACTTCTTTTCTGTTTTCCCATAATTTCATTTGTTTTGTTGTTAGTAATACGTTGGCCCCATACAGTATCGCCACCGTCTCGTTCACCCCATTGCTGGTCGCCAAAGCCTTCCGCAACGCCGCCAGCACCTTTTTCTCTTCGCTCACTTTCATAACTCACTATTTATAGTTCATAATTCATAGTTCATAATTCATAGTTTTTAATGTTCAACGTAACAAATAGTACATATCAAATTTACTTTGTGTCTTTGCGTCTTTGCGTACAAAATCCGTAGTCGCTATTCTCGTCCAAACATACTCCAATCCTTATCCACGCTGTGCGGCCACTGGTGCAGGAACTCGCGGGCGGTCATGCCGTGGATGGGTTCGTCGCCGAAGAAATCCACGAACGACTGCTTCCAGTAGACCGTCGCCGCATTCTGCGTCACCTCCATCACATAGCCGATGAACTGGCAGCAGGCGGTACGGTCGTAGGCATCGAAGTGGTGCTCGCCAAATGCGAAGTCCTTGCGCACCACACGGGTATTGTTGGTCAGCAGTCCAATCTTGAAGTGCAGGCAACCCGCTTCCACGGCGTCGGCAACCATCTGCAGCGATGCGTCGAAGTCGATGACCGGCTCTATCGAGGCCCACGTCATATAGCCCTCGTCGCTCATGCGCTTCATCGTCGCAATGCGCTCGGCATTGGTCGAGGCGTTCGGCTCCAGCTCGTCGTGTCCCGTCAGCGTCCAGCCAAAGGCCACCGATGACCCTACGAGGTACCGGTGCATGTCGCCCAACCATGTGCAGAATGTCGAGCCGTTAAGCACGATGCGCTCACCTTTGTCGGACAGCGACATTAGGTGCTTCGTGTCCTCAATCATCGCCATCATCGTCGGGTACTGGAAGAAGTCGGCATTCTTCGTCAGCATCATCACGGGAATGTGCTGCTCTATGGCGTTGCTGGCAATGCGGAAGAACAGATTGCGCGTCTCTGGTGCGCACGGATCAGACGTGAACGTCATAAACAACCCACCGTCGCGAATAATCTCGTCGTGGTGCTCGATGATCTCGGCCATCGCCAAGTGGTAAGCGTGTTCGTCGCTCACTACGCCTTTTTTCGGCGTAGCCACACTGCCGCCCAGCGTCTTTGCGCCTGGGCCGCTCTTTAAGTAGCAGTACAAACACTTGTGGCTGCACCCGAGGTACGGATTCACGCTCCACCGCCCATACTCCTCCGCATTTCCCTTTGGCCTTGATAAAATCTTCAATGTCTTGCTCATATCTTATTATACCTTTATATGTTTTAGTCAATCCTCTTTTTACTATACTTATCGGTCATTTCCCTGACGCGAGGGTCTGACATGTAGTGACTGATGACGTACTTCCATGTTCGGTACGGCTTGCTCTCTTCGTACAGCGGGCGGCGGTTGTGTTCGGCGGTGAACTGCTGCATCTGCGAAATTCTCCGTTCGCGTGTCATGTTCTCGCCGTGATATTTGTCCATCATCGCCTTTACGCGAGGGTCGCCATCGTCCTGCCGAATCATCGTGCTCCACTTGTTGTATAGGTCGCGCTCTGCATACAGCGGGCGGCGGTTGTGTTCGGCGGTGAACTGCTGCATCAAGACGATTTTCTCTTCCTGCGACATCACCTTTATTCCGTATTTCTCAATCATCGCCTTGACTCGCGGGTCGTCGCCCGAACGCTCCTTCATCTTAGTCCATACGATATAGTCCTTATAGTCTGTGTCATGGCGTGGGGCGCGGTCGTGTTTGGTGGTAAAGTCTATCATCTGCTGGATGTTCTCCTCGGGCGTCTTGAACTTACCGCCGTACTGCTCACGGAGTTGCTTGACGCGCTCATCGTCCTTGGCTTCTTTTAAGATAGTCGCCCAGAACAGGTGCTCTCGCTTCTCGGAACGGAGTGGACGGCGACCATGCTCTGCCGTGAACTGCTGCATAAAGACTATCTTCCCTTCAAGACTGATTTTCTTGCTTCCGTATTTCTCGCGGAGAGCCTGCACTCGTGGATTGTTCTTACCCAGTGCAACGACGCTTGCCCATATCTTGTGCATGTACTTTTCGGAAGTCAGCGGACGGCGGCCATGCTCGGCGGTGAACTTTTCCATCTGAGTGATTTTCCAATCCAGCGTAGGATGTCCGACACCGTACTTCTCTATCAATGCCTTCGATTCGGGTCTGTCACGATAATACTGCGTGACGGCGAGCCAGTTCCTTTGCTCTTTGAGAGGGTCTTTTTTGCCAGGCGGTCTGCCGTTCGCCTCACAGAAGGCCGTGGCCATTGCCAATCGCTCTTCGTAAGGTATCTGGTCGAAAGTCTCTGGCACCAATTTGTCTATCAAGTCACGGACACCAAGCGTGTAGTCCTTCACCTCGAACTTTCGCGGCTCACGGCCTTCATGCTCAGCCTGCGGTATCTCTATGGCATCGAACTCATCCTGCAAATCCTTGATAGCCGTCGTGGTGGTGATGTTATCTACCATGTCGAGCACCAGCGGCTTGGCGGTGTTGGCTGCGGTCAGGCAGCGACCCATCTGCTGCATATAGATGATACGGCTCGATGTGGTGCGCAGCATCAGCACGGCATTGACGTTTGGCACGTGGATGCCTTCGTTGAGCATATTTACGCTGAACATCAGCTTCACGCCCTTGCCGTCGGTGTCGTCCTCAAAGCGTTCCATCTGCTCGCGCTGTTCGCGGTCGGTCAGGTTCGAGTGCATCAGACATGTTCCTGCAATCGTAAAGCCTGCCTCGCGGAACCATCCTACCACTTCCTGTTTCATCTGCTCCATGCTCTCAATGCCACCGCAGAACACAATAATGCGTCGGGCATCGCGGTCGAGGTGCTTTTTCAAGATGGTCGGCATACCATACGAAAGTTCCCAATGCAGGTGGGCGTTGGTCAGTCGGAAGATGCGTTCGCGCTTCTCCTTGTCGGACAACCGCTGACTGCGATTGATACGCTCCTTGGCATCTGCAAGCGTCTTGTCCCAACGGAACAGTCCGCTAACGTAACGTGGTATAGGCAGAATCCACTGGTTCCATGCCTCGGCAATGGTGATATGGCTGGCGATATTACCGCCAAAAAGTTCGTCAGCCATGTTGCGCTCATCATCAAGGTAACGGATATGTGTCGCCGTCGTGCCAAACACCTTCGCCTGCGGATTCGCCGTCAATAGTGCGTCCACCGCCTCGCCCCATTCAGGAGCACCGGCACGATGGAACTCGTCAAGGCATATCAGGTCGTAGCCTGTCGGCACTTGCTCTGTGAATGTCAGCAGTGCATAGGTCATGTACTCCACGCCCCTCTTGCGCCATTTCAGCACGTCGGCCACTTGGTCGAGCACAAACGTGTTCGGCCCAAGTATCAGCACCTTCTTGTAACTCTCGCTGACGGCGGCTATCAGGTACGACTTGCCCGTGCCCGTCGGGTGAACCACGCAGGTACGGTCAGCCGTCTCGAAGGCACGCATCACCTTCTGGTACGCCGTCTTGTTGTGACTTAATAGTATCGTTCTCATGTCGCCATTTGTTTTTAGTCATTCCCTGTGCCTCACCATCGCCGTCCGCGACAGTCTGTTGCCTCCAAATCTCGTATTCATTCGTTCTATTCGTGAAATTCGTAGTTCTAATACACCGATGGACTGATGCCGTCGTTCCGCTGTTCACGTTCTTCGTCGGCATTGGACTGTGCGACGAACATCTTCTGGCGAGAGTGGATGTCGTCCTTCCTCGCCTTCGCCATGTGGCGGTCGAACTTCTTGGGAGGTATGCCCTCCGTCAGCTCCGCCCGGTTGACATGCGTGTCAAACCGCGTCGTTATTTTCTTTTTCTTCTTCATTTTCTTAAAAACTTTACTATACTGCGCCAAACCCGACTTCACTGAACTCAGCCATTCCTTACTCCTCTACACTCGGCTCGACTGGACTCTATTCAGATGTAACTTTACTACACTTCGCTATACTATGTCATACTTTGCTTTGTTTAACTAAACTACGCTTCACCAAGCCAAACTTCACTGGACTTTACCAGCCTACGCTCAACTTGACAATGCTTCGCCCCAATTGGATGTAACTTTACTATACTTCACGTTTCAAAACTGAGCTGAACTACGCCAAACTTCGGTACTCTACGCTCCGCTTCGCCGTGTTCGGATGTAACTTTGCCATACTTAGCTAATCTGAGCTTTACTCCGCAGAACTCGACTCCGCTTCGTTCGGATGTCGCTTTGCCGCACTACGCTATACTTCGCTTGACTTAACCGTTAAAGGCTCCGCTTTACCACGCTTCGTTCGGATGTAACCGTGCCAGGCTTGTCTACTCTTTGCTACACTCAACTCCACTCCACCGAGCTAAACTATACTTGGAAGGACTTCGTTCGGATATAACTTTGCTTGACCAAGCTAAACTCCGCCAGGCTCCGCTCAACTTTATTCCGCTGAACTACACTTGAATATAACTTTGCCACGCCATTCCACAGTTCGCTTCGCCTAACCAATCTGCACTCCGCTTTGCTATATTCGGATATAACTTTGCTCGGCTGTACCACACTGTACTATCCTTAACTTCGCTCCACAACACTTAACCATACTTGGCTGAGCCAAAAGTCTATTTCTTTTTCTTCTTGTCGTCCTTTATCTCCTCGATGCTATACCTACCGTAGCACTGGCGGTACGTGCCTATGCCGTAGCGCAAGCCAGCGTTGGTCATGGCCAACCACACCTCGCTCTTGTTCAGCTGCGTCTCGTCAAAGAACAGCTCGCCCTCCGTTGACCATTCGGGTATAATCATGCGGGCGGTCACAATCTTCGACTTCTGGATGCCAACAGGACGTATGTCAACGTACTTCTCTGAGTGGTTCTTCCACAACTCCTCCGGCGTGCATCCGTTCTCTGGGAATTTCAGCACGCAGTCGCTGAACACGAACACCGAGCGCTGGAACTTCGTGCCCAGCCTGTTCTCCTTGGCACCCGCCTCGAAGCTCTTGCTTATCATGTTGGCAGGTATGATGTACTGCCCCTTGTTGTTCACATAACACGATGCCAAGAACTTCAGATGGAAAATCTCGTTCTGGTCATCGTCCGTCTTCGAGCGCTTCGAGGTTAGTTCCTTCAGCGCCTTAGCGTACTCGTTCATCGGGTTCACCGTCTGCGGGTTGTTCATCATCAGCGGACACACACCCGTCATCTTGAATTTAATACTTTGCATAACTTTGTTTTTAGGTTTATAAAAAATGGTTTCATTCCCTGTGCCTCACCGTCACCGTAATCTCCGTGAACGTGCTGTTGGGGCGCGTTTTGACTATCTCGTAGTCGTGATCTTCGCAGTAGTCCTCTAACAGCGCAGCCTGCAGCCAGCGGTGGCCGGGCCACGACCGGCGGTCAATCTCCGCCCCGTCCGTGCCAATGATACGGTAATTCATTGTCCTCACTCCTATTTATCATAATTACTATTGTAACTTAAATCAATTATTATCGTTTACCGACGGACTATCGCCGCCATTCAAATTCCTCTGCAAAGTTACACAATATGTTTCCAAAAACAACGCTTTATGTAGTTTAATTATTAAAATTTAACTCTAAAGGTATGCTGCATCAACATTTCGTGTTGATGTGGCAATGCACAATTCATAATGCACAATGCACAATTAAGCGGTCAAAGGTCAAAGGTCGATGGTCAATAGATTTTGAATGATTTTTGCGCCACCGGCGCACCAACAAAGGGCGGGCAACGGTCGTCCGAGGACGAAAAATCCAACAAAATCTGAATCAAAATTCAACCAAAATAGATTGTGAATTTTGCATTGTGCATTGTGCATTGTGCATTGTGCATTGTGCATTAAATACACTTTGTCCCAAATCGTCATCGTAATCACATTATCTTTGAAGCAGAAAATAAATAGCACATAGTACATCGGTACATCGTACATAATAACACATCAACACAATGTTTAGACTTGACTACATCCTTGAAGACTGGGCAACCCGATACAAGCCCCTGTCGCACGACATGGCCGAGAAGGCACAGCGCAAGACGTTCTTCCGCGTCACGATGATTGACGAGGACAACTACGTGGTGCGCAACTTCAACACCCTCGCGTCGCCCTGCATGGCCTACGCCACCCACATCGACGCCGAAATGCTGCAGAACACCAACCGCATCTCCTACCGCCACGTCATCTACTTCCTCGTGAAGCAGGACACCGAACCGCAGAAGACGGCTCACACCGACGAGATGGCCGCCACCGAGGCACGCTACGACACCGACGAACTGGTGCAGGACCTGCTGGCATGGCTCTTCGACCTGCAGCACAAGGCAGGCACAGGCGACAGGTCGTTCTCCTCGCCCCTATTCTCGCTCACCGACCGTGCCACACGCGAGGGACTGCGCGGCCTGCAGCTCGACACCGCCAACTGGGCAACGCTGCCGATGCACTGGAACGGATGGCAGGTGTGCGGCCTCTCCATCGAGCAGATAGTGCCCCGCGACAAGTGTATCAACCCTGAGAAATACATCACCGACTAAGCCATGCCAACGCCCATCCGCAAACCCATGCGTCCGCTGAACGAGATGATACGTCTCTTCGCGGCTCAGGCACAGGAGAGCCTCACGGTGAATCTCCAGACCCAACGCATCTGGCCCACCGAGGTATATCCCGGCTATGCCGCCATCAACGCCGCCCGTGCCGCAAAGGGCTGGAGCCACTCCACGGGCGAGGGCGAGAAGTCGCTCAGGGTCACACCCTACCCCACCGCCAACGCCTTTGACATGCGCATCGACGTGTCGTTCAACGCATACCTGCGCTATGTTGACATAGGTGTCGGTGCCGGTACGATGGCTCACGACGTGCAGCGTTCGCGCAAGGCATACTTCTCACGCCGATACGACAAGTGGGTGCCCTCCGACCCCTCGACGGGCCGACCAGCCAAGCGCGTTCATCGTCCGAGCCTATTGATGGAATGTCGGCATGTCCTGTCACGGATGCGCGACTATGCCGTTGATTTCTACGGCTACGAGGGCACGGGCTATCTCGTCAAGACCTTCGAGTCGCTCGAAGTAGAACTATAACAGACAACAATCCAACACAACTGAACAGATATGGCAAAGAATCTGAACATCACAACTGTCAAGCTCACCCTCAATGGCAAGGAGGTGGAGTGGTCGTTGCAGCGCATCCGCAAGGAGGCCGAGAAGACCGCCCTGAAGATGAAGGGCATGGAAGCAGGCTCAAAGGAGTGGAAAGAGCAGTTCAAGCGGCTCGAAACGCTCCACAAGGCCGAGCAAGACCTTATCCCGACGCTGGAACGGGTGAACCACTACATGCAGGAAATGGGCAAGACCGCCACCACCGACATTGGCAAGGCCATCCGCGAACTCACCAAGATGCGCGATGCCATGCCGGGCGACCACAAAGACCTCGAACAGACCAACCAGATTATAGAATACTTCAAGTCGTGGCAGGCGCAGAACCGTAACCTCGGCATGACCTTGGAGAACGCCAAGCTGCAACTGAACGACCTGGTGAACACCCCGACGGAGAAGCTGAAGCAGGGACTTGCGGCCATCAACAAGGAACTCGACACCAACGCCAAGCTAAGTAAAGAAGACCGTGCCGAGCTAAAAGGCTTTGCCCGTCAATACGAGGCACAATTGGCGGTCAATCAGCACGGTCGTGCCGGCAACGCCTCGCTCGCCGCCATGAACATGGAGCAACTGCGGGCCGAACAGCAGCGGCTCCGTACTGGCTATATGGCCACCGAGGGCGCAACGGGCTACGAGCGCATCAGTCAGGACTACTTGCGCCGACTGCAGGACGTAAACCGACTGCTTGCCGAGAAAGCCGCCAAGGAGCGCGAGGACGCCAAGGCACAGCGCGAGGCCATTGAACAGCAAAAACAGTTGAAGGCCGCACGGGAGGTTATCATCAAACTGATGCAGAACCAGGCCGTCAGCGTGAAAGACCTCGACACGGCGCTGAAGTTCTACGAGCAGCGGCTGGTTGAGGTAAAGGGCGTGGACGACAAGGCCACCACGCAGATTCTCAACAACATCAACCGCATCAAGACGGCCAAGGCCGAAATTGACAACATCGACGTGCATGGAATGGCCACCGACCCCAAGAAGCACTCGCTCGACGAACTGACCGCCGCATCGAAGAAGGGCAAGGAAATGTACGCCGCAATGGACCCCAGCGTAACGCCGTCGTCAAAGATGCGCGAGTTGCAGCAGGACATCCTTGCCATTGACGCTGCCATCGCACAACTGACGCCGAAATGGAACGAGCTGACGGAGGCACAGCGGCGTGAGGCACAGGTGACGGACGTGCTGACCCGCGTCAATCGCAACGAGAAGGTGACGCTTGAAGAACTGCGGCAGGCCGAGAAGTCGCTGCAAGACCAGATTAGGCAGATGGAGGGTCAGAACCTGCCCTTTGCCGACCAGAACAAGCTGTTGCAGGCAAAGGCCAGCTTGCAGGACATTCAGGAGGTCATCAGCCACATCACGCTCGACCACATCGACTTCGACGCACTTGACAATAAGCCTGTTGAGGAACTTGAAAAACTCCTTAAACAGATAGAAGAGGACGAGAAACGACTCGCCGTCAATGACAAGCAGGCATCCGAGCAGATGGCGGCCAACAAGCGCAAGGTGCAGCAGGCCATCCAGCGGGTGAAGAACCAGACCATCGACCTCGCCGATGCGCAGAAGGTGGCTAATGAGCGCGGCAAGCACAGTGTCCAGGAAATGCAGCGGGCCTACGACACGCTGAAACAGCACCTGGCTACGCTTAGCACCAGTCAGCGCAAGGAAATTACCGAGACGCGCCAGCAGATGAAGCAACTGAAAACTGACATCGAGAGCGTGACGGGGGCAGTTAGCGGTCAGACAAGTGTATGGAAGTCTGCCGTCCGCAACATCACGGCTTACGTCGGTGTGTTCGGTGCCTTCAACCTTATTAAGAACAAGCTGACGGAGGTGATTCGCGGTTCGGAGGAGCTGAGCGACCAGATGGCAAAGGTGCGCATGGTGTCGGGCTTGGCGATGGAGGACATCGAGAACCTGACGCGCAGTCTGGCAAAGCTCGATACGCGCTCTACGCTGCAGGAATTGACGGAACTCTCCTATATCGGCTCGAAGCTCGGATTTGGCGAGCTTGGTGTGGGCGCTTTACAAGAATTTGCCGTCGCTGCAAACCAAGTGAACGTTGCCCTGAAGGAAGACCTCGGCAGCGAGGCGATGACCGCCCTGTCGAAGATTACCGAGAACATGGGACTGATCAAGAAGATGGGCGTGGAGCAGGCCATGCTCTCTACGTCGTCGGCCATGTTCAAGCTGTTCACCAGTTCGACCGCCGCCGCTGGGCCTATCGTCGAAGTGACAAAGCGACTGGCTCCGATGGCGCAGATTTCGGGCTTTGCCACCCACGAGATTCTGGCACTGGCTTCGGCCTCGGACGCCCTGATGCAGAGCGAGGAAGTGGCTGGCACGGCCATGTCGAAGTTTATGATGGCCATGCAGACCAATCATAACATAATAGAAAAGTCGCTGGGCATCACCGAAGGATCTATTTCGACGATGATGAAGACGGGCAGGTCAATGGAGGCATTCCTGACCATCCTCGACAAGATGAGCGGCAAGAACGTCACGGAGTTGACAAACGTGTGGAAACTGCTCGGCTCTGAGGGCGACCGACTGATTCGTGTTATTTTGGCAATGGCTAACCATACGGACTTGGTGCGTCAGCATATAGACACGTCATCAAAGGCTTTCCGCGAGGCTACCGCCGTCACCGAGGAATACAACATACAGCAGGAAACTGCAATGGGTTATCTCGAACGTGCCGAGAATAAATGGCGCAATGCCTTTATCAATCCCGATTCGGCACTGGCCGTGAAGGAAATGACAAAAGCGTGGTACGACTTCACGAAGAGTATAACCGACAGCGACCTTGCGCTGGGCAGCATCAAACTTTCCATTGACGCGCTGCTGGTTCTGCTCCGTGCGCTCATTGCCTTGCTGCCTGCGGTTACGTTTGGATTGCTGGCTAAGGGAATAGCAATGGCGGTCGATAAGATGAAGCTGATGAACATCGCCACCGAGGGCTTTATTACATCATGGAAAAAGATGGATGCAGCCACCAAGTCGAACTGG
>Ga0310696_10006456_pt1 | contig 13910 bp, 12 predicted proteins | sample AusTroGonzalo_MG_4_FD_203885 | JGI IMG/M metagenome (GOLD analysis project Ga0310696, IMG submission 203885) | Bovine rumen microbial communities from tropical cattle in Woodstock, Queensland, Australia - Gonzalo_02 (v2) (version 2) | ecosystem: Host-associated > Mammals > Digestive system >... | reverse complement strand
GCTCCTTCACATACACCTCGCGCACATAGTGGTTGGACAGCTGCTCGAGGTCGCTCTTGATATGGCTTGGCGTGAGGGTAGATGAACGACTCGTGAAGATGGGATCGACATAGTACCAAGCCAGCAAAGCACGATTGTAGCCACTTGTTACGCCATTGCGATCAGCCGACTCCGGCATCGTAGTAGGCACACTCGAGAGCATCCACTCCTTCGGACTCTTCACGCTGATGTAGTTCTTGGTATTCTCGAAGTCATCGATATACGAGGCGTTGTCCTGCGTACCTCCTGCAGTACCTGCGATGAGTTGGGCAAACTCGCCTGAGAAGGTGATGTGCGAAGGCTCTTTCACGTGTAGGAATGGTATCTTGTTGAGCATTGAGGTAAGCCATTGCGACTCTTGTTTCCAGTTCACGTTCAGTCCCCAGATCGTGTTACTCAAGGGTTCTGATCCCATAGCCACCTTCGAGGTGAGGGCCTGCTCGTGCAAGTGCATCAACGTACCGCCGATCTGCAGGTTCTTCGAGAAATCGTACTCCCAGTTCACTCCCAGCATCGTCTTGCGCTGCATGCCATAATCGGTATTCGACTCGAACGAAGCATTCACATCGGTATGCGAGTCGATGATGCTCTGGTTGATGATGGTCACCTCGCCAGCAGAGTAATCGACGGTATAGTCAGAACCTTCCTGCAACTCCACACCACCTGCGGTAACCTTAACCGAACCTCTGGGGATATTGGCGGCACCCAGCGAGAGGACACTACCCTTGGAACCCTTGTAGGCTCCCGTCATGATAAACTTATCGCGCTCAGCGTTCTGCTTGGCTACGGTCTTCGTCGAGTCGTAGAGTTGGGTAAAGGCATATTTATCAGCCTCCGCAGACGAGAGTCCGTTTTGGATGAGTTGTTCCTTCAGGTAACTGCCAAAGGGCTCTGAGGCAGGCAGGAACACCCGACCATTGCTCACCGTATAACCCTCGATGAAGTCGAAGTAACCATTGGGGTTAGTCTTATTGTTATTGTCCAGGCGGTCGCAACCTAACAGCTTGATCAACGTCTTGCTCTTCACCCTCTGGTCAGGGATATAGGTGAGATACACACCTGCGGTATCGCTCTGGTACTTGATGTCGAGGCGGAACTTGGTCTTTTCGACCGACGAAGCCAGGTAATACACGTTTTTCATCATCAGGCGCCAGTTGCCCTGCGAAGGATTGTTCGACGTATTTTTCAACGACTTTACAAAAAGGGCCTTCGAGGTTTCTGTCAGATCGCTGGCAAACTCACCCACCTGATAGGTCACTCCTCCTGAGGTAAACTCGTAGGCCACTGCCAACACCTGGTCAGTCTGCAAGCCCGTCTTCAGAGAGATATAACCCAACTGCTTGTTGACCGTAAACTCAGACGATGTGAGTAAGCGGGCGCTCGAGAGCTTTTCGTAGTCTCTACCCACCTCGAAATAGGGGATTCCAGCCAACACAGTCGAGGTCTGGTCGATGTCTCTGGCTTCGGCATAATTATTGACGATAGTGGCGTATTCATCATTGGCATTATTGCCTGGAACGGTCTGTCCTGTGAGTTTCCAGTTTCTGTTGCTCAAAATGGTATTCTCGCCCAAGTCGGTAAGGGCCACGATGTTACGGGTGTTAGAAGTATTACCCGACTTATTGGTAACCCAGATCTCCACACGATTCACCTCGATACCCGTCATGAGGTCGGGCAGGGTTGACATAGACTGGTCGTAACGCTGACGGAAGTAGTGCGAGAGGAAGAAGTGTCGGTTCTCCTCATAGTCGGCAGCATCAAACTCAAAGGCGGTGGTCTGCGTACCTCCCTTCGAGCTCACACTCTGCGTCGATGACTTCTTCTGCGAGATCACCGTCTGCAACTTCAGGCGTCCGAACTGCATATCCGTTCGAATACCAAAGAGGCTACTGGCACCCCTTACGAGTGAGTTATTAGAGGGGAAACTCACATTACCACCCTCCACGAGTTTGATGATCTCGTCTTCCTTACCCTCGTACTTCAGTTTCAGGTTCTGCGTGTCGAAGTCGAAGGTGGCGTCGGTGTTGTAGTTCAGGTTCATGTTCACCTTGTCGCCCACCTTTCCGTTCACATTCAGGTTGATCTTCTCGTCGAAGTCGAAGGCGGTGGTTTTACGGTTGCGGATAGGCAGCGAGGGGTTGTCGATGTTCTTCATCGTCACACCGAGTTTCAGCTCAGCCGTTCCCTGTGTCTTGATGCGCACGCCGCCAGGGCCGAATATCTTCTCGGCAGGTCCCAGGTCGAAGTGCATGTCGGAGAACGAGAACTTTTCCTCGCCCTTGTTCTCCACAATCTCAATGTTCTTCTTACGGAAGAAGTCGTAGAGGGCGCGCTTCTCCACCCAGTCGCGATACTCTTCAGGAGTCATCAGCACAGGGGCGTTCAGGTAAGAGTCACCAATCTTCGTGCCAATATAATACACATTGGCCGAGTCGTCGTATTCCACCGTCTGGCGCAGGTTCTCTGGGCGCTTCAGGTCGAGGGCCGACGAGTCGAGATCCTCCACGAGCACGGGGGCGGTTTTTTGTATATGCCAGCGCGCGTGTAAGAGAGAGTCGGGAATGTCATCATCCCCGACCACTGGCACCGACGTAGCTTGTGGCTCGTCCTTAGCCTGTCTGGTCTTATCGTCTTGCGGAGGAACAGCCAAAGCGGCCACACTCAGCAAGACCAATACGATGTAAACGACTCGTCTGCTCAAAACTTATTTGATCTGTTTCAGGGCCAGCTTCACCACCTGTTCCACAGGTGCGTCAGGCTGTTCTTGGAGGATGGCAACCACCACCTTCTGCGAGGGTGCAGGTGCAAAGCCCAGCATGGTGAGCGCACTCACAGCCTCATCCCTTACTGCGTTGTTCACGGGTGCCTGTACGGCGCCTCCCGCCGGTATCTCGTCGGCAATGCCCAGCGATACGATCTTGTCTCTCAGATCCACGATAATGCGCTGAGCCGTCATCTTACCGATGCCCTTAATGCTCTGTATCAGTCGTGCGTTGCCAGTAGATATCGCGTTGCAAAGTTCACTCACACTCATGCCCGAAAGCATCATGCGCGCCGTATTGGCGCCCACACCGTTCACCGTAATCAGCAAGAGGAACATCTCGCGTTCCTTCTTATTGATAAAGCCATATAGCACATAGGCATCTTCGCGAATGGCCTCATAGACGTAGAGCTTCACCTCTTTTTTGCCCTGGATAGCACTAAATGTATTCAGTGAGATATTCAGTCCGTAGCCCACGCCAGCGGCCTCAATGGTAGCCAGCGCAGGTGTCAAGTCGGTCAGTTCTCCCTTGATATATTCAATCATATTTTTACAGTTTTACTTTTTCACCTCTTTATAAACGCACGTTGGTAACAATTTATTGTATTTCACCCCCGAATCCTTGCAGATTGTCACAAAATGATAGTTTTTAGATATTTTTTCTGCCCTTTCGTTAGGTTTTTTGCCAAATTCGCCGTACTTTTGCAAGCGATTTCGAGCAAACAACCATCAAATCATATAGGATTATGAAGAAAATCAGAGCAGCCGTCGTAGGTTACGGCAACATCGGACAGTATGCCCTCCAGGCCCTGGAGACGGCACCCGACTTTGAAGTGGCTGGTATCGTGCGCCGCAATGGTGCAGAGAACAAGCCCGCAGAACTCGCTGACTACGAGGTAGTGAAGGACATCCGCGAACTGAAGGATGTCGATGTGGCTATTCTCGCCACTCCCACCCGCTCGTGCGAGGAGTATGCCAACCAGATTCTGCCCCTTGGCATCAACACCGTCGATTCGTTTGATATCCACACCAACATCCGTGGCTATCGCGAGCGTCTGATGAAGCTCAACAAGGAGACCAATACCGTCAGCGTCATTGCAGCCGGTTGGGATCCGGGTTCTGATTCCATCGTGCGCACCCTGATGCAGAGTCTTGCGCCTAAAGGTCTCAGTTACACCAACTTCGGTCCTGGCATGTCAATGGGTCACAGCGTGTGCGTTCGTTCTAAGAAGGGTGTGAAGAACGCTTTGAGCATGACCATTCCTCTGGGCGAGGGCATCCACCGTCGCATGGTGTATGTAGAGCTTGAAGAGGGTGCCAAACTCGAGGACGTGACGAAGGACATCAAGGCCGATCCTTACTTCGCAAGCGACGAGACGCATGTGTTCCAGGTGGAGAGCGTTGACGACGTGCGCGATATGGGTCATGGCGTGAACCTCGTGCGCAAAGGTGTCAGCGGTAAGACACAGAACCAGCGTCTGGAGTTCAACATGAGCATCAACAACCCCGCCCTCACTGGTCAGGTACTGGTCAACGTGGCCCGCGCCTCCATGCGCCTGCAGCCTGGTTGCTACACCATGATCGAGATTCCCGTCATCGACATGCTCCCCGGCGAGCGTGCTGACCTCATCGAACATTTGGTTTAAAAGTAAAAAGACAAAAAAGTAAAAAGGTGAATTTAGCGATTTTCGTGTCGGGAAGCGGCACGAATTGTGAGAACCTCATCAAGTATTTTGCTGGCTCCGAGTGCATCCATACCGCACTCGTGGTCAGCAATAAGCCTGATGCGCTCGCGCTTGAGCGTGCGCAGAAATTGGGCGTGCCTACGGCCATTGCGCCTAAGGCCGATCTGAATAATCCTGATATCATGTTGCCCTTGCTTCGGAAATACGACATCGGCTTCATCGTACTGGCTGGATGGTTGCCACTGATACCCAATTTCCTCATCGATGCCTATCCGCATCGCATCATCAACATCCACCCTGCCCTCCTGCCCAAGTATGGTGGCAAGGGCATGTGGGGCCACCATGTCCACGAGGCCGTAAAGGCTGCCGGCGAGACCGAGACGGGCATGACCGTCCACTGGGTAACCCCTGTTTGCGATTCGGGCGAGATCATCGCCCAGTATCGCGTGGCACTCACTCCTGACGATACCGTCGATGACATCGCAGAGAAAGAGCACCAATTAGAGATGACATATTTCCCCAAGGTCGTAGAAGAAATCATACAATCTATATAAGACATTGACATGAGAGAAGGCAGATTTATAATCATCACCACTGCACTTCTTTCGCTCCTGCTATTAAATGCTTGCAGTGGTGGTGGACGTCGCGCAAAGATACGCGCCAGCAGAGCCGACAGCATCCTCTATGCCGAAGGCGAGGCGCGCAACTATGAGCGTATCCTTTCCTTGGCCGATAGTTTTCAGGCGTTGGGCGACCTGAGCGAACTCAATGCCAACCGCTGGCGAGGTGTGGCCTACTACTATCAGGGGCTGCATCGCACCTCAGAGTTTTATTATAAGAAAGCCGTTAACGCCGAGATACGCGACGCAAACGACGCCCTCAATTACAACAAGTCGGCCCGTCGCCTGGCTCAGATGCTGCTCCATAAGGGCGACTACGAAGGGGCGCTGCGCGTAGCCACCGAGGCCCTCGAGAAGATGCGGCAGAACGGTAGTGGATCGGAAACCGACTTCGCCCTCCTGACGAATACGGTGGGCTGTTGCGAACTGAACCTGGGCAGATTCAAACCCGCTGCCGAGAACTTTGCCGAGGCTTATAAGATGTTCCACGACCTAGCCACCAACGACACCACAGGCCGTCGGGCACAACTCGCCTTCGAAGGCATGTGCAGCATTGCCGACGAGTATCTGGGAGCCCACCACTACGAAGAGGCCTCGCCTTGGATCGACCGTGCCGAGGAGATGATCACGATCTATGAGCAGATGCCAGGTTCCGAAGCCCAAGCCAAAACGCTGGCCAGTGCGCACGACAAGATCAATCTGCTGCGTGCCATCGCCTTCCAGAACACAGGTCAGGAGAAAGAGGCCGCCAAACTCTTCAGCGCCTCTGCCCGCACTCCATACGGCAAGTCGAGCGAAGGTCGTCTCTATGCCAACGACTTCCTCGTCGCGGCCAGTCGTTTCGAAGAAGCAGCTGATAACTTCCGAGACCTCAACCGCCTGCTCAGCCAGAACGATATCACCCTCACGCTCGATAATATCCAGCAATACCTGCTGCCCAAGTACCGTGCCAACGTAGGTGCCCATCGCACAGACTCAGCCATTGCCATCGGTGTGCAGATCAGCAACGCCCTCGACAGCGCCATCCATAGTGCCAAGCAGAATGATGCAGCCGAACTGGCCACCATGTACGACACCCAGCAGAAAGAGGCCGAAATTGCCCAACAGAAAGAGCGTCTTACGCATCAGCGACTCATCTATACCGGCGTTGCCCTTGTGCTTGTCATGAGTTTCTTCTTCATCTACACCCTCCACAAGCGCCAGGCCACTCATCGCCTGCAAAGCGCCCACGAGAAACTGCAACACGCCTACGACCAACTCGAGGTGACCACCGCAGCTAAAGAGCGCATTGAGAGCGAGCTGCGCATCGCACGCGACATCCAGAAGTCGATGGTACCCAGCTCCTTCCCCGATCGTGAGGGCCTCGATATGTATGCCTCGATGACTCCTGCCAAGGAGGTGGGCGGCGACCTCTATGGCTATCTGCTGGATGGCGACAAGCTCTACTTCTGCCTCGGCGACGTATCAGGCAAGGGCGTACCCGCCTCACTCTTCATGGCCCAGGCCACGCGCCTCTTCCACACACTGGCCAAACAAGGCATGATGCCCGCAGAGATCTGCACCCGCATGAACGAAGCCCTCTCAGGCGAGGACAACGAGAGCGGCATGTTTGTCACCTTCTTCCTCGGCCTCGTCGATCTGAACACAGGCCATCTCGACTACTGCAACGCAGGCCATAATCCCCCCGTCATCGGCGGCAACGAGAACCACGGCGAGTTCCTCGATGTACTCCCCAATGCCCCCATCGGACTTTGGCCCGACCTTGAGTTCGAGGGCGAACAACTCGACACGATCAAGGGACACCCATTGTTCCTTTATACCGACGGACTCAACGAAGCCGAAGACAAAGAGAAGGTACAATTTGGCGACGATCGCCTTTTGGACATCCTGCGCCATACCAAGTTCGACTCAGCCCAGCATGTCATCGAGCATCTTGGCGAGGCCGTTGAGCAGCACCGCAAGGGTGCCGAGCCCAACGACGACCTCACCATGCTCTGCCTCCGCATCAGTTAGTTCTTTCCGCTTTCATCGTCGTCACCTCCCGTGGTGCCTCCACCGCCTGGGTTATTACCGCCACCGGTATTACCGCCAGTTGAGCCTCCATTATTATCACCGCCCTCGGGATCCTCCACATCGTTGGTGTCGGCGCTGGTCACGCGCTTCACGATGTTGCCGTCCTTGTCGTAGCAGGTGATGGCAATCTTGGTGGCCTGCAGCTCGTCCTTCACCTCCTTCGAAGGGGTAAAGATCACACGACGGGCTGAGATCAGCGAAGTCTTCACGTCCTCCACGTTCTGCACACTCTTCGAGCGCACACCGAATCGCATACTGCCGAGACCGGGCAGAGGTACATTGTGACCTTCGGTTGCCCAGGTGCGGATTACCTCGCCAGCTGCATCCCACGCAGCCTTGATCACGCCTACGCTGATGCCCGAGCGCTTGGCAGCCTCCTCAATCACCTTGTCGGCATCGAGCGTGTTGTACAGGTGGGCTGAGAGTACAAAGGCCAGCTTCTCCACGTTCTTTTCGAACGATACGTTCTGTTGTTTTGCTTTAATTTGAATCATAACAGTTTACTTTTAAATTGTTAAACAATCGGGTTAATTTTTGTCTCATTTTTGCTGCCTCTGGAGTCTGCACATGTTGTCCCCGGGAGTCTGCAAGTGTTGCCTCAGAGAGTCTGCAAATACAAGCCCGACGGCCTGCTTTCTAAGACACTACAAAGATACGACATTCGCCGCCACCGATCTGACGATGGCTGGCGATATCGTGCGATTACTGGACTTTTCTATGGTTCTCCCAACTGCTCGACGATGGCTCTCACCTGTCGGGGCGTGAATGTCTTGCAGGTGGTTTCGTAGCCCGTCGCTTGCAGTAGTTCCCAAAGTTGAGTGCAGCGACGAATCCAGTTCATCAGGTGGCTCACAGCTGTGCGTGGGCTGCTATCAGGAAAGTACATCAGCGCCAGTTCCTTCTTGGTGTAGGCTCGAATAATGAAGTCATCCATGATCGCCCTCCTTTCTTTTCATTGATACATAATAATCTGAGAAGTCTTTATTACCTAATGGTAACTGATAATGTATCAGATTGGGCAGCACATCTTTTAATTGTAGGAACAATCGTTCGCCAGGCGTATCATTATCAGGATACATACCAATGGTGATCTGTAGCTCTGACGTTAGCTCTCGTAGTAGCTCTGCGTCCTTATGTTTCAGCAGCGTGGCCGATGGGATGGCAATCGCCTTGTGTCCAGCCGAGAGCATAGCCCAACAGTCGCTGCAGCCTTCGGTAATGAAGAGCGTCTCACCGGGCTTCAGAAGGTTCAGCACGGGCAGATTGTAGATGCGGCACTCAGCTCCTTGAGGGAAGCGGAAGCGGGGCGTGGCGCCCTTCACCAAGTTGCGGTTCTGAACGCCGATTAACTTGCCTTCGCGGTCATAATATGGCGTCTGCAACCACGGCACCCCCTGTTTGTCTTTCCACGATGTTAGGCGGCACCAGCGCACAACTCTAGGGTCAAGATGTCGCTCTTCAAAGAGAAACTTCCGAGCCTCATCATTCAGCCAAGGACGCTCAAAGAAACGCTCATACCGACTCGCATCAAACGGCTTCGGAGGTCTGTCTTCCTCAGGCTTATATTCCGTCAGAATAATGTTGTTTTCATCAGCCAGCCAACGGCAGGCCTCCCGAAAGTCCTTCCTCAGATACTTCATCACGAGGTCAATAGGGCCGCCAGATTCTCCGCACACAAAGCAGCGGTACGTGTTCTTACTCACCTTAAAAGACAGCGAGGCGTGATGATCGTCATGGAACGGACAGAGGCACTTATGCATTTTAACTTGGAATCCAAGTCGCTCTGCGACCCCCTCAATGGGAAGGTCGCGGAGCTTTTGAAGTTCATACTTATCCATTAGCGTGTGTGATTTAGGTAAACCTGCGTCTTGGAGTAGAGGCCCGTCTGCGCTGAGTACTCGATAAAGCCACGGCTCATCCATACGCGCAACTGGCGCTTGGTACCCTCCTTTGGTTTGCCGACACGTTCGCGAAGAGCTTCTAACTGCGTCTCGTTGAAAGTATCCTGAAGATCGTCTAGCATGTTCTTTGGTCCGGTCTTTACCACCTCTGATATACATGTGTCGCCATCTTTCAGCATATCGGCGAATACAGCCATTTTGCTCCAGATGTCGTGATAGATCAGCCACTCTACGAGCTCGCCCATCGACTTGGTCCACGTCTGATTGTTGAGCACCCAGAGTACACAGCCAGCCTTCCAACCCGACACCAGCGAGCGGTGAGATATCTCGAACAGCAGATCATCGTCTGCCAGATCGGCCAGCGTTGCCATGTCCTGAGCCAACTTGTCGGTCAGTTTGTTTAATGGCTTGATGATGTAGCGGCCCTTACAGATGGCGAGCCGAGCCAGGTATTCATCCAGCCTCTGGTAGAACTCGTCAGAGTACCTGCCCTGCCGAGGGATTCGCCCACTACGACTGCCGCGTGGCTTGTAGCTGAAGACCATACGGCCGAACGTGCCATTAGTCAGCTCGTATTTATAGAACTTCCGGGTAGAGTCAGGATTCGACGAGATCGTAAAGCAGGCACGGATAATCGGATTGCCGGTCACACCGTCGGCCGTAGCGCGCAAGGCGCCTGCCCTGTCGCGGTCGTACACGTTGCGGAGCAACACCGACACCTGCTTGTGACCGCCACACAATCGGTCGGCCATCTCCACTTCGGGCAGATTAAAGTATTGCGTCAGTCCGCCCTGCGCCTCCAGCGCCATCGCGTTCTGGATGAAGGCGGCATTCGTCGTATTCGATGGCGGAAAGCGGAATGCCACATCCGGGCGGTCGGGCTTATCCTTGTTAGCCCCCTTGCTATTCTTCTGCTTCTGCCATTCCAGTAGTTTTTTCTCTTCTGCTTCATCGTGCTGACGGAAATCGCGGCAAATGGCTTTAGCAAGGGTTGATAATTGGCCTTTGTTGTCGCCCGAATGAGCCACCAGATTGGCCATCATGCCCGTCGGCTCCTTCCAGGTGTAGTCGGGGTACTGAAATTCCGCGCCGCTGATGTGTGCGCCAAGGATGGGGAAAAACATCGGAACCAAAGGTTCATACATGTCTTTTGAAGCCTGTGAGAGCATCAGTCTGATGAATTCTGTGCCTTTGCCAAGGTTTGGCATCACAGGCGCTGTCTGTTTTGAAATGTCGTATTTCATTGTTATTCTGTTTTTAGATGAAATTTACTCTGGCCAAGCGTTTCAGTTTCAGTTGTTTCAGATGATTTTTGAATGGTGTCAGATTCTTTATTATTCATATAACTTACTTATTATTAGATGGTTATAAGATAAATATGACGGTTTTTAAATACAACTGAACCTCAAATAACAAACTGAAACTGAAACAACTGAAACGCTCAGGTCCTTTTTACCATTTCTCTATCAGGCCCTCAAGCGCCCCAAACAATTCGTTGGCCACGCCGCTGGCATAGCGCTCCACGCTGAAATCCTTGTCAACCTTTATCGGCTTGAAATTCGGGCGAAGCGAACCGTCGGAGCGACGCGTCACCGTGATGTACTTGCCACTATAGACACGCGGGTTGCGCTTCTCAGCCGCTGTGGCCAAGGTCTCTACAAATGTGTAGTGCGGGTCGCGGCAGAGAAACTCATCGACGATACCTTCCGAGTCAAGGCGCAGCATGCCCAGATACTCTTTACCGATTTTCATGCGCTCATCGCTGTGCAACATGGTTTTCAATTCACAGCCTAAATCTGTGTTGCAGTTCCAACCCTCATGGTTGGCATTTTCTTTTTTCGACATAATTATAAATATGATAAAAATGCCCTCTTGCACATGCACGATGATATAGAAAGGCATACTTCATCTCGTGCTCGGAGCCGTGCTCAGTTTTTGACTGCTGGCTGACATCAAAAAAGAATGCAGCAGAAACTCCGATTTGAAATTTCTGCTGCAAAGATAGGTATAATCCGGTTATCTATTTGCATTTTGAATGATTATAGATGGACAACATAAATGCCTCTTTTTTAGATATTTGAATGTGGTTCCATCCATTACGAAAACCATATTCAAATAAAATGTACAACAATTAATAATTAATCCAAAAGAAATGGACGATTGAGAAGAATCACATCCAATAAATACACTAAAAATAAAACGCCCACAGTTTGTGAGCGTCTATTAAAATATGAATTAGATTATTGATTAACAGCGTTTACTCATACGATTTTCAAAGTCGGATGCTAATTTACGTTCCATGCCTCCATCATTAGCGACCTCAGCATCAGCCTTCCTATAGCTGTCGAAACGAGCCCAAACACTTTTTTTCTGGGGCAAGTCGTATTGACCTTTGTATGTAGAAACAAAGTAACTATATCCCTTGGCAATACCCAATTCCGTCCAGCAGACAAACTCCGCAATGGCCGTAGTATCCATTTTCTTACCACGCCCTTTATCAGCGAAAGAATCGAAGTCGGCCATGATTTCTTTCGCCTTTATGCCCTTCTCAGGATTATTGACAAAGTAAAGCGACTCTATGTCACCCAACCCATATGCAGACCCATTTTCAACTGCACGGGAGGTAGCATAGCGCGTGACACTCTCGATATTATATTTATGGAACCCTTCTTGTGCAAAAACCTTCAGCGAACCAGTTTTTTTGCTTTTCTTCAGTAGTTCATCCTGACTAGCAGATTCTTTTGACAGCATGCCTATCACATCTTTCATATCCCCAACAATTGTCTTGCATTGCTCGTTGAGCAGCTGAAGGCATAGGTCGGCATCTTTGCTTATCGTCGCCTCCTTTGCCAGTTCTTGATGACAGAGAACCAACACGGCAATGACGTTTGTGAAATAGGCTCCCATTTCAGTATAGAGAGTGGCCACACTTTCAGGATACGACTCCAGCCCGTACAAGTCACGGCCACATTCTGCGTAAGCCAAAGTTGACTTAACGAATACCGATGGTCGAAAATCCTTATTTGGTACGTCCTTCCTGCAGATAGGTGTAAATCGCTTATAGATAATCTTTGTACCTTTTAACGTACTGCGTATCTTACGAAACAATTTATCTGCATTACGGAAACAATTGTTATCCTCCGTTGCCCACAATTTGTTGTAGGTAAGCGCTATTTCTGATAGTCGCAGCAGTTCGCGACGTGTCATATTCAGACGTTCGCGCACAATACATATTAACTGTTGTATTTTATATTCAGAGAAATTTCGACTTTGAATACCAGCAATGAATCTTACCTCACCATCTTTTTCATAGTTCTTGATGACCTCAAGAATCTGAAGGATGCCTTCTTTTGATTTTTCTATTTCTGCCCAATGAATCATATTAAAATTTTAGAATAATCGGTGCAAATTTCATGCCCCAGAAGTAGGTCGTTCAGCTTTTTGACAAATTGACAGATAAAATATATAAGATTACCTGTAATGTCTATGAAAACACAAGAAACAACAGTTCTCCCTAGTTAAATTACGTATCTTTGCAATGTATTAAAACCCATGTAATTCATCATTAAAAAACAACATTTATGAACAAGACAGTTAAGACAATCCTCCAAGCAATCAGTTACATCATCACTCTTATCCTCGGAGCTGCAGGAGGCAGCATGATGTAAGCCATGAAAGACAACAGAGGCTTCAAGATCTCTCAGTACGCCTGTGCGGTGCTGCTCATCGTGAGCAGTATCGCGCTGGTGGCTTATCAAGTGGTTGAAATAAACGACGTGGCGGGTGGTTTGCTCTACTACGTGGCGCAATCGTTCCTGCTGGCCGGTTCGATTTTCGGCCTCGACCAATATATTAGAATCATTAATAAGCATTATCATGAAAGAGAATTTAAATGACGTATGGCTCTCGTCTCACTTTAAACTTGGCGAGTTCCTCAACCTGGACAAGTACCCAGACAATATCCCAACGATGCAGGTTGTGGAAAACATGACCTTCGGCTGCCTGAAGCTGCTGGAGCCTGCGAGGCTGGTAGTAGGCCCTATTATCATCAATTCGGGCTTCCGCAATAGTCGGGTTAATCGTCTGGTGGGCGGTGTTACAAACTCACAACACCTCATCGGCCAGGCTGCCGACATCCGCCCGAAAGACCCAGCCCAGTTCCAGCGCTTGGTAGAATTCCTCCGCCATCATGACCTTACCGACCAGCTTCTCACCGGCAACGGCTGGCTCCACATCTCCTGGAACCCCTTCGACATCCCAAGACATTACATTAGAGTAGGGTACTATAAGTAACTCTACTTTTTTTGCAGATTTATCCAAAAAGAGCATAAACTTTGCGAGAACTTTCAGGACTATAAGCCATTGTTTGCAAAGGTGCATCAGGAGTTGAAAGAGGGCAAACGCCCATTGGTAAAGATCAACAAGACGGCAACACTCGCTGCTGGTAGATATCACTATCTAATCCTTATTTCCCGTTTTTTTTTCACAGAATATTATTTTTTTTCCAACTTTTTCCCCCTTAATGCGACATCTGTGTCAAGTGTCCGACTGGTTGTTACAATTTGTCGCCTATGTCGCAACAACTTCGGACGAAAAACACGAAAAAAGTTGGAATGAGTTGAAAACCGTCATAACTTTGCATCAGAAATCAGAAATGATATCGCTCTTTGACTTACTGACACAAACAAAATTTAAAGGTCTAAGAATCAGCACCTTGAGTGCTTACTACATCAGTCTCCGCCCTGACTGAAACCAAAAAAGGGCAACCCCAAAAACAAAAAAGAGATTTAAATAATAAATAAGTATAAACAATTAAAAAATTTACAATTAT
>Ga0310696_10006455_pt1 | contig 13911 bp, 2 predicted proteins | sample AusTroGonzalo_MG_4_FD_203885 | JGI IMG/M metagenome (GOLD analysis project Ga0310696, IMG submission 203885) | Bovine rumen microbial communities from tropical cattle in Woodstock, Queensland, Australia - Gonzalo_02 (v2) (version 2) | ecosystem: Host-associated > Mammals > Digestive system >... | reverse complement strand
CTCCTCCGTACCGGAGTTCATGTCATGCAGACGGATTCTCGCCCTTGTCTCCCTCGTCCATATCTCAAAGACCCTGCACTTGGTGGAGTCGGTGGGACGGAGGAAGGTCATGTCATCCTCATCGTGTCTGTCGGTGATTTCGTCAAGGTCTTCCACCTTGAAGGTAGCGGACTGGTTGGCGTAGATGTCACGGAGTGTCTCGTAGTCTCCCAGCTTGTGGGCGAACATGGCGCAGGTCTCCTCAAAGCTCTTGTCGAAGAACTGTCCCACGAGTGTGACATCCCAGAACCTGGGGTCAACCGCTTCGGACTCGTAGAAGATCTGGTTGGGGTTGCAGTAGGTAGTCCATGAGTCCAGCCTTCTGTTGGGGCCGGATGTGTCATCGTATGCCTCGTGTGCAACGGCAAGTCCTCCGATACAGACATCCTTGAGGAACTTTATGTCCAGTTCCGTCATGAGGTTCTTCTCGCAGTTGGCTTGCAGAGCCACGGTCATTATCTCTCCGTACTGCTGTTCGGCACGGTCAATGGCATGGCAGACGGGTTCTCCCTTGTCCTTGACCATCACACCGATGATGGTGTCAACCTTGTTCTTGATCTGGTTGGTCTGGATGACCACGTTGCCCTGTTGCATCAGGTACTCACGGTAGGTCATTGACTGCCCGTTCACGGTGATGATGTCAGCCCACTGGTCACCATAGGTGAAGCGGACTCCTCTCGCCCTCTGCTGACGGAACTCATCCAGGTTCTCCCAGATGGTCTCGCACCTTTGAAGGAGGGCAACGTCCTTGTCCTTGAAGTTAAGTTTCGCCTGCCTCGCCTTGACGGAGTTGACATCCCGAAGCGAAGCATCACGTTTTATGAGACGTGTGGCCTTGAACATAATCTGTCTTACTGGTTACGGTTTATGACTCCGCATTCGGAGCGACATAATCCGCAGTGTAGATAGGATTGAGGTGACCGTCAATCGCATTCAGCTTAGTGGTGATGTTGCCAAGTTCGGTAGCGATTGAATCCAGCTTGGAGACCACGTTTGTAAGGTCAGTCGTGCTTTCTTCCTTCCCGGAAATGGTCTTGAGGGAAGCGGCAATATCCCTGATGTAGAGGTCTAAATTTTCCATACTCGTATGAATTATTACATATATGTCGGTTACGAAAATAGGGAAAGCAAGTCCACCCTATGGTCTATCTTTCCCCAAATTGCTATCGTAGTTTGTTCTGCATCCTCGTATCGTAGTCCACATCAATCCAGGATATCCTCTCGGTGGGGGAGAGATTGGTAAGGACGATGAGCCTGAACCACTTGTACGAACCGCCATGGAGCGAAGGCAGGACTCCCCAGTTGATGCAGTCCATAGATCCGAGCAGGATGTACCTCGCATCGGTTCTGTTGTACCTGCCCCTGATGCGGATGTCTCGCAGTCCCTTCCTCACATCGGGTTCACCCAGGTCAAACGGTCTTGTGATGATGACTCCCTTGAGGCTCTCGGACGAGGTGACATCCAGCTTGCTTGAGAGATCCCACACATAGTGGCGGTTGCTTGCCTGTGCGTTCACATAGGTGTCGGGATAGGCATTGAGGACATTGGAGATGGACAGGGTCGAACCATATCCGTCCACGAACACCTTGTGCCAGGTGTTGGTCTTGAGCATGAACACATACTGGTACGTCTCGTTCTCGTTGATGAACACGAGCCTGTTGCCCTTGTAGTCATAGCCAATCCTCGCATTCTCCATGAACGCCATGAAGTGCGTGTCATCCATGAGGGTGTTCATGAAGGGTGACCAGTCTCCGGTATTGATGAGAATCGCCTCCCTGCTTTCTGGATTCAAGGCATAGTGTTCTCCGTTCATGAAGGGAGACAGGTCGGTTATCTGGGAGCCGGATATAAGCATCACGGTCTTCTCGGTAATGAACACCACAGCATTGTCTATAGGAGTTATGGAATCGGGATTGCTGCAGACCTCCCTGCTCAACGGCTTGGTGGACACTATAGTGCCATCGCTTGCCGACTCCATAGCCCAGATGCCGTCTTCCGTGAACACATAGATCGGGAATTGTCCGAACTGTCCCGTGGACAGGGCATTGGTCGCAATGGCAGTACCCAGCACCCTGCTGTTAAATGTATATCGGGAAGCAGTAGGGAATACGAAGGGGTTGTCCATCTCGGAGGCATAGACCTTGTTCGGCCTGTTGTCTACATAGGATTCATCCCCTGCGACATACTCCACGTTCTGGGTGCAGTAGTCTATCAATTCCTTCGTGATGTCACCATACCAGTAGGAGCAGTCAAGGTTCGGATGGGGAGTCATGCTCAGTGTCGTTCCTCCAAGGAATGCCCCGTCTCCTGACAGTACTTGAGACCTTGTTCCATAGTAAGCGGATACATCCACGGCAAACGCCCTCACGTCAGGACAGAATATCATTCCGTACCCATCGCTATTGAACTGCTGACCGTTGAGAGTCTCCGCTCCGAACTCAAAGTATTCACTTCCTGCATTGGTGGCCTTGATGGAGAACGAATGTCCCGAACTGTCACGGAGATGGAAGGTCATCTTATATGCCAGTATCGTTCCGTTGTCATAGTTGTAGGTATGGGTCGGGGTATAAGGATAATATATAGATTGGTTCAGATAGTTCTTCGCTATCGGGACATTCAATTCCATCTGAACCTTCTCAGAGATTCCCGAAGCAATGATCTTGTTGTTGTAGAGCGTTGCCTTCGTATACCTCACATCATAGTGCTTCATATCCGAGAGGGTATCCAGACGGATGCCCGCAGTCACGAGACTGTCGGTTGACATATAGTCGGTGGTGTCCAGTACCAGACCATTGGTCAGGGTTGCGAGTGAGCTGGCATTGTATGTAGCGGAATAAACCCTGTAAAAGTTGGAGGCATCAAGAAGTTTCTGAAGGGGAGAGCTGCCATTCCCAAGGGTAGGGCTTCCTGTGACCTCGGTTACTGGATTTCCCGATGCATGATATTGGCCATCCTTGAAATAGCTCTTTGACCTGTCAACATCAATCTGGGGGGAGAGATAAATCTCAAAGGAATCCACTATGTCCTCCCACTGGTTATAGAAGTCCACAGGGGAGTCTAACCTGAAGAATATCTTGTAGGCCATCATCAGTTTGATTGTTGCCTGTTCAAGCCTACGGCTTCCTGTATGATCCCAATCGTAATCAGTGATTAAATAAGGGTTATCAAATCCTGGAGCAATTAGGACTGGCGTAGAGATGATTCTTGTCCCATCAAATAACCTCACTGCCAAAACTGCAAACATCTGGCGATTGTATACCCCTTGCCTCTGGTTCTCGGCCACAGCAAGGTCTATCTCCTCATTGAGCCATTGTAGACTTTCTGTAGACAATCCAGACTTCTTCGGGGCTTCGGAATCATCCTCAATGTAATGCCAGACCTCCTTTGACCTTACCACATCTCCTCCCGACACATCGTAGTTGGCGATGGTGAAGGCAGGGAAGGGAATCTTAGAGCCAAGGAGCTTGTACTCTCCGTCCTTCAACAGCACCCAGTATGTCTGAATCTCCTCGCCATCCCTCGTGATTTTCTTCGTGACAACACTGAGCGAATTCCCAAGATTGATGCACTGGACGAACTCCTCCCTCTCGTGAACACCGATTTCAAATGACAGGAACGGATCGCATTTGTTCTCTTCAGGATTCCATACTCCAAGTTTGGTGTACAGTTCTTCCTGATACTTTATGATAGCACGGATATGGTTCGGGGTCTTATGGATGAACACCGCCTCCCAGGGATAGTTCCAGTTGTCCGGTGGGAACATAACCCTTCCCTCCTTATCGGTCATATCGTTCACCACTACTGGTCTGAGTGCAGGAGCGGTCTCGTTGTTGTCAATGAATACATTGAGGCTCTCCGCACAACCCCCGTCTTCCGTATATCGGTCTGAGGGGTTGCGGGAGATCCCACGCAGTTGAAGTCTTTTAATCATCGCTTCTTGTCTTTTGGTTTATTGATTTCCTTGCGTTCCTTAACCTTTTTCTTGAAACTCTTGAGGTATGCCTTCTCCCTCTTCTCCTCGGCCTCGTCAGAGTATGCCCATCCTGTAAGTGGCGCACCCTTCATCACCTTGTATCTCGCATATCTCTCTGCCATCTCGCCTGCACTCATCGTTCTGGCCTTGTCAGCATTGACTCCAAGTTCATCAATATAGACTTGGTCAACCTGGGACTGCGGGACTTGCAGGACTCTCATCATGAGGAGCAATGCCTCCTTCGATGTCTCAAGGTCTCCTCCGCAGGCATCCACGACTGCGACAACCGCATCGGTGAGTGTCTGGGGATTGACTCCGGAGATTGCCTGGAATCCGAGATTGATGAGGTCATTAGTCCCTGCAACGGGGTCGTAGCTCATCTTCTTGTATGCTGACTTGATGTCGCTCACGATAGGGAGCAGGGAAGGATCGTAGTTGTTAAGGCTCTCTCCCTTGGCAACCATATTCAGTGCCTCGCTCATCACGTTGCCACCGGCAAGACCTTCCATTGAACCTCCGATGAGTCCGTGGAGGAAGGCTTCACGGAGCATCTCCTCCTTCTTGTCATCGTCATCTCCGAACAGCAGATAGGCGATGCTTCCTCCAAGATTCCAAGCGAACTGGACAAGGAATCCGAAGGTTGCTACCCTTGCAGCACTTCTCCACTTCTCCCTTTCGTAGTTCCTTTCGGCAGCATGTTGTGCCTGCTCCTCGGTCAGTCCGTCACGCTCCATCTGCTTCTTCATGAACTCAATGGATGCTTCCTTGTATCCAGGCTTCATCATCTTGCCGATGTTGCGGATGGCATCGTGCAACTGCCTCTGGTAACCCATCGAAGAGTTGCGGAAGACCGTTATCATGGTAGCGAGGACTGTCCTGTCCAACTGCACCGGAGCAACGAATGCACCCTCGTTGGACTGCTGGGTCTCGTTGTAGAGGGTGGTTGCATCCTGCTTGGCTTTCTTGTCGGCCTCCTCCTCGGTGTAGCCGTCCTTGATATATCTGTCATACCTTGTCTGGTAGATGGAGTGTGAACCGATGGAAACGGTCAGTGCATCCACGAAGGCGTTGGGTGACATACCGAGTCTTGACAGGGTATCGTATACCTTGCTGCGGAAGAACTTCCAGTCGGAGTCGGTGTTCATCAGCCTCGTGTCTCCTGCCATCCTTGACCTAACCCTCTTCTCAAAGAGAGGGAGGTTCTCCATAGCCCAGTTCCATGCCTTCCAAGGTGTGGCGAGGTTCTCGCCCAGGTACTTGATGTTGGCATCGGCAATGAAGGCAGGCATGGACAGCAACTGCTTCAGAGCCGTGTAGACTCGGAAGGAGATCTTTGCAGAGGTCACACCCTTAGCCACGTTCAAGGCAGCGGTGTCAAGGTCGGACTTCTTTCCGGCAGGGGAGTAAGTCCCACCAACGATTCGGGATACCGACTTGAAATTCCTCCAGAGTTCCGAGCCAGAGCCATATACCGTTGCCATGTTCTGCACCTGGTTGCGGAATCTCTTGTAGGAGAGGAGTGTGTTCAGATCCTTGTTGAACTCGGCAAAGGCTGCCCACTGCTCCATCTGCTCTATATGCTCAATGACCGTTGAGAAGGCATCGGCATTAAGGAGGTCAAGGTCTTGTGCGTTCCTCTTCCTCTTGATGATGCTTCCGGTAGTCGTAGCAGGGAGTGCATCGTCAAAGTCGGGTCTGCCGATATCCTCGGCCTTGTTCAGACTCCTCTTGTTTATCTTGAGAGGGAAGTAGTCCTCAATGGCTGCCATCGAAGCACCGAACAGCCTCTCGTGCACTGCATTGTACTTGTTCCTCTTCTCCACGAGGAATTTCTCCTGCACCCAGTCGGCAAGCTCAAGGAATCGGTCATCCATCTGCTTCTTGATAGCATCCACGGTCTCCTGGGTGATTCCCATCCTGCGAAGTTTCATCCTACCATCGGTCATCTTATTGACCATGTAGATGTACAGGAGGTTGCCCTGGGTGAGTTCATGCTCCTTGTATTCTCCTCCGTCCCACCATCTGACCTTCACCTTCGGCATCTTTCTCTCCTCGGCATAGAGGTCACTCCACCTCATCTTCTCATCGAAAACCTCGCTGACCTTCTCATCCAGTTCGGACTTGGCTTCCTTCTCACCGAGGTAAGCCTTCTCGGATGCCTCAATCCATCCTCTATGGAACTTGTTCCAGAGGTAGCCTTCACCTGCCACATTCTTCTCTCCGAAGAGTCGGAGCATCTGGTCGAAGGTAGCAAGAGGCTTGGTGAAGAACCTGACGATGGAGGCGTTGGCGAGCCTGCTCAATCTCGTGGACTCCTTGAAGGGGCTGGCATCCTTACCCTGCATATCGCTGTTGGCAAGGTGATGGATCTCCTCCACCCTCTGCTTCTCCCTCTCTGTAAACTCCTTCCTCGCATCAATGCTCCCTGCCATGAACGAGACCATCTTGGCTCGGAGGTCTTGGTAAGCCTCAATCCTTTCGATGCGGTTCTCCTTGATGGAATTCTCGGCTTCAGCAACGAATTCGTTGTAGGCAGTCCTTGATATCTTGCCGTCTCGGTATTGCTCGGCAGCATCCTTCATTTCGTTCTTGATGCCCCTCTCCTCGTTGATGCTCGCCTTAATCTTCTCTTGGTATTCCTGTGCAAGCATCAGTCCGGCAATCTCATCCTCGGCTTCGGAGCGAACTGCATCGTCATTGCTCTCAAGCCTATCCTCCAGGACTGCGAGCCTTCCCTTAATGGTGTTCTCATCGAACTCATCGGTGGGGTTCTCCAAGTCCATGTCAAGTCCTGCCTTGTATGCCTTGAGGACATTCTGTCCACGGACATCAAGTGTTCCCTGAACCTCCACGCCAGTCGCATTGGTTTTGGTTGCCTTGGTGCTTGCGAGCATTCCGAGTTTGGTCTCCTCGGACTTCAGCATGTGACCGAGAATAAGGTCTATGAGTGCATCGGCATTCTTCTTGACCGTCTTGGGTGCTTTGCCGATGGAGGTCGTTACGATTCCGAGAAGTCTGGCTATCTCCCTTCTGTTGAGGGTTTCAATGCTCTGATCCTTGAGGATGTTCTTCGCCAGTACGGTAATGGTGTTGACGGTCTTCCTGTCGTACTCCTTCTGGAGAGACATCGCCTTTATGGTGTTGAGGGCATCGTTTACCTTGGCAAACTCTTTCTTCTCATCCAGTGTGGCCTTGGCATCATCCGCCATGGAGCTCGCCCTGTTCTGGTTCTCCTCAAGATTGTCGGAGAGTCGGAACATTACAGGATCTGCGAACTGTCCAACCTGGAGTCTGCGCTGCATCGTGATGTCCTTGACGGTGTCAAGCAGGTCATCGTCTTCAGCCTTGCGGTCTCCACGCCACAGAATGTATCTTGCAGTCCTCTCGTCAAGAGGGCCGGCATAGTAACGGAGCATATTCGCTGCAAGTCCTGCAATGCCGGTCTTGTCCTCTGTCTCCACTGCCTCGGATATCATATCCTTGGCTGCCTCTGAGAACAGGTAGCTATTGCCCGACCTGTTCACTATCTGCTCACGGATCTCCTTCGGTACTGCCTTGTAGACATTGCGATAGAGTTCGGATGCGTTCTCGTCACCGATGACTCCGGCAAGTCCTCCCTCACGGGATTCTCTGACAGCTTCCTGGTTCATACGGAAGAGAACGGTATCTTTGCTCTCGGATGCAGAATCCTTTAAGATACCATTTGCCTCATCAAATACAGCGAGTCCTGTTTTATCTTTGTATTCTCCACTATAAAGAGATTGTTTTATTGATGCGGCTATTTCTGCAAGAGGCGCACCTGGGGCTTTGCTCAACGCCCTATTTGAATAGAAGAACTCTTCAATATGAGCATCTCCATCATTCTTGATTTTTTTATTTGGCTTTCTGGAAATAACAATACTTATTCCTTCCGGCTCCTTATTATCATCAAAGAATGAAACTGTTGCATTATGATTGCTCAAGCGTAAAGCAAATTCAACCCCGTTCTTTGCCTTAACTCTTCCATATTGGCTCAACCCTGTATTGCGAAGACGAAGCGCTTTGGCAATGTCAGTAACAAAACCATCTGGGTTTGTTACTAATTTATATTTTTCTATTGCATTATCAAGATCTTTTATTATATTTGCATCAGTGCTTGTCACGACGGGGACTTTTAACGAGGAGTTATCCTCTATTCCGGTGACAGGCATTTCTTTTTTGCCACTATCCTGAAGTGTCCCCTCTGCCAAGCTCCTGGTATGGTTGCCGTCTACCTTGACTACATCAAGCCAACGGACATTGCCACCGCCAAACCTGTCAATAGCGTTCTTGAAGCGATTGACTGTTGGCGTATCAACGGTCATGTCTCCGAAGAGGATGATATTCCCTGCGGTGCTTCTTACTGCTGCATCAACTGCATCCTTCGCAAATTCTTCTGCATTATCAATGTTTATGACATTGCCGTTGAACACAAGGTTGCCTACGATCCTGTTGCCCCTGTCAAGCAGGAGCGCACCAATCTTCTCTCCCTCTCCAAGCCTATGTGCGGAGATATATGAAGCCACTTCTTTGGAACTGGTAATCCTTTGACCTATCTCTGCCTTATAGTCAGGGGAGAACACCTGCTTATCAAAAGCAAGGACTTCAAGAGGAATAGTCTGCTCTTCTTCTCCGCTACGGGTATCAACGAGGGTTGACCCCATATCCACATTGAACAGCCCATATTCTCCAGACACGGTGTCAATAATGATTCCTTCTACGGGAATTTCCCTTGCCATGTTCTGGAGTTTCCTCAACTCCTCTATATCAGCCTTGGATGCATTGACCCTCCCTGAAGGATGGTTGTGAACCATGTAAACCCTATCTGGGGCGAAATCCTTCATCCCCGCAATCATAGGTGTCTCATCTATGCTGGTTTGTGCTATACCGCCAATACCGGCATGGATAATCGTGGGCTTGCCATCCTTCATGAATACAAGGAAGGCATTCTCAACCGCTGCGGTCTCCAGTTCCTTGAAGATATATGCCACATCTGCTGCACTCTCAATCTTCTCCTTGCCAGTGAACGAGAATGCGCCAGTCTTGCGATATGTGCGTTCTACAATTGATGTCCTTTGAGACTCGGAGGGCAGACCTCCCATTGACTCGTAAGAGATGGCTTCTCCATCCTCGGTCTCTGTCGTAGCCCTTCTGAACATCACCTGTCCTTCCATCACGGACTCCTTCATCTCCGGAGTCACGTCAACGGAGTGCATGGTCAGACCCTGTTGTCCTTCACCGAGATCCGGCAGGGTGACATCTTCTACCTTGACTCCCCACTTCTTTCCGTACTTGTTCATAAAGCGAGGAAGGATGTCATCGTAGAAGCCCTTCATTCCTTCGCCACCGATGCGGAGTCCTTCTCCAGAGATGCTCTGGTCTTCGGTGCTATCAAGAATCCTCTTGGCTATGTCCTTGCCTACGACATCCGATAGGTTCTTTCCCTTGTACGAGTCATCCCTGCTATTATCCGTGAGGATAGTCCCTTCCTTGTCGGTGTTGAAGAGCAGTACTTCTCCATTGTTCAGGACGATGTCCACGTTGTAGCCTTCTGACTTATAAGGGGTAGACTCAATCTTGCTTACGACTCCACCCAGGTTATACCTGTCTGCCTGCTGCTCTCCAGTTGTCCATGCTATCTTGTCGTATCCTTCCTCGGCAGCGAGACGGAGCATACGCTTCATCGCAAGCTCATGCCAGTTCTTCTCAAAGGGTGCAGCAGGGACGGCTCGCCTATATTCATCACGCAGATTCTCCATCTGCATCATGATATCTTGATCTTCTCTGAGAAGATCGGCTCCCGCTTCTCTGATAGCACTTAACTCCTCGTTCCCTGCTAACAGAGCATCGTAATCCTCTTTCCTATTGGGGAGAATAAACCCATCCTCTCCGAGCATACTTTGGGCTTCCTCTGACTTGGAAATCCTGTCCAAGAGTTCCCTCTCCTCCTTACGGAGTCTCTCTTGCTTTTCTCGGATACTCTTCCTTCTTTCCCCTAATTCAGTAGCCTTTTCTCTACCTGTAGCATCATCCCTATATCCGCCTTTCTCTCTCGCTTGCTGATGCCTATTGCTCTGGATCTCATCAATGACAAGGACTTTCTTAACATTGGTCTTTGGAGCAGGGGCTTTCTTCAGATTATGCTTATCAACAAAAGCATTTCTCTTGGCAATCGCATCTTTCAAAGCTGCTTCAGCCACAGTCAGCTCCTCCAAATTCCTGGAATCTTGCCATTCATTCCCACGATCAGATACCTCTTTCTTCAGACGGTTAAACTCTTCCTCCTCTTCGGGCGTTAGTGTCGAAGCGGGTTCTTCTGCCTTCTCATATGATTCAGCATCTCCGAACCGTATCCAAGCAATAGCACGACCTTCTCCAGCATCACCAAAGTGGATCTTGTCTTCCTTCTTCCAAGGTTCAATGGTAGGAACGGTCAGAGCAATCTCGGCCTTATTTTCAAGTCCTTCGGTGGTATATTTGAGTCGGACAGCATCAATCGGCCATTCTGCATCATTATCCTTAATCCGCAAGAACTCCCTTGCCTCTTCGCTCAACTCATCCTCTATGCCTGGTGTCGGAGCAAGGACATTGCCGTTGATTTCAAACGCATCCTTGAATTCCTGACCATACTTCTCCATCATTGTCTGGAAGGCATAGTCCTGTGCGCTTGAGTACATATAGGAGTAGGGGACTTCTCCATTTCTCCAATCAGAAGCGAGATCCATGAACTCCTCGTTGTACTGCCTCATCTCATCCTCTACATACTTCTCCTCTGCTTCGCTTGCCTTCTCGGAGTACTTCTGCTCCTCAATCTGGATTCTGTTCTGCTCAATGAAGTCACCGATCTCGTCCTTGGTCAGAGTCTTCTTGTCGGATGACTTGAGCCAGTCGGACAGACCGAGCCACTTGTCCTCTCCTGCCTTGAGTCCACCTTCCTTCTCCAGCATCTTAATCCACTGTTCGGGAGTAGCCTTGTCCATCTTTATCTTGTCCAGAGCCATCTCCGCATTGGAGATGAATCCGTTCTGGGTCTGGTTGGCCTTACGGAAGCGGATGTCGTTGTTGTCCTCTTGGAATCGCTCAGAGAGAGGAATCACGTTGCCCTGGTCATCATAAGTGACGGGTTCGGCAGACTTGATTTGAGAAGCATCGAAGACCCCATACTCATAAGGCTTTCCATCTTCCTCACGGATAAAGCCATCATACCCCTCTTCGATGTATTTCTGCATCGCCCTTTCCCCAGCATCATTCGTAACCCCAGCATTCTCTATCTCTGGGTTGATGACAGGATTTGTGAGTTTGAGGTATGCATCAATAGTTCTATCTCCATACTCATGGTAAGGATCTTCTTCCGGTGCGAAGAAGTAGGCAGGCATCTCTATGCTTGTCCTTGCATTCCTTCTATCGAAAGTATAGAAATCCTTCTCCTCCCAATGCTCATCCCAATCATCTCGTTTCTCCCACTCTTGCTTCTCCTCCCAGTCAAGTTTATCCCAATCCTGACCAGTTTCTTTGTTGACATACCTCTTGCTATTTGTCTGATGGTATCCACGGATGGTGTATCCTGCAGCCTCTGCCATGTTATCCACCATCCTCTGTGCGGTCTCCATGTCTCCTGCTTCCACGGCAGCCATATAGTCCTTGGCCATCTGCTCTCTGTTGCTCAGACGGAAACGGACATCCTCTTCTGGTGCAGAAGGCCTTCTTATCATGCTCTCATTGATGGTAAGGTCGGCATTCCTGCCCTTGTTCTCCTTGAATCCGAACCTCTTGTAGAACTTCTTCAGTCTGCTCACAGACGAAGCACCAAAGGAGTCATCGGGGGTGAGAGCGAGAGTCCAGCCTTCATAGTCGGCTTCCTTGGTCAAATCCTGCATGAATCTCGTTCCGTTGCCCTTCTTCTGGTCGGCTACTACAACCTTGTTGAGTGTCACGACATCACCCTTCTTGGTCATCGTAACATTGGAGAGGTTGTACTCATTCATCAGGTCGGGATTGTCCACGGACACCTGCTCTGCTCCGAGTTCACCTTCGGCAGAGTCAAATGCCTTGCGGAACTGGACATTCTCATCAAGAGGCAGTTCACGGACTTTCTCATCGTTGTGGTATTCCTGCCTCACGATGAGGTCACCATACTTGTTGTATACCTCATGGATGCCCTCTCGCTTGCCATCCTTGAACTCTCCCTTGGCCAGCAGTTTGCCGTTGGGATGATACCTCTCAAAGATGCCATTCCTCTCCCCGTTACTGTATTCGGCTCTCGTTTGAGGAATGCCATCTGGGTAGAAATACTCCTGAAGCCCTTCAAGTTTGCCGTTCTTCGTCCTCGCTACACTTACAAGGCGGCCACCACGATAGTACCTCTCATCTATCTGGCCATTATCTTCGGTGAAGGTCACCTTTCTCTGAATGCCCCAACGGTTATGGTCTTCAAAACCAAGGTAGTCGCTTTCTTCATTATAATACTGTACGGCAGTCAGGAAGCCTTCCTCGTCCCAAGACCTATGTTCGCCAACTCGCTGGCCTTCCTTGTAGCGACCTTCACTGCGAGGGTTGCCGTTCTTCCACCAGGTCTTTCGTTCTCCGTTGTTATAGCCTTCCTCGGTGAAATCCAAGATGGCTTGTTGCTGACCATTGTCATACCAAGATTCATAGTGACCAACGAAATCGCCATCCTTCATCTCTGCCCGCCTTTCTATCTGACCATTCGGGAACCATGCCTCGGAAAGACCGTCTTCCAAACCATTCTTGTAGTGTTCCCTGACAAGGAGGGTGCTACCATCGGTACTCCACTCTTCGTAGACTCCGTTCTGCCTATTGCCCCTGAAGAGATGAGAGCCAGGCTCCCTGACTAATCCTTCCCCACCGTTGCGATAAGCCTCATTGATTACCTTTTGGGCAGCATCAAGCCTTGCAATGTCTTCATCACTTGCAAGTTCTCTCAAACGATAGGGAGGGCAGTTATACTTATTTGCAAGCTCTCTCTCTATATCTTCTCTCTTGTTAGTTGCCTCTCTTAACTCCGCATTGTCAGAGATGATGTAGTTTGCACTTCTTCCGAGTTCGTCACCTTCAATCTTCTGGGTGACAGGTATTCCATAGTGGGATTCATCTTTCCTATCCCACCAGAGTCTCGTCTTGCTATCGTTGGCAGAGAAGGCTAGCAACTTACCATCCTTGAACGCCACCTGCTTCGGGTAGGCATTGTAGTGTCTCCAGTACCTCTTGGAGTCGGGAGTAAGGTTGCCCTCTCCGTCTCCCTGGAGCAAGCACCAAGGAGAAGCATCCTTGCCGAAGTGAGTGTTGATAATCTTCCTCATATTCTGCCTGCTCTCCTCGGTGTTGTCCACATCATAGACAACTATACCATTGTCAGGATACTCGGCAGCACGATGGAGGGTTGACACCTCATCAGGATTGATCCTCTCCTCTGACGGCTTGAACTCCGCATGGGCATCAAGTAGCTCCATAGGGGAGTTGTAACGCAGGGGATCTACCTTCGCCTTGCCAGCGACAGAGATAGCCTGCTCCACCTTCTTCATGTCTTCGGGAATTCGTATCGTCCCGTTGGCATACCACTTGGCAGTGGCAAGCTGGGTCTTGGCATCGTCAAGCCCGTCAATGTACTTGACTATCTCTGCCCTCTGCTCATCGGATATGTCCTCCCTCTTCTTCAGCCACGCATTGACCGTAGCCATATTGTTCTTGGAGAGTCGGAACATCACATCCTCTTCGGTCACGACTGGCTCAACGGCCTCGGAAGCAGGCTGCTTCTGGGTAGCATTCGCTCCTTTTATGCCTTTCGCCCCGCTCTTGAATTTCCCAGTCTCAAGATAGTTGAGGACATTCCTCTGCGCCTCGGTAACTGTTTCGCCTCCGA
>Ga0310696_10006454_pt1 | contig 13913 bp, 13 predicted proteins | sample AusTroGonzalo_MG_4_FD_203885 | JGI IMG/M metagenome (GOLD analysis project Ga0310696, IMG submission 203885) | Bovine rumen microbial communities from tropical cattle in Woodstock, Queensland, Australia - Gonzalo_02 (v2) (version 2) | ecosystem: Host-associated > Mammals > Digestive system >... | reverse complement strand
GTGTTTGCGGCTATAAAATAGAGGGCTTGCTTGCGGGTTACGTTCGCAAAATGGTAGGCTCTTTTACCGGCGTTGTCGGTCTACCTTTGTATGAAACCAGAAACTTACTTATCGGAGCAGGAATAAAATGAAAGCAGATACAATTGTTTATGAAAAGAAAAACAATATTGTGCGTTTGGCTGTTCTTAACAACGGTCAAATGGTTGAGTTTGACACTTTTGATGAAACATCCGCCGTTGAAGGCAACGTCTATTTAGGCCGTATTACACACAAATTAGAGCTTGCAAACGGCAAAACCGCTTTCAAAGTCAATATCGGTGATACACAGGATGCTTTTTTAAGTGCATTTGAACCGGATTTAAAAGAAATCAATATGAGCGAAGGACAAAGCGTTGTTGCGCAAATTTCCCAAGAAAAGCATGCCGAAAAAGGCGCAAAACTTGTCAGAAACATTCAAATCGTCGGCACAACGGTTGTATATCGCCCATTTAAATTCGGCGTTGAGGTCTCTTCTAAAATTACCGATAAGCAGCAAATTAAATCTCTCCGTGATGCCGTTTTATCAAACGTTCAGGGGCAGGAAGGCTGGGCCGTACGCACGGTCGCCGTTGATTTTGATATCAACACCGTCGTTGAAGAAATGATTAAACTTCGCGGCATATACGAAACCATCCGGGCCAACGCTCGCAAAGCAAGTGCACCTGCTCTTTTATACACGAGAGAAAATCCCTTATATGAATATATTCGTCGCTATAAAGATTCACTTAGCAAAATTGTTGTCAATAATCATAATCTTGAAAAAGATATTGCAAACTTTATTGATATTGATACCGCATATGACACAGAGCCTTTTGCCTCATACGGTCTTGAAGACCAATTATTGGATGCATTATCCTGTGACGTTGCCTTACAATCCGGCGGCGCAATTCATATTCAGCAAACGCCTGCCTGCGTTACCGTTGACGTTGACAGCGGCTCTATTAAAGACGGCAACAACATAGATGCACTCAACACCGAAGCCGCAGTTGAAATTGCCCGTCAAATCAGACTTAAAAATCTTTCCGGCAAAATCATCATTGATTTTGCAGGTTCAAAAGAATACCAATTTATGCGTCCCGTGATAGATGCTTTGTCCGTTGATTTGGCAGATGATCCTTGTCGCAGCAGAGTGCTTGGTTTGAGCAAGGCCGGCAATATAGAAATTTTACGTCAGCGCCGTCGTCCTTCGCTTTTGGATGTCTATACCGAGCAATGCCCGACATGTCAAGGTTCCGGCAGAGTTGAAAAATAATGGTAAAGCAACATATATGTCCCATTTGCGGTAAACAAACGGATAATGAAAAGTATCGTCCGTTTTGTTCCAAGCGTTGTGCAGATATTGATTTAGGCCATTGGTTTAACGGCTCATATGTCATATCGTCCGACACTTCCGAAAAGCCGGATACTGAAGAAACGATATATTCGGATAACATAAAAAAGCAGGTCTGATGACCTGCTTTTTTTTTCTCACAGCCGACAAGTCTTACTTGCGTTCGGCTTTTTTCATTTCTTCCGGCGTTTTTTGAACCGTATGGATTAACTGTGTCACCGGCTTATAAACCGTTTGTTCAAATTTGCTCGGTTTTTCCCAAACACAATCACAAATCGTTAACCCCAAACTTCTCAATGCCGTTTCGGTCGGCAAGAACAAATCCTTACCCGAATCCGTCTTCTGTCCGGTGTGTGCAAAACCGTTAATCGTACCATGGCCGTCTATCAAAACACTGCCGATGGTCAAATCTTGCACATGTGTATCCACAATGATTTCCGAACCTTTTTCGTCACTATATCTGTAACCCAATATTTTACCGCTGTTATCAATATAGTTCTCAGATCCGTTATCAAAGGCTTCAACATCCAACAAACCGAGTGTCATAAATCCGTTTTGTCCCGTCACCGGTAATTCGGTATTTAAGGATAACGGCGTATATTCCGTCGGTGTATCAAGCATAATCAATGCCGTATTTTTGCTCGGATTAACACGCACGGCCCGACCGCTCAATTCTTTACCGTTAATTGTTCTGATTTTATATGTATTATACTGGTTATCAATCAAATTCGCCGATGTAATAATAAACGAATCGGAAACAATCAATCCGGCACCTTTCTTGCCTGAAACATTTGATAATTCAACAACCGATGCTCTTACTTTATAGAGATTTTCCGGTGTCAAAACATCATACGGTGCACGCGTTGTAATACACAGGCTGTCAAAAGCTTTCACTTCCGTATCAACCCATGTATCATCCACAACGGTACAATTACCGTTTTCAACGATATTACCTGTTTCATCAATACAATTATCTAAAAACACATTCTCTGCCGAAACATCACCGTTTTCAACAATCGCGACAGGTGCAACCGTGCCGTCGGATGAAATACCGCTGTCTTCAACAACACAACCTTCCACAAATTCGTTTTGAGCAGAGGCATCGCCGTCTTCAATAATCGCACACGGCGGTAAAACAATTTGTTCTTGGAAAGCCGGGCATTCCGTAATATCGGCATCTTCACGTGTAATTTCGCATTGTTTTGCGTCATACAAAGGTTTTGCCAATGCACATTTGGCCGGATTTAAGGCTCTTTCTTCATCTATCAGAGCTTCTCTTTCCGCCGTTAATTCCTCAGGCGTTAAACGTACCGATAATTGTCTTTCAAAACCGCGGGCCGTTTGCAAATTGCTGACGGCATCTTCAAATGCAGCTTCAATTAACGCAATCTCACCGTTATCTTTTCCGACATTCAAATCCGCATAACCTGTTGTTTCACCTTCCCACACAATCTTTGTTTTGGTCGGATTGGAAAGTTTCCAACGAACGGTCATTTCGGCTGAACCCGAACGTTTATCGCTTGCCTTAGCATTTTTATAATCGTATCCGTCACAGATATTCATGAAAACATCCGAAATTTCTGCCGTCAAAACATATTCCGGCATCGGTTTCGGCGTTGTTTCCAAACAAATATCTTCCGGCATTTTTACGATATTGTAGCAATCACCCGTTGTTTCTTCAAAAATCTTTGTAAAGCGCATATCTTTTTCCATCAGACGTCCGCGATTTAAAACCGCTTCTTTGTCATAACGTCTGCAACCGAAGATACGGAAATGATAATTACCCATTTTATTTTTAACGGACGCATCATCTTCCGACAGGTTAAAATCAACATGCTCCAAGAAAATCGGTGCCATTGCGCAACAATCTCTTGCCATTGCCTGCACCACATAGTCATTGTACGTAATTGCATAATTAATCAACTGCGGCTGTTCGCAAACAGGGCAAACAGGCTCCATAACCGGCATCGGTTCTTTAACCTCTTTCGGCTCTTTGCATTTATGGCACGGACCTGTATCAATCAATGCACCGCCTTCGTAGCATCTCTCGCAGGAACCCGTATCAATCAACGGACCGCTTGCATGACAATTTTTGCAAGGACCGCCCGGAAAGATACTGCCGTCTTTATCCGACACATCAAACCACGAACTTAACAACGAAGATCCGGAACCGGCCGAAGCATAAGCATACTCGTTGTTTTTTGAGCGTTTTCTCATGGATTTATCATAGTCTTTTCTCGTTATCATCCGAGAAGTTTTCGGTGGTGTATAAGCTTCTCTCGGACCAACAATATTTCTAGAGGATATTTGTTGTGCTCTTTGTTTTTCCGCTTTGCTTTTTCCAAGTCCGAAAAACGATTTGACGCTGGCACCATGACGTCGTGCCATCATTTCCTGAACACTTCTGTTATACTGCGTTGATGACTGTGCATCTGCTTTTTGCACAATAAGAGCGCAAACAAAAGTCGCAATGCTCAAAGAAAATATCAACAATTTAGACGGCCTAAATTTTTTCATCAAAGTATCTCCTTTTATTCGTGCATCAGCGTCGGTCTTCTGTAACTCAGCGCTTCCGCTATGTGCATTTTAAGCACATTGTTTTCATTTTGCAAGTCCGCAATGGTCCTTGCCAACCGTAAAGTGCGGTGATAACCGCGTGCCGACAGTTTAATTTTATCGGCAAAATCAATCAAAAGCTGACGCGCATCAGTTTCCAATTGAACGGCATCTTCCAATAAACTACCATATAACTGAGAATTGGTTAAAAGATGCTTAACACCCAATGCTTCAAATCGTGCTTTTTGTATTTTACGTGCTTTAATAACGCGATTCAAAACCGTTTCCGAACTTTCTCCTTTTTCTTTTTCAAAAATATCCCACGGCGTCACGGGCGGTACATACACATGCAAATCAATCCTGTCTAAAAGAGGACCTGAAATTTTTGATTGATATTCCGCGCCGCATTTCGGTGCTCTCGGACATTCTTGCCCGTGTTGCCCCAAATATCCGCATTTACACGGATTCATTGCGGCAATAAGCTGAAAACGTGCCGGATATGTATGATGATATTCTGCGCGAGATACCGTAATCTGACCGTTTTCAAGCGGTTGACGCAGGGCTTCCAATGTTGCTCTGTTAAATTCGGGCAGTTCATCCAAAAACAACACCCCGTTATGCGCAAGCGAAATTTCACCCGGTTTTGCTTTTTTTCCGCCACCCACCAACGCCGGTGTTGAGGCATTATGATGCGGATCACGATACGGTCTGTTAAAGTCTAAAGCACCGTTTTTAATTTCGCCGGCAACGGAATGAATAATACATGTTTCAAGCGCTTCTTCGGATGTCATCGGCGGCAAAATGGATGTCATTCTCTGAGCCAACATAGACTTACCCGATCCCGGAGGACCGATCATCAGCATATTATGCGCACCGGCCGCGGCAATTTCAAGAGCACGCTTTGCGCTTTCCTGCCCTTTAATATCCGACAAATCAAGCTCGCTTTTCTTGATTTCCTGTTGTTTTTTTTCCGGCATCGGCAAAATTTGCAAACCTTTAAGGTGATTAATTAAAGCAACCAACGTCGGTGCGGCGATAATATCTTTTAAGCCGCCCCAAACCGCTTCGCTTCCCTGAGCGGCCGGGCAAATCAATCCTTTTTGCTCTCTCGCGGCTTTTAAGGCCACGGGTAAAACACCGTTAACCGGCATCACCGAGCCGTCCAGTCCGAGCTCACCCAAAACAATATATTTTTCCAATTCTTCATGAGGCAAAATTTGCATGGCGCTTAACAACGCAAGCGCAATCGCCAAATCAAAATGAGAACCTTCTTTAATAAGATCCGCCGGTGCCAAATTGATGGTAATACGTTTTGCCGGAAAAGAAATTCCGATAGACTCAAAGGCAGCACGCACGCGCTCTTTACTTTCGGCAATGGTTTTATCTGGTAATCCCACAATCGTAAACGCAGGCATACCGGATGTTAATTGAATCTGCAAATCAACATCTAAAACTTCCATGCCGCTGAATGCGATTGTGTTTATCCTTGTTTGCATTGATAAATTTACCACCTCGGAATTCTGTCTGTCTCCCGCCAGCGCCTTGTCGGATATTCGCCTGTTGTCAACACTTCTCTGTCAGCCGTAAATTTCGGCTTATCCGTCAATCTGACATACCCTTTTTGTTCCATTTCCCGTGCACATTCTTCGGCAGAAAAAGGAGCCTTATCATAACAATACGCAACCACGCGTGTTGTTAAATTTTCCAACACCACAACTTTCTCGTCAGCCTCATTCTGACTGCTTAAAGCCGCCACATCCGCCTTATCGGTGCTTGAACACCCGAACACACCTACAAGCCAAAGAGCAAGGCATGCATATTTAATATTTTTCATGTCTGTTTCCTTTTTCTAACATTTAAAGCCGATGATAGCGCAAATTTATTAAAATAATCTTTACGATAACGGCACACGATTTACCTTAAAAATATTTAACTCCGTCAACTTATGATAAATGATGAATGCCTGAAAATTATCCCCATTATTCACAAGCTGAAAAATTTTTTTGTGCTTTCCGAATGATTTTGGTGCACAAATATCATAACTTAAAATTTTTCAGCGGATACACAATCATGGAAAAACCAAATTCAGAAACCCTGCCTAAAAACATTGAAGCCGAACAGGCTTTAATCGGCGCCATACTTGCCAACAACAAAACTTTTGAAAAAATCTCGGAATTTTTAGAGCCGAAACACTTTGCCGACGCTGTTCACGCCAAAATTTTTGAAGTGATTTCAAAACTCATTCAAAACGGACATTCGGCAGATATTATTACCTTAAAAAATTTCTTTGAACAACAAAACACTTTAGACGAAGTCGGCGGTATGAATTATCTCATCAAACTTTCCGAATGTGCTTCCCCGATGACAAATGTTGAATACTACGGCCGCTTTATATACGACAAATTTTTGAGGCGCGAACTGATAGATACCGGCTATAATATCGTCAATTCCGCCTTAACGGAATCGGCTGATTTAACGGCAACTGACCAAATAGAAGAAGCTGAGCAACGTTTGTTTAATTTAGCCGACCAAGGCCAATCCCAAGGTGATTTTCTTGAGTTTTCTCAAGCCCTTACATCCACCTTAGGTTATATTGAACAAGCTTTCCAACGTGAAGATAAATTATCCGGTTTGCCCACCGGTTTAGAACAGCTTGACAGACGTTTGGGCGGCCTCACAAAATCCAATCTGATTATCATAGCCGGTCGTCCGGCTATGGGTAAAACAGCCCTTGCAACCAACATTGCCTACAATGTCGCCGATTTTATGAGCCGAAACAAACAAATTGACAGGCACGATATGGGCGTTGCTTTTTTCTCCCTTGAAATGAGCGCCGATGAGCTGACCGCCCGTATTTTATCATCCGTTACCGACACACCTGGGCAAAACATGCGCACGGGTGAACTCAATAACGCTGAATTTACGCGAATTGCCGCCGCCGTCAGAGAACTGGAAAATATCCCTCTTTACATTGATGATTCGCCCGGTTTAACCATCAGTGCCATTCGCACACGCGCCAGACGCTTAAAGCGCACAAAAGGTTTAGGCTTGATTGTGATAGACTATATCCAATTGATTTCGGGCTCATCCAAGCGCGGTGAAATCAATCGTGTTCAAGAGCTGTCCGAAATATCCCGCGGCCTTAAAATTTTAGCTAAAGAACTTGATGTACCTGTTATTGCGCTTTCCCAATTAAACCGTGGTGTTGAAAGCCGTGATGACAAACGTCCTTTAATGTCCGACCTGCGTGAATCCGGTTCTATTGAACAAGATGCCGATGTCGTGATGTTCGTTTTCAGAGAAAATTACTACATTCACAACGAAGAACCGAAACAAAAACAAAACGAAACCGCCGAACATTTTCAGCAACGTATTGCAGATTGGCAAAAACTTGATCGTGAAACGCAAAATCTGGCCGAAGTTATTATCGGTAAACAACGTCACGGTCCGACCGGAACGGCAAAACTCTTTTGGAACGGACAATGTTCAAGGTTCGGAAACCTCACAAGCGAAGACCGGCTGCCCGAACAAATCGGTAATTAAAAAAACATTTTTGAATTAAAACACTAAAACGGTATCATCTTACCGCATTGCCGCACGCATATCGTCAGGTATTTTCGTCGGACGATGACGGTTGATGTTGATAAACACGAGTGTAATCGTAATTGCGCATAAAACCGTATCATCTCTCTTAACTTCCTGATAAATAACGGCAGATGAGTTTTTAACTTCCGTCACCTCACAAGAAACCGACAACATATCATCTAAAAGCGCCGATTGTTTATAATCTATCTCGGCATGCCTTGCCACAAATGCACATCTGTCACCGTCTTTTAATATTTCAAGAGGCAGTTTATGTGCTCTTAAAAATTCCGAACGCGCACGTTCCGCAAATTTTAAGTAGTTTGCATAATATACGATACCTTCGGCATCCGTATCTTCATAATAAACTCTTACGGGAATACTAAAAACCTCACTCATCTTCCGAACTTTCAATATTTTTTAATAAGTCAAATTGTTTATCTTCTGTTTTAAGGCGACTGTACGGCAACCCCAAATATTTATAACCCTGCTCCGACACAATGCGCCCGCGCGGTGTGCGTGCGATAAATCCGAGCTTTAACAAAAACGGCTCCACCACTTCTTCAATCGTATCGCGTTCTTCCGACAGCGCTGCCGACAACGTATCCGCACCGACCGGTCCGCCGCCGTAATTTTTTGCAATGCATGTCAGATATCGTCTGTCAAACATGTCAAGCCCGAAATCATCCACATCCAAACGCTTTAAGGCCGTATCCGCCAACGCATTGTCTATTGTTTGCCCGCCGCTTACCGCACCGAAATCCCGCACACGTCTGAGCAATCTTCCGGCCACACGCGGCGTTCCGCGAGAGCGCTTGGCAATTTCCAACGCACCGTCTTCCGAAATCGGCATACCGAGCAGTTTAGCACCGCGCAAAACAATATTTTTCAAATCTTCCGGTTTATAAAAATCAAGTCTCAACGGAATACCGAATCTCTCACGAAGCGGTGTTGAAAGAAGTCCCGAACGCGTTGTTGCGCCGATCAACGTAAACGGTTGCAAATCTATCTTAACCGATCTTGCCGACGGTCCTTCTCCGATAATCAAATCAAGTTGAAAATCTTCCATCGCCGAATATAAAACTTCTTCTATTGCCGGATTTAAGCGATGAATTTCATCAATAAACAAAACGTCATTCGGCTCCAAATTCGTTAAAATCGCCGCCAAATCACCCGATTTTGTAATCATCGGGGCGGATGTTGCCCGAAACCCGACACCGAGTTCTTTGGAAATAATGGAAGCAAGCGTTGTTTTGCCGAGTCCCGGAGGGCCGAAAAGCAACACATGGTCCAAAGCTTCGTTTCGTGATTTTGCAGCCTCAATAAACACTTTTAAGTTTTGTTTGACTTCATTCTGACCGATAAAGTCATCCAAATGTTCCGGTCGCGTACTGACCGGCATATTCACGTCTCTTTTCTCGTCTTCAGGCAATTTTTGAGGGCTGACAATGCGGTTGTTTTCCATCTGTTACATATCCTTTTTTGTAAATTCTTTTAAGGCCGAACGAATAAGTTCCGAAAGTTTGGCACTTTGATTTGAGGCATATGCTTTTGACGCCGCCTGATAAGCTTCCGCTCTCTGATACCCTAAATTCACAAGCGCCGAAATCACATCTTCCAAAACACCGTTTTCCGCCATGTTTATCTTCATATTTTCCGCTTGTTCGCCATCCGATATATCCGACAAACGAACCTCTGCATTTTGCGGTGTCACAACTTTGCCTTTCAGTTCCGTAATCAATCTGGCGGCAAGCTTCGGACCGACACCCGATGCCCTTAAAAACAAACTTTTATCCTGTGAACAAACAGCGGCGGCAAGCTGCATCGGATTTAAGGCCGAAAGAATACTTAAAGCCACTTTTGCCCCGACACCCTGCACTTTTGTTAAGGTTAAAAACCACTCTTTTTCATAGGCATCCGAAAAACCGAAAAGAGAAATACTGTCTTCTCTGACAACCGTTTCAATCAAAAGCGACACCGCCTCACCGCGTTTGAGCGTTGACAGGGTACGCGATGAAGCAAAAACCAAATAGCCGACACCCCCAACGTCAATAATCGCGCTTTCTTCATAAATACTGTCTGTAAGACCTTTTAATTTTGCAATCATTTGAGCTCTCTTTGCTTAGAATATGCAAAAGTTTATTAAATATCCTTTAATCGCGCAAGTTTTTTATACATCTTCATCACAATAAAATCTTTTGTAAAAAAATAACTTCTTGACAAAAACAACAAATAATATAAAATAATGTCAGAAACGAATTACTTAAAAACTATATATATGAAAGAATTATTCATCATTTTGGCTGTCGCGTCTCTTTTTTCAGGCGTGTGCGTGTATTTGAGAAGAAAGGGCTGGTTGTTTTTTCTTGTCTTCCTTGCCTTAGCAATTAAAGTCGCAATCACCAACTGGCAAAATCAGTGCTATTGGCCGGTCTTTATCTTGTGGGCTATTGTTGCTTTTTTGAGTTTTATGGAATTGGAAGAAGAAAAAAAGAAAGACCCTAAAATCGTCTTTCCGATTGCGCTCATCGGTTTATATGTTACCGGAAACGTCCTCGGATTTTGTTACGGACTTATGTGGCCGCTTGTTGTGGTTTCCATAATGGAGTTTTTTACCGTTCTCGGTATCATTTTTTCATTTTTCCCCACGTCCCCAACAGCAGCGGAATACTTTGCCGAATTTTTTGACTGAGTTACCCCTTGCAATACCGTGCTTAAGGCATGGTTTTTGCAGGGGTATTTTTTTGCTTAAATATAAAAATTTCATCAAAATGATTGACAAAAACAAATAAGAGGTATAGAATTAAGGCGTAAACAAATTATTATGCATCATAATGATGTAAGAGGGGTTAAATCTTCTTTTCATAATAATTTGTTTTCTTGAATTTATTCATTTCTGAATTTGTTTAACTTTAAATAAAACATTATGAAAAGATTCGTTTTTTTCCTTTTAGGCTTGTTTTTCGTGTTATGCATCGGCGCTTTCAGAACGCTCGGTTTACAAAAGAAAGAAGCAGCAGAGTATATCCACAAAATGGACATTCTCATCACTGCCATCCAAGCCGGTGCTGAGCCGAGTGAAAACGGTGTATACGAAATTCCACTCTCAAATGATGAGGTGATGATTGTATACCCAAGTAAAAACGCAAAAAGACCTTATGAGTTTTCAACCTGCCATCTTAAGGGCAAACCCTTAAAGATGACTCAGGTTTATAAGCCCGATGAGGCTCTTTATAATTTTCATTGACCCTCAAGCAAATCCCGCCGCTAAAAATCGGCGGGTTTGTTTTTTTAAAGCAAATTTCCCCTTTAATTTTTTTAAAAAGCGCTTATATTTGAAAAATCTGATAAAACATTTTGGAGAAATCATATGAAAAAAATCTTGTTTTTAAGCTGTGCACTCAGCGCATTTTGCTTCAATGCCGAAGCGCGCAGTTTAGGGACGGACTATTCCATGTTCAAGTATTGGCTCAATAAAAATTACGGTCTGGACTATGGTGTTGATATAACTTTTATGCCGCAACGCGGTGCGCCGAGCGGAAAATACAATGCCGTTCAAACTTATATTTATCCGTATTTAACATGGACTGCTTTTAAAAATGATTACGGCACCGGTCAACTCAATATGGCCTACACCGTCGTACGTTACGGCAATCACGACGCATCCGATATCGCCTCCAACATGGGTGTTGTCAGTTCCATTAATGATTATGACGATAAAACAAATGAATTTAACGAACTTTACTTTACCTACCAACTCGGCGGTTCGTATGATTGGCTCACTTTAGGTGTCGGTCAGTTTCCGATATATAACTGGGACGGTTCGGATTACAACTCAAATCAACAGGTCAATTTCATCAACTACGCTTTGTCGCAAAACCCGTCTTCCACATATTCCATTGCCGGCATCGGCGGATTTGCAACCGTTACTCCGAATGATGAATTCAGTTTGACGATAGGCGCGCAAGATGCTTCAAATGTTGAAGGCATCAGTGTTCGCGTCAATCGCTTAAACGACGGTCATTTTACAACCTTTGCACAAGCCGAATGGACGCCGACAAACCGCTTGGGCGATGCACAGCTTTCCGTTTTGCTTTATAATCAACCCGGTGTTAAATTACAACCGCAAACAACAAACGGTTGGTCGCTTAATTTCTCTCAAAACTTAGGTGAAAAATTCAATATTTTTGCACGCGTGAACGGTGTTTCAGGCCACATGGATACCATTGAACAATCATGGTCCGGCGGCATGGTTTGGCTCAATCCTTTGGAGCGCAATTCTTTAGACCAGATTGGCGTTGCTTATGCTTTAAATAAAATCAACGAAACCGCCGTAGGTATGCCTTTGGCACACGATGTTGAACATGTTATGGAAGCTTACTGGGCCGTCGGTTTTTCAAAATGGATGACCATCACACCTGATATCCAGTTTTATATTCATCCGGCCTTAAATCAAAAATCAGACTACGGCACTGCCTTGTCTCTTCGTATGACTCTGTTTTTATAGAAAGCTTTTTTGCCTCGGCTTGTCCTTGCGCCGATAATGGTTTGATTTAAAAAGGAAGGTTTTTACCTTCTTTTTTTATTTTCTATATTAAATATTCTTGTTTATTGTTTTGTTTTTTCTTTCACATAAGCACAAAATGTATGGTAAGAATATAACAAATTAAATAAAAGGCTAATTTAATATGAAACATCTTGCCATATGCGCTTTTTTAATGTTTTTATCGGCTTGCGCAACCGAAAAACAGGTTATTGTGCCGGCTATCGTTCCGCAAACACAAAAAACGACACCTGAGCCGAAACCGCAACCGAAGGTTGAAGCACCCCGCCCGACAAACATTATCGGTGCGGTTGAACCCTTTTATATTCTGCCGATGAAATCCGCTTTCTACGCGCGTGTTGATACAGGTGCCGAAACATCTTCCATAGATGTTGAAAACTTAAAACGTTTTGAGCGTGACGGCAAAAAGTGGGTATCTTTTGATGTTGTCAACGATCGCTCGCAAGAAACGTATCATTTTGAAAAACGCATTCAAAAACGAGTTAAAATCAAACGCATTCAAAAAGAAGAACATCGCTTAAAAGTCATGATGGATATTAAAATTGCCGGCCAAAAAATTAAAACACCGTTCACTCTTGCCGAACGCGGTGATTTTGAATTTCAGGGTTTAATCGGGCGCAGTCTTATCAGCGGACGATTTATTGTTGATCCGTCTATTTCCCACACATTAAAATAAGAGACCTTTCATGAAAAGTTTTTTTACCATACGCCGCATTTTATTTTTTCTGCTTTTAATCTCTTGCGGCGTGACCGCTTATGCCGCATACTACAAAGTCAAATATTGGGGATTTGCGCTTCAACCGAAAAAAACAACGGATATCTGGGTTGTTGATGCTCATATTTCTTTTAAGGCTTCGGGCGGTCCCGTACATGTCTTTTTATCTACCCCGAAAAGCGGCTCATCGTTTAAGATTTTAAACGAAGATTTTATTGCCAAAGGTTACACGGTCAAGCAAGAACCCGACAGCAACCGCACCGAGCTTTATTCTAAATATCGCAAGGGTAAACAAGATTTATATTATCGTCTCACGCTCTATGATAATGAACCGACATTGGGGGATTTGGCAACTTCTCAAAAACCCGAAATCAAACAACCGATATATGACGAACAACAACTTCAAACAGCCGATGAAATTTGGTCGGCGGCATCTCTTTTGGAAGGTAATTCGGTTCAACAAATCATTAAACTTTTTAATCAATCGCCCTTAAACGAAAATGTTGAAACTTTGCTTCCCGTTAAGGCAAATTTACAAACCCGTGCGGAATATATTGCCGATTTGCTTGCCTTAAAACAAATACCTACGCGTTTGGTACGCGGAATTAAATTAACGGAAGGCAAAAAAACGTCTGCCGCCGATTTAATGCTGGAAGCGTATGAAAATGAAACATGGTCTTTATATGATTTACGCACTGCCGCACAAGGCCTGCCTAAAAACTTCGTTATATTCCAGCGCGGAAATGTTTCCTTGTTTGATGTTGAGGGTGGCACGCATTCTCAAATTCGCTTTTCCGTCTTAAAATCAGTCACTTCATCTTCAAAAATGGCCGAGCATCGTGCAAGCGTCACTTCAACGGCAAAATATTACGCATTTTCCATATATAACTTACCTTTGGCTCAACAAAACATTTTAAAATGGCTCATGGTTTTTCCCTTAGGTATTTTGGTTGTTGTTTTCATGCGAAACATTGTCGGTGTGCCGACAATGGGTACTTTCACGCCGATGCTTGTTGCCATGTCTTTGGTGCAAACCGGATTTGTCGCGGGCCTTGTGTGTTTCGGTATTATTTTAACCGTCGGCATTATTTTAAGGGGTTTTCTTTCCAGATTAAATTTACTTTTGG
>Ga0310696_10006452_pt1 | contig 13914 bp, 7 predicted proteins | sample AusTroGonzalo_MG_4_FD_203885 | JGI IMG/M metagenome (GOLD analysis project Ga0310696, IMG submission 203885) | Bovine rumen microbial communities from tropical cattle in Woodstock, Queensland, Australia - Gonzalo_02 (v2) (version 2) | ecosystem: Host-associated > Mammals > Digestive system >... | reverse complement strand
CAGGAACCTCTATTAGTAGAATATTTTTCTCTTCGTCAATGTCTTTTACCCATTTAACAAACTGTTTATCTTTCCTTCCATACGGAGTACATGTCACATCCTCATAAATTCCAACTGTACATTTGTTTGTGCCGTTATAAAAAAAACAGCCATCACAAAAATTACGAGACCTTTCTTCAGCTTTCAGTTTAACTCCGTCCACGATGATATGGTCTTCATCTGTTCTTTCAATATCTCTTTTTTCTTTGAACATTGTTTCTTTTTTTTTAAAGTTATTCCCCTTCTACTTTATACCCGAAAGGCACAATGCCGTCAACAATGCTTTCCCAGTGTTTCAATACATCCGGGTGTGTGAATTTGTGTTTTTCCGAAACATTTTTCAAAGCCATTTCTTGTAATTTTTCCCAAGTTTCTTTTGAGATGGTTTTTTCAAAACGGTATTGGTATTGCGGATAAAGCATCAAATCATAGTCAATCAGCTTCAAACCACACTCGTTATACTTATTGTTCCAGTTTCTTATGAAATCCCACATAACACAACCCGCTTGAAATCCTGTAATCCCAAGATTGTTGCAACCCAACCATGCTCCTGCGAGAGCCAATGCCGATACGGCATGAACACATGTTCCGTAGTCATGTGAATACGAATCCATGATTTTTTTGGAAAACTCCATGAATTCTTTCTCGTTTCTGATTTTTGACGCTTCTTCAAACCATTCCTTTTCCGGGTGGTCTTTTTCTGAAATCTGAATTTTCTTTTCCATTGTTATTGTTGTTTATGTCTCACTTTTTGTTTCACGCCGCAAAGATACGAAAAGTTTTTGGTTTATGCAACATTATTCTTCAACGGTTTTGCCTCTTGTGTTGATTTTTACCCACTTGCCGTCGAGCTTGACATTTGCAAAGCCTTCTGAGAAAGACCATGCATTATCAAACCACTGATTTGATAACAGTTCGCCTTTGGAGCTTATAAAATTGTATTTTCCGTTCAGCAATACCAATGCGAAGCCTTCGGAAAAGTCGTATGTGTAATCAAACCACTGCTCTGACAACAGTTTTCCATCTGTGCTGATAAAATTGTACTTCCCGTCAAGTTCAACAACTGCGAAACCTTCGGAAAAAAGACACGCATTATCAAATATAGCAACGTCGCTCATGTCGATTTCTTTCACGAGCTTTATTTCGGAGCAGACGAACTTGCCGTCACCGTCTTCTGACTCTATCATATTGCCGCCGCATTCCACTTCCCAGAACTCGTTAACTCCGTTGTTCGGGTAAAAGTACCAAGTTTGCCAAAGCTCGTGGCACGCGTGAAATCCGCTCCCGCAAAGTTCAATTTCCCCTTCATGTTTGTAAGTTTTGCCGGGCTCATATACAAAACCCAGACACGACAGTGTTCCGTCATCACTCTTGTAGAATCCTTTGTACGCTTTCATGTGTTATTTACTTTTTTGTTTCACGCGGCAAAGATACGGAAAGTTTTCGAAATGTGCAACATTATTCTTCAACGAATTCTCCTTTTGTGTTGATTATTACCCACTTGCCGTCGAGTTTAACCTTTGCGAACCCTCCAGAAAAATCCAATGCGTTATCAAACCACCGCTCAGACAACAGCTTACATTCTGTGTTTATGAAGTTATACTTGCCGTTTCGTTTAACCCTTGCGAAACCTTCCGAGAAACACCATGCACCATCGAACCACCGCTCTGACAACAACTTGCCTTTTGTGTCAACGAAGTTACACTTTCCGTTGTCATGAACAACTGCGAAGCCTTCGTAGAAATTACCTACTCCATCATACCACTGATATGACAGCAGTTTTCCTTCGGAACTTATAAAATTGTATTTCCCGTCGAACTTGACCCTTGCGAAACCTTCAAAGAAGTCGTATGCGTCATCAAACCACAGCTCTGACAGAAGTTCCCCTTCGGTGTCGATGAAGTTCCACTTGCCGTCAAGCTTGACCACTGCGAAACCGTCGGAAAAATCCAATGCGTTATCAAACCACTGTTCAGACAGAAACTTGCCTTCGGTGTTGATGAAATTCCGCTTACCGTCGAGTTTAACCCTTGCGAAACCTTCGGAGAAGCGCCATGCTTCATCGAACCACCGCTCTGACAGTATCTTTCCTTCTTTGTTGATATGGTTCCACTTCCTGCATAGCACTACATTTGCGAAGCCTCCGGAGAAACTACCAGCGTCATCGAATCTCGCGACATCAGTCACGTCCATTTCTTTCACAAGCCTCATTTCAGAGCATACGAACTTGCCGTCACCGTCTTTTGACTCTACCATATCACCGCCACATTCCACCTCGTAATACGCCCTTTCCCCGTTGTTCGGGTAATACGGCCAAGTTTGCCATAACTCGTGACATGCGTGGAAACCGCTTTTGCAAAGTTCTATTTCTCCTTCGTGCCTGTATGTTTTGCCTGGCTCGTAGACGAAACCGCGGCAGGACAATGTTCCGTTCTCGCTTCTGTTGAATCCTTTGTACGCTTTCATTATTTACTCGTTTTGTTTTTACGCCGCAAAGATACGAAAAGTTTTTGGATTACGCAAGAGTTTTTGAAGAAAATATTGTAATAAACCGTTTTTTTAACATTTTCAAACAAAAAGAACATATGGAAAAAAACGAGGTGTTTTTACCTGAAGTGGAGATGTTGGTGTCATATATCACTGATAATATGGGTATAAGGTTACAGGACATAACAAGCTACACGTTTGTGAAAGCCGTAATCAAGACGAGAAACACCACAGCATACAAGGCTTTGGAAAGAAACATGCTAAACGAGGGTTTCGCGTCCCTTGTTGGCGTTTGCGACATGAACACTATTACACCACAGGATGAGTTGGATGACAGAATTGAATTTGTATCGATAATGAAAAGTTTCGAGGAAAACGGGAAAGACGTGTCAACCGTCGATATTCTGCTAAAAGTTCTCGAGAGCAACGAGACCATAATGTCGGCTTTGTCATTATCCGGAACCACGTTTGAGCAGATAAAAAACAGCGCCATAGACATTACAGAGGAAAACAAAAAAAGAAATGAGACAACAACTCCAAAACGTACAAAGAACGATACACAGAAAAAAACGAGGACCACGGTAAAAAAGATTGACACGCAGCGGAACGAGAAAGGGGATGCCGAGAGATACCTGACAAACCTTAACGAGCTTGCAGCGTGCGGAAAAATACAGCATGTCAAAGGAAACGAGGATGTAATAGACAGGATTTTAACAGTATTGTCGAAAAGAGGACGTAACAACGTTGTTCTTGTTGGTGAACCGGGTGTTGGGAAAACAGCTACAGTAAAACACCTGTCCAACTTGCTGTTGGAAGATTCGGTTCCTGAAGCCTTTTGCGGCAAAGTAGTGCTCCAGATGGATTTCGCAAACCTCCTGATAGGCACCGCTATGAGGGGCGGATTTGAGACAAAGATGGCGTCGATAACTGCGGACGCGTCAAAAAAAGGAAAATATATATTTTTTGTTGATGACATCCATTCCGTGCTTTCCAGCGGAGCGAGAATGAGTGAGCTTCCGGTAGAAAGCGTACTTGAGGCGATACTTGGAGACAAAAACATACAGTTCATATGCACAACAACCACTGACGGCTATTCAAAGTATATTCAGACAAACCCATACCTTTGCAGAAGACTGCATAAAATACCGATTGACGAGGTAAGCGTTGAAAAATGTGAGAATATCATAAGCGACATTGTCGACACTTTGTCATCATATCACGGTGTCGAATACCCCGTTGAATCAGTACGCGACGCGATAAAACTGTCAAAAAGGCACATAACAGGGAGAAAACTTCCGGATTCCGCGATAGACGTGCTTGATGAGGCCGGAGCGGTGATATCCTTGCATAAAAAAGAAGATGAAAGACTTTTATCACTTAAAGATGAGCTTCTTTCAATTGAGGAAAGGAAAACGGAGATAGAGAAAAACCAGGGAGGCGATGCTTACTCGGATTATGACGAATTGGTGAAAGAGGAGATAAGCAAGAAAAACGAAATCGCCGTCCTGAAAAAAGAGCTTAAAAGAAAAGAGAAAAAACCAGTCGTGTCTCCGGAAGACGTGCGCTCCGTCATATCTTCGAAAACAGGAGTCCCTGTAGAGAGTATAGGGACAGACGAAAGGGCAAGACTGAAAGGTCTTGAGGAACGCCTGAACAATATTGTCATAGGACAAAAAGAGGCTGTGTCAAATGTGTGCAAGGCCATAAGGAGAAAACGTTGCGGAATGGCGGACGGGACAAAACCGGTTGTCCTGTTTTTTTCAGGCGCCACAGGATGCGGGAAAACATATCTGGCGAAGACCCTGTCAAACGAGCTTTTTGGTGACGAGGGGAAACTCGTCAGACTTGACATGAGCGAATATACGGAGAAAATGAGCGTGACAAGGCTTTACGGCTCAAGCGCGGGTTATGTCGGCTACGATGACGGCGGAATACTCACAGAAGCAGTGAAGAAAAACAGGAGATGCATACTGTTGCTTGACGAGATTGAGAAAGCCAATGACGAGGTGTTCAACGTTTTCCTCCAGGTTTTCGACGAGGGTAGGCTTACAGACAACAAAGGTGTTGTTGTTGATTTCAAGGACACAGTGATTATAATGACGTCAAATATCGGAAGCAAAGAGATTTCAGAGTCGGGGAAGGCGATGGGTTTTGTACGGGAGAAACCGGGCGAAAGAGATTATTCCATAGTCATGTCCGCGATTAAAAAAAGGTTCAGGCCGGAATTTGTGAACAGGCTGGACAACATAGTTCTTTTCAACAGGCTTGGAGACGAAGAGCTTAAGAGAATCATAAAACTTGAGATAGAAAAGGTCGACAAAAGGGTTGTGGAGCTTGGATACACTTTGTCCGATGAAATAAAAGAAGGGGAATACGTGGAAAAAGTGCTTGATACTGTAAAAGAGGAAAGCGAGTACGGAGCCAGACCGGTGATAAGGGAAATACAGAGGACACTTGAGGACAGGCTTACGGACATTATCATAGACGAGAACCCTGAAAAAGGCTATTGTTTCAGTCTGGATGATATTTATCATAAATAAGGCTCAAAAACAACAATTTGTGCTGAAAGTTTCAAACAACAAACAATCTGAAACATGCAAAAACACTTAAAGCCATTGAAATCAGACTCTGAATATTCAAAAAAACACATATTAACGGAATCCGCAACGGACAAGTTTATAGACAAACTGATATTCAACAAGTTGCCGGACCAACTCAAACAATACACCAACACACCAGTCAACGAGCTGATAGCGAAAAGGCCTGATTTGGTTAACGCCCAGTCACTGGGAACGACACAGGAGGAGCTGGAAAAGATGGGGACCATCCCGTTGAAGGACTTTATCCGCCTGTCTATCAGCAAGATGTTCGATATCGGGCACGGCAAAGGGCCTAAAAAGTACCTGAGAGGTATCTTCCGCATCGTCCTGGACGAGATAAACTACCTTCAACACCCCGACCAAAACGCCATACAGAACCTCAAAAACGACGTAATGTACGTCATGCAGGCATCTCAGAACGGCTCCGACGATGAAGCCATGCGGCTTGACGGGAACTTCAACGGGCTGTCTGGCAGCCAGTTGCACAACATGTTCAAGGAGAAGCGCAAGGCTTTTGCCAAGTCTGTAAGGGACAAGGTGTCATCCATGTTCGGCAAGGGTGGCAAATCTGACTACAAGGTTGTTCCGATACTGAAACACGAGGATGCTATGAAATACGCCCCGTACACTGGCTGGTGCATAACCTACGAAAGCCCTGCAAATTACGATAATTACGTGCAAGGAGGAAGGCGTTTCTACATCTTTTTGAGAAACGGCTTCGAGAATGTGGAGGAGAGAGTTGGCAAAGGCTGTCCGATGGACGAATACGGTTTGTCGATGATAAGTGTTCTGGTTGACATGGAGGGCAACATCGACTATATCACCACGAGGTGGAACCACGACCATGACGGCGAGTTCCATAATCCAGACACAGAGACGATTCAGGTGTTCCAGAATATTATAGGCATGGATTTGTACAGCGTCTGCAAGCCGTACAGCAGGGAGGAGCTGAAAGCGATGGGCATCACGCCTTTCGACGAGGTCCAGGAGCTGCTTGACAGCGGTGTTGAGCCGAGTGAGATATTCAGTGTTGTTGGTATATTTTCCGAAGGTGTTGCAAAGGTTAAACTCAACGGCAAGTATAACTTCATAAACGCAGAAGGAAAGTTATTGTCTGAGCAGTGGTTTGATGAAGCATACAAATTCTTTGAAGGTTTCGCAAGGATTAATCTCAACGGGAAGTATAACTTCATAAACGCAGAAGGAAAGCTGTTGTCAGAGCGGTGGTTCGATGGTGCATGGCACTTCTCCGAAGGTTTCGCAAGGGTAGTGCTATGCAGGAAGTGGAACCATATCAACAAAGAAGGAAAGATACTGTCAGAGCAGTGGTTCGATGACACATGGAGCTTCTCAGAAGGTTTCGCAGTTGTAGTACTCGACGGGAAATATAACTTCATCAACACCGAAGGTGATATATTGTTTGAACAGTGGTTTGATGGCGCAGGTAGTTTCTCCGAAGGTGTTGCAAAGGTTAAACTCAACGGCAAGTATAACTACATCAACACCGAAGGCAAGTTTCTGTCTGAACAGTGGTTCGATGATGCATGGAAGTTTTCAGAAGGTTTCGCGAGGGTTGAACTCAACGGTAAGTATAGAAAATATATGTTTATTGACAAAAACGGCAAGTTGTATGACTATAACAAAAGACCGATAACACAAGAGGGAAAACATCACAAAAATGTTTTTGTTATAACTGAAAAACAGAAAAAAATGTTGACAGAATGGTTTGATTCAAGTGAAAAACTTGATAATGTTGAACGCATACTGTTTCTTTATAACGAGGATGATGGGTGTTTCGACATAGACACCTGTTTCGATTATGAAGGCAACGATATGAGAATATATCCGGGTGTTGTCACCGACGAGGAAATAATCGACATGTTCGGCGAAGGCACATTGGACGCCATGAAGAAAACATACGAGGCGAGAAAGGGAAAATCCGGGCTTATGAGTGTTTTCGTGGAAAGAGAGGAGGAGCAAGTTGACGTGAACGATATAAACGCTGTGAACGAGAGACTAAAAAAAATGGTTAAACAGACTGGCAACTGGCATGTGTGCGGATGGATTCTGACAGACGGCGCAATGCTTTCATATGATGTCGGCAACGGGACAAGAGGCGTTGACCACAACCAGTACATTACATCGATAGACGGACTTGACAAATACAAATTCGCGGAGATGGGTGCGATAAGGTGTTTCCCGGAAGACAGGATATGCCGTTTTCAGATAAGAAAAGAACCGACAGACAGACAATATTACGTTTTGAAAAACATATTCATGAGTGCGAGCGGAGTTGAGCTTGACCTCGGTGATGGTGACAAAATGGCTTCATATGCGACGTTTGACGAGAATAATCCTGAGATAAAGAGAATACACGGTAACCCTTGGAACCTTATTGACACGATAAAGTCTTTTTATAGCGGAGAGAAAAGGTACAGCAGTGAAGTCTCTCGTTTTCATGAAGGAAAGGAAAAGAAAATATTCAGATTAACAGAGTCTCAAGTGAATTTGCTTATGGAAGCGCTTACACCTGACGAGTTGAGAACACAATATTATAATGATATAGACAAGAATGTGTTTAACGCGGCGGTGAAAGCAGACCCAACATCAAAACCAAACCATCCCGGGAAATATACCAAATGGCTTTTGAATCTGGTCAGGAACGGTTTATGGAAACCCGGTGACACATATGAAACGAAAAAAGCCCTGACTCTATTTTCAAAGTTTGGCAGAAATCTTGACAAAAACGACATTAACCAGTACAAATCTGTCGGAGATTTGCTTAATACGGTGTCAAGGTTTAGCGGAATGAAGACACAATCAGAAACAAAAAAGGAGGCTAAAAAGGACGCCAGCAAAGTATACGAGGATGACACATGGCTCATTGTTGTTCCGCATACCGAGGAAGCGGCCAAGCTTTACGGGAAAGGCACAATGTGGTGTACAGCGGCTGACAATGACAACATGTTTGATGAATACAACAATGAAGGTCCACTTTACATCAACATAAACAAAAAGACAGGTGAGAAATTCCAATTCCATTTTGAAAGCGGGTCTTTTATGAATGAATATGACGAGCCTGTTGGTTTGTCTGATGATGTAGGACTAAGCGAAGGTGCTGTTAATTATTACAGAAATCAAGGGAAAAAGATTTTTGATTACGACTATATCGGTTATTTTGATAACGATTACGCAAGAGTTAAAAACGAAGATGGGCTCTGGAATATCATCAACGAACGCGGAGACCCAATGTCTGATGAATGGTTTGATGAAATTAATCAATATTCAGAAGGAACAGTCGAAGTGAAAAAAGACGGAAAATACAATCTTCTTGATATTTACAACGGATATATGTTGTCAAATGTGTGGTTTGATGACATGGAAGAACTTGAATATGGGTTATATAAAGTAAAAAAAGACAGAAAATATAATATTTTTGACAGTAATGCCAGTGACTATGTTTTCGGTTGGATGGATGCGATAGAAAAAGTTTGGAGAAGTGAACATATGTATAGTTTAAGTTATGTATATAAATCACTTAACGCAAATAAGTTTATGCTTACAAATATATTTGACACCTCTACCGGTTTAAGATTCAAACACAGCGACTGGTTTGATGAAATAGGCGATTTTGAGAAAGGATTCGCAAAAGTGAAAAACAACGGAAAATACAATTATTTGAGGTCAAGTGATTTCGATTTACTTCTTAAATCACCTATGGATTACATAACTGATTTTTCAGAAGGACATGCTTATGGCAAAGACGATGGAGTATGGTATGATATCAATATAGACGGAACAGTTTCAAAAATGGACGAAGAACGTCAGAAATTCTTTGACAACATCCACCTTGATAAAAAAAGAAATGAGTCACTGGACAGGAAAGTCTTTAAAATAACAGAGTCGCAGGCAAATTCAATTATAGACGAAGAAGAGAAAAAAGAGGAACGGTTGTATTCACTGTTGAACGAGTCTTTCCACCCGAAATCCTCAATGGTTTTAAGAGTGAAAGAATACCTTGACAGAAATTTCAAAAAAGCCTCCGTCAATGATATAGACAACAACGGATACCCGTCAAAAGAGAAAGTTGTCGTATGGATAAACTCTGATGGAGAGGCTGTAAAAACCATAAACATGAGCGATTTGCTGGATTTGCTGGACGACATGTTCCATGATAACATAAAAGATGACAGAGACAGAAAGAATTTCCTCAAAAGCGTGATAATAGACTGGTATAACGGAGACATAACACTTGACGGACTTCTTTCAAAAAACACAATAGCTTAAAATTTTATTTTTATGGCAGAAAACAACACAACAATATTCCAAAGGCTGACACAAGTTTTCGGCGGAGGAAGCGCAATACCAGAATCACCGGTGAAAAAAATAAACTCATACGGTTTTTCCGGTACTGAACCTATATTCACAACCAAGGACAGGGCTGAATACGAGAAGAAAAAACTTGAGCTTAGACAGCAGAACCTTCTTGCGAAACAGTGGATAAAGGCTAATCAGGAGATTTCAACAGACAGCCTTATAGGACTTAGCGAAACAAGGATAATGTTCAGGGACGCTGACCTTATGGACGCATTCCCCGAAATCGGAGCGGCGCTTGACATAGTTTCAGAAGAGGTGTGCCAAGTGGGAAAAAACGGCTCACTTGTGAATGTGTATTCAAAATCCGACAGAATCAAGGCGATTCTGGAAGACCTTCTGGTTAACAGACTCTCAATCACAACAAATCTTCCTCTGGTAGCGAGGGCCACATGCAAATACGGAAACGAATACATGTTGTTGAACATTGACGCCAATAAAGGAATACTAGGATGGCGCAGGCTTCCGGTTTATGAAATGGAAAGGTATGACACGAAAGACGACAATCCGTACGCGAAACAAATGGCTTCGAAAACGAATGTTTACGAAAGGGGTGACGAGACGGTATTTGTGTGGGTAGGAAAAAACAGTTTCGTACCTTACAGAAACTGGCAGGTTGCGCATTTCAGACTTTTATACGACTCTCTGTTCCTTCCTTACGGCATGTCATTCCTAAACAAAGGAAGAAGGCATTTCAGGATGCTTTCGCTCATGGAGGATATGATGTTGCTATACAGACTCGAAAGGTCAGTGGAAAGAAGGGTTTTCAAAGTTGATGTAGGCTCGATAGACGAACAGGATGTTCCTTCATATGTACAGCAAATAGCCGATAATTTCAAAAGAACACCGCTTATCGACCAGGCTACAGGACAACTTGACTTAAGAAAAAACATTTTGAATAATTCTGAAGATTTTTTTATCCCGACCAGAGACCCGAACTCACCTAACCCTATTGAGACACTCCCTGCGGCGCAGAACCTGACCGCTCTTGATGATATAAAATATGTACAGAACAAACTGTTCACAGCCCTTAGGGTTCCGAAACCTTTCCTTAATTTTGAGGAAAACGCGGGTGACGGGAAAAACCTTTCGTTACTTGATGTAAGATTCACAAGAACTGTTAACAGGATACAGCAGATGCTTCTCATGGAATTGAACAAGATTTGTGTCATACACTTGTATCTTCTCGGTTTCACAGACGAGTTGACAAATTTCACACTTACGATGAACAACCCTTCATCACAGGCGGAAATGCTTGAGCTTGAGAACATGTCAAAGAAGATAAGCGTAATCAGAGACGCTGTAAGTGACCCTGGACCAGGAATACCGATAATGTCAATGACAAACGCCTGGAAAACAATAATGGGTTGGTCAGACAGAGAGGTTTCAGAGAATCTCGACCAGTTGAGACTTGAGAAGGCTTTGGCTAACGAGCTTGAGAAAACACCGGAGATTATCAAAAACACAGGTCTTTTCAAGTTTGTGGACAATCTATATGGAGAACCTGGAGCGAAATATTCCGACCAAAACGGTGCAAATGGAGGAGAAGAAGGCCCGGCTCCGGGAGGCGGAGGTGGAGGCGGATTCGACTTCGGAGGCGGAATGCCTGACATGGAAGGCGGAGAAGGCGATATGACAGGCAATGAAGGCGAGATACCTACTGAAGAAGGCGCGCAAGAAGAGGCTGAACTCGGAGGAGGTCCGCAGCCTGAAACGCCCACAGGCGGAGAAACAGAACCTCCGGTTGGTGAAAACCTGGCTACTAGAGCCACAAAACCGCTTCTATATGAAAACAACAAAAAAAATCCGCTCCATATTATAAACGAAGGAACTCTTTTGGAGAAAGCGACGATTTATGACAAAAATTTCATTATCAATGAAGAACTTAACAAAATAGCCTGTAACCTTAAAAACTTGGTAAATGACAAAACGGTCACTGAGAAAGAGGTTAACAAAACCGTCAAAAAGCTGAAAAAAGAAAACCCAAAAGCACGTAAGAAAAAATAGCCTTTTCTTAATTAATTTTCACACTAAACAAATAGGTTTTATCACTATTTATTAAAAAAACTCAACATGCTATACTACGGAAACAATCTTGTTACACCAGGAACACTCAGGACAGGAGGAGGCACAGGCGCCTCATCCCTGAACGATTTGAACGATTGCTCAATTTCACAGCCGGCAAACAACGATGTCCTTGTATACGATTCGTCTGAAAACGCTTTTGTGAACACTCCGTCATACACCCTGGCAAAGATACCGGTTGAAACGGCTACACCGCAGGCGTCTGTAACGATAGACCCTTACAAGATGTATTCATTCGGAACACTTTCCAGGTCTCTTACAATAGTATTCAACACGTCAGCTGAAATACAGGGATATGTGGCACAGTACTGCTTTACATTCACATGCGGCACAAACGGGGCGATAACACTACCGCAAACATGTCTGTATAACAACGGAAGCGCACCAGAGCTTGTCGCTGGCAGGACATATGAGTTCAATATTTCCAACAATCTTGTTGTTGTTGGTGAGTTTTATTAAAAAAACAAATTCCTATGATTTCGTTAAGACGTGCTTTGTTGTCAATTTTTCGAAGAGTACCTGTTCAGCATGTCCTTGACATAGAATGCTCAAGTTCATACACAGGGAGATATTTCTACCTTACATCGACTTATGACGGATTTACTGTTACGCCTGAATGGTACATAACTGCAGGTTCCTCATACGCCACAATCAACCAGAACGGAAAAGTCGAAATAGTTGAGAATACCATAAACCAACCTATAACAGTACTGGCGTCATACAGGAACGCTGTTGCGACTGCGAATATCACGGTCACATACGACAACCAGCTTACCATAGAATGTCCGTCCGAGATAACCGGTACATCTGGAAACGCTTTCGCGAGATTCAACTCCACAGTGGTACAACCGAGCTGGAGCGTTACAAGCGGGAGTTCACACGCAAGTATCGCAAACGACGGAACAATCACAATCACATCAACAGGCTCAATCACGCTTTCAGCGACGTATAACGGATATACCGCAACAAAAAATGTGGATGTTGTGTATTCACAAACAACAGATACACAAACTGAAATCGACACAGAGACGGGAACTATAACCACCACAACAACAACAATTGAAAACATTCCTGAAACTGGGGAAACAATAACCACAGAAACGATATCAACATTATACTCTGACGGCTCGTCAACACAAACAGTAACAGAAACGACTGACAATCAGGACGGCTCGTCAACATCCACATCAACAACAACGAACAATGACGGTTCAATAACCGAAACCACATCAACTACATCAGCGCCAGATGAACACGGAACAACGGTGTCTAATTCCACAACGGAAAACTATGACGAGAACGGAAACCTTTCGACAACATCGGTAAACACAACAACCGAAAACCAGGACGGTTCATCATCGTCAACAACAACGAACTATAACTCTAACGGTGATGCGACAGACATAACCAACCAGGATGTTGATACAGAAGGAAACAACTCGACACAGCAGATTGTGTATAACGAAAACGGGGAACAAGTTGTCACAGGCTACAGCATAGACACATCAGATAACCCGGACGGTGAAAAAACATTTGACGAAGACGGTGTGAATACGGAATTCTACGGTTTTGACACAGTTGAGGGTTTCATTCTGCACATGCATTTCACTATCGATTTCACTGACCAACCAGCAAACCAGCAGGAGAACCACCACCAGATACTTTCAATGAAAAGGGCGAGTCCTTCGCCTTGGTATGGATTCCAACTTCGACAATCCGGAACAAACAAATATATACAACTTGGTACGCAGTTTGAGTTCGGAAGCAACACAAACACAACTATACAACCGAACTGGATTGTAACAAACCAAATCGCCGAATACGACATTGAGATAACATACGACCCAACTTTGTTCTCAAACACATTCGTGTGCAGGGAACTTATAAGCGACACAACCGTGTTCACATCCAGCTACACATTCCCAGACCTTCCGGAACTCAGGTATCTGACGGTCTGTATAGGTTACGGTCTTGACGAGAACGAGGAACCTTACAGATACTCAAAAATAAACGTTATAAACTTCTCACTTTCAAAAATCCCGCAACCTCTGGCATCACCGGTCATATCATGTGACGGACAGCAGATAACGATAACATGTGCGACTATGGGAGCGAGTATATACTACAAACTCGGTCAAGGCGGAAGTTTTACACGGTACACGAATCCGATAACAATAAATTCAGATACAACTGTTTACGCTTATTCAGTCCTTAACACGAACACAAGCGAGACTGTTTCGCAAACATGCATATACGATGACGGAATAGAGGAACCCGTCATAACATGTGATGGTGAGTATGTCGAGATAAACTGCGCCACTCCGAGTGT
>Ga0310696_10006450_pt1 | contig 13917 bp, 8 predicted proteins | sample AusTroGonzalo_MG_4_FD_203885 | JGI IMG/M metagenome (GOLD analysis project Ga0310696, IMG submission 203885) | Bovine rumen microbial communities from tropical cattle in Woodstock, Queensland, Australia - Gonzalo_02 (v2) (version 2) | ecosystem: Host-associated > Mammals > Digestive system >... | reverse complement strand
GAACGTAGTACAATGAATGGAAGGTATATCCCTCGAGGGGAGATACGGTCACAGGTGCATCGTAACCGATCAAGCCGCCGCTGGCGATCCGGACTCCGTTCACAGTCACCTTCATATTGTGTTCATCGAAGGTAAGCGGGTGCCTGTCATCTGTCTTGACGGCCATAGTTACATCATACGCGGGCATGCTGAACGACAGGCTATCGGTGAAGTCCATCACGTCGCCACTACCATCCGTATGTTCGTATTCGGCCTTGACTATGTGGTATCCGTATTCGGCCTTCATGATGATCGGAGTACCGAACGTTACCAATCTGCTTTCCGTAATCTCGTGACCGGTATCTTCCTCATATATCCTGTATCCGTGTGTGTCATCGGGTATCGTGAGGGTGTACGATTTCGGATGGAAACTGAATACTGCGACAAGATCCTCACGCTGAACCACGACGGCGGTGTATTCTTTATCCCCCTCATACAGACGCCAGGAGCATTCGAATCCCTCATTGACCTCATACGGCCTCGCGATCGTAACGTCACCGATGATGAGTTCGCCGTCGTCCCCAGTCGATATTAGGCTTCCAGCTGTGACGTAGCAGTCGATCGAAGTTCCGTACTCGATCTCGTACCAATCGTCAATGACCATGACCTGTACCTTCCCGTGGTCGTCCGAGAGCTTTATCGTTATGGCAGTTTTATCGGTGGACACACTATCCAGGTGTCCGATGATGTTCATATCGCTTCTGACTTCACCGGTCGCTTCGAGAGCCTTGGACCCATCGTATGTGAAGCCGTGGAAGACCATCCTGAAGTTGAGAGAGGACCCTTCTAGTATGTAGGTCGTGCCCATGTCGTCTATTACCATTTTATGGGGGCTCTGTACCTCCCAAGTGGCCCCTTTAGCGATTTCGAAGGACCATTCATGGTGATCATCGATTACTACGCTGACGGAACCGGATACGGTGATGCGTCCGTGCTCCTGCACGGAAACGGTGACCGTCACTATGTTCACGAGGAACAGGTCCAATGTGTGACCCGTTTTCACGTTCTCAAGCAGGTACCCGTATCTAGCGTTGATAGGCCCTATCCTGTCGCCACCGTCCGGGGTGTCGTATATGCGCCGGTCGGATGTGGGGTTGTCCGGATATAGCTTCAGGTCGCATCCGTCATCGATGTGGATCGGCAGATGGCCGTCGACAGATTGGATGTCTGTTATCTCTATCGGGCTGACGGACAGTCTATCGTCCACTATGAAGACCTTTCCATTCAGAACAGAATCGGTGAGCGATACGGTCCCGCTGAACCAACTATCATTGGGAGTTTCATCATACATGGTGAAGTTTTCTTTTTCTAAGCCTTCGAGGCTCAGCTTGACCGTATGAGTCTTGATGACGTTCGGGGTGATGATAATAGACTCTAGGCCTTCGAAGCTCCCATCATCACCGTCCAGCACTAGATCTTCACCGACTATGAAACCGTAGATTCTCGCATCATTCTCACTGAGGCTAGTCAGAGTAGAGTCTATCATGTATGTCTGGGCGCCATCGATGATAGTCAGGAGGTTGTGTCTCTTCAGCAGCAGGTCGGCTCCAGATGTGGTGTTGGTCACGGTCCACGTAGCATGGGGATCGACCCTGATCTCCTTGCCCTCGTCGATATCGACTAAGTTGGGGTTTCCTCCATCGTTCTCTATCACCGTGCCGCCGATGGACGGGTAGCTGACGGTGATGACCGTAGGGACGATCTCGGAGAATACTAGGGTGTGGGGGATGTTGATCTCAGACATGATGTATTTGGCCACATCTCCGGAGGCACCGGTTCCGATATTGGTAGACGCCCCGCCATTGTCGCTGACACGGACGATCTTGCCGCTGGCGTTGGTCGAAGCACCGAAGCTGACGTTAGAACCGGCATCTACCAGGATCTTGTATCCCGGGGAAGGCCCATGGGTAGAATAGGTTGCGGGAGACCCGATCTCATAGCTGGTGGTGATGTCGATGATATCAGAGGATGTTAGGACTGTGTAATACTGGATGCAGTTTCCGGTGAGATCCATGTTTGATCCGACGGAACCGGAACCGTCGATCAAGGTCGTACCGTTCAGGAACCCGGAGACTCTGTATCCTGTGGTCGCAGTCGCGACATCTGGTGGCTCCACGGAGCATGTGACGATGTACGTCTGGGCGCCGTCCACCAATGTGAAGATATTGTTCGAGGTCACGTTTACACCGTTCTCGAAGTATGTGTCGGATGTAGAATCGGCAAGGGTCCATTTCGCTCCGTTAGCCACCTTGATCGTGTACGGGCCAGATCCTGTGATCAGCGGATAACCGCCGGAACCGCTCGCCGAGATCGCCCCTCCTGTGACGGAGGAGGCGGTTATGGTGCGTGTTTGGACCTGTTTGAAGATGATCGAATGGGGAATCGTTACCGAATCCAGGACGAAGTTATTGGTCATGTCGATATTGAGGGATGGGCTTTCTGAGCCTCCCTGGGGGATGTCCGTCACCCTGACCATATGGTTCGCCGTGGTGGTCTCGGCCGTGAAGGTTACGCTTTGCCCTATGTCCACATACAACGAGCTGAGCGAGCTGGTGAATTGCGAGTACCCGCTGACGGTTATCTTGTTGGTAAATGTAGAGGCGTATCTCTTTATGGATCCACTGTAGGCAGGTCCGGTGTCATCGGCGCGGGTGACGGAATAGTACACCATGATCTTGTTCGTGGTATCTGCGGGGAGTCCGAAGGAGATGACCTTGAACGGTATGAAGTTCCCGCTGACAGTAATGTTGGATGACATGGTTCCTGAATCGGCTGTCTTCAGGGTTCCGCTGACATCGAATCCGTATACGCGGTATCCCTCGCCATTCGAGATGGAGTTGGGGGTTACCCGTATGGTATAATTCTGGGCCCCGTCGGTGATGGTCATCTTGTCGTAGCGCTTGGTTAGGATGTCATTGTTCAATGAATTGGAATAATTCGTTATGGACCATTCAGCGCCTTCGGCGACCTTGATGGTGTATGGTCCGCTACCGCTGCCGGTGATCAATGGGCGTCCACCGGAACTGGTCGCCGATAACGTCCCTCCAGTGACGGGGGAGGCGGTTATGGTGTACGCCCGTATGTCGGTAATATCGAAAGTATAACCCCGGCTCACCGAGTTCTGGTTGTACGCCATGTCGCCGGTACCGATATTGGTTGGCAATCCGGAGGAGCTGTTATAGGGGGTCACCACCACCCTGGCGATGTAGCTCGACGTGGAGGTTGTGACCGAGATGGTGATGTTCTGTCCCGTGTCGACGTACACTACGTTTTCGTCGAAGGAGAATGCCGAGAATCCGCTTATGCTCACGGTATTGGTGTATATAGAGTCCGTTTTCTTCAGGACACCGCTGAAAGCCGGTCCCTTGTTGGATGCGCGGGTCACGGTGTAGTTCACGGTTATGGCATTGCTTCCCGTTGTTATCGTGATGATCCTGAATTCAACGCAGTTTCCGGAAAATGATGTGTTCCCCTCTATGTATCCGTCACTCGTGATGAGGTTTGATCCGATTTTGAACCCGTATGACCTGTACCCTCTATCATTCGAGATTTCGGAAGGGTTGACCTGGAAGATGTACTGTTGAAGGCCATCATAGATGATCAGTTTGTCGTAGAGTCCTGTGAGGTAGCCCGGGTTTGGATCCCCCGATGAATGGAATATCCGATATGAGCAATAATCTACCAGGATTTTGTACTCTGACGAGGTAGATGTCATCCTGCTGACCCCCTCTCCTCCGAATGTGGCGGATACCGTTCCGCCGGTGGTCGACTTGGAAACAGTGACGGTGAAGTAGGTGATTTCTTGAATAAGGAGTCTACGAGTCGGGCCGTCTATTGCGGTTAAGTTGTATGTCTCGGAATCCTCCATGCTGCAGTTGATATAGCCGGCGTGTGCGTCGTCTGAGATCCTAGCGATCGTTTTTTCATGCACGCATTCGACGTTGATCGACATGGTGGCCCCAACGTCCACCAATAGATAGCAGTTGCTGTTGCCACTGTGATTGCCGGATGAGGCAGGGGACGAGATGGTATAGTATGCTTTAGGGGTGGGTGCGCCATTGAAAGTGATGTAAAGTCTTTGATAGTGTATGAAGTTGCCCTTGACCGTCATGTCTCCAGTTATATGGTGGGCCGTTTCGCCCACATCATAACTGGTGGTTCCGTCGGCCTCCTTCATATTCTCCGCGCGGTAGTTAGTATCCGGTACCGATGTGATGGTATAGGTCAGGGCCCCGTCTACGACGGTCATAATGTAATTGATAAGAAGGCGACAGTTCCTATTACCAGTGCCATCGTTCCTGGGCTCCACCTTCCAGGTCGCGCCTGATGTCGATACATTAATGATGTAGCCGGATTCTGTCTCGGATATCTGACCTGCTCCGCCAGAGCAAGAGACGTCCAGATGACCGCCGGTCGTGTTTTCAACAGTCAGAGTGTAATATCCCTCACTGGGATCGAGCATCGTGTATTTCCTTGGGGGCTCGGTCGTAACCGTCGTCGTATTGAATGCACGATCCCAAGTGCTGCTGTTAGATTGCAGGGAACCGGTTTCAGAACGATCCTGCCAAGCCGAGGAGCCGTCAGACCCTCCTTCGATGGCTACCGCTGCCATCGTCACAATCGTGGCAGCGAGCACTGCTGCGAGGATCAGCGTCCGTCTTCTTAGCATGTTTCTCGTTCTTTGCACCCTTTACAGTCTCTATACGTTAACTGCTAACAGGGGCTATTCGGCTTCCTGGAGTGGATGCATACAAGACGCGCGCGTCTTATTTAAAGACCCTGCATCTTTGTGTCGAACGAAGTAGGTCTTGCACCCATGCATTTGGATGCTCTACGATTCCGCTATCTGATGAATTCCCAAGGAATGCGGTGCTATGAATAGGAGGAGCGAGAATTCTTGAAAGTTCGCTCCGTTTCCAGAAAACTCGTAGTTTCATACTTCTAAGAGTACGTCGTTCGATGATAGGGTCCTGATCTTAGATCATGATGAAGAAAAAGTCTTCCAGGGTTGTGAACCGCGAGGACTAAAATCTCTTTGATTTTTAATACTGGATGACGAAAAAACCATGAATAATATCATTTTTGCATCGTCGAATAAAGATTCTTTCCGGCGATACATCCACCCTTGTTTATCTCAGTGTTACTGGATGGAAAGTGATGTTAACTAGCCGCTGGTACATCGAGGGCTATCTTGTCATTTTGCTGAAATTATTGAAGAAAGTTTAAATAGTGAAAAAACCACTACATAACCATGTCATTCTTCGACAGCACATCTACAGCAGGTACGGCATTCATGATTGTCGGACTGATTCAGATTATAGGTGGCATTATCACGATCATTCTCGGAGCAATCTCCGACACTGGTCTGACCTCCTCTTTAATAGTAGTCGGAATCGGAAGCATAATCGTTGGTGCTATCATATTCGTATACGGAAGCAAGGTCAGGAACGGAACAATCTCAGCTAAGATAGATGTTCTTGCAGGATTCGTCAGGATGGTCGGAATTACCACCATCGTCAGCGGAATATTCAGCGCAATCGCACTCATGGCAGCTGGACTCGATGTCGTTGCTGGAATCGGAAGCATCCTGGTTACAATCATCATCGGTCTTATCATCCTGTTCATTGCAGGAAAGGTCAACGATGGAAAGCAGACCACTGGAGACAAGATCATTTGGATCATCCTCCTCCTCGCTTTCATCATCATGTTCGTTGTATACCTCTTGGGCGTCATCGGAAGCCTCATGATCCTGGACATCCCCGATCTCATCACCAGTATCTGCGAAGTGATCATCTACATCTTCATGCTCATCCTTCTCTTTGACGGCGAAGTCAAGAAAGAGATGGGAATGTAAGCGTAGAGCGAATAAACCTTTCAGGGGGAGAAATCCCCCGACACTTCTTTTTTTAATTTCACACCGACATCGATGAAATACTACCGAGTCGTTTCCTGTGTCGTCCCTGTCTCCGGATTTCCGCGGGACATGATAATCGGACGGTGAACAGATGAGCGACAAAGAGATCATACTGGAGGCGATGAGGAAGGCGGGAGAGCCCCTCAACGCCGGAAAGGTAGCAGAGCTTACAGGATTGGACCGCAAGGCCGTTGACAAGGCCTTCGCGGAGATGAAGAAGGACGGTTCCATCGTTTCGCCCGTTAGGTGCAAATGGGAGCCTGCCAAGAAGTGATCTTGAAAAACCAAAAAAGGGCGGACGACCGCCCTGTTTCTATCAGCAGATCCTCGGAACGGGATCGCCTGCGGGCGCCTCGAGGATCCTCTTTCCGCCGATCTCGGTCTTGAGAACGACCCTCTCGGGGCCATCGTTGGCGTATCCGATTATGGCGGCATCCTTTCCTTCAGGTGTCCTTCTCAGTGCCTTCAGGACCTCCTCGGCCATTTCGGGGACCACGCCTATCACGGCTTTTCCCTCGTTGCCTATGCTCAAGGGATCGATTCCGAGGAGGTCGCATCCGTTGACGACCGCATCCCTCAGGGGGATGTCGGAGTAGTTGATGTCCATTCCGATGTGGGATTTGGAGCACCATTCATTGAGTGTGTTGGCCAATCCTCCGCGGGTGGGGTCCTTCATAGCGACGATACCGCCGGTCTTCAGTCCCTCGGCGATCATCTTGTTGAGGGGAGCGACATCGCTCTGGACCTCCGCATCGAACCCGTATCCCTCGCGGAACGAGAGTAGGGCGACGCCGTGGTCACCCATGTAACCTGATACGATGATGGCATCCCCGGGCCTCACGCTGGAGTCCGTGCACCATCTGTTCTCGACCTTCCTGTACTCGGCGGCCTTGGCCAGGTTGGAGTCCAGATATGGGGATCTCTTTCCGATGGCCGAAGTGGACATGACCATCTGGTCCACGGCACCGGATTCCACAACCTTGGTGTCCCCGGTGACTATCGGAACCCCGCAGTCCGCCGCGGTCTTCCCCATGCTCTCCATGACCTTGTCCACGACCTCTATCTCCAGGCCCTCCTCGATTATGACCGAGCAGGCCAGTCCGATGGGGGTCGCACCCATGACGGAGATGTCGTTGACGGTTCCCGCCACGGAGATCTTACCGATGTCCCCTCCCGGGAAGAACAGGGGCTTGACGGTGTGGCCGTCGATGGTGAACACCACGTCATCCACCACAGCGGAGTCATCCATGGAATCGAGCGGGACCTCCGCTTTCATCTTGGGGAAGTGGCTAGTGATGTGCTTGCCGAGGAACTCCTGCATGAGCTCTCCGCCGGCTCCGTGGTTCATGATCACCTTGGACATGTGCGGTTGATTGACGAGGATGGATAAAGGTATTGCCACGGTCGTCCCTCTCGCTACTTTCTTTAATCTGAATCCTCTAACCGTAATCGGCCTTATGGGGTAGCTTGGATATCCTGCCGGACCTCGACTCCGCTGACCTGGGTTCGAATCCCAGTAGGGCCACTTTTCCCAACTCATCCCGGTTTGCATCGCGCAACTATCATAAACAACCCGATTGATTGCGGGGGCGATGTTCGAGCACAGGCAGAACGACGGCACCGATGCCCATGTGAAAGAACTGTCGGGCAGATTCCCGGAATCGAGTTCCTTCATCCAGAGCGTCTCACTGGAGAACGATATCAAGCTGACGAAGGTGTTCCCGGTCTTCCTGGCGGTATGCATCGTCCTTTGGATAGCTCTGCTTGTGATCCGTGGCAACTATTCGCTGACCGCCATCATAGAGCTGCTGTGCTTTTCGTTCATCGGATGCTTCTCGGTCCTGGGGCTGGTCCTGTATCCGTTCATCGATAGCGGACCGCTACCGAAATGGACCATAATCCTGATCTCATCGGTCATGGCCGCAGTCCAGATCGGGTATGGGCAGCTGATGGAGATCGGAACTTTCGTGGACATGGTCGTTTACATGATCGGGTTCATCACGGACGTCTCCAAGGACCTGGTGATGGTTCTGGTGTCCATAGTCGTCCTGACGTTCGTGACATTGTTCGCTACGGTAGGTGTCCTGGCGGTCATATCGGCGTATCTGAGGGTGTACCTTCCGAGGGTGTTCCTCAGCATAGATTACGATACCCGTACCAAGAGGAAAAGCGCCTCCGAGGGATTCTTCATGATCCCCGATATCGTGGACGTGAAGGACATCGAGGTCGAGCCGGACATCGATTTCAGGCATTTCGATAGGCATGTGGCAAGGAATCTTTTCCTTTACATGATCCTGATGATGCTCCTGCTATCTTCCAACCTCTTCCTGAACCCGTACTTCCTCGACACCATGGGCACCAAGGACCTGATGGCGATAATGCTGATGCTGTCGATATTCGCGCCCGCTCTGATCATCCCTTGGCAGATAATCGGTGACCTGAAGGTAAGGGTGGTATCCGACGCGCCCAGGGACTACTATCTATGGACGGGGGCTAGGAAACGCCTGTTCAGCACATTCCTCACAGTGGGAGCGTTCTCGATGATGTTCTTCCTTGCCATGTACTACGGGTTCAGCATCACCGATATGCTGGTCAACTACCTGTACTTCCTTGTCCCGCTGATATGTCTGGCGGTGGTCTACTCCCTTGTTTACGCCAACAGCTTCAACAGCGCCATGAAGGTCGCCATACTGCTGAGGTTCATGGCAGGGAAGGTCAAGAGTGCCGGGAAGGAGCGAGCGAAGGGTCGTTTGTAACTCTCTTGTCCTCTTTTCCTTTCTTGGTTTTATCCTTGGGATATTTCCTGTCGTACAGTAATGCGGCCAGCAAGACCACGAGACAGGATCCTGCGTTGTGGACGATCGCTCCGGTGGTGGGATTCAGCCAACCCATGACGGATGCTATGATCGCGACGAAATTGATGCACATGGACACGGTAATCGCCGTTCTGATGGTGGTCACAGTCGCATTGGAGAGCCATTTGAGGTAAGGGATCTTCGAGATGTCATCAGTCATCAAGGCGATATCAGCAGCATCCACAGCAATGTCGCTCCCCATCGCACCCATGGCCACACCTACATCGGCGGTCTTGAGGGCTGGGGCATCGTTGACACCGTCCCCGATCATGCAGACCTTTCCAGTCTGTCTGAGAGCATTGACATTGGATACCTTCTCCTCCGGGAGAAGTTCCGCCCTGACCTCATTTATGCCGATCTTCCCTGCGAAGTAGTCCGCGGTCTCCTTCCTGTCGCCGGTGAGCAGCACGGTCCTCACGCCCATGCCGTTCAGTTCTACTATCATGTCTTTGGACTCGGGGCGTATCACATCGGACATGCCTATGGCTCCCAGTACACAATCGGCATCCGATACCAGGACGGTCGCTTTGCCTTCTGAAGCGAATTTGGAAAGGCAGGAGCGGACCTCGTCGGTGATGGCAATCCCGCATTCCGTGATGAATTTCTCGTTACCGATGTGGTATCCGACCCCTCCAACGGTCGCCGAGATGCCCTTGCCCGCGCTCATGTTAAATGAGGTGGTCTCCTCGAAGTCCAAACCCTCCTCCGCCGCTTTGTAAACTATGGCCTTGCCCAGAGGGTGTTCGCTCCTCTTCTCTGCGGAGGCGGCGATGGAGAGTATCTTTCTGGAATCCAGATTAGAGAATGAGACCACACTGTTGACTTCCAACGTGCCGTAGGTGAGCGTACCAGTCTTATCAAAAGCCACGGTATTCACCGCGCCCATCTTCTCCAGGGCCTCTCCCGATTTGATTATCACACCGTGCTTGGTCGCCTGGCCTATAGCCGCTATAATCGCGGTAGGTGTGGATAGGACGAGTGCGCATGGGCAGAATACGACCAGAACCGTAACAGCACGGACGATGTCGTTCGTCACAAAGTAGGCTGCGACGGCTATCAGTGAAGCAATCGGGACCAGCCAGCTTGCCCATTTATCCGCTATGCGCTGGGTGGGGGCCTGGTTGTTGTCCGCGTTCTCCACCATTTTCACCAGTTTCTGAAGAGAACTGTCCTCTCCGGTCTTGACGGCCTCGATATCCACTGAACCGAAGCGGTTGATGGTTCCACTGTATACCAGGTCGCCGACGGAGACATCGACCGGAAGGCTCTCCCCGGTCATCGTGGACTGGTCCACCGAAGTTTCCCCGTCAATGATCCTGCCGTCGACGGGAATCGTCTCTCCGGGGACGATCCTTACGATATCGCCTTTCTTCACATCACCAATAGGTACTGTCCTCTCCTCGCCATCGATGATGAGTCTGGCGGTCTCCGGGACCATGGAAATGAGATTTTTCAGACCTTTTCTCGCACGTTCTGTCGTCTTGTCCTCAAGGATGGCACCGATCTCCATTATGAACGCAACCTCGCCGGCGGCGAACAGATCGCCTATCAACAGGGCCGCGATCATCGCGATTGTGATCAGCAACGCGGAGGAGATCTTGCTGATGCCTTTGTTGTAAATTATGCGCCAGACTGATAGATACAGCAGTGGGAATCCGCATATCACCACGCAGACCCATGCCAGATATGCGCCCTCAGGATAACCGAAGTACGGCAGTACGAACGACGCTAGCAGGAATATCCCGCCTATTATCGTCATTGGTAGACCTGCAAGCAGGTCGTTGGTTTTCGTGATGATATTAGTCCCCATGAATGAAACTACGCATGGTATCTATTTAGAGTTATTGAACAAATTGTTCATTAAAATATAGTATGTACATTATTGAAATAAGTAACACCCATTGTTCACGAAAACCGTTAATAGGGAAACAATAATGGAAACGAACCATGGACCGCCGCCAGATGAAGACCAGAAAGGCCGTTTACAAGGCCTTCGCTAAACTTCTGGCCAGCAAGCCGTATAGCGCAATCACGATTCAGGACATCATAGATGAGGCGGACATAGGCAGAAGCACGTTCTACTCACATTTCGAGACAAAGGACGAGCTACTCAATGATATGTGCATGGAAATCTTCGACCATGTTTTCACCGGAACGCCCGAGAAAGAGGCCGGCCACGATTTCTCCCACAGCGATAATCTCGAGGGAGAGCTCATCCATATCCTGTATCACGTCCAGGACCTTGACTCGCACATCAAGGGCATACTTTCCAGCGAGAGCGGCCAGATCTTCCTGAGGTTCTTCAAGGATCACCTGACCGAGGTCTTCGAGAAGATCATCGAAAGGACGCCAGAAGGTGTTCCGAGAGACTACTACCTGAACTATCTGGTATCTGGATTCACCGAGACCATGCGGTGGTGGGTCGATACGGAGTACACGCCGGAAGAGGCCGTCAGGCTCTACCTTGTATTGTACCGGATGGAATGATCAGTTTCCGGGGTAAGTAATCAGCGAGAATGCGTTGTACTTCTCCATCCTCTTCATGGCGCCGAATCCGGCCAGCTCCATGACGAAGCCGATGCTGACGATCTGTCCGCCCAGCTTCTCGATGAGTTTGATGATGGCCTCGGTGGTTCCGCCGGTAGCGAGCAGGTCGTCGATGATGACAACCTTCTGACCGGGCTTGATCGAGTCCGCGTGCATCTCGATGGTGGCGGTGCCGTACTCGAGGGCGTACTCCTGGGAGACGACCTCTCTGGGCAGCTTCCCCTTCTTCCTTGCGAGGATGAATCCCTTTCCCATGGCGTATGCGACGGGTGCTCCGAAGATGAATCCGCGGGACTCGGAACCGACTATGCAGTCGAAATCCACACCCTTCAGCTTCTCGACGAGCTGGTCGATGGCGAGCTTGAATCCCTCGGGATCCTGTACGATCGTGGTCACGTCCCTGAACATGATGCCCTCCTTGGGGAAGTTGGGGATCGTGGTCACGTAATCGGCTAATTCTTTCATGGGTACGTGGATTGGAAGGCGATTATTTAGGAATTATCAGAGGTACCTTCTGTTCCTGACCACCATCACGCCAGCGGCAGCTATCATCACGGCTATGATGCATATCGCCGTGATGGTTACGTCGTCTAGGAAGTAGTGTATGATACCGCATACCCCGATCCCCGCCAGCAGGACCCCGGCCATTATGGCGCCGTCGGCGGTGGAGGGTCTACCGGACTTCCTGGACTCGTCACGGAGATAGAAAGATACGGCGAAGAACACCCCGGACGCTATGAGGACGGCGAACAGCGCTATGAAGATGTCCGAGAACACGAAAACGACCGCACCTATCGCCAGCGCGACAGCGAATGAAATCCCTGTGATCCTGTTCCACTTGGCGGTCTCCGAATCCTGTGCCATGTCAACTGGGATGAGATGGGGGATTATTAACTTGGGGGTGGGCCTGAAACATCCTTTCTTTAAGAATAAATTATTATGTTATCGAACCAATCGGCGATACATGCCTAGCAGCAGGTTCAGAGCCGTGGATGAAGCGTTCAGAAAGACACCCGTCGTCGCAGACCCTCCGGCGTCATCGACTTCCGAGTACTATGGATGCAATGTCTTCAACAGGAAGGCCATGAGGGAGTACCTGTCCGAGGACACCAGGCGCAGGATCTACGAGTCCAGCGAGCAGGGTGTGACCCTCGATGCGAAGACCGCGGAGGACGTCGCTGCTGGACTGAAGAAATGGGCGATGGCCAAAGGGGCCACCCACTACACGCACTGGTTCCAGCCTCTGACAGGCGGTACCGCGGAGAAGCACGTGTCCTTCATCGAGCCCTTCGGAAAGGGAGAGGCCATCGAGGAGCTCACCGGCAAGCTGCTCTGCCAGCAGGAATCCGACGCATCATCCTTCCCCAACGGGGGCCTCAGGAACACATTCGAGGCCAGGGGATACACGGCTTGGGACCCGTCGTCGCCTGCATTCATCATCGCGGATACCCTCTGTATCCCCACCATATTCATCTCATACAACGGGGAGGCGCTGGACTACAAGGCCCCCCTGCTGAAATCCGAGAGGGCCATCGCGAAGGCCGCCGAGGATCTGCTGAAGTTCTTCGGGATCAAGGATGACAGGGTCGTCTCCTACCTGGGATGGGAGCAGGAGTACTTCCTTGTGGACTCCGCCCTCTATTCTCTGCGCCCCGACCTCATAATGGTCGACAGGACGCTCATAGGTCACAACGCCGCAAGGAACCAACAGCTGGAGGACCACTACCTCGGATCCATACCCGAGAGGGTCCTGGCGTTCATGAGGGACCTGGAGTTCGAGGCCTACAAGCTCGGAATCCCGATAAAGGCGAGGCACAACGAGGTCGCTCCCAACCAGTTCGAGATTGCACCGGTCTACGAGGAGTCCAACCTGGCCAACGACCACAACCTCCTCCTGATGGCGATCATGAAGACCGTGTCGGAGAGGCACGGGTTCAAGGTGCTCTTCCACGAGAAGCCCTTCGCAGGCGTGAACGGATCCGGAAAGCACTGCAACTGGTCCATAGGGACCATATCGGGCATCGGACTGTTCACCCCCGGGAAGACGGACAACGAGAACCTCATGTTCCTGATGTTCGTCGCCAACGTCCTCAAGGCGGTGTACGACAACAACGCACTGCTCAAGGCCAGCGTTCTCAACGCCACCAACGCTCACAGGCTGGGAGCCAACGAGGCACCCCCGGCGATCATCTCGGCATTCCTCGGCACGCAGCTCATGTCAGCGTTCGAGGAGCTGCTGAACTCCAAGGACATGGTCAAGCTCAAGGGCAAGAAGACCTACAGCCTCAACATCCCGCAGGTCCCCGAGATCATGCTGGACAACACCGACAGGAACAGGACGTCCCCCTTCGCTTTCACCGGTAACAGGTTCGAGCTCAGGGCGGTCGGGTCCTCGGCCAACTGCTCCAATGCGATCGCCACCCTGAACACCATCGTGGCGGACCAGCTTACCAGATTCAAGAAGCAGGTCGATGCGAAGATCAAGTTGGGAATCCCTGCTATGCAGGCGATCCTGGACGAGACCCGCGACACCTACAGGGCGGCCAAGGACATCTGCTTCGA
>Ga0310696_10006448_pt1 | contig 13919 bp, 14 predicted proteins | sample AusTroGonzalo_MG_4_FD_203885 | JGI IMG/M metagenome (GOLD analysis project Ga0310696, IMG submission 203885) | Bovine rumen microbial communities from tropical cattle in Woodstock, Queensland, Australia - Gonzalo_02 (v2) (version 2) | ecosystem: Host-associated > Mammals > Digestive system >... | reverse complement strand
ACTACACCTACTACCAGAAGTACGGCATTCGCGACCATCGCGGAGGCGGTCGTTCATCGGCTCGCATAACTATTAGCCGTTGTGTGGGTGGAGCTTTGGCCAAACTTGTGCTGCGACAGTATGGCATCAACATTCAGGCTTACACATCGCAGGTGGGTGACATTGCTCTGGACAAGGACTACAAGCTGTACAATCTGGATAATACCGAAACAAATGCCGTTCGCTGTCCTGATGCAGAGAAAGCTGCACAGATGGAAGAACTGATTACAAAGGTAAAGGCCGAGGGCGACACTATCGGAGGCGTAATCACCTGTGTAATAAAGGGTTGCCCCGCTGGTCTGGGCGAACCAGAGTTCGACAAGCTGCACGCAGCATTGGGTTCGGCCATGCTTGGAATAAACGCTGTTAAAGGCTTTGAGTATGGCGACGGATTCGATAGCGCCAACATGCGTGGCAGCCAGGTTAACGATGTGTTTATGCGCAACGACGACGGCAGCATTACAACCGCCACAAACCATAGCGGCGGCATACAAGGTGGAATAAGTAACGGACAAGACATATACTTCCGCGTGGCATTTAAGCCCGTGGCTACTATTCTTACTGAACAAGATACGGTTGATCTTGAAGGTAACCCAACAAAATTCACTGCTCGTGGACGCCACGATCCTTGTGTTTTGCCTCGTGCAGTACCTGTAGTAGAAGCAATGGCAGCAATGGTCATTTTGGACAATTTATTACTATATTTTGCTGCAAAAAGCAGAAATTTATAGAAAAAAGCACCCCGGTTGCAAAAAATTGCAAAAAAGATTTGGTAGATTAGAAAACTATTCGTATCTTTGCAGCGCAATCAGGGATTTGGGAAAACCCCGGAATTGCTTTAGTTAAGTCTAGTTTAGTTTTTGTGTTGGTTGAGGGCTAGCGATTGCTAGCCCTCAAATTTTATATTTACCCAACAAGTAAAATCAGACTTATTTTATAACTCCGATAATCTCATCTACCGATTGGCATCCGTGTGCATCGAGCCAAGCGTTGATTCCATCGCGAACCTTGATACTAACAGCAGGATCAAGGAAGTTTGCTGTACCTATTTCGATAGCAGTAGCTCCAGCCATCAGGAACTCTATGGCATCCTCAGCAGTGCTGATGCCTCCAAGGCCTATTACAGGGATGTTTACGGCCTTAGCTACCTGCCATACCATACGCAGTGCCACAGGCTTTACGCAAGGACCACTTAGGCCGCCAGTATTGATGCTAAGCAGAGTCTTGCGCTTTTCGATATCTATAGCCATACCCATCAGTGTGTTTATCAGCGATACGCTATCTGCGCCCTCAGCCTCTACAGCACGAGCAATCTCTGTGATATCAGTTACATTAGGCGAGAGCTTTACTATCAGTGTCTTGTGATATCTCTGGCGAACGGCCTTAACCACACTTGCAGCTCCGGCACATGTAACTCCGAAAGCCATACCACCATCCTTTACGTTAGGACACGAGATATTAAGCTCGATGGCAGGAATGTTTTCGAGCGCATCGATACGGGCAGCACACTCGGCATAATCCTCAGGCGATGATCCGCTAACGTTTACTATCATATTGGTATCGATATCCTTTATCTGCGGATAGATGTGCTCACAGAAGTAATCTACACCCTTGTTCTGCAGACCCACGCAGTTGAGCATGCCACTGGCTGTTTCTGCCATACGAGGATAGTCGTTGCCCTGACGAGGATGAAGAGTTGTTCCCTTCACGATGATGCCACCAATACCATCGATAGGCATGAGGTCGGCAAACTCCAAACCATAGCCAAAGGTGCCCGAAGCAGTCATCACGGGGTTCTTGAGCTCCAGGTCTTTTATCTTTACATTTAGTCTTGCCATAACAGTTTCTTAATATTAAACACGGGTCCGTCCTTGCAAACACATAAATTTCCCTCTGTGGTCTTCTCAACGCAGCATAGGCAAGCGCCAAGTCCGCAAGCCATCAGGTTCTCGAGCGAAGCCTCACAATCCACGTTGTTCTGTCGTGCATAGCGTGCCACAGCCTTCATCATAGGAGTAGGGCCGCAAGTGCTTATACGGTCAAAGTGCTCCTGGTTAAGGATAGAGTGGTTAGTAACAAAGCCTTTCTCGCCCATCGAGCCATCTTCAGTTGTTACGTACGCGCGCCCGTACTTATTAAATATAGGCAGCATAAGCAAATCGTTAGCAGTGCGTGCGCCCAGCAGGAATGTAGGCTCAATTCCCTGACGTTTCATTTCGGCACCCATATAAAGCAGTGGAGCCACGCCAACGCCTCCGCCTACAAGCAGAACCTTTTCGCCCTGTTTAGCTGGAGTAAAGCCATTGCCAAGAGGCAATACGCAATTAAGAACATCGCCAAACTTAAGCTTAGCAAGCTGTTTGGTACCATCGCCAACGGTGGCTACAAGCAGCCAGAGCTCATTGTTTTCGCGATCTACAAAGTTAATGGAAATGGGGCGGCGCAGGAATGTTGAAGGCGAACCATCAACACGCACCTCTACAAACTGACCAGGCATCATCTCAGGTAGTGTGTTCTCGTGCGTTAGTTTAATTAGCACATAACGCTGATGAATCCGTTCTACCTGCTTGACCTTTAGGTCTAGTATATACTTCTTCATACATCAATTTTTAAAATCGGGTACAAAGATACAACTTATTTTTGAAACCACAAAACTTTATTTCTTAGCTGGTACGAAAGTATCCCACGTCTGGTCATCGTAGAAAACACGTATTTCGATAACTTTACGCTGTGGTTTGTCCACAATTTTTACCTCTTCTCGAACAATTTCAGGGTGTGTAGAGCGTACACTATTATAATTTTGGGGTGTCTGAGAGGTAATTTGAGGACTACTTTGAGGTGTTGAATCAAAATCAAGCATCAGATTTTGCTCGATGGGGTGGGTGTCAGCAGCACTATCAGCACCATCAAACAGGTCACCAGAGGGGGCATTTTGTGGCAGATACATGTCGCCCGATCCAAACATCAACCAATCGGTGTTGATGTTAGGAATTTTCTTTTTTATGGCCTCCACTATGTTAAGGGTGGGTCGGGTACGACCGTTGAAGATGCTACTAAGTGTTGCCGGACTCTGACCGATGTAGTCGGCGAAGAGCTGTTGAGTCATGTGTTGCGACTCCATAATTTGCCTGATTCTATCTTTCATATCTGTAATGAGGTACAATTATGGGCCATTTGGCCCGTTTTTCTTTCCGTTTACAAAGGTAAAACAAAAAATTGAATTATACAACAAATGTAGATACAATTTAAGATTTTATAATTTAAGTTTATAGTTTTATATTTGTAAATCAAAAGCAATTAGACGAACAATTTATAATTTAAAGTTATAAACCTAAATTTTAGATAAATAAATCTCACAAAGCTATATTTTAGCAATTTTACATAACTAACTGGGTATAAATAAGCTACTTACGCCAAACACCCCTTATAACATGCCTATTTACACATTCTGGGCATATATAATGATAAAAACTGCTACTATTTTATAGAATAATCATATAACTATTTGATTTTCAATACTATATATTAGTATATATCGCTATGCATAAATATGAATATACAAATTACAATCTTGATATTTAGATATAGATATTTAAAATCGAATCTATAATTTACAATTTGCAATTCCTAAATCTTCATTTCTTTAGTCTTAAGATTCTAAATTCTGATTCGACTTTACGAACGCAAATTAAGACAGTTATATTTTAATAAATGTGAACACAAAATCGTGAGCGTCCGAAAAATGCGAAATTTGGCATTTCTCGCGTATTCTGCACCATCTATCGAAATTCTGGAAATACGCGAGTTTTGAGGAGGTAAAAATCAACGTAACTACCCTATTTCTCAGGCATTTAGGCACAAAAAAAGCGCTCACGAAAAGCGCTATTTTTGCAAATTCTAGAGCGGTAAACCTACCCTATTTAGTGCAAAATGTAAAAAATCAGTTCCTTCATTAGCTCTCCTGCGGGGGTATTTGGGTTATCTAATCCCTTACTTTTTGCGTCAATCTCACGTATCTTCGAAATTATCTGCATCACCTTCATTCCAGAGTAGTTTCTCATACCAGTCATATAGTCCTTAGCTTGCCACGGATTTTTGAATTCTAACCACTCTGCAACAGCCTCCTGGCTCTTATTATTTGGCGCATAAAACGCAATCATAAGATTTTGGAAGTATCCAAAGAGCAACGGGAGAAATGAGTAGATGGAACCTGCCTTCGGATTTTCGTCAAAATATTTTATTATCTGGTTTGCCTTGTAAACATTACGGCTAACAATAGCATCTCGAAGTTCAAATCCATTAAACTCTTTGCTCACGCCAATCTGATCTTCAACAACCTGTGGGGTCACTACCCTATTCTCTTCAGGCAGCGAAATTATCACCTTATCGAGCTCGCCAACCAGACGACTCAAATCGGCACCAATATTCTCGGCTATCATCTGCACAGATTTTACATCAATCTTAACCTGACGCGATTTCAGATAGTTCTCAATGAATCCTGGCAGATCTCTATCCTTGAGTTTTGCGCTTTCAAACAGTACACCAGCGTTTTTTATAGCCTTTACGTAGCCTGATTTGCGACCATCAACCTTACCATTTTTGTGGCACATCACCAATATTGTAGAAGCCATAGGATTGCTGAAATAACGCTCCAAAGCCTCTGTATTCTTAATATTCTGTGCCTCTTTCACTATCACCACCTGTCGCTCAGCCATCATTGGATAACGGCGCGCCAAATCGGCTATCTGCGATGCATTTACATCCGATCCGAACAATATTGTCTGGTTAAAGTCTCGCTCCTCAGGCTGTAGAGCATGCTCTGCGATATAGTCGGCAATCTTGTCGATATAGTAAGGTTCATCGCCCATCAAATAGTAGACGGGCGCGTATTTTCCTGCCTCCATATCACGCATTATACTCTCAAAACTTGCATTTTTTGCCTCAGCCATAGTGCTATTTCAATTATTATTTGTATTTTTGCCTGCAAATTTACAAAAATGTTTCGATTAAACCTCCCTACATACGAAATAAAAATAGCCCAACGTGGCAATAAGCAGCTAATTTTCGACTTTTTGCGCCGAAAATACGTTGCCTTGACGCCCGAGGAATGGGTTCGCCAACACTTTGTGCATTTTCTTGTTGAGCACAAGGGTTATCCTGCCGGACTTATCGGCAACGAGGTGGAACTAAACATTGGTGAGAAACGGTTGCGTTGTGATTCCATATTATATAATAAGGTGGCACAACCACAGATGATAATAGAATACAAGGCCCCACAAATAAAACTTCAGCAGAAGACGTTCGACCAGATTTCGGCCTACAATCTCCTGCTGAAGGTGGACTACTTGATTGTTAGTAACGGCATACAGCACATCTGCTGCCGCATGGATTATGAGAATCAAAAATATTGCTTTCTCGAGGACATCCCTAACTATCAAGAATTATAACATTTTCTCTCTTATGCCATATCGTTGGCGTCGGCAGCCTTCTTTGATGAAGCTGACGATGTAGATGTGCCTGAAGACTTACGGATGGCGCGCTTTGCACCCTTCTTCTTCTCCTCGCCTGTGGCAGCCTTCTCTACCTTTACGCCTGCAAGCTCTGGGTCGATCATAATACGTCCGCAGTACTCACAAACAATAATCTTCTTGTGCATCTTGATATCGAGCTGGCGCTGAGGTGGAATCTTGTTGAAGCAACCACCGCAAGCATCACGCTGAACGTAAACGATACCCAGACCGTTACGTGCATTCTTACGGATGCGCTTGAACGATGTAAGCAGACGACCTTCGATCTTAGCCTCGAGGTTCTTAACCTGCTCTTTCAGTTTCTCTTCCTCAACACGAGTCTCTTCCATAATTTCCTCGAGCTCGTTCTTCTTAACGTCCAGATCACCCTGGCGCTCAGCAATCAGAGCCTCGCTGTTAGCCTTCTCCTGCTCCTTGTCGGCAATCTTGTTGTTTGCCTCTCTAATCTTCTTATTACAGAGCTCAATCTCAAGTGTCTGGAACTCAATCTCCTTTGAGAGTGTGTCGTACTCACGGTTGTTCTTAACCTCGTTCAGCTGAGCCTTGTAACGCTCTACACTTGCCTCAGCATCAGCAATCTCGCCCTTCTTCTGGGTGATAGCCTTCTGATAATCTGCGATGTCGGCAGCAATCTTCTCAACACGTGTTGTCAAGCCCTCGATTTCGTCTTCCAGGTCCTGAACTTCAAGTGGCAGCTCACCGCGCAGTGCGCGCTTCTCGTCGATAGCCGAGAGAGCTGTCTGCAGCTGATAAAGCGTCTTCAGGCGCTCTTCTACTGATAACTCTGATGGATCTTTCTTTGCCATAATTCGAATTTACTATTTGACAATTTACTATTTATAAATTATTTTACTTTTCTCAAATATACAGAATTGGATTCGTATTTGTTTCTGCTATGTAGGTTTTCACTCCAGGGCACTCTTTTCGGATAATCTCCTCGAAAATCTCAGTTGTATACTGTTCGCTCTGATAGTGACCTATCACACATATCTGAATCTGCTGTTCGTATCCGAAGTACTGATGATAGTGCATTTCGCCTGTTATAAACGCATCTGCTTGATTCTTAACAGCTTCGTCAAGCAGAAAATCTCCTGCACCACCGCATAACGCAACGCGTTTAATCGGTCTACGCAACAACTCGTTACACATGGCGCACTCCACACCGAATACTTTCTTAACAGCGATTATAAAATCATCTGCAGCTTGTGGTTCGGCAAACTCGCCTACTACCCCACTTCCAGCCTCAGCATCAGAGTTTGCAGGAGCCAAAAAACTTACGTTCTGCAGCCCCAGCTTTTCTGCTATGCGATAGTTTACACCACCCTTGGCATTATCCATGTTTGTGTGCATCGAGATAACTGCAATACCCTTCTGGATTGCACTCATCACGGTGCGTTGCACGTCGTTCAAATCGCTAATGGTTTTAAGTCCACGAAACAACAACGGATGGTGGCTTACAATAAGATTGCAACCCTTCGCCATGGCCTCGTCAACAATGCGTTCGTTCACGTCCAGACACAATAATGCCCCTGAAACCTCCGTCTCTGTCAGTCCAACTTGTAGGCCAGCATTATCCCAACTTTCCTGCAAGGGCAGAGGCGCGAAACGTTCAAGGGCGCTCAGCACTTCTTTTATTTTCACGGGTGCAAAGGTACAAAATAATTAATAATTTAGAATTGAGAGTTGATAGATTTTTAGTATTTTTAACCAAATCACCAGTCTTTCAGGTTAGCTTTTGCTTCAACCTTTCGCTCTGTTTTATCGTCGAGAGCAGGAAAAAAGTCCATTCCTGTAATGTTTTCTATTTCGTCTACAGAGCATACCGCATCCTCTATCAGCTGCTTTTTACCTTCATTGCAATATATAAAGCCAATGGCCTTGGGCTCGCCTTTTCGGCATAATACAACCTTAAAGAAACGTGTAGGCACCCACACTTTGTTTTTGCCTATCATTTTCTGTACACCGCTCTTTTGGTCGTATATCGGGCCGCAAACCACGTCTATAGCACCATATTTGCGCGCCCATTCGCGACATTTCATCTCTATGTCATTCCACTCGTATTTGTTCAATCCGTGGTTCTGTGGACATATATTTGTAAAAAGGAAGCTTTCCGTCATAGCTTGTTTATCCCACTTGTTATCGCCAGCGGGACACATATGTCCACGATCGTAACGCGAATTATAGTAATCCATGTTAGTGGCCCTAGGCGTTGGTATACTTGTATCTTCAGCAAAAACCTCTTCTTTTCGCTGATATCGGCCCCGAGTGTGTGCATCTGTAAGATGCCAAGCCACCCAGTTTGGAGTCTTTGTATTACGATTATACGATGTAGTATATCCCTTTCGCTGCAGAATAACCTCTGGACGGTCCTTCAACGGTGCAGGCAATTCGTATTTGGTCTGGCCCTGACAAGCCGTAGCCACCAGCACCAAAATAGCTATACTTATATTATATAATGTACCTTTCATGCCTGCAAAGTTAGCATTTAGCTAGCAAAAATCCAAATAAAACACCTAAAAACACAGATTTCTCAAAAAAACTGCATTAAAAATTTGGCAGATTCAAAAAATCTATGTACCTTTGCACCCGCAATTCAGAAATGGTGCCCGTAGTTCAGTTGGTTAGAGCGTCAGATTGTGGTTCTGAATGTCGTGGGTTCGAGTCCCACCGGGCACCCTCCAGAGACATCGCCGAAAGGCAATGTCTCTTTTTTTGTCCCACGCAAATTGACATCGCAAAAGCGATGTCTTTTTTGTGTACCGCCAAAAATAATCCCTGTAAGCAGAAAACTTACAGGGATTTGTTGTTTATTTCTCTTGGATGTTAATCTTTGGTATGCGACCATCCTTCATACGCTTAAACTCGCGGAAGGCTGTGGTGCGACGGAAGCCGTTGCCACCAGACGGGATGCCATCGTGATAGAACAGGTATGACTTGCCCTTAAAGTCGATTGTACCACCGTGGATGGTAAAAGAGCCCGGCGACTCGTCGGTTATACGACCTTCGTAGTGCCAAGGTCCGTGGATGCTCTTTGCAGTAGAGTAAGCCCAATGCTCAGGTACACCACCTGCGGCGTACTCCAAGAAGTAAGTATCGCCTATCTTATATATCCAAGGAGCTTCCTCAAAGCCGGTCTTCATCACTCTCTTGTTCAGTTGGTAGTCCATCTTCATGCATTTGGGGCCGAACTGAGCCTCGTCGTCAAGCATAGCACGCATATCGCAGATACCGTTGTTGGCAAAGCTTGTGTCGATGCTTATCATGTCTTCGTTCAATTTGGCATACCAGCAGCCGTTGTTACCCCAGAAGAGCCAAGCTTGACCGTCGTCGTCGATAAACACTGTAGGGTCAATAAAGCCCCAATCGCCAGGGATTAGCGGTTTCCCGATGGCATCTTTCCAAGGTCCTTCAGGACGATCGGCTATGGCTACGCCGATGCCGTGCAGATGCTTTGTGGTATCCTCTGCGGCCACATACCAGTACCACTTGCCGTTGCGCTCAATGGCCTGCGATGCCCAGGCATTGTCGCCCTGTTTAGCCCACTTAAAGTTGGCTGTGGTTAATACTACACCGTGATCAGTCCAATGCTTCATGTCGGTAGTAGAAAACACCTGCCAGTCGGGCATACGGAAGTAAGTAGCTGTATCCAGGTCGTGACCTGTAAATACATAGAGTCTATCGCCCGATACCACAGGAGCTGGGTCGGGGTTGTACATACGGTTATTTACGCGCTCTTGCGCTTGTAACGTGATTGAAAACAACAGCGTAATGGCTGAAATAATAGTTCTTTTCATAATTGATTGGTTTATTTTTGGGTACAAAAGTATATAAAATATATGGTTCACGAAAACTTTTTCTTGTTTTCTTGCTAATTTTATACCTTTGAAGGGTATTCTGAAAAAAGCATTGATTACAGTTATGACAGTTGACAGTTTATTTGGCGAGGGGTGCACAATGAAAGAAATTTTAAATAGTTATATAATTCAACACAGAAACAAAATTAGAATCATGGCACAAAGAGTAAAAAAACAAAGAAAAGTTAGCGTCTATTCATCTGGCCAGGGGGCGAACTCTAGTTCTAACTCTATCCATTGGGGCTCGTCTTGAGAGGTGGAGCTCTTCTGGTTTGAGACGCCTAGGCCTAATAGGCGGATGGGATGCGAGTGAAACTCTACGCCCTGCATCAGCTGCTTGGCCAGCGGGAGGATATCATCCTTGGTGCGGAGGATATGGTCGACGGTGATGCTGCGGGTGATTTGTTGGAAGTCCTGGAACTTGACCTTTAGCGTGAGGGTGCGGCCCTCGAAATCGTTCTTCAAGATACGCCTTTCAAGCTCCAGAACGGTATGATAGAGATGGATGGTAACAGCAGAGTTCTCGCTGATGTCGGACTCAAAAGTCTGCTCACAGCTTACGCTCTTCCTCTCCCACTCGCTGATGACAGGGCGGTTATCGATGCCTCGCGAGAAATCGTAGAACACCTGCCCCATCTTGCCGAACTCCTGAGTTAACCGCGCAAGTGAAGTGTTTCGCAAATCAAGGCCTGTAAAAATGCCCATATGGTGCATCTTCTCGGCGGTCTTCTGCCCTACGCCCCAAATCTTCTCTACCTTCAGCTGGGCGATGAAGTCTAACGCTCTGTCGGGATGAATCACCGTCAACCCATCGGGTTTGCGCCAATCGGAGGCTATCTTGGCCAAGAACTTGCAATAGCTCACACCTGCCGATGCAGTGAGTCCGGTGGTCTCGCGGATGCGCTGCTTTATTTCGCGGGCGATATCCACGCCCAGCTCTATGCCGCGCTTATTCTCGGTTACATCAAGAAAGGCCTCGTCGAGTGATATTGGTTCTATCAGGTCGGTATAGTCGTGGAATATCTGGTGCAGTTGTGCCGACACCTCTTTATATCGCTGAAAGTGCGGCTCTACGATTATCAGCTGTGGACACAAGCGCTTGGCCAACTGGATGGATTGCGCAGAATGCACCCCGAACCGTCGAGCCTCGTAGCTGGCAGTAGACACCACACCACGGTCGGCATCGTGCCCCACCGCTATCGGCTTGCCCTTCAGTTCTGGATTATCGCGCTGCTCTACAGCCGCGAAGAACTGATCCATATCCACATGAATAATCTTCATAAACCTATCAATCTGGTTGCAAAAGTACAAATAATAATTCAATTTGCTGCACGAACACCCACGAAAAAAAAGAGAATCCCATATCACTATGAGATTCTCCTGGGACCTCGTAAGAGGCGTATATATCTAACTCAACTAACAAATCCTTATCTGCGACCAGCGAAGTGTCCTGATGAGCTACTGCTGCTCTTATTGGTAGCCATCGCCATGTGACGCTCCTTGGGGGCGGGTTTGGCATCGCGATGTACAGCGGGCTTGTGATGCTTTCCACCCTTGTACGAGGCGTATACCTTGGGATGTGCATTATAGAAATGACCTCTGTTGTAGTGAGAGTAAACGGCAAAAGTATATCTACCAGACTTCCATGCTACGGGGCGATAGAAGTGAGAGAGTGTGATGTACTTGTCGTACTGCCATGCATTGAGAACGTAGCGGAGGTCAGCGTTGCGGCGATCCCACCAGATTCCGAATACATCGGCGCGGCCGTTGAGATTCATAAGATAATCGAGATTTATCTCATATACACGATCGTACTGTGATGCAGTAAGATTCAATTCGTATGCCATCTTGTCGCTCAAGAACAAAGCCTCATTCTTAGCTGCAGTATAGCTCATTGCGTTGGCCGACATGGTCATTACCATCATCATTGCCATCATTATCATCTTCTTCATAATCGTACCTCCTATAATTTAAGTTCGACATTTAATTTATCTTCACGGTGCAAAGATCGGAACTTTCTGGGAGGTTTCAAAGGGAATCTTCCTAAACATAAAAGAGGAAATCCCTAAACATGAGTAGGAATTTCCCTCAGGATGGCATTTAACATTAATTACATATTAGCGATACAAGGAATGGGCCTAAGTTGCATTTAAAGGGTAGTGAACTAAGATTAATAACAATTTTAAATTTTAAAAAGTACAAAACAATGAAGAAACTGAAATTTGTAACAATGGCTTGCTGCGTGGCAGCAATGGGATTAACATCATGTCTTAACGACAGCGACGACACTCGCAGCGAAATGAGCAAAGAGGAGGTGGCTTACTGTCTTAATAAGGTAAAGGGTACATACGATGGCAACCTGATTTATGTGGCCAAGAACGTTAAGGACGTGAACGATAATACCGACACGCTGAAAATCAGTTGGACCATTGCCAACGACAGCACGATGACTATCAAGAACTTCCCCACCCGACTGCTTACCGACAACATATCGGACGAGAAGCTGAAAGCAGCTCTGGCCGAGGCTCCTAATCAGGATATAGAGTGCCGCATAGGATTTATCAACTCATCGCCCGTGCAGTATCTTATCAACCCAAAAGCACCAAGCTATAATATAAACCACGATGGAGCCGACCACAAGATACAGGTGGCATTCTACGCAAACAGCACCAACTCGTTTGGTAGCTTGAACCAGACAAAGAAGGTGCTGTATATGCAGATAGTAGAAGGTGCCATATATATGGATGGCAAGCAGACCGCTTACCTCACTACGGCTAATCCTTTTGCTTTTGAAGCTGCAAAAGAGTAATTACTTGCGGACGATAACACTACCGCTGGCCTGATGAGTAGCGAGGATAAGCACCTCAGCTATCTGGACGTGAGCGGGAGCATTCGAGGCATACACTGCTACATCGGCAATATCATCGCCAGTTAGTGGTTGTATGCCTTTATATACGTTAGCAGCACGCTCGGTGTCACCATGGAAACGAACATTGCTGAAGTTTGTCTCAACAAGTCCTGGCTTGAGGTTTGTTACACGGATAGCAGTATTGGCTACATCTATGCGAAGACCATCGCTAAGAGCCTTTACGGCAGCCTTTGTGGCGCAGTAAACATTACCTCCAGCATAAGCAGCATCGCCGGCAACCGAACCTACATTAATAATATGTCCGCTGTTACGGGCCACCATACCTGGAACAACAAGGCGGGTCATTGTGAGCAGGCCCTTTATGTTTGTATCAATCATACCGTCCCAATCGTCAAAGCTACCCTCGTACTCAGGCTCTAAGCCAAGTGCCAAACCAGCATTATTTACCAGAACATCGATATTTTTCCAAACCTCGGGCAGACCTTCGATAGCCTCTACAGCAGCCTCGCGATTGCGAACATCGAACTTAAGAGTATATACCTCGGTTCCCTTGGCCTTAAGTTCAGCCGAAATCTCGCTCAAACGGGTTGCGTTACGACCTGTAAGAATCAACTTGTCGCCGTTAGCGGCAAACTTGCGGGCGCATGCCATACCAATACCACTGGTAGCGCCTGTAATCAAAACAATCTTGTTCATAATTTTTGTGCTAAAAACTATTTTGTTTATAATGTTATATTATCAATACGTAGTTTTACCATACCAGCAGGCACACGCACCTCAACCACATCGCCCACCTTCTTGTTTAGCAAGGCCTGAGCTATGGGCGACTTAATAGAAATCTTGCCCTCGCGCAGATTTGCCTCGTGAGGGCTGGCGATGGTGTAAGTCATCTTGGCATTGTTATTTAAATTGGTCATCTCTACCTTACTAAGCAATCCCACACAATCCTTACCCAGAAGTCCGGTGTCAATTACACGAGCATTCTCGAGCACCTTCTGGAGGAAGCTTATACGGCTCAACAGTCGGCCTTGTTCGCGCTTGGCAGCATGATACTCAAAGTTCTCACTAAGGTCGCCTTTATCGCGTGCCTCAGAGATGGCATCCTTGCATGCAGGCAGTTCTACACTCTCCAGATGTTTTAGTTCATTTACGAGCTTATCCCAGCCCTCTTGTGACATATATTCCATAAATATGCAATAATTCTATTATTTCGGCTGCAAAATTAGCACTTTTTTCCGAATCTGTGCTATTTTACATTCTTTTTTTGTATCTTTGCGCCTTGAAAATTAGGTAAAATAAGATATGTAGAGATGGAAACAACAGCAATTTTGCTCCTCCACTGCCCCGATCAGCAGGGCATCATTTCGGAAGTAACCAAGTTTATCACCGATAATAAGGGTAATATCGTGTACCTTGATCAGTATGTAGACAAGGTAGAAGGTATGTTTTTTATGCGTATAGAGTGGGAACTGGAAGGATTCCAGATTCCACGCGACAAGATTTACGACTACATCACCACCCTCTATGCTCAGCGCTACCAGATGAAGTTCAGCCTTTACTACAGCGACAAACGCCCACGTATGGCCATTTTCGTATCGAAGATGAGTCACTGCTTGTACGATTTGCTGG
>Ga0310696_10006447_pt1 | contig 13923 bp, 8 predicted proteins | sample AusTroGonzalo_MG_4_FD_203885 | JGI IMG/M metagenome (GOLD analysis project Ga0310696, IMG submission 203885) | Bovine rumen microbial communities from tropical cattle in Woodstock, Queensland, Australia - Gonzalo_02 (v2) (version 2) | ecosystem: Host-associated > Mammals > Digestive system >... | reverse complement strand
CGCGTAGTGAGGAGATCATACTGGCCTCATCCACAATGAATAAGGTGTTTTGCATCCGGTTGTCTCCCAGCGCAAACTGTTCGCCGCCCAGGCGTTCCTGCCGATAGATACATTTATGAATTGTCAGGGCTTGCCGCCGTGAATAATGTGCCAGCACTTTGGCAGCTCGTCCTGTCGGGGCGAGGAGCATCGTAGGTTGGTTCAGTTTCTCCATCGCGCGTACCAAGGCTGAGACGACACTGGTCTTACCGGTTCCGGCATAACCGCGCAGCAGCATCACCTTTCGCTCATCACGGCTGGTGAGGAATTGTCCCAGCACACGGAACAAACCCTCTTTCTCCTCGTTTGGCTCGAAGGGTAATTCTGCCTTTATTCGCGATATGATGAAATTTTCTATCATTTTTTTTGCGTAATTGAAAAAAAAGCCGTACCTTTGCACCCGCTTTCCAATTTCGGGAGGCACCCATAGGGTAGTCCTGCACGACCAGCTCCCTTGGAATTCCCCCAGGTCTTGACCGAAGCAAGGGTACAAGGTTGTAGCGGTGCGATGCAGATCGCTACCCTTTTTTTTATTTCGCTATGCTTTCCCCTGTTACGGTATAAACTCGTCCTTCACGCAGTATCAATACCTGTCCGTTTACCAGTATTTTGTGTGCCCGATGGCTTGATGCGTTTGTTTCTTTCAGCGCTGTTGCCGTTTGCCATGCATCGGCGGCATCCGGTACGCCGTAACCTCGTTGGTCATCATGTGCCGGATACAGCGAGGCAGAGCGGATAATCAGTTCTCGCAGCTGCATGGCGCTGAGCATAGGTAGTGCTTGCCATAGACATGCAGCCATGCCGGCTATTTCCGGCGTGGCGAATGATGTGCCCTTGCCGCGCGTGACGCGTTGATTCACAGGATGATAGATGCGCGTGTTGTCGCCCCAAGCACTCACGTCCGGTTTAACGCGTCCGTCAGCAGTTGGTCCCCATCCGCTGAACGATGCCGCATTACCGAGACTGTCTGTTGCACCCACCGTGAGTATACTATCTGCGTCTGCCGGCAGCATTATCTTGGGCCAGGTGCTGTTGTTGCCTGTATTACCGGCAGCCACGAGCACCAATCGTCCGTGGCGTGCCATCCGAGTGGCTGTTCGGGAGAGCGAACTCGTTCCGTCCAGGTCGTCCAAACTGAAATTGCCGATTCCATCGTCAAAGGTGCTGTATCCCAGCGAGATGGTGATGATATCTGCGCCCAGGCTATCAGCCAAAAGCATACCTCGTTCCAGTCGTTCCACTTCGGCATAGGTCTCAGTAGCGATATCTTCCGTGCGAATCAGGATATAGTTGGCATCGGGTGCGGTGCCGGTGAAATCAGCTTTCTCGTAGAGCATGGTGCTGAGCACTTCTGTGCCGTGGAGGTCGCTACTGCTATTGCACATACCGCCGCGTTGCAGCGAATCCGGCAATAGGTCGTACATGCCCACTATCTTACTCTGGTCGAATACGTTGGGATCGTTAGCACGGTAGAAACCGCAATCGATGACGGCGATGGTTTTGCCTTCGCCGCGAAACCCTGCCTCGTGCAGCGGTTGCAAGCCCAATATCACTCCCAACAGAAGAAAGAGCATAGGCTATCTGATAGTCAGTTCGACGACGTTCTCCACGTGTTGCGTATGCGGGAACATATCCACCGGTTGCACGGCCCGTATATCGTATTTGGCAGCCAGCATCTCCAGGTCGCGCGCTTGTGTTGCGGGGTTGCAACTCACATATACGATACGTTTGGGTTCGGCTTCCAAAATGACGTTCACCACATCCTCATGCATACCGGCACGTGGCGGGTCGGTGATCAGTACATCCGGTTTGCCATGTTTCTCGATGAAATCGCGGGTAAGGATATCCTTCATGTCACCGGCAAAGAACGTGGTATTCTTGATACCATTGACGGTGCTATTGACTTTGGCATCCTCGATGGCTTCCGGCACATACTCGATACCAATCACTTTCTCGGCTTGGCGAGCCACGAAGTTGGCGATAGTTCCTGTACCCGTATAGAGGTCATACACAATCTCTTTGCCTGTTAGTCCGGCAAAATTGCGTGCTACTTTATATAACTCATAGGCTTGCGCCGTATTGGTCTGGTAGAACGATTTGGGACCTACCTTGAAGCGCAAATCCTCCATCTCTTCCATAATATGATCCTGTCCGGCAAACACCTGTACATCCAGATCGCCAATGGTGTCGTTCATCTTGTTGTTCACCACGTATTGCAGACTGACTATCTGCGGAAAACTATCCTGGACGTATTGCAGCAGTTCATGTGCTCCGTCCGGCAGCGTAGCATCGCCGGCAGGATTGGCGAATACGATGACAACCATCCATTCACCCTTGTGGTTATTGCGCAGCATGAGGTTACGGATAGAACCGGTGTGGGTGCGTTCGTTGTAGAAGGTCAAACCGAATTCTTGCGCCTTGCGGTAGATGCCGTTGCGTATATCGTTGTTCAGCGGGTCCATCAGATGGCATTCGTCGATTTGCAGCACCTTATCAAAGCAGTTGGGAATATGGAAACCCAGTCCGGGAGTGAAGGGAACACCGGCTTTCATCTGTTCGGTTGTGAGCCACTGGTGGTCGGCATAGGTAAATTCCAGTTTGTTGCGGTAGTGGTAGATCTCTTGGCTGCCTAAAGTAGGTCGTATCTCCGGCAGTTCGAGATGACCGATACGTCGCAAGTTATCTTCGACTTGCTGTTGTTTCCACCGCAGTTGTTCCGAGTAGGGCAGTATCTGCCATTTGCACCCGCCGCAGGTGCCATAGTGCTTGCACACGGCATCGCAGCGTTGCTCCGAAGCACGCTTGAGCCGCACCACGCGTCCTTCCATGAACGAGTGTTTCTTCTTCGTGACCTGCACATCCACGATATCTCCGGGCACGCAGTAGGGAACGAAGAGCACTTGTCCCCGATCATCTTCCTCCTGATTGCCGGAAGCGAACACGCGTGCCAGAGCTTTTCCCTCTGCCGCTACAGCCTGTATCTCTATATCTTCCAGTATCGGTAAATTCTTCTTTTTCATACCAATAAACCTATCAACTTATAAACTAATCAACCTCTGAACTAATGAATTATCGCTTCCAGCGGCACGCCCCAGCGCGTGACGTGACTCACGGTATCTTCTACGCACGCGGGAAGACCTGTATCCAAGTAGCGTGCGCGCACCACTTCGTTCTTGGTGGGAACAAACGCACTCACTTCTTCCGCACACAGCGTTTCGGCATTTGGACACGTAGCAAAGCGCAGGCGTTGCCCGTCGTCGGTAAGGATAACGCCGCTATGGCAGGCCTTGGGAATCGAGCCTTCGTGGCTTCCGCTGATGGTCATCGGTACACTCGTCGGGAACGGGACCATCACGGGACCATCTCCCGTTCCACCTATAATATATACGTAGGCGTACGCGTCGTCCCACTGCTGCAATCCCATCAGCGCCGTGATGTTTGTGCTGACGAAACTATGTCCCTTGCGGATGATTGTTTCGGCATAGCGCGTAGGGTAGTCGTGTGTATTGCCCACGAATCCTTGACCGGCATAGTCGCGATAGCAGTTGCCCCAGCCGCATATCTCGTCGCTTATCCATTGTGATTCGCGCTGGAAATCGTTCACCTGTCCTATATAGCTATAGTCTATGCCATCGGGGATTGCATAACTACCCGGTACGATGCCGGCATAGATGCTATCGCTGAACCATTGTGGACCACGGACGGTATTAAAGGCATTCACCACTAACTCGGTGGGTGCTGCCTCATCGGGGGCGAGGTAAGCACACAGTGTTTCGCTGGGCAGACTCTTGCCTCCGACATTGAGGGCTATGACGCGGAAACGGTAGATTTGTCCCCGTTCCATCGGGATAATCGTGCTGGTCTTTTTGCCTTTCCATACCTCTCGCCAAATGGTTTCTTCTCCGCGTTGCACTTGCACGATATACTCCGTGGGTTTGGCTTTGGCTTCCAGACTATCCGTTGTGGCTTGCCAACTGAACGTTACGCCTTTGCCTTTGGTTTCCCGCAGGCGCAGACTATGCGGCGCGAGCGGCGTGGGTACAAACGCTTCGCCTTCCAACCATCGGCCTATACCTTTGTATATAGCGCGTGCTACGAGGAATTGGAATTTCGGGTCGAGTCCCCATTGCATGTCTGCCATACTCTGATGACTCAGCAGTTCCAACAGTACGGTGGGTACTTCCGACTCTTTAGCCTCGAAATATCCGGCGTTCTTGAGTTCGCGGCGTGGCCAATCGGCTGTGAGACTGCGCCGGATATCTTGAACGATTTGCGTCTGCACCTGGTCGGCAAACCATCGGTTTGCCATGCGGCTTCGGCCGTCACGCAACTGGTCTTTACCGCGTGTGCCGCGTTCGCTATAGATAACCAGCGTACCTGTTTTTATGGTGTCGCTGGGAAGGAGCGAACCATCGGTATGTACGGCTACGCAGGCATCTATCTTGGTGCCGTTATCCAGCAGCCAGTTTACCCAATAGGGGCGGCAGCGTATGTCGTCTTTGTAGAAATCGCCTTTCTCGTTAGGTCGGCAGCGGGGTAGGCGTTTATGGGTGTCTCGCCAAACGGAATCCGGTACGCCGATATATTCCAGCCAACTGCGTGCACTCTCTGCCCAACGTGGATAACCGCTGGGTCCGATAGTCATAGCGGCGCTGTCGCCTATTTGTCCGCGGGGCTGCAGTACTTCTGCGCCGGCATTCTCCAGCATTTGTGTCAACAGACGGGTATATTGGCTGCTATAGAGATCTTCGACGGTTGTCCAGAGCGTTGCGCGCTGCCAGTGCCAGCGTTGCTGGATGGTATCCAGGTAGATGCCATGACTGCCCCATAGAGCGATGCGCTTGCCCTGAAGATTGCTCTCGCTACCGGCCTTCAGCTTTTCCGGTTTCGCTAATTCGCTAATCTCGTGTCCATCGGTATAGAGCAAGATATTGCCGAATTCATGCCCCAGCACCCAGAGACTTATCTGGCGTTTCAGTGCGGCTTGTTCGGCAGCGGTGAGGCTCAAGTAACTCAGCGTGCTGTTTGTGGTGAGTTGCACCCGTTTGCCGTTCACCCGTAGGTTCTTGATACGAACGGGTGGGGAAGTCAGCGGGTAGGTATTTTCTCGGCAGGTGCTGTCCGTGATCTGTTTGTCGGGTTTGGGAACAGGGATAGTACGCAGGTACTGCGAGGCAAAAGCCCTTAGACTGTCGCCGAGAGCGGCATAGCCGATGCTGCCAGCACCCTGAATATCAGCACATAGCAACGATAGTAATGCTATTGTTGCTGCCTGCCGCAGGCGGCTGCTCAGCCGTGCGGAGAAGCTATGTAGATACTGTTTTCTCATTCGACGTGCAAAATTACGCTTTTTCTGCCACATACGCAAAAAAATCTTACCGCCAACCTGCACTAAATTGGTGTTTTTTGTAGAAAAATCGCCGTTTCTGCGTTTTTTCGCCTGTGCCGTTTGCGTATATAAAATATATTTTATATCTTTGCACTTGAAAATGTTTTGGCTTTTCGGAATCTGGTAAATTCATGACGTCCAAAGCATTGAAACACTATATGAACCATATGGCGTGGATTGTTGTATTGTTGTTTGGATGTCAGGGCATACCAGAGCCTCGAAAAGCGGAACAGCAATATTTCAGTCCCGCTTTTTAATGTGCGGGATAGTGTTTAACTTTTATAATTGCAGGATTATGAACAGAAGTCAGGCATTGAGTGAAAAAGCTATCAAGAAAATGGGGCTTGATAAGAAAAGAGAAGAATCCCCATTGAGTAAAGAAGTTGTTAAGGAATGGGCAACAGAACAAGAGTATTGGGATGAATGGGAAGCGGAATTAGAGGATCGTCATGCTAAATGGTCAACAAAGATCAAAAATTTCTTTGTTTATCGTATAGGCATGAGGACGAAAGATTGGTGGATAGATACAAAATGCTATTTCAGTAATTTAAAAACTTTCCAACCTATTCTCAAGAATTGGCGTTCCTTTGACTATCGGTATCAGGTGGATTTATTCAAGTTTGGTATAGAGCAACTTATTAAGGCCAAAGAATATTATGGCCTTGAGTGTGCGGAAGATGCAGAAAAGCGCATTGGTGCAATGAAAGCATTAATAACAGAAATTGATAGAGACTACGAGAAAGAAGTTCGTGAGCGATTGAATTTTGATTGTAAGGATAGCGGACGCGTAACAGAATATGCAGATGGCTCTGTTTGTTTTCATCATGACAGAGATGGGTATGAAGATGATTTGCATAATTTATATGAAGAAATGGAAAAAGAGCGCAAGTTGCACTATCAGAAGATATTTGATTTAATCATAGGCCAGGACCAAAAAGATATCAAAAAGGAAGTTGAGCGACGCATTGCCGCGATGTCCGAAGACGAAAAGAAATCCATGTCCGAGGGAGAGTTGTACCATAAAGTGTATATGGACGTGTGGGACGGCTCCGGAATTGAAGGTTGGTGGGATTAAAGCAAAGAGTGTATGTAAAAAAATGAAAACGAATTTTCTCCAACAATTGTTGGAATGCAAAGATTTTGAGCAAGTAATTGATATTACTTACGGTAAGCGCGGCACTCCTTCACGCGAAGCTTATGAAGCCGAATGCGAGGAGTGGTTGAAAGAAAATCGGAGTTGAGATTTTGAGAAATTAAGGGCGGCGTGGCTGCCTTTAATTGTGTCTATATGTCCTGTTTTGTTTCATCTGTTGGAGATGAGAAAGTGGAGAAATTGACGATTTTTGTCGATAATTCGTACGCGCGCTTGCGTATGTGGAAAACATTTTATATCTTTGCAGCCGAAATAATTATTACAACAATCTCAAAAAATAATGCTTATGAGTGCAGCGCAAGCAATAAAGATAGATTCAGACTTTAAGAGCAGGCCTCTGAACACTATTGAAGAGTATTTCGCTGGCAAGGCAGAGCAAGAATATGAGGCGTGTACGGGGATGATGAATCATTCGGATTTTATGCGTGAGGTAAAAACTTGGAAGTGATAATTAAACACCAAAATTAATATGAAAAGGAAAGAAAACATAGTAGAGAAAGCAAAGAAAATCTCCAAAGGATGGTTGGAGTCGTTGAAGACGCAAGGTAGTATTATCATTAACGATCCGGCTTTAGCATAATGCGATATCTGTTGGATACTCATATTCTGTTTTATTTTGTGGCAGACCATAGCAAATTAGGCAGAGACGTAACTGCAATCTTGGAGGATGCAGACAATTTGTTGTGTGTGAGTGCGGAAACAATTCGTGAGATGATAGTTGCTTATAAGAACAAAGGCTTTACGACCAAACGCTGGAAAAGCTGTGAAGAATTGATAGACAGCATAGAGAATGTATATGGTGTTTCTATATTGCCATTGGATAAGCATATCATGCAGACGTATTCAGAATTGACTCTGAATGAAGCGCAGGGACATAAGGATCCGTCGGATCACGTGATAATATCCCATGCGATCACATTAGGTTTGCCGCTTATCAGCAACGATAGCCGATTCGATTTCTATCGCAAGCAAGGGTTGCAACTCATCTTCAACAAGAAATAGCAAATCAAAAATTTGATTATACAACAAACAATCTTTATTATTAATCTCAAAATTTAATGCTTATGAGAAACAAATTCTTTTACGGCGGGAAGGGGATAGGAATTCCAACCGCTAAGTCATTAACAACGGGCCGAACTTGGCAGCGTATGCTTGCCCTCTTCGCCCTAATCGTCACCCTCGGCATCGGCCAGATGTGGGCGGATGCAACAATCACGTTAGCAGATGTGACCCCATCTTCCAATTGGTATGAAGTGACAGGAGTAGGAAGGGTTACAAATAAGAAAGGTAATGCTTTTAGTGATGGAGACTACAATTGTACAGGTACTGGTTACAAAACAGGTAGTTCCTATTTTACGGTACAAACTTATATGGCAATTACCGGACTGCAGATAACAGCTACTTCTACAAGTAATCGTACCGTCAATGGTATCGAAATCGGGGATGCTGGTGCAAGTTCCGCTCCGTCATCCTTCCCAAGTGGAGCGTCTGCTTCTGGTACTATTGCTAAAAATACATGTGATCAGGTTGTCACAATCAATTTTGGCACAACGGTTGCTGCAAACAAGTACATCAGTATAGGACTTAGTGGCAACACAAATATTTTTGCTGTAACTTTTATTGCTGCTAGTGTCACGAAGCACTCTGTTGAATATAAACTTAATGGGGGTACAGGTACGACACCTACACAGGCAGATGTGGCAGAAAGCGCTAAATTCACGCTTCATGATGGTACAACGGGTATTACCGCTCCTACAGGAAAACAGTTCGCAGGTTGGAACGATGGAACAACGACATATGCAGGCGGTGCAGAATATACGATGGGTACGTCCGATGTTGAACTCACAGCTCAATGGGAAACGGCAAAGACCAATCCGACTGCATCATTTAGTGATGGCGCATATGTAGTTGGCGCAAGTGCTTTGGATTTGAGTGGTTTGTGGTCCTCGAATAGTGATGGCGCAGTAACGTACGCTTTGAAAGAGGCTTCTGATGATGCAACTGTTAGCGGTACCTCGTTTACAGCAACTAAAGCCGGTTCGTATGTTGTAACTGCATCGCAAGCTGCAACTGCTACTTATAACGCTATAGTTAAAGAAGCTACCATAACTGTTACATGGCCTGCAACGGGTGCGGCAGATGTTCTCTTTAGTATAGCAACAGGAACGGGCAATACTGCTCTTGCTACTGCAGGAAGGGAGGCTCATTCCTCTTCTATCAATACCTTAAGTGACTTTGCTGCAGCTGGCGGCTTGGTAGTATCCGGTCGTGGTGCAGGAAAAGCAGGTTTATCTACAAAACTGCAAACGTTGAGTGAGAAGGATGCAGATAAATATATCTACGTTACATTCAATGTAAAGGATGGATATATTTTCACGATTAATTCTGTAACTACGAAGGTTGTAGCAGTAAGTACTGCCAAGACTATTGAGGTGGCATTGTCTGATGCAACCACAAATGAAGCGCTCAGTTATAATCAAGCAAAGAATTCAGAGGCTGCTGACCATGAGTTTGAATTTGCAGGTAAAGCATATGAAGGCACCGTTACGTTGAAGATTTATGCATATGGTGCAACAGATGACTATCGTATGGCAGCTCCGCTTACTATTTCTGGTACGGTTGCTGTTAAGCCTTCTCCTTCTGCTCCGAGTATTACGGCTCCGGATGCAGATCAGGCTGCGGTATATGATCTCAATGACGAGATTGCTGCGCTGTCCATAACGGCTGACGGTTATCCGACTCCCACTTATCAGTGGTACTATAATAGCATTGCAAGCACCGAGGGTGCAACGTCTCTTGGCGCAAGTGCACAAAGTGCAAGTTATACGCCAGCTAATAATGTAGCAAGTGATTTGTATTACTACTGCGTGGCTACTAACTCGCAGGGTTCGGCAACTTCGCATTATTTCCATGTAACGGTGAATGCTCCGGCTGTTCCGACGATCTATACCGAGACAACGGCTTTGACGTTGACATCCAATAAGATTGCTACGGCTTCTGAGACCTTTACATTCTCCGGTGCAAACTTAGGTGCAACAGACGTAACGCTTGTTCTTGAATCTGCCGTAGATGGCCTGACGCTGAGTGAGTCTTCGGTAACTCCGACAGCCGGTGCTATTGCAGAGACAGAAATCACGGTTTCGTATAAATCGCTGGTAGATGTAGCAGAGGCTGATGTGAACCTGTATCTGAAGCAAGGAGAAGATATCCTGAAGACTATCGTCTTGACCTATAGTTCGACGGCTGGTATTGAGGATTTGACTTCTATTTCTGCTGCAACGACTTGGAATTGGGATGGTGCAGCTGATGCAGAATGTGGAACATTAGGTCAAAATGATATGATTGTTTTGGCAAATGCTGATGTTACATGGGATGCTGGCTTTAATGCTAATGCTATTGCCGGTAAATTGCAGTACTATTATCGTGGCAGCAAGTATGCACAAGGAAATGAGTTGAAGTTCAATACAACTATTCCGGGTCGCGTAACTGTTACTTTCTCTAATACCGGTGGCAAAGATATCGCTCGTGCTCCGCGTATTACGGATGCAAACGGAACTTATGCTCCTACGGATGAGGCTGATGGATCGAAGAACACAACTGCCAAAACTTATACTCACAACGTTGCAGCCGGTGATGTGCTGATTGCAGGTTTTGAAATGCAAACAGGTACTCCGGCTAATATGCTCCGTTACTATAAGGTAGAGTTTGTTCCGACTTACACGGTTGCTTATGCAGCAGGTGAGCATGGTTCTGGCGATATGGCAGACGCTAATGCTTATGTAGCTGGTGATGAGGTAACGCTACTGGCAAACACGTTTACTCCTGAAGGCGGATATGTATGGAGCGGTTGGGCAGTAACGAAGACCGCAAGCGGTGATCCTATTGAAGTATCGGAAGGTAAGTTCACGATGCCGGCAGAGGCTGTAACGGTTACGGCTCAATGGGATGATGCAAGCAAGGTTGTTAAGATTGTTGAGACGGATGTTAAGTATGACAGTTGGGCTGCTGCAATCGCTGCTATTGAAACTAATCAGACCATTCAGTTAATCCAAGATGTTACTTATACGGATACATGGAATATCGCCATTAATGTAACGCTGGATCTAAACGGACAGAATTTGACATGTACGAGCACAGGTGATGCAGTTGCTATCAATGCTGGCGGCAAGTTGACCATCATGGATGGTACTGCTGGTATTGCTCCGACTATCAATGGAAGCAATGAGATTACCTATGCAGCTGGTAAGTTCACCTCGAATGGTTGGCTCATCAATGTATATAACGGTGGTGAGTTCGTAATGAATAGCGGTTGGTTGCTCGCTCAAGAGGCAGCTGTGTATATTGAGAAAGCAGCAACAGCAACCGTTAATAACGGCGTACTGGAGGCTAACGATAATGCCGTTATCATGGGTCACGGCTCGAATGGTAAGGGTGGTTATACCATCAATGTTCACGGCGGTATTCTGCTTGGTCATATTCAAACAGCTATTTACGCTTCGATGGTAATTTATCACCCGAACATTGGTACATTAAATATCGATGGTGGTAAGTTGATTTCGACGAACGGTCCGGCAGTGGTTATCCGCGGTGGTGCATCGAACATTACCGGTGGCGAGATTATTGCTCAAGGTAGTGGAACCGGTAAGTGTGGTGACGCTTCGCAACAACTTGGTGCAGTAGGTATTGTTACCGACTTCAAGTCTGCTTATCCGGGCGTAGCTAATACCAACGTGGCTATCAGCGGTACGGTTGATGTAGCTGGTCAAGCTGGTGCCGTTCAGGCTATCTACGCAGCTGCAGAACCGACTGTAGCAGAAGAGGATGCAATCGCAGTAAGCGGTGGTTCGTTCAATACCGAACTGACCGATGAAGTTTGCGCTCCGGGTTATATGCCTGCTCCGCTAGATCCTGTAACGGGTAAATATAGTGTAATGCCGAAAGATGGCGTTAGCCTGATTAAGGTGGCTACTACTGGCGGTACGAACAAGACTGTAACAGGCCTCTATGCCGGTGACGGTGATGTAAATCTGTCCAGCAATACGAAGATGGATAATGGTAAGTATATTGGCTTCACGCTGGATGGTACAACACTGCAAGCCGGTGACCGCATCAATGTACATACAACAACGGCTGCTAATACAGTAGGTTCGCATATTATCTTCTACGACAATATGACGGATAAGAACGAGTTGTACGAAACTGGTGAAATTGGTGGCACAGGCGACAATATCTTTGAGATTAATGCCGCTATGGTAGGCGCAGCTACAGCTTATGTATATCGTTCGAACGCTGACGCTGCTCACCAATGGAACGGATATGTAGATTACATTGAGGTTACACGTGCAATGAATCCGATGTTGACTGCTATTACGATTGATGGTCGTGATGGTGTTATCAACGAGGCTGCAAAGACTGTTGCTGTTAAGATCCCGTACGAGGCTGACTTGGCTGCTCTGACCGTTGTTCCGACAATCGTTTGGAATGAGGCTGCTGCAACCAACTCTATCGTGGTTAACGACGGTAGCGCTTGGATCGAAGGTTCTAACACCTACAAGTTGACCGATAAGGATGGTGACTACACCGTTTATACTATCACGCTCACGCGCGACGTACTGAAACATACTGTTACGTTCAATACGCACGGAGGTACGCCTGTTGCTCCTGCTGAGGTAGAACATAATGGACATCTCGCTGCTGCGCCTGCATCTCCTGTACAAGAGGATTACATCTTCCAAGGATGGGCTGAAACAGCTGACGGTGCTGTTGTTGATGTTACATCGTTCGCTATCACAGCTGACAAAGAGTTCCACGCTGTTTGGGCTGCTGATGGTGCTATCAAACTGTTGGATGGATCGACGGTTAACCATACTAACTTTATCACTGGTGTTGCAGCAGAGGTGGTTACCATTAGTGAAGTAGATTATAACTGCGTGAAGTTGAGCGGTACGGTAAGTAGTGTAAGCGGAGTAAAGGATCTCACGAAAGTGATTGCTTACAACGCTACAACCAACCAGACAAAGATTCAACTCTCGTTGTATAACACATCTACAAGCAGCCGTACGATTCTTGTTAAGGGTGTTGTAGAAGGCTCGACAGACGTTGTTGACTTGGCTTCTGTAGTTCTTGGTAACAAGGAACAGAAAGTATCTGATTGGATTGAATTCAATAATGCTGCTAACCGCACAATTTATATCTTCATTGGTTCTTCTGCTACTGACGTTCGCTTCTTGCAAGTGAAAGTTGTTGAGAGTGGAGAAACTCCGATGAAGCAAGCCGGTGAGGCAGGTTACTCGCTGAACTTCAACCAGGGACGTTTCTTCGGTATTAAGGCAACTACAGCTTTGTTCGAAGGCCTAAGTGTTGGTATTGCAAGTAGTGATTATCAACCGCTGAATAGTACTGTAGTGAAACTGAACTCAACAAGTATGAGTTTCACGGCTGCTAATCCGGTATTGCTGAAGGTTACAACGGCTAACAACAAGACCTATTATGTGGACAACTCCGCAAGTGGAACAGCGAATGAGACTGCTAAGACCGGTGAGTCTGAGTTCAACTTGACCGCAGGTACATGGTATATCAATGCTGGTGGTGCTGATGTACAAATTACCAACATTGCATTTGCAGCTCCGAAGGCAGAGAAACCGGTTATTATTACTGAACCGGCAACGAAGATTAACTTCGATCCCGGCAACTTGACCGCTACGGTTGTTGCTGCTGAACCGACTGAAGGTACGCTCTCTTATCAGTGGTACAACGCTGATGGTGATGCAGAGGTTGATGGTGCAACAGAAGCTACTCTGACGACAACGACCGAGGGTACATACTATGTAATCGTAACTAACTCGCTCGCCGGTTACCAAGACAACTCGACCAAGTCGGCTGAGGCTACTCTTGGTTACCGCGTAATCAACGACGCTACACTGAGCGCATTGAGCGCTTCGGCCGGTTCGCTCGACCCAACATTTGATAAGGATGAGGAGAACTACCGTGTTGACCTGCCGGAAGGCACAGTTGACGTTCCGACATTGAGTGCAACGGCTTCTATGGATGGCTACGCAAATGTTGCTATCACTGATGCAGCAGCATTTGTGGACTACGAGGCTATTTCGACTGTTCTTGTAACGGCAGAGGATGGCTTAACGCAAAAGACCTACACGGTTCACTACTATGTAGATCACGTTATTCCGACACTCGTTGACGTTACCGGCAATATGAAGTGGGACTTCTCGAAGGCTAACGATGGTTCGGCTGCAACAAGCGAAATGTGTAATGATGAGATCTTGGCAAACGTAGCAGGTATTGTTAATAACAGCGACTTCGAGTCGGACAATATCAAGGCTAC
>Ga0310696_10006445_pt1 | contig 13927 bp, 7 predicted proteins | sample AusTroGonzalo_MG_4_FD_203885 | JGI IMG/M metagenome (GOLD analysis project Ga0310696, IMG submission 203885) | Bovine rumen microbial communities from tropical cattle in Woodstock, Queensland, Australia - Gonzalo_02 (v2) (version 2) | ecosystem: Host-associated > Mammals > Digestive system >... | reverse complement strand
TGGCGTAGGAGAAGTGCTTCCCGTAAAGACCTGATATGGAACGTTTGGATTTGTATTACTGTTCATAAGACCGACAATAACACGAAACTCATGTCCGCTACGTGTCGAATCATTGAGCATGTCAACTGCTGGGTAAGACACACCGCTGATAGTCCTTGCAGTAGGATATAGTATTATCGTATCAACCGACGTGCTTAGGTCACAAAGCCTCCTGTTTGTCTCTACGACAATACTGTCGCCTTTTGTAAGGTCATGAATACAGATGGCTATATAACTGTTTGTCGATGCGTTTGATGAATATGCAAACAAGGCTGACACGGACAAACCGTAGTCGCTATCCCATAAAACGTTCATTCCTTGGTCACTGTAATAGGTGGCAGCCGTGTTGTTGATATAGAAATATAAACCAAGTCCGTCTTGTAGTGCGCCAGACACGCCAAAGGCAAACGGAGCGCAGGCTCGTGGGAAATAACCGTCAAAGTCTGTTATCCTAAAAGGCTCACTATAACTGCCGCCTCTCGGTTTTTCATATTCCCAAGTGCATGACGGATTTGAATTACCGCCAGTGAATGTCGGTGTTACGCGGGAAAAACCGTATCTTGCCAATGCAAATTCTGCGTCTGATATGTCTGGTATCTTGTCGTACCTTACAGGCTTGTACTTCGCCATCGGATTGATGTTTACATGCGTACAAAGTTCGCTCCAAGAATATTTCGTCGTCGCCAACGCCTGCTGGACATCGTATTGGTTGACTGGCGCTTTTATCAGTTCGTTTCTGTAACTCATATCCTATGCCGCTTTTTTAAGTTGGTCTATTTCTCTTCTCAAAGCCTCGTTCTCCACCTCCAAGAGCCTTATCCGCTTTTCGTGGTCAACGACCTTGCGGGCGGTAAGAACGGCTGATGCAAGGGCAATCGAACTGTAGTCCATTCCAAGGTAGCCATCTGGCGTTTGACGGATAGCGTTCGGGAATACACTCTGCCAGTATTGTGCCGACGAACCAAGCGTCAACTGCTTTGTGATGTCATTCTTCCAAGTAAAGTCGAACACGGGTGCATCGGCTATTCTGCTGATGTCGAGATTGATATATCGAGCAATGTCCTTTTTGCGCATATCCGATGTAACCTGCCATGCCTTATCAATATATGGTGTTCCTGTACCGACAAGAAAACTGAAGTTATTGTTGTTTGACGATAGTTGCGATGTGGAGCTTGTGCTACTGAACACAAACTTTTGTCGGCACATTGTTACGCCACCAGTATCGCTGTCATATTGCAAGTGAAGGTTCTGGCTTCCGTAGCGGTTAATCTCGCCGCTTCTACCAGAATTAGGAGTTCCATCGGAATTACATTCAATGCAAATTGAATAGAACCTCAATCCACCTGTAAAACTACCGCCAGCAGAAGATGTCAAAGTTGCCGTGAAAGTCTTAGCAGCACCTATACTCTGTGCTGTATTTGTTGTCACCACGTCGCCAGATGTCAGATACCCAGAATCATTCGTAAGTTGTGACGTCTTTGTAGGTATCGTGCCAGTGGCAACCTTAGAGCCATTACTGTAAAGGCAATTATCTGTGTCGACGTAACAGTTTGTGTTAGAATACGTCACAGGATTATTGTTTTGTGCCGTTGCGCCAATTATGAACAATTTGGTCGAAGCAAGATTTGTCGCCCCAGCCGTGTTCTTGGTGTCGCTATCACTTGTGATATACCCACTGTCGTTTGTAAGTTGGGACGTCTTGGTGGGGATTGTACCTGTTGCAACTTTAGCACCGTTCGAATACAAACAGTTGTCAGAACCGACGTAGCAATTTGAGTTAGAGTACGTCTGCGGATTAGCCGCTTGTGATGCAGCACCTACAATAAACAACTTTATACTTGCAAGGTTTGTCGTACCAGCGGTATTCTTTGTGTCAGTGTAACCCGTTATGTAGTGTTGGTCAGACACCCAGCTTTCGGTAGCAACTTTTAGGCCGCCGCTATACAAATAACCACCAGAAGTGTAGCAATTTGAGTTTGTGTATGTCCTACTATTGCCGTTATTTGTTGTCTGTGCGGTCATACCGACCAAGAATAGTTTGCTACCTAAATTGTCACCACCGGTAGTGTTCTTTGTGTCGGTGGCACTTGTAATGAACCCTTGACTATTCACCCACGTCTGCGTGGCTATCTCATTGCCGCCCCATTTAAGACTACCAGCGGGCGTGCCTACAAGCTGGGTCGTGGAAGAGCCTTTACGGGCATAGAAACCGAAACTGCCGTCAGCGTCCGAACTGCGAAAGAAAGCACCAGAGCCGTCAACATTTGTCCAGTTCCACCCGACATCAATGTTGTCACCGACATGACCGCTATTATCATCTGATTTTGTCTGGATTAAACCGAATACCCTGTTGTTGTAGCCTGTAATCTTAATGTTGCTGTTGGTGTTCAAGTCACCCGTCAGCGTTCCGCCATTCAAAGGAAGGCAAGGCACATAGACGAATCCCATTCCGTTTGAGTCAATTTGCAAACCATAGTTGCTTGTGCTGACGTTCCCCGAAGACTGTACTGTTACGGCCTGCCCGTATGACTGGTTCACCTTCAGACCACCAAGGGCAGCAGCCGTGGCAGCGGGAAGAGTGTACGCAGAACCAATCTCGCTCAGCGGTTTCGTCCCGCCGCCAGCCAGCAGGACGGAGGTGTTGTCACTGCCTGTCACCTTGAAGCCGTGGCCTGCCGAAGCAATGAAGTCGCCTTGTGTCGAAGTAAAGTTTCCGTATGAGGCTATCGTACCTGCGGAATACAGACCAGCGGCACGCAAGGTGGTATAGATGGAGTACACCCAAGCCGAGCCGTTCCACACGATTGCCTGACCGCTTGTGCTTGGCGCACCGATGTTTGCTGTGTTAATTCCGTTGAGAGGCTCATTCAAAGATACGCCGCTACCACCGCTACCGCTGTTGTTGAGACCTTTTGCGGACAAATACTGGTCAGTCCATGCGCCGACGAGTATCTTCAAATTGTTGACCGTAGTCTGCGCCGTCCACGATGTCGGGTCTATCTTGTTTTGGTCGGATATTGTCTCACTGCTGTATGCTTGGAACAAGGCGTTAAAGAAGTCAAGACGGACATAACGTGCATCCATTTCGTTCCTGTTCAGCACATCAAGGCCGTTAAAGCCGTAGTTGCTTTCGTGGGAAAGGCGTATGTGGTCAAACATCATCTGTGGATTGATATAAGTGACCGTACTACTACCGCTTCCTCGTGTGGAGAAATGGAATGCTCCCGTCAAAGATGCGACCTTGTTAAGAACATCCTCGTTGTTTGAATCATACAGCGTGGTAAGGTTCTTTATGGTTACAACACCATCTTCGTCCCAAGAAACATTGCCAGTAGCAAGATAGCCGCTTCCGTCGAAACGGAACAAAGACCTTGCCCAATGGTGTACACTCCACCCTTGCGCCTTTTGTGCATCGCTGAGCCTTTCATAGTCCACCATCTCACCGCCATACCAAGCGGCTGGTGTCTTTAATGGGTTTGCAAGCGTGCTGATAAGCGTTCCGTTCATTCCAGACATTACCTGATTGCCGTCCTTTAATGCTATCAAATGTGAAAGGATAAGACCGCCGTCAACTTGCGTATTCCCTCCAAGCACCTGACGGAGATAGCCCAAGGCTTCACCTACGTTTTGTGCAGTTGGTGTTATGCCGAGGATATTCCCATAGCGGGTAATGATATTATTAACGGTTGTGTCGTCAGTGTATTCTATTTCCCTAAATACTGGAGTTGAAGAATCAACACAACGGTACACCTTGTCTTTTTTGTAGTTGTATGTGACACCGCCTATAGTCTGTGTAATGTCTGCGCTTGGAATAAGCAAGTCTTTTACTTGCAAAAGGTTTTGGTTTTGTGCGTTTATCCATCCGTTCCAAGACACATACAATGCACACTTGCCGTCAATAGTATCAAATACGGATTTTGGCACAGCCTGTTCTGCCCAAGCGTAGCGTGGGTTTGCACTTGTACCAAAATCTTTCCATATATAAGTCTTTTGACCACCGTTCTGCGATGTGTCATACCAAATATCGCCGACGTGCTCTTTCTTTGAATCTGCATCAGTCCAAGCAGATGACGGGTCATTGTCCTGATACCAAGTCTCAGCCTTTTTGTCAACTTGTGACTGAATGTTCTGAACAAAAGGTGCATATTCGTTTTGGATAAAGTCGTTGACAACGGTGTCGTCGGTGTACTTTGATGCAAGCACCCAATGGCTTATGCTGAACGAACCATTTGCGTCTTGCGAAGTGATGCAGCGCAGCACATCATTGTTGTATTTGTTGTTCTCCGCATCCGTTACTCCGTCGTAATTGTAGGGGTACTTTGCATTAAGCCACAAGTCGCCAACGTCGTAAGGCGGGTAAGGATAGTTGTATGTGACACCACCGATGGTTGCTGGCAAGACAAACGCCCTGCGCTTATGGTCTGCCGTGTCCTGTGCCTTTGCTGCATCGGCAAGAGCCTTGATGACGGCAGAATCCTCAATTATCGTCCACTCAAACGCATTCGTGCTGCTGTTTAACGTAAACCTAAACGCATAACCCGACGAGTTGTCATAGAACGTATCTCCAAGATGTTTTTCTCTTTCTGTACGAACCTCGTGCGCAGTACCACCACCATCAATGGTGTACCAATCGTAGTACGGATGAACGGGACTGCCGTTGTTGATAACAAGCGGAATCTTGTTCAAAGGTGCACCAGTCGCATCAACGGCAACAGGCATATAGTCATAGAACCACGATTCGATGTTTCCGTCAACTTGGTTTTGGATATTGCCGATATTCTGCGTGATGGCAGCAATGAAATCGTCAAGGTTTTCAGTGCCATACGTCGATTCGGGGTGCGTAAAGTCAACGTTGGCTTTTACTTCAAGTTCTCCTGTTTCTTGGTTGTATCGGATGAACGAGCTTCCTTCCGTTTGTCCGCTTGCTGGTCTGTCACCAAAATAGAAGTCGCCATACACGTTCATGTATGCACGCCCTGTGTCAGACTTGTAACCAAGCGACACATAGTTTTTGTTTTCAAGGCTATATGTGTTTATTCCTTGATAGATTTGGTATGACGGTGCATCCTCGCCACTCACGTATTCGACGATTGCACCTTGACGTGTCGTGTCGGTTGTGTTACCAAGTTGTATGATGTCGTCTTGTGCAAGCGGATAGTCAGAACCACTAAGACAGTCGCTTTTCGAAATGTCTATGTAGTGTTCTCCATCCGCATTGACAGACGAACTTACACCAACCACTTTGCGCCAATAGAAACGCTGAGAAAGACCTTGCGAAACATTGATGTTTGTTTCTTTACAATATGCAAGGTCGTTGGCTTCGAAATCGTTAGTTATCTGCTTACCATCATCGTTCGCACGGAAATAACAACGGAATTTCTCAACGTTGTTTATATTGTCTGTAACGACACCGCCAGACGTAAGCCATTCGACGCGAGAACACTTGATACCCGCTGCTGATGCAATTCTATTACCACCACTATGAATGAACCTGCGCACTTCAACGGTATCGAAATACGCCTTCATTCGGACATACATCTTGTCGCATTCAAGGTATGTAGTACCGTCAGCATCCTTGCGGAAGATACCGCCTTCACCAAGCAAGCCAGTGACAAATTGCTCGCCAACTTGTAAGCCTTTAATAAGACGTATCAAACCAGCGGCTGTATCGTCTTTGTCCTTACGCAGGTATCTGTTGTCGTTAAGACCGCCACCGCCGCCACCTTCGCCCATAAGAATGCGAAGATTAGACACCTCTTCCGAAACCTTTCCTATGTCATTAAGGACTATCTCAACGTCGTCGGTCAGCGTAATGTTGTATTCTGGCAACGGCTTGTCGCCGAACTTGATGGACATCTGCTTTATGTATAAGGCAAGCGTCTCGCCGTTGTACTTGAAGCGGACTACGACGTTGGGCTTCATTTGTTGCAAGATGTCGGTATGCGTTGCAAGGAAAGCCTCGTCAAACTTGAACGGGTAGTCGAAATAGTACACGTTGTTGTCACGCATGTACTGTTTCATGTCGTCATCAAGACGCTCTTCTGCCGAAGTGACGTATGTCGATGGTAATGATATGCCCAAGATGACAAAGTCGTCGCCTGCTGATGGCTTTTGGTATATGTTCGGCATCAAAGTACCGAATGTGCTTGTTTCCTTTTGCACGACAACGGTAATGGCGGAACTTGTCGAATTTGGGTATTTGTCACCATTACGTGGGTGTCCAGTGCCGATTACAGGGTCAAAGTCTCCGTTCTCGTCATAGAAATTCCTCTTGTAGTCCTCCCAATCAACGGCAACGGGGAACGTGCAGCCGATGCAAGCACCGCTACGCATGTTGATTGACATCTGTTGTGTGATTGCCGCACAAGCGTAAAGGTCAAAGCCCAAAGCGGGCAGCGTCATCGTGAAATAACTTTGCACATAGTTACCATCATCATCCATCGTGTCATCCCAATCTGGTGAAGGCATCGAGTTGGATAGTCGTACCGTGTATTCAAAGTTCTGCCCATTGGACTCGTACTTGACGTATGCAAAGTCATCGTCCTTGTGGTATGACCACTTGCAAGAGTAAAGGCGTGCATCAACCGATGACACTGGAGGCAAAACGGAGCCAGAATCGGAATCATGTGTTTCAATGCCGTCCTTTATCTTCTTTATTTCGGTTTTTTCTACGTCATATTGCGATTGCGTGATGAAATCATCAAGGATGTCAAGGAAATCAGACATCGTGACCGATTCCATGTAGTTGTTGTCATAAGTGCCTATTGCAGAAACCTGACGGCTTTGCAACTCTGGCTTTATGTCGCCGAACTCGTGTATCTCGTATGACGGTGCGTCTTGTACGATTGGGTTAGGATAAGTGTTGTCCGCATCGTAGTAGTCCTTCAACTCCGTGTTCGGGTTGTAGTTCGGGTTTTGAACGCCGCCGCTGATATATGGGCTTACCTTGTTGAAAAGCGAATTGACATACACGCTTGGCATCAAGTGCGTACGTGTGAAAGGATGCTTGATAAGCCGTACTTTCTGACCTCCAAGGATGCCGTCATATATCGGGTATGAATTTGCAGCAGACGGATTGTTTTCTACCGTATAGTCCCATGATTGGTCTCCATACCAACGAATTTGAGGATAGCCATAAGGTATATTGTCTTCGCTACCGTAGCCCGCAAGGCGAGTCACAATCTTGTTGTTCCTCGGCGTGCGCGAATTATTTTTAAGTCCTACGCCTTGTCCGTATTCAAATACAAAAGGTGAACCGTCAACGGTGATTTCGGTTGTAGGCAAGCCGAATCTAATAAGGAAACGCTTTCCGCTGCTGTATTGAGGTTCGCCATGATTTATCTTGCTTATGATGTATGGAAATTCCCATGTCTCATAGCCTTTTTTCAAGGCGTCAGCAATGGTGTTCTTGTCGAATGCTATTACCTCGCTAAGTTTATTGCGGTCATTGGCAGATATTGCGCTACTGATGTCACAATACCATTGCGTTCCTTCAAGATTCTTGTTAATCTTTGCGACGAAATCCGTCAGGTTGCCAATCCAAGAGAATGACTTGTTCTGTGAAAGGTACTTGCTTTGTGCCGTGGTGACGGCAATGTCCGAGAACGGGAAATTGTTGAGCATGTACATCGGATGGTAGAACGTGAACGAGTACTTGGTAAGCCCTTTCAGTTCACTGTTGTCACTCACCATACCTTCTCGAACGATTGTTGGAGGACTCACAAGCACAAACCTGACGCCATCGTATTCGATATACTCACCCATCGTGACAGCCAAGTCAGTGCCGCGATAGTACACGTCACCAGTTATCTTGTCGCCAAGAGACATGACGACACTGTCGTACGTCGCCTTGTGCAGAACCAAGTCGTTGAAAGCCGTTCCGTCGCTATTGAAAATAGGGAACGTCAGATTCCTACCGATTTCTCCCGTAGCCATTTGTAGAACTTTATGATTGCAAAGATAATAACTAATATCGAAAATATCAAAGAATACTTAAATATTTTTGGTATTTTAACAACCTCTTTTGTGGTTTCTTTTTTTATTGTAACTATGCTGTCTCGCCAGCACGTGTCGTGACGCAATACTATTTTGTCAACATATTTCGTATGCCATTTCTCAAACCATACTGTATCGCCTTTTGAATGTACATACACGCTGTCGTGCATCTTCTCTATCACAGTGTCTTTTTCGACTTTTGTGATGTAATGGTCTACGATGCGGTCTCTGTATTCTATCTGCGTTCGTGTGGCACAAGACGACATAAGCAGTACGACAAACACGAACACTGCTATCATCATGCGCGAGCCGCATCCGTTGTATAATGCGTTATTCATACACTCTTTGATGATTCTTGCCTTTTCTTCTTCTGCTGTCATAATGCTAAATGTCTTTGTATTCTTTTGTAGCGTCAAACGACGGACATTGCTTTCCTTTCTTGTCTAAGTCTCTATGTCCGACAATCTTAGCTTTCGGATATAGCACTCTCAGTTCTTTCAGAAGTTTTTCCAATGCTTTTTTCTGTGCGTCTGTGCGAGTGTCTTTCGCTTTGAGTTTCTTGTCAACTCCGCCAACATAACACACGCCAATTGACGTTGCATTGTAGCCATAACAATGAGCTCCGACCAAGTCAACGTTTCTTCCGTTGTGTACAGAGCCGTCAATATACACAACGTAATGGTAGCCGATGTCTGCCCATCCTTGCGCTTTATGCATACGTCGTATGCTTTCAACTGTCTCTTCGCGTCCTTCAGGAGTCGCCGTACAATGGATTACTATATATTTGATGTTACGCTTAGACGTCTTCAAAGAGTTCTTAAAAATCGCTTCCCAAGTTTTATCACCTACGACTCCGTCTGCTTTCAGGTTGTTTGTTTTTTGGAACGCCTTCACAGCTTCTTCTGTTATGCTTCCAAAAATGCCGTCCTCGATAAGGTGAAGCTCGTGCTGTATACGTCTCACCAAATCGCCCCTGCTACCCTTTGTAATATAAACTGACATAATGAATTAAATTTTGTTTTCGTTTTCTTGTTTGTTTCTCTCTTCTTCTGTCGCAAAGCTGTCGTCGTCAGAGTTTTCAGCGAGGTTGACTTTCTTGCGGTTCAAACATCCAACGACACTGCAAAGAAAAGGGGTTATTGCTTCAATTTTTCTATCTTGTCTCGCAAGCTGCTTTTTTAGTTGAAGTATTTCATCGTCATAAGCTTTGTACTTTTCTCTCATTTCAGAGTTTTCCTTCTTCAAAACGGCTCGTTCTGTACGCATGTCTTCGCTGTAAACCTTAAAGTCTTCAATGGTCTGCTGATACAAGTCTTGCATCGCCTTCCATCCCTCTGCCTCTGACTGCGTTGCTTCACCATTGGATTTTCGCTTATTTGCTCGCCAGTTAATGAACCAACCACCACCTGCTATAATTGTCAAGATACCTAAAATCCAGTTTAAAAATTCTCCTAATTCCATAATTAACCTCCTTTCTTGTTAGTTATCAAGCCCTGTTTTGGCATTGTTGTCTACTATCTCGTTAGATTTGTTCTTGCTGATGCGTGCGGCTTTCTCTGTTTCAGCGTCAGTGACGGCGTCTTGCGGAACAAGAGCTCCTCTTTCCGATATGATGCGCTCTTCCTCGTCTGGGGCTGCATCAGGAGAGCGTTCGATAATCGTCTTCATTGACAGCCACTTTGCCTCCATCTGCAGGTTCGTAATCTTCGTGTTGTTCGTTTCCAACGACCAAGGCACAATCTTCGCACCGACCTTCAGCTTGCCGTATTTCTGTGTACCGTTGCTTTCAAGGTCAAGACCCTCTTGGTGTAAATAGAACATGTCGTTGACGAACTTGCGCCACGATAGAGCAGACTGCGTGGCAAGAGCGTAGTCGTTAGACATGGCGAGGGCGATACCGTTACCTCCGCTGTTCGTGGCAGTGATGTCTTTCGGAGTGATGAACGACGTGCTTGAGAACAATGAAATCTTCTCTTCAAGAGTCTTGAGGTATCCGTCCATCGTCTGCGGCTCAGGGAAATCGAGCACTTTTGCATCCTGCTTTCCGTTCGTTGTATCACTCGACAGATTGATGATAAGCGTCGAAGAGTCGCGCTTGAACGATTCTTTATCCATCTCACCAGTGAATACAAGTGCAAACGTACCAAATCTCTTGAGAGCTATGTTCTGAATGTTTGTCATCAGTTCCCATATCTCGATGGTCGACTCTGCATATTCCCACGCAACTTTGCCGCGTTGGTGCAGCAGCGGACAGCGTGAGAAACCGTGCTTCTCCATCGTTATCTCCCAACCGTTCTGATTGTCAGCTTGAACGATGTGATAGTGATTGTTGGCGTCATACGTATCAATAATGATGTTGCTGTCTATCTGATAAACAAGGGAACGCGCTATCTCTATTCCGTACTCGTCGTAGTTCGGTACAATCTGATAGCCGTCTTCATAAGAGTATACTGTGATATTGTACTGTCCAGAATCTTTGTCGAACGAGAACAGCAGTCCGCAGTTTCCGAGTTGCTTGCACGTGTTTATGGCTTGTGCAAGATACCAGTCGTTGTTGCGCCACGTCCACTCAGCCTTAACTTCCTCAAACGTCTTGTTACCTCCAGAATCAGAGTCTCCTTTACACAGAGTGAACTCAAGCGGATTGCTTGTTAAGCTTCTTACGTGAGCTGCATGGATAATCTTCTGGAACGACGCCGTCTGCGTCATGTTCATCATAGAACCAGGCAGTTCCACTCCATTTAGTACAATCTTTATCTTTGGAACTATCTCGTTGAAGATGATATGATGGAGGTCTGGGCGGTACTCGGTTATGTACGTGTCTTGCGATATAGGATTTAACTCAAGGTTTGCAAATCCTGTATTCAACATATTGTTGTTGTATATCGGACTGCCTTCAAAACCGTGGCTTTTCATCACCCCTCCCCTTGTGAAAGGCTTCATCATCATAAGCCTTGTCGGTTCAGCCAAGAACCATCTGATGTCATGTTGTCGTATCATATCGAACTTAATATATTTAATACTTCACTTGCGTTCCTTATTCTCGGACGCACGCGTTCCACGCGCGTATCTATGGTATCGCCGTCATTGATGTTGAGCAGTGTCAGCATGTCGCTCGCTTCTGCTTTTCTGCGTGCCATGCCAGCGTCGTCCCTCAGCATCCTGTAGCAGTCGTAGACAGTACCTCCGCATAGCAGTATGACGTTGTCCATTAGGTCTGGCGACATTCCTTTCAGCATAGGCTTCATCCTCTCCTTGTCGAGCATGGCGTTGCGTCCGTTCGGTGTCTTGTAGAACTGGAATACGCGCGACTCGAACAGCATGTGTCTAAGGATTGTAGTCCCCCCTTCTCGCTTCATGTTCTTGTGCATGTAGTGCATCTGCGCGAGTCTCGGCTCGTAGTGCATGAGTCCGCTCTGTATCATCTCCATCGCAACATGACCTGCTTCGTCCTTGGCTGTTCTGTATTGGCTTTTACTGCGTTGTGACGCAGTGCCAGCTCCAGCGAAGCAGCGTGCTTGCGGATAGCACTCGCGCAAGAATCCGAATCCTTGCACATCAAGAATAAGCCTTTTCTGTGGTACGCCGTGCTTCTTCATGAAGTCGTTAATCATAAGCACAGCAGTACGGTTTGTATTATTTGTTGAAAACTTGATGTCTTTGCAGAGGAATCCGAACGAGCTCCACTTCTGCCAATACTTCATGACAAGGTTGTCGAAGCCTGTCGTTGCCATGTCGACTGTAATGAACTCGTCTTCGAGAACGCTGTCGTGCGGAATCTCCATAGGTCTGAACATGCGCTCAACGTCGTTCTGCGAAAGCTGTACGTTAGATAGGTCTTCAAGCTTCTCTTCTTCGTCGGTTATCGAGTAGTTCCAGTTCTCATTGTAAGCTGATGCTGCTGTCGAAGCGTTTGCCGCAAGACCCCTATAACCTTTGTTCTTCGCAAGCATCTTCTTGTTGTCACGGACACTGAACGTGAAGAACACCATTGAAAGTATAAAGTCTTCGTAAGTCATGTCTGGGTCTAACGCAATCATTGAGTCGATGTGCTCTTTGCACTTTTCGTAAACCTCACGCTTTGTTCGACCCCAATACGTCTTTTCTATGTCTCCCTGCTCCATGTTGAAGTACATAACGACTCCGTCCATTGACTTGTCTATAGTTCCGTCGTCGTTTATCCATCCTCCTCCATGCTCTCCTTTCCCGCACAGCTTTCTAAGAAAACATTCACGCTCAGGGTTCTGTGCAAGGTATATCTGAGCTTTTCCTGCGCTGTCAGAACGAAGGCGCGGCATAAAGGCTGTTATCGTCTGCCAGTCGAACTTGTTGCACTCGTCGAATATGAGCTTCTTCGCTTGCAGACCTTTAGCTATTTTGTCTATTACTATCGGAGACTCGTTGTCAAGTTGCTGAAACTTAATTTCCGAACCGTTGAACAGTTTCAGACCCATGTCTTCTTGCTTGTGGATAATCTCTCCTATGGGGTCATGAGGCTGTCTCTTTACGGCACGGTCTACAAGTGGATACATTTTCTTCAGCGTATCTCCGACTTTTCCAGCACCCCAGAAGTCTGACACATTACGCATAAAACAGACTATTTTTGCGTTGTCGTTTGTCGCAAGATAGTCTATTGGCGCATAGTAAAGCGCGTAACTTTTACCGCCTCCAGTTCCGCCAGTCATTACGACGAAGTCTGCGTTGGAGCGAATGGCGTACTTCTGGTTGCCATCCTCCAACGGAGCAAGTACTATATCGTTGCGTTTCTTTGCCATATCTTACGGAACAGAAATTTTAATTTCTCGTTGCAAAGATACACATTGTGCCAATGTGTCGTTAATACATCAAGAATAAAGTTTGTGCTGTTTATACACTTTATCACAAACTTGTTGTCATAATATATTTTGCACGTGCGTATTTGTTCATATATTTGCATCCGAACAATCGTGTTCGACAAATCAAATATAGGAGAGAACTATTATGACAAAAGAAGAGGTTTTGCAGAGAGCAAACACTTACTGTAGCGAGAGAAGCTACGACAGCGAGACTTTGACAGATGATTTTAAGGACAAGTTTGCTGAGTTCTTCGCAAAGAAGCACGAAGCAGCAGGCATCGACGACGAAGGCATCATTGACGAAATCAAGTTCAACCTTGACACAGCGAGGAGCGCATCAGCGAAGGTACGTGCTGCACAGCAGAAGGAGTTCGAGTCGAAAGAGAGCGACTACAAGAATCAGATTGCAGAGTTGAACAAGAAAATCGCCGACCCAGGGCAGCAACAGCAGCAACAGCAGTTCGAGCTGCCAGAAGACGTGAAGAACCAGCTTGCTGAGCTTCAGAAGTTCAAGAACGAAGAAGCAAAGAAGAATAAGTTCAACGAAATCGTGGCGTTGGCAAAGAAAGACATCCGAGATGACTGTCTGAGCGATTTCGATATTTTCGTGAAAGACTATGAAGTCAAGGACGATGTCGCAGTCGATGAACAAGCAAAGAGATTGCACTCGCGCTTTCAGGAAATCTTCAAGAGCAAGATTGGCGACATCAAGCCGCTTGCGCCGAAGCAAGTCCAGAAGCAAGAAGACGAGTTCATAGACTCCATTCCAAAAGTAAAAGTTCAGTAATGGATTTAATAACTAAAAAAGTAACAGAATTATGGTAACAAACTTAGCTTATTTCTATGAGTCGTCACACAAGGTACGTGGCGGCAAATGGGTATGGGTCAAGGATGGTAACGGTGAGCAGCGCGGCAACGTATTGCTCGGAGGCACAATCCTGAATCCCAAGAAGGGCTTCGACCACTTGTATGCAGCTCAGTTGGTGCAGTACACTCCCGCTCAGGGTTGTCTCATCTTCCGCTCGTTCAAGGTTCAGGCAAACGCTGCCAACAACGCT
>Ga0310696_10006444_pt1 | contig 13930 bp, 11 predicted proteins | sample AusTroGonzalo_MG_4_FD_203885 | JGI IMG/M metagenome (GOLD analysis project Ga0310696, IMG submission 203885) | Bovine rumen microbial communities from tropical cattle in Woodstock, Queensland, Australia - Gonzalo_02 (v2) (version 2) | ecosystem: Host-associated > Mammals > Digestive system >... | reverse complement strand
CGGATTCTTCCTCGTTTCACTTTGGCTCGCTTATTCTAAGATCGGTAAGATCACAATCGGCAAACCCGGCGAGAAGCCTAAGTACGGTTTCTTCTCATGGGGCGCGATGGTATTTACATGCGGTCTTGCTTCGGACATTCTGTTCTATTCATTCTGCGAATGGATCTACTACTATGAAGACCCTCACGTAATGGCATTCGGTGATATTAATGAGTGGTCAGCAACGTTCCCGCTCTATCACTGGTCATTGATACCGTGGAGCTTCTACGCAGTTCTCGCAGCTGCATTCGGATTCATGCTTCACGTAAGAGGCTGCCACAAGCAGAAGTATTCAGAAGCCTGCAGACCAATCCTTGGCAAGCAGACAGACGGCGTATTGGGTAAGATCATCGACATCCTCGCAGTTATCGCTCTTATCGCTGGTACTGCAACAACATTCTCAATTGCAACTCCTTTGCTCTCAATGGTTCTCACAGACCTCTTCGGCATCGCCGGTTCCAAGTTCGTTTCTATCGGAATCCTCGTTGTCGTATGCGGTATCTATACATGCTCAGTAATGAACGGTCTTAAGGGCGTTAACATGCTCTCGAAAATCTGCATGATCCTCTTCGGCATCATCCTGCTCTATGTCTTCATTCTCGGCGGTGAGGCAAGATTCTCAATCGAGACTGGTGTTACTTCAATCGGTAACATGGTCCAGAACTTCATCGGACTCTCGACATGGACAGATGCGACCAGATCCGAAGCCGGTTTTGCACAGAACTGGACGATCTTCTACTGGGCTTACTGGATGGTATGGTGCGTTGCCGCTCCGTTCTTTATGGGCATGATCTCCCGTGGCAGAACTATCAAGCAGGTAATCATGGGATCTTACATCTTCGGTACTGCCAGCACATTGATCTCATTCATCGTACTCGGTAACTTCGGTCTTGGCATGAAGGTCCACGGCAGATTCGATGCAGTTGCTCAATATCACGCTAACGGTGACGACCTCTATCAGACAATCATTGACGTTATCCACCAGCTGCCACTGGCACCTGTGTTCCTTGTAGTCCTCGCTCTCGCAATGTTTGCTTTCTACGCTACATCATTCGACAGCATCACAATGGTTGCTTCCAACTACAGTTACAAGAACATTGAAGGCGATGAGCAGGCAAGCAAGAAGATGAAGCTCTTCTGGGCAATTCTTCTTATCATGCTTCCTATCGCATTGATCTTCTCCGAAGGAACAATGGCAAATCTCCAGACAGTGTCTATCATCGCGGCATTCCCGATCGGAATCGTCATGATCCTCATAATCGCAAGCTTCATCAAAGATGCCAAGAAGTATCAGGATGAACTCGCCACAGAAGGGGACAAGAAAAAAGTCAAATCTAAGGAATAAAGCTTCCTTCAGCCGAAAGGCAAAACAAGGTGTCACGTAGATCGTGACACCTTGTTTGTTTTCGAGAACTTGTAATTGCAAATAAAAAAGACGCCGCTTCTATCAAGCGACGCCCTTATTAATTCTTGCTTATGAATTAAGAGAAAGCGTAAGCCAATTCACCAATTACATAAATGATTGAAGAGATCAAACGCAAACCAAGAATTGCAGTAAGTACGCTGCCTGCAATAAGTCCGCCCAATGAGAGGAACTTACCAACCTTAGCCTTACCAAATACCTGACCGTTTTCTTCTACGAACTTCTTAGCCTTTGAAAGACCGATTGCGCCGCAGATTATGCCGCCGATTGCAGCGATATAAGAAACTGCACAAGCAACAGCAACGATACCCAAGATTAAGATGTTCTTAGCAAGAGCAGGATCTCCGGCAGGAGCAAAATCGCCACCAACAGGTGTAACAGGAGCCTGAGCATAAACAGGCTGAACAGGTGTTACGGGAACAACCGGTGTAGGCGCAGGTGCAGGAGCAGGTGCGGGTGCAGGCTCATAAACAGGTGTAGCCTGAACAGGAGCTGCTTCAACAGGTGTTGCCTGAACAGGTTCAGCAGCGATGGGAGCTGCTGCTACAGGAACAGCCTCAACAGGTGCAGCAACAGGTGCAGCAACAGGCTGAGCTACTGATTCAATCTTCTGTCCGCAGTTAGGGCAGAAAGAATTGCCATCTTCAAATTGTGATCCACAATTAGTGCAAAACATTTATCTATCCTCCATAAATAAGATAGTGCAATATTAGCATTACTTTATTTTTTTATCAATTAAAACTGATTTGTGCGATTTAATAGTTTCATCTTTTGCCTCAAAAGTCCCAATACACCCCCAAAAGTCCCGATTTTGATACCTGATTCTTCATTTGCTTCAATTCGCCCCCAATAACACTTTTGTTGCTTATAGAATGGTGAAAATGACTAATTAAGGAGGCCTGAATTATGAATGAGATTATCCTTCCGATGAAAGTCCACGCAGTTAAGCTCGAGTATAGAAGACAACTGCTTGAGAAGATGCCGCATGGGTATTACAGGGTTATAAACGGACGTAAGAATGTCGTAATTACTTATGATCCGAATAATCCTAAATACAATAAACAACATCCAAGGACATTATTTGTGTCATCAAAACTTGGCAGGAAGTATTGTGAGATCATTAATAATTATTTGAAGGTTAAGTCTGAATACGATCAGCTATTGCAGAATTGGAATATGCAATACAAATTTAGTCCTCCCAAAGTTAAGTTTCCGATTAAACAATTTTTTGATCCTCACAACATGAACAATGAGTATTTCAATAAACAGGTAGATTGTACCGGGAGTTATGTATCAGAAAACCCGACAATAAGTGATCACGGTGTGCTTAAATCGAAGAATGAATTAATTGGTGCAGATCTTCTTAAGCAACTGGATATTCCATTCAAATATGAAACCTCATTATATTTGGATTCAATCGAAGAGACGATAAATCCCGATTATTTAATCAATTTCTACGAGATAGACAGATGTTCTTATCTGGAAATACTCGGATTAAGTGACAAGATAAAGTATTCGTTCAATACAACAAATAAAACGTATGGCTTTAATAAGCAAAAATATAGAGCTGGTAGAGAAGTAATTTATATATTTCTTTACGATAAGCAAAACTTTGACGAAGACTATTTTGTTACTGAAGTTCTAGGTGCATTCAACAATATGATTCCTGATAGTTCACTTATCTGGAACGTTAACGAGAGAGTAAGTTGAATGAGTAGCACCTGCTGGCTCAACCGTCAAGGAACGCAAGCTTGTCTTCGACATCCTTGACTGTTGATCCATAGCAGGTGCTATTTTTGTGGTTAAGAGGCGGATACCCCGCCTCTCATCTGACGATGAGACGTTCAATTATTCGCTGATTCTCGCAACCCGCCTAAACCCCAAACACAGACCAACCGTGTGCTGTCAAGGCCGAAGCATTCGACAGAATGTGCCGAAGGCAGCCTTGACGGCTGTTAGGTTGGTCTGTATAAACACTATGGCGGGTTGCGAATGATATATTTCAGTCAATAGTTCAGTCGTATGACTGAAGTTTTGACTGAAATTTATGGCTTTTGACTGTTTTTTCAGTCATTTTTTCAGTCTACCGACTGAAGTTTTGACTGAAATTATTTCTGATATTGGTGTTTTAGACCATATTTTCTTAATTATATATTTATTGTAAAATATATTGTTTGAATTTGCTTAAATCGACAATTGTGCTTCGTGGTTTAAGAGGAAGGTGTAAGGAAAAGTATCGTTAATGAAGACTGCCGTGCTTTTGCCCGTATATAATCCTGACGAGAAGTTCCTGCGCCTGGTCGAGGAGCTTCACGAACGCGGATTTAAGATCGTTGCCGTTAATGACGGAAGCCTTCCTAGATGCGAAGAGTTCTTCAGAAGAGCTGCGCAGTATGCAACAGTTATCGGTTATCCCGATAACAAGGGTAAGGGTTACGCGTTAAAGCGCGGATTCGAATATATCGGCAAGTACCTCGCTGAAGAAGTTGATTATATCGTTACAGCTGACTCTGACGGTCAGCATGCTCTGGAAGATATTGAGAGAGTAGCTTACCTGACTCGCAAGACTGACACCATCGTTCTCGGAATGAGAGACTTGTCCGAGAAGATACCGATAAAGTCCAGGATCGGTAACGATATGTCCAGGATCGTTTATACGATCGTTACCGGTGTTTACTTAAGAGACAATCAGTCCGGATTAAGAGGTTTCCCTGCAAGACTCTGCATGTGGCTGCAGGATATTCCGGGAAATAAATATGAGTATGAGCTTAATGTTCTTGTTACGGCCCACAAAGAGGGTATGAAGGTAACGGGTATTGATATTAAGACCATCTATGAGAATAACAATAAGAATACGCATTTTAAGCCGATAAAGGATACGTTCAGGATCCAGAGTTCGCTCTGGTCTTACGGACTTATATCGGCTTTGCTTTATTCGCTTTATACGTTGACCGTTTCAGTTATTGTTTGGTTTGGTATTCCGAACTTCTATTGGTGGCTGATCGGTATTTATGTGTGGGTTACTGCTATGCATGCAGTCCTTAATGTTTTCTCGGCGGGAATCAGGCACAGGCAGAAGATCAGCGTTGTCTATTACATAACTTGTTCGATCAAGTATTGTATTGCGACTTTGATCATGCTGCTGTTCTACTACATGGGCTGGTTCATGTTCCTGGGAGGCGTAATAGCTCTTGGAGTAATTTTCTTGTTAAGCTACATTTTCGGCAAGGCCGGTATTTTTGGAAAGGTGTAATTCTATGAACAAGTGCGATTTTGAGTTGGTATCGAAAATCATGTCTTCCGGTGAAGTCGTTAATATCGGCGAGCAGGAGATCGAGATCAAGGCCGTACCTGATGGTGACGGCAAGGGCAAGATGGATCAGAGAGAGTTCTTCATCAGAAGCGCGATCTATGCTTTCCAGAAGTCGATGCCTATGCAGTTTTCTGTTGAGGGAATGCGTCAGACAACGAAGACATACTGCCTTGATATGTGCTCAAAGGAGATTGCTGAAGACAGTTTTGATGTTGAAGTAAACGGCAGAAACATTAAGGTATTCTCTTATTGTCTTGCTGATAAGGCTTCTGAGAAGCTGCCTGTAATGATATATATTCACGGAGGTTCTTTTATCGCTTCCAAGGCTGAGTTCTATAAGGAACCCTGCCGTTATACAGCTGAGAACTTAGGATGCAGAGTATTCAACATCGAATACAGCCTGGCACCTGAGAATCTCTATCCTGCAGCTATCGAGGATATCTGCGGAGTTATCGGTTATATCAGTGCGAATGCTGATGCTTTGAATGTTGATAAGGAGAAGATCGGTCTGTTCGGAGACAGTGCAGGTGCAAATCTTGTTCTTGCTGCAATTCTCGACAATAAGACTGATGTTAAGATCACATATGCAGGTCTTTTCTATCCCTGTGTTGACCTTTATTCTCGCGATAATCTCTATGAATGGAAGCTCGACATGTACGATGTCGATGACGAGCAGAAGGAACTCATCTATTCGAGACTTCAGCTCGGCCGTGCTGACGGACAGGGCAATAACGATCTTATGGCTGCAATTCTCTATGCTTATGCAGGAATGAAGTATGACGCGATCAAGAGAAGTCCTGACGTAAGCCCTGTATATGCAGATCTTTCCAATATGCCGGAAACGGGCATTTTTGCAGCTGAGTACGACGGTCTCAGAATTCAGGCTGAGTATTATTCCAGACTTCTTGATAAGGCAGGCGTTCCCAATAAGCACATCAGATACCGCGGCGTATCTCATGCTTTTTTGGATTATTTTGGTATACTGCCTCAGGCACAGGCTGCAATTCTGGAGATGTGCGATCAGGTAAGAAAGGTATGGGGCAATTAAGGGATAATGATTTCAAGGATCGTAACGGAGAATATAGCTGCGCTTAAGAATTCTCCGCAGACATTTGAATCAATCTATAAGATCATAAGCGAGCGTTTCACGAGTGAGCGTTTTGCAGAATGGCTCGAGAACGGTAAAGTCCGCGAGATGTCTTACTATGAGCTCTTTGAGAGAGTTGATGAGTTTACAAAGTCTTCTAAGAAGTATGCGGAGAAGGTAGGGGTTACTAGCAAGTTCGTTGGTATATTCCTCGATAACTCTGCTGACTGGGTGGCTCTTTTCTGGGGACTTCTGCAGGCTGGCTTTGTACCGATCCTTCTTAATACCAGGCATAATACCGGAGTTACTAACGACATTATCAAGGAGATGGATCCTGTTTTCGTTGTATCCGAAGATGCCAGGATCGATAAGGCGGTTACTGTTAAGAATCTGCTTGCTGAGGGTAAAGGTGAGAGGCTCGACAGGAAGCTTATCGACTGGGCTGACGAGATCGTGCTTGTTACAAGCGGATCTACATCAAGACCGAAGATAATATCACACAGCGGAAGGTCGATCTGCCATTTGGTAGAGATGAGCGAAGAAATCGTAAGATCTAATCCTGCGGTTCAGTACAACTGGAAGCTTGATATCCATAACCTGGCGTTCCTGCCTTTCTATCACATCTTCGGACTTATTGCTCTGCTGATGTGGTTCAGCTTCTTCGGCAGAGGATTTGTATTCCTTCCGAAGTACGATGCCCAGAGCATTCAGTTCGTATGCAAGAGATTTGGTGTTACTCACTTTTTTGCCATTCCTTTGGTATGGAATAAGACGGTTGCGGCTCTGGAAAAAGAAGTTGATAAGCAGGGAAAGACCGAGAAGTTCAATAAGGCTATCAGCTTTTCAAATAAACTGCAGAGCGCATTCCCCAGGTTCGGATGCTTTGTAGCACGTAAGATATTGTTCAAGGATGTTCGCCGTCAGCTTATGGGTGAGAGGGCTACATTCCTTATCACAGGCGGCGGGTTCATATCTCCCAGAACGCTTGAAGTGCTTAACGGATTAGGCTATTCGATCTATCAGGGATACGGACTTACAGAGTGCGGAATCATCTGCGTAGAGCTTAGAAGAAAAGCCAAGTACAGAAACGGTACAAGCGTCGGCAAGATTTTCAAGAACGTTAACTATAAAGTAAGTGAAGAAGGCGAACTGCTCATTCCCAACGACTATTCGATGAATGGTATATACAGGGACGGCGAGTTCCATAAGTTTACTGATGAATACTATCCGACAAATGACTTTGTAAACATTGATGAGGACGGAAGACTTCACATCATCGGCCGTTTGGATGACGTCATTATCGGACCTAACGGTGAGAATATCTCTCCTGAAGAGATCGAGTCCAGGATCGATAAGGGTTCGTTCACTGAGGAAGCGATGATCAACTGTAAGCTCCCGGGAACAGATGAACCCCAGATGGTCCTTGTCCTTGCTGATGACGGCAGAATGGGTGCTTATGAGAAAGCTTCATCACTTAAGGGCGTGTTTGCTTCGATCGATCAGCTTACTATGTCTGAAAGACCTGTTAAGGTCCTTAATCTTATCGGTGCCTGTCCTGAGAATTTCAAGGGTATCGACCGTAAAGCTTTGGCAAAGAAACTCGAGAATCAGGAGCTCTTTGCTACCGAGTGTACAAGGCCTACGGATGAAGAAGTTACGCGTACGAGGAGTTCTGATTATACGGAGATCATCGGCAAGGTCTGTGATGTTTTCGCTGAAGTGCTCGAAAAAGACCGCTCCGAGATCACCGAGACATCTAACTTCATTACGCTTGGCGGCGATTCCATGCAGTATGTCGAACTGTTATCCAAGGTCTCTGAAGTTATCGGCAAGCCGATCAACATGACTGAGACACCGCTTATCACGCCTATGGCAATTGCGGACTATATCATTGAAATAAGTAAGGGAAATAAAGAGTAATGTTTCTGATAAGGTGGCTGATATATCTTAATGTAATTCTTCCTTCGATCTTTATCTTCCCGATAAAGAAGATATACCTTCGCAAGAAAAAGAAGGAAAGATTTAAAGGACCTGTCATCATCTCGATGAACCATACTGCGTTCCTCGATTATATTGAAGCTTTATTGGCGTTTCCGTTCAGAAGGACATATGTATTGGTTGGCTCTCAGTTCTATCAGTATAATCCGTTCCTGACGTTCCTGCTTAAAGCAATGGGCGTCATTAAGGTTGATTCAGTAACGGGTAACATGGATGCGGTTAACAAGGCTGTTGAGCAGATCAACAAGGGCCGTAATATCCTGATCTTCCCGGAGGGACATATCGAGACAGAAGGCAAGCTCTTGGAATATAAGCAGGCTGCAGCTCTTATCTCGCTTAGTTCAGGCGCTCCGATTGTTCCCGTTTACCATAACGGCAGGATCGGATTCGGCAAGCGCGATCTGATGTTCATCGGAAGCTTAATGTATCCTGATGCTTATATCACAAGAGATGATCTCAATAATCTTCAGGACAGGGCAAATGCGTTTACAAAGGAACTTCAGGACAGAACTGAAGAATACAGACAGTTCTATCTTAAGAACTTCCTTATTGCCGATGGACAGAAACTCAAGAGACCGAAGTATGCCACATTCCTTTATAACTTCATGAAGTACACGGCTCTGCCGGGAATCAAGTTCGGTTTAAGGACAAAGATAACGTATGGCGGAGATTTTGCACGCGCGACCAGATACATGGATAAGGGCATGATTATCGTATCCAACCATTCATGGTGGATCGATTCGGCGCTGCTTTACTATGTGTTCAGAAGGGTTTACTGCAGGAGCTTGGCGGCTAAGGACGTTGCTGATATTAACAGCTCGTGGAGTTTTTTCGAGCGCGCGATGGGATGCATATTGCTAGACAGATCGGGATTCGACTGGTCTGCGCTTAAGACCATGATGGACGGACTTAAAAACCATGAGCCGATAATTATCTTCCCGGAAGGACACATGAATTACGACGATGACCTGCTCGACTTCATGAAGGGTCCTGCGATGCTCTCGCTCTATACTCATGTGCCTGTAGTGCCCGTATATATCCATTCTTCGTATAATATATTGAAGCCTACGAGATTCGTTGTCGGCGACCCCATTGAATTTGACAAAGCAGGGTTAGTAACAGATAATGAATCGATTGCGGTTGCCAATGAAATGATGCGTGACAGCATCTATGCGCTTAAGCGTCAGGCAATTATTGAGACTAAGCCTAAGATGAATCTCTACATCAAGAAGGTAAGAGCCGAGATGAAGGAAAATCTTGCCAAGATCAGTAAGGAGATCGAAGAGGCTAGAAGTGCAAAGGCGGGGGGAAAATAGGGATATGGATATGATTCCGGAATTGTATTCCATTATCTGTGATACCTATAAGACGATGAACAGGACGTTCGACGTCCCGCTTGATACTATCACCCCTGAATCTAAGCTCGATGATTTAGGTATCGACAGCCTCTCATTTGTCGTTATCCTGATGAACATCGAGAGTCGTATGAATGTAACACTGCCTGTTGACGGGAACTTCGTTCTCAAGAACGTAGGCGATGTTATTACAATGATTGAGTCTTCAAAATAATTAATTATATAAGGAGAGAAAAAGAAATGGCTGATTATGTAATTCTCACAGACAGCTCTACAGACCTCACAAAGGATTTGAGAGAAAGATTCGGTATCGATGATTACCTTCCCGGTAATATCAACTTCCCGGATGGACACACAGAGGATTCAACTCTGGACTGGGAGAATATCTCACCTCAGGACTTCTACACATCAATGTCCAAGGATTCTATGTATTCAACCTCAATTAAGGGATTGGAAGTTCAGGAAGCTTTCTTCGAGAAGTACTTGAAGCAGGGCAAGGATATCTTGAGCATCTCACTCTCACACTCTCTTTCCAATACATTTGACGCATGCCGTAAGGCAGCTTCGAACCTTCAGGAGAAGTATCCTGACCGTAAGATCATCTGTGTTGATTCACTCCGTTATTCTGGCGGTGACGGACTCCTCTGCTCCTTCGCAGGTGAGATGAAGCTTGCAGGCAAGTCTATTGATGAAGTTGCTGAGTGGCTCGAAAACAACAAGCACAGATGCCACCAGACAGGTACTGTTGACGACCTCAAGTTCCTTGCTAAGATGGGCCGTTGCTCTAACGTATCTGCTTTCATGGGATCTCTCATCAACATCAAGCCTATCGCTGAGTTCAACCGTGACGGTATGAACCAGATCATCACAAAGGTTACAGGTTACAAGAAGCTCTTCGCAGCTATGATGGCTTACATGGAAGCTACGATCGAACCCGATCCTAAGAGAATCTTCGTATCTCACACATTCCGTAAGGCTCAGTGGCTCCAGCTCCAGGATCTCATCAAAGAGAAGTATCCTAACGCTGAGATCATCCCTACAACAGTTTGTATGGCTAACGGTTCTTCCATCGGCCCCGGCATGGTAGTTGCTTTCTACATGGGTAAGGAGATCTCCGAGGGTCTCGCAGAAGAGACTAAGATCTTAGAGGACATCAAGGCTAAGCTGTAATGACTAATTCAGGTTTTAATCCGATTCCTCTTATCATAATCATTGCTCTCGTTGTTGTTATCGGCGGCGGATTTGTCTTCATGTGGGTCTACTGCATGAAGATCGCCAAGAAGCAGTATAAGAACATGTTCATCCGTGATACCAAGGAGAAGTGGGCACGCGGTAACAGCGCGCCTGAGAATGCCGAGCACACGGTAATGTTTGACACGGGCATGAAGTGGGGCACAGAGAATGCTTCATATATGAAAGAGATTGAAGTTACATCCTTCGACGGTCTTAAGATGAAGGGTGAATACTTCGACTTCGGACACGATAAGGCAGCGATAATTATGGCGGGCAGGGCAGAGACCTGTAAATACTGCTACTATTTCGCTGATCTCTATCAGAAGAATAACTACAACATTATCGTCGTTGACCCTCGCGCAGCAGGACTGAGCGAGGGATACACGACAGGTGCGGGAATGCTTGAAGGTAAGGACCTCGCAGCATGGATCAATCTGGTACATGAGCAGTTCAAGATCGATCACTTCGTAATTCACGGTATCTGTATCGGTTCCGTTGCTGCGATCTATGTAGCCTCCGAGCATAACCCTTATGTTGACGCAATCGTTCTTGAAGGACCGTTCATCTCCTTCTATAACGTTTTGTGCCAGAGAACTAAAAATCTCGGTAAGCCTACATTTCCGGTATGTCTGCAGATGGGTCTGCTGTTTAAGAAAATCGCAGGAATCGATATTTTCAAGAACACTCCTATCAAGGCAATCAGGAATGTAGAAGTACCTCAGCTAATGATCTGCGGCAGACAGGATGTATCATCCCTGCCTAAGTATTTTGACAAGATAAACGATGCGAGCGGCTCTAAGAGAAAGCAGATGGTCTGGTTCGACGAGGGCGCTCATTCACACTTAAGAATCAGGAATCTGGAAGCATACGATAAGGCAGTAAGCGACTTTGTTAATTACGGAGGATGAGTCTATGGCATCTTTTCACGTGTTAACCGATTCTACATCGGACATTCCTGCTGAGATCAGACAGCAATACGGTATCAATTACTTCCCGATGGAGTTCTCGACTACTGAAGGCAAGAGCTACATCGCGTCGCTCGACTGGGCTCAGATCGGATCTCACGATTTCTACGATTCGATGAGAAACGGAACACGTTATAAGACTGCGCAGGTCTCGATCAATACTTATGCCGAGATCTTAAGAGAGCATTTAAGCCTCGGTAAGGACGTCATCTATATCGCTTGTTCTTCGGCTTTATCAAGCTCTATCAAGACTGCATTCGTAGTCCGTGACGAGCTTCGCTCCGAGTTTCCTGACCGCAAGGTGATCTGCATTGATTCCCTGCTCAGCGGAATGGCACAGGGAATGCTTGCCATCAAGTGTGCTGAGATGCGTGATGAGGGCAAGACCATTGAAGAATGCGAGTCCTGGATAGAAGAGCATAAGCTGTTCTATAACCAGTGCTCAACAACTGAGACATTGTCTTATCTTAAGGAAGCAGGCAGAGTTACTGCTTCATCGGCTTTCTTCGGCAATCTCTTTGCAGTTAAGCCGATTATCATATCGGATACAAAGGGACAGAACCTCGCTATCCGTAAGGTTAAGGGAAGAAGATCCTCTTTTACGGAGATTGCTACTCAGGTATCCGAGTTCATAGTCCAGCCCGATAAGCAGACTATCTGGATCGGTCACGCTGACTGTAAATCTGATGCTGATGCTCTCGAAAACGAGATCAAGGCCAAGATTCCCGATGCCAAGGTTAAGCAGTATGTCATCGGACCTATCGTCGGCGTATCTGTAGGTCCCGGTACCCTTATCGTTAATTATAGGGGCAGACATAAGAACGAACAGATAAACTTACAAAGTTAATAATGAATATTAAACATATATAGGAAGAGAAGAAGCAGGAAATGGAATTATCAATCTTAAAGAAGATGCTGATTGGCGGTGCCAAGAAGATCCTTGATAATAAGCAGACATTAAATGACATGAACGTTTTCCCGATCCCTGACGGTGATACGGGAACAAACATGGACAAGACCATGAGCGGTATTCTGCAGGTGCTTGTTGAGATCGGCGACAGAGATTTGGAATCATCTGATTTCGATAAGCTCTATACCGGCGCGCTCATGAATTCACAGGGTAACTCAGGTGTTATCCTGTCCCAGTGGCTCAAGGGTTTCCTTAAGGCATATAGAGATTTTGATGCTATTGATGCAGGAACTCTCTATGCAGCATTCCTCGCTGGTACCGAGAGTGCTTATAACTCAGTAGCTGAGCCTGTTGAGGGTACATTCCTTACCGTATGCCGTGAAGCTCAGGAGCATGTTGAAGACTTCCTCGATGAAGATACAACTACTGAAGAGTTCATGAAGGGCATCGTTGAGGGAGCTGCAGAATCACTTAAGCACACACCTGAACTTCTTCCTGTATTGAAGGAATATAACGTTTTGGATTCCGGTGCCATGGGCTTTGTATGCCTCGTTACCGGTATGATGGAAGCTCTTGATGATACGTTCAGTGTTGATCTGTCTGAATTCGCTTCCGTTGCTAACGTAAGTGCAGGCGCAGGACTTCCCACAATGGGTGAAGGACTTGCCGAATTCGGTTACTGCACAGAGATGATTATCCAGCTTGATGACGATAAGGTTGAAGCATTCAATGAGACTCTTATCACATCCGATATGAGAGACTTCGGCAATTCGCTTGTTCTCGTTAAGGACGGAAACCAGGTTAAGATCCATATCCATACATTGAAGCCTGAGTCAGTCATGGCTTATTTCCATAAGTTTGGTGAGTTCGTTAAGCTCAAGATCGAGAATATGACGATCCAGCATAATGAGACTGTTTTCGCGAACAAGAAGGACGTTGCTATTGTTGCAGTTGCTGACGGTGACGGCTTCGAGAGCCTCTATAAAGAGATGGGTGTTACTGAGGTAGCAAGAGGCGGACAGTCTGACAACGTTAACCTTCAGGACTTAACAGATGCCTGCAAGAAGGCTTCTGCCAAGGATATCGTGCTCCTGCCCAACAATAAGAACATCATCATGACAGCTGAAAAGGTAAGGGAAGTGTATAAGGATGCCAAGATCCACATCGTTCCCACCAAGTCTATGGCTGAAGGATATCTTGCTCTGTCTCTTGTAGATGCCAATTCTTCTATTGATGATATTGAGAAGACTATGAACAAGGCTCTTGACGGTGTTCATACGGGCCTCATTGCCAAGGCTGATAAGACCGGCGTTTATAACGGCGTAAGCGTTACAAGCGGCGATTATATCGGTGTCCTTGATGATGACATCATCACATGTGCAGATACTGATCTTAAGGCGTGCCTTATGAAGTTCATCCCGACTGTGCCTTCTGTTGCTGACTATGAATCAGTAATGATCTTCTCAGGAAAAGAAGAAGATAAGGCTATCGTTGACAGTATCGAGACATCTATATCGGATTTATGTTCTCAAGCAGAGATTTTCTCTTGCTTAGGAGGACAAAATATATATAATTACGTTATTGCGTTCTCATAACGCTTAACCTAA
>Ga0310696_10006441_pt1 | contig 13932 bp, 26 predicted proteins | sample AusTroGonzalo_MG_4_FD_203885 | JGI IMG/M metagenome (GOLD analysis project Ga0310696, IMG submission 203885) | Bovine rumen microbial communities from tropical cattle in Woodstock, Queensland, Australia - Gonzalo_02 (v2) (version 2) | ecosystem: Host-associated > Mammals > Digestive system >... | reverse complement strand
TCCTTTCGGCTGGATTTGGGATTTTTGCGCGTTCCCCTGCGACTATATCAATCCCCGCGTCCGGGGACGATACTCACATCGGCCTCTGTCTCTGCGCCAGCATCTGCTGTACGGCGTTCCTGGCGTCTTCCCTGGCCCGGTTGTCGGCGTCGATCATCATCTGCTGCTCCGCCGCCTGCCGGTCCGCCTGTTTGTCCTGCCGTTCCGCCTGGAATCTGGCCTGCTCCAGAGCTGCCGCCTGTGCCTGCTGTTCCATCTGCGCCTGCTGCTGCATCTGCTGCATCTGCATTTGCTGCTGCTGGAGGGCCATCTGCTGCTCTTGGAGCTTCGTCAGGTATTCCTTCGTGTCGCTGGCTCCGGGATAATGCAGCAGCTCCAGCTTCGTCCAGAACAGCAGGAGAGTGTTGATGTCACCCGGATTACCGAAAGCGCCCATCTGGAGCATCTGCGTGGCGTCCTGCCACATGGCCTCCCGATTGTTCGCCAGCGGCGTGGAGGTATCGCAGGAGAACAGGAAGCGCTCGTCGTCCAGGATGCAGTGCCACTGCCCCTTCTCATCCTGTTCGTAAAAATCGTAGCGGTTGAACTCCTCGTACTGCGCCTGCCCCCGGTCGTCGGTGGCCACGACGCTGCGGGGCTCGTCCGCATAAGCGACTTTCAGCTGCACGATCCGCTTGAACAACTCGGCGTAGGCTGCTTCCTTCATCACACGCTTGGATTCCAGACGACCGGCGCTCTGCTGTGCCGCGAACTCCTTCGCAACGCCGGACTGCGCCGTGGTGTCCTTCCGCCCCTGGAAGCTGTCCGTGATGCCAAGGATCTGCCGCGCTTCCTCATAGATGTTGGCCAGGTACTGCATCTCCTGGCTGAGGTCGCCGGAGAACTGATACACCCCGATCATGCTGAGGTCCTGGGGGCTGCCGACGAGGATCTTTTCCCCGTCCTCCGGGTCCATGCGAATGTCCGCCCGGTCCGGCAGCGTGATCCGCGTCCCGGCCTTGATGAAGCGGTCGATGATCTTCTGCTCCATGCGGTTGACCGTGTTCTGCTGGTCCGCGATGGCGTCCACGTCGCTATCCCCCAGCAGCTTGCCGAAGGTGCTGACGTTCTTCTGGAGAAACACAGGGAACACGTCCGGCTTGTAGTAGGGCAGGATCGTGGGCTGCATCATCGGCAGGCCCATTTCGTCCACGGTCGCAGCGGCCCCAGGGATCTGCGTGCCGTTGCCCGTGGTCATGCCGGTGAATACTTCCTCGGATTCTTCTTCGCCTTCCTGGGCCTGCTCAGAGCCGCAGACGGGGCATCTCTCGGTATCAGGGCCAAGCACTTCGCCACACTGGCTGCACTTCCGCAGCCGCCGGGCCTCGAAGTCCTCCATATCCTCCAGGACGGTATCATGCACCCAGGAGAATTTCCCGATGCCGCCCTTCTCGTTGCGGTAATAGGCGACGTACTGCGTCACCATGTCCTCGGCGGTGTCCGCGTCGTTGTCCAGCGTCCGCGCTTCCGGCGCTTCTTCCCCTTCGTCGATCTCTTTGCCGTACACCCGCTTGATATAGGCTCTCGTCTGCGGCAGCTTCAGGATCACGGCGTCCATGTCTTCCACAGCGCCGAATACGCCGTCCTGCGGAATCACCTGCTTGGGATGCAGGATGCTAACGCTTACGTCCCCCACGGTGGAGTGCGTCCTCTTGGAGTTGTCCCATTCCACCAGCCAATAGCCGCCGCCCTGGATAGGGACCGTGCGCTCCATCTGGTCGTTCAGCGTCTCCATGGGCAGGCGGTCCAGCTCGTTCCGCAGCATGTCCTCCAGGATCTTCGCCCGCCATTCGTCCGACTGCCGCCGGGCTGTCACCTTCGGCTGCGGGATGGTGGAGGAAACTTCGCTCTCGATATTCTCCCGGATAATGTTGCGGATATGGCTCGTCCGCCGGAGCTGACCGTTCTTCTTCCGGTCCTTCGGCGTCAGCGGCGTGATCTCCCGCACTTCGCCGCGATAGAGGGCTTCCCGCTCGTCCATCCTGACGGAGAGATCGCCCAGGGCAGATTCATTCTTTCCCAGCCATTCCTTCCAGTAATCCAGCTTCGCCTGCTTATCTCTCGTCATGTCTCATACGTCCCCAATACGTTCCGCTCGGCGCGGTCCTCTACCCGTTTATTAAGCCACATAAGGGCTTCTTCAATGTGCGTCAGCGCGCAGGCGTTCTCCCGGCAACTGTAGTCGCCTGCCTGGAAGCACTTTAGGCGGTCCCTTACGATCTCCAGCAGATCCACGTCGAGCAGTCCGTGACTGCTTCCGGGTTCGCTCCTCGGTCCCTCCTGGAAGATCAGCACCACGCCGCCGCCGGTGTCCTTCTGCCGGACCAAATACCGATGCCATGCGCCCCCCGGGCCTCTTTCCCTCCATCGATAGATCTCGTTGAGGTTGTTCTGCTTTTGGATAGTCGATAACTTACCCTGCGATAACTCCATGATCCGGGCTTCTTTTTCTTCTTTCGTCATCGTTTCGGCTCTCCCCATTTGGAAATCAGATACTTCTGCCCTTCCGCATCGGCGTTGTAGTAGTCCTCCCACATATCGTCAGACCAGACCGCCGTGGGCTCCGCCTGCTTCGTCTGCACCGTCATCCTCTGCTGCGGTCGGATGTACCACGCAATTGCCAGAGAGAGAACGCAGTCGTCGTGTGCGCCTTCTTCCGCTTCAGGGCGAAGCTTTTCGTTCCGCACGAACGTGAGCATCTCTTCCAGCGTGGTTCGGTCGTTCACCAGGTTGATGCCGTCCCGCATGGCTTCGACCAGCGTTCCGATGATGACCGGCCTTGTGGTAGCCGTCGTGCGGAAACCGAAGGCTTTACGGATAGCGCCGGTGTAGGTGTCTTCCTGTTCCCTGACGTACTGATTGCGGTAGCCCAGCTGCTCCAGCCGCTTTATCGGGTAAGAGGAAAAGTTGGCTTCGATGCCCACAAGAGCATCGTTAAAATAACGGCCAAGGCAAAAAACCTGCTTAGCATAAGTATCCTCATCGTACTGATGGCGCAGGACCGCCACCTGTTCACCGGTGATGTTGTCCAGCACCTGCGCCACGAAGAAGTCAGATCCTTCGCCGGACGTATCTCCGCCGATGACGTAAGGCTTTCCTTCTTCCGGCTCTTTGTAGATGGTCACAGGGCCGCTGCCGTCCTGCCATCTGATCTCAGACATATCGTCGGTGTATTCCCAGAAGCCCTGTTTCACCGGCTCCGGTATCCTGCCCAGCCGCTCAGAGATCGCCTGTCCGTCGAACACCGTCTTGCCCGTCACGCCCCACTCGCCCAGGCAGTAGACCTGGTAGTAGTACGGATCGCTGTCCTTGAAGGCTTCCAGCGTCCGTATAGCTTCCTCGTCCAGGAAGCGGTTGTCCTTGTATGTGCTGCGGTGCGTCGTCGCTCTGGGGTCCTGCGTATCGAAGAACCGGCGCTTGAGCCAGTGCGTGATGCTGATGGGGTTGAAACTCAGGATGATCTGCTTGTAATACTTCGTCTCGCCGCGAAGACGGATATCCAGCTGGTTGAAGTCCGCTTCCGTCAGCTCCGACGCTTCCTCGATCCAGATGCCCGTGATGTTGTATATGGACTTCAGCTTCTCGACATCGTCCAGACCGGCGAACAGGATGATGCTCCCGTTGGCGAAGCGTATCTCCAGCTCGCCGCTGAGTATCTTTGCGCCGGCGTCCGGATAGCTCTCAGCGATCTGTCCCCGCAGCTGGGCGAAGCATGAGTCAGCCAGCGTCTTTGCTACCTTGCGGCATACCAGCCACCGGTGGCCGGGTTCGCTCGTCACACGCTCCAGCAGTTTGCGACCGGCGAATATGCTCTTTCCGCTGCCGCCGCCGCCGCAGAGGACAAGGTATCGCGAATGATCCCGGAACAGCGGCCAGAACGTATCGTTGCTTCCGTCTCTCAGCCGCTTAAGGCGCTGTAGGGCCTCCTGCCTCATGCAGCACCTCCTCCGCTATGGCAAAGCACTCGTCCAGCGTGAGGGGCTGTTCTGCCTTGAACACGTCAGCCTGGATAGGCTGGAGTTCCTTGCCCATGACGCGGTTGATAATTGTCTTGGCACAATCGACCCGCAGTTCCGGCTTCACGTTCTCATCGTTCATGGTGGTGATCAGGAGCTTCACCGCATCTGGGCAGGCTCCCTTGAACATCGCCGTGACCGACGGGTCTTTCTTCGGCCGTCCACTGGGATTACCGGATTTTCCTTTTTCAAACGGGCGACCAGGCACCCGCTTCTCTGCTGATTTTGTGCTGTTACCAACGGGCATCCTGCCGCCCCCTTCCATAATCTCCGGCCCCTCCGCTCCGTGAGTGTCCCACGCCGTAGAGCTACTCCTTTGCTGGCTACGTTACGGAAGGGGTTATGCCATTTGCAAGGGGTATATTGTCAGATTGCCCCGATGTTGTGTCGCATAAGAAAGACCGGGGATGTTACTCCCCGGTCTCCGGAAAATGATACTTTGCCACAGCCACGGCGTGTTTCTCGATCTCGCTGGACCACAGCGCCGTTCCTGATCCGTTGATACTCTCCCATATCATGGGGAAACTTGCCTGCCCGTCGAACAGGCTCCCCAGCGTCGGCGTTCGCTCATACTGTGCGGAGATCCGCTTCAGCAGGTATCGCCAGAAAGGCGTCGCTATCCCGTTCCCCTGGAGCCGGTATCGTGCGCTGTCCGGCAGCTCATATACCTCTCCCTTCTCGTTGATACCGTATTTGCTCCAGTCATCCGGCATCCCTTGCAGGCGTTCGCATTCTTTCGGCGTAAGCCGCCGCACGATAGCTGTCCCCACCAGAGGGCGTTCTTTCTCTTGGGAATTCAGAGTAGTCGCCGTTCCGTCTTCTGTGATTCCGTTATGTCCTTTGCGATCAGACATCATGACAGGTTCTTCCAACTCAGTACCCCCCCCCCCAATAATCAAATCAGTCGCGTCCTTGTGATCCCGCATCTTCAGCGACGATGCCACTTCCGACTCCTTGTATACCCCGATTGCCTGCATTGCATAGTTCATCTTCCGTCGTCCTTATCACTACCGCCGGAGGGTGCTGACCTGCCGCAAGCGGGTGACAGCAGCCCCCCCATTCCGGTTTGCTCCAGTTGCCTGGGCTTGTGACCTGCGTGGTGTCAAAGGGAAGGACTTCGATCATCCGTTCTTTCATATCTCACCACTATAGGCACATTGCCCCCCCCAGTTCCCCAGAACTCCTGCACCGTCTCACACACAGTTGTGTACTCTTGATAATCGTGCCGTCTTGATGGGTCGTATACTCTTACAGCACTATTTCTTCGTTTGCTGTCTGCTTTCATATCTCACCACTATGGGAGCATTGCCCCCCCCGGTCCCATATTTCTGCGATACCGTGGAGCAGGTTTCGCCCAGGTATTTGTACCGGCAGTCCTGCCCGTGGGATTCGTAGACCAGCACCAGAGGTGGATGACCGCCCATTTCTGCTCTAATCGTTCCTGTAACATCGTAACTGACAGCCATCACACCCCCCCCCTTGATCATTCAGGACGAGCAGCTTTTCTGATTTCAACTACTGCCACCCCCCCCCTGATTGCAGGCCGGATTCCCGCCGTTTAGATCGAGCGTCCTTACTGTTTCCGCCACATAGATTCCGCTATGCGGATTCGGCGACTTCATGGCATTTGAGTCATAGGCAGAGATGCCGTAGACTATCACACACGGTACATGGTCGGCGTCCGAACGAATGCTATTCAATGTTCTCGCCACCCCCCCCCCGTGGTTGTCTGGTTGTAGAGATCAACTCCGATTGCTACTGCATGGGGAGTTCCATGACTTTCGCTCAGAATCGTTGGGCAAGTTTCATTCAAGTAGTTTGCTCCCCCTTTGCCGCCTTGCTGGTCAAGACCGAAGCACCATACCACACAAACAGCGTGTACTTCGGTTGAATTTAGCGTGTACATCGCCCCCCCCCCCACTATCCATCCGTCACCTTTGTGGGATGGTCTGTATCCGTTGCCCTCCAAACAAATAATGTCTGATCCTGGCTCACGCCCAGCGTCCCGGATTTTTCCCATTGCACCAGCGGCCCCTTTCCGGCTCGTTTGCCCATGCTGTCACGCTCACACCCCCCCCTAATTTTGAGGGTGGCTGATCGCTTGCTGTTCAAGGGCTGTCCTCAGTTCCGCCGGCAGTTCCTTGCCCCGCCGCTTCGCCCGGTTCAGTATCCCTTCGCAGGCCCTGGCGCTCAAAGAGTATTTCTGGGGCGCTGAGTCCTCCAAAATCTGCGACAAGAGCGATACGTTTTCTTCTCTGGGGGACTCCCCAAAACTGTGCATCGTGAAGCCGCCAAGCAATGCTCCAGGAGCCATCGTCAGCGTAATAGCACCCGGATTTTGTCCATCCTCCGTCCGGCACACGCACACACACGTCGGCACCCGGCTCGCAGACCTTGATGATCTCTTCGATGACCGCCGCGAAGTCCGCTCCCTTGGGGTTTCCTGAACTGAAGGCTCCGGGGACATTCTCCCAGACCATGTATCTGGGCCGAACAAGGAAACCTGTTCTTCCGGAAAGTCTGTCATGCTCTCTCATCTCCTTTACGATCCGCATTTGCTCCATGAACAGTCCGGAGCGTTCACCGGCCAGACCGGCTCTCTTCCCGGCGACGCTCAGATCCTGGCAGGGGCTTCCGCCGGTGATGACATCCACCACGGGCAGTTCGCTTCCGTTGAGTTTTGTTATATCTCCGAAGTGTTTCATTCCCGCTCCCTTACTCTCATATACGCTTCCAGGCACTCCTTCGCGGCTTCGTCGTCACCGAGCATCCCGAACTCCTCCATGAGGTCAAGCAGGATTTCCGGCACGGTCTTCTCGTTCTCCATCCGCCTGCTCCTTTCTCTTCTTGCGCCATTCCCGGCGCTTGGCATTGATGCTCTCCCTGTTAGCAGCGTACCAGTCCCGCCGCCACTCTTTTTTTCGGTCCTTCCTCTCAGCGGCCAGCGCTGCCAGCTGTTCCGGCGTTGGCTCCGGCGTTGATTCCGGTCGCCCACGATAGATCAGGCTGTCGATGCTCTTGCGCCGGTGGCCTGCGATCCGTCGCTCACAGCCTTTTCCGGCGTGGCAGCCGCGCATATTCCCGGTTATCAGGAGATAATCGCAGACCACGCCGTTTGTGCTGGTGATCGCTGAGAACATACACCCACGGCAGGTATCGTCACATACGCTCATATCAGACCTCCCGGATCTCTATTCCCATTTCCAGCAGGGCTTTCCGCTTACTGAGATACAGCGGCGTCCTGGTGCCTTCTGATTTCACGTCCTCCACGATGGTCTCCCAGGTCGTTTTCCATACCGTGGAGCCGTCCGACATCTTCACCGCTTCCTTGTGCTGCACCTGGTATCGGAAGTCGGCCCGGTATCGCTCCGCTTTGACTTCCTCGCCGTCGGCGGTTTTGAACGCTCCGATCAGGGTGTATTCCGGCTGGAGCTGGAGATTACGAATCTTCCCCGCAGCCAGGAGGAGCCGCAGCTCATCGTACCGGCTCGCTTCCCGCTTGCTGTCGAACTTGATTACCCTACCGTTGACGTGCCTGCTGTCCGGTACGTTGTGGTATTTTCGGCGGTTATACTCCATTGGAGTTGTAGCCCCCTTCCTCATAGAGCAGGTCATAAGGACCAGCCTGGGCTTCGTCCTTCGGCGGCTCTGCCGAGATGATCGTCGGAGCGTTATCAATATCTGACAACCAGGCGCACCAGTGCGGCTCATCACATATCGCCGCCAACTCATCCGCATCAATCAGCCTCCCATGCGGCGGGACGGGAACGAGGGGGCAATCTTCCGGGATTGTATTTCCAGGAACCTCCCGCAATGTAAACGGACACCAGGTTTCACCCGCGCCACGGAATTTGCAAAGCGCACAGTTCTTAGGCATCTCCATGCCCTTGATTAAGATGCTCATGCTCAGTCCTCCCGCTTCACGCAGTCGTTTTCGTGCTTCATGCACTCCACCGTAAACCGCAGTTCTTCAATCTGCTTCTGCTGACGGTCAAGGCGTTCCCATATCTCCCGCCGCATGGTTTCTTCGTGCAGACGTCTATCGACTTCGCGGTTAATCAGTCTTTCAAATAGCATTGTTCAGCCCTCCTTCGGCGGCTCTGGCTCATACTTCGGACATTTTTCCCCGATTCTGAGCGGGTACTTCCCGCAAGCATATGTGTGATTGCCATTCATGTAGAGAGTAAAGGTTTTTCGGTTTTGGCACGTTTGACACTCAGGTGAGAGCTGATACCAATACCCTTGATTCCATAGGCGGCTCATACTTCCTCCTTCGGCGGCTCCGCTCCCAACACACGGCATAGGCTGTCATCGCCACGATCATGCACGTTGCGTATGGCATGGGGACAGTAGTGCAATTCTAGCTCCTCAATCCGCTTGTTCAGCCGCTCCACAAGTGCGATGTGGGATTCCGCTTCCGCCATCATTTCGTGCTGGAGGGTAAGCGCATACCTGTCGCGTTCCTCTATGGCATCGGCGGCGTTCTTCAAATGTTCCGCGATGTCATGCTCCGTTTGCGTCATGCCTTGTTCCAGCCACCCTGCATCATAAAGCAAGATGTTCGCCAGTTCCTCATACATAACGGTTTCCTCCTACCATTCCCATGATTGCCGCCGTTCCCGGAGCGTATTTTTCCAGCGCTGCCAAAACCGCCATGCGCATTTCTGCATCCCTCTGACGCTTGGATTTTTTCGGCGGCCTCGGGGGAAGCTCCCCACGAGCGGCGGCGATGGCGGTGGGGTTATGCTTGTGCTGTCCCATCGTCCTGCCCTCCGCCCTTGTGATAGTCCTCATCCCGGATTTCATCCTTCTGGACTATTCCGCACACATGAGAAGATGCGAAGAATCCTTCTTTCCTCATTTCTGCGTTTGCCGTGTTCGGTGTCCACACCCCGCAGTCCGTACAAAACAGGCTCCACGGCCCACCCTTCTTAGGCATCACCGGCATTGTCTATTCCCATCCTTCTTTCGCTCTGCTTTTGATATAGTCCTTCAGCTCCTTGAAGTTCTCTGCGGCTGTCTCCTTGTAAAGCTCCAGATCAGCGGGGTCTACGTCTTCGTCTGATGCGTTTTTCCAATGGCACCATGCCGTCCAGCTATCCAGAAAATTGACTAACAGGCAGTTTATGTGTGCATAGTCTCGCAAAGCAGTTACATAGACGCTCACGTCAGTTACTACACCCGCAACAGGCGGAACTTTCTTTAGTAACCCCGATACTTCAAACAGTTTTTCGCTTTCTGCCGCGGTCATTCGTCCTGCCCTCCGTCCATGCGCCCCCACTCGTTGTATGGCGGCATGTCTTCACACTCCTGCATTTCCGCACCGCACGGGCACTCTTTCAGTTCTTTGACGGATTCTTCTGGCAAGTCCGCTATGGTCCCGACGACAAAACAAAATCCGCACACAGGGCAGCGCAGTTTCCACAGTTTTGTATCTTTCATCATCACTCGTCCTGTCCTCCGTCCTTACGCTTGCCACTAGAGCAAAAGTCATCTTTTCCGACAATTAAAGGGCATACTTTAGGTCTTGCCATTGTCCTTCTCCTTCCTCAACGCCAGCAGAAATGCCACGTTGCAGGCGATATGTTCCAGGTGGAGCAGGCCGCTCTCCGGGTCCACGGCGTAGGGATCATTCCACGCCCGGAGCACATGACGCAGCAGCGCTTCGTGATACCGCTCCGGCTCCACGGTCCGCCAGTTGTCCGGGTCGTGGTACTTCTTGTTGCCGTATTCTCTCACCCACATGACGGCTTCGATGATCTCCACCGGGACGTAGGACGGGTGGGGCTTGCCGGTGTCAGCCTTGGCACCGCCAGCCGCCAGCGTCTTCTGGAGCCTACGGTGCTCGATGTAGTTTTCCATTTCCTGCTGGGTCATACTTCTCCTTCCTTCCACCAGCCCACGGAGTAGTCCCCGGTGTAGCTGGAATACAGCACCTGCACGGTGCAGTTATGATAGATTTCTTCCTGATCGTAGATGGGGATCTCTACGTCGTTTTCCAGAGCATCGGCAGCTTCACCGGCCAGCTCCTTGATCTGCATAAACGCTTCCAGTGAGCAGATAACCGTGTCGGCTCCGCTCGGCAGCGTGTGTTTGTGGGGTATCATCTCTGCCAGGTTACGCAGGCGCTGGATCAGTTTTTCTCTCATAGCCGCCCTCACAATTCCCGCGCCCAGCGTTGCTTGTCTACCGTGGGCGCTGTCGTATTTCTTGGCCTGCTTGGAGTGTTCCATGTGTGGCCACGGGTATCGGCTTCCTTGTGCCACCCGGCGGCTCGCAAGCTGGCTCCGTCCTCCGTATCCAGGATGTAGGTGATGATCTTGCTGTATCCAAGATCCCGCGCTACTCGCGCCGCCGCCGAATAGAGAAATGAGCAGGCGTTCTTGGTGCCGTCAGTGCAAAGGCGGACAACCTCCAGGGTCTTTCCATCGCATAAAGCTCTGGCAACAGGATTGCCGACTTGAACGACGCCACACACCACGCCGTTGTGTTCAGCGCCGATTCTGAACCGGTCTCGCAGAACCGGGTCGTGATGCCGGTGCAACCGGTTGACAAAATCTGCCGCCTCCTTCCGTTCCATAGGAACAAGTTTCATTCATTCCCTCCGTTCAAGATCTCCCGAAGGATGCCCCGCTTCGCCGTCCTGCGCTCCGCCCTCCGGCTGTCTCCGGTAAAAACCATCGGAAGGCACATTTCCATGATGCGGTCGTATATCCGGCTGAACGCAAGCCCCGTCTGCTTCCGCATTTCCTGCGGCGTCAGGTTGGTGGTGACGATCAGCGGCTTGCCGCTGCGGTATCTCGCGTCCACGAACTGGAAAACGATCTCCAGCGCGTAGTCCGTGTCCCGCTCCACGCCCAGGTCGTCCACGATGATCAGGTCGTATTCCTGCGCCTGACGGATCGTATCGTTCAGTTCGTATTTGCTCGTCCCCAGTATCACCGGGAACGATGTCATCAGCACCGGAACCCCGCGCTCGATCAGGGCGTTGGCGATGCAGGCAGCGGCGAAGGTCTTGCCCGTTCCCACCGGCCCGGTCATCAGCAGGCCAGTGTTCTGACGGTATATCGCGTCCCAATGCTCCACGAACGCCCTGCACTTACGCATATTCTCGCTGTCGTCGGCGTCGTCAAAGGTCACATTCCGCAGGCTGTCATCCTGGATTCCCTCGACTTTCATCCGCTGGATTCTCAGACGCCGCTGCTCCTCGCGGAATTCCTGCTGCCTGCGGTCATAGGCTTCTTCGGCACAGCGGCACATACACGGCACCGTGAAAACCTTGCCCATGATCTCCGTCCGGCACTCTTTCGCCGTGCCGCACTTTCCGCAGTAGAGCAGGCCGTCCTCGCGGTAATCGCCGTCATCCTGCTCCGCTTCATGGCTGAGAAGCATCCCGGCCATGATTTCTCCCAAAGATTCCAGCGCCATCAGATCGCCTCCTCGTCGTAGTAGTCACTGTCCTTCGGCGGTGTTGTAGGCTTCTGTTTGTACCTCTGCCCCCAGCCTTCACGGCTGCATCTACGGATCACCAGGTTCCAGTCCTTCCACTTGTTCTTGTTGCCGTTGGATTGTGCGGCTTCGTCGATATACCGGATGCATCGATCAAGTTCCTCCGCCCCCAGGTCAAACATCAGCCGGTCGTATTCTTCCTGAGTAAGCAAAACCCTGCCGTACTGACCGTGTTTCTGCTTCGCCGGTCGCGGGGGGGATATAGGGGGAGAACATTCGTTCTCTATCTCTCCCTCTTTCTCTACCTCATCCTCTTTCTCTTTCTCCCTTGCAGTTTGCTTATCGTTTGCTTTCGGTTTGCTTCCTCCCAGCTTTCCGTTTGCCGCCTTTTTGGCAGACGAATCAAGCGTGGGTTTTATAAGCGAAAAGATGGCTTTGCTTGTTCCAGAAAGCGCTGGTGCTTCCTCGTCAAAGACATAAGCACAGATGGCGCAAATCACCGCAGTTTTATCCTTGGCGGACAGCTCCCGGATCGCTTCCCAGAAACTGCGATAAAAGGTGAATTGTCCTCGTTCCATCGTTTACCCCTTTCTAGGGTCATACTTGTTAAAATCAGGTTCTGACCGGAATATAATCTTGTTGTTGCACCATCGCTGTAGAAGCCTTATTTCTCGCGGTGCTGACGGTTTATTGTAGATCATCACATAAGGGGAATAATCCAGGTCTCGCAGGGTATATATCCGGTACAGATTTTCTTCCATCGTGCTGTTATAGTTGGTCAGCACATAGACAGTTTTCTTCCGGTAGTCCTTTATCCTGGTCCGCTCGCTGAACCATTTGAACCGTTCCGCCAGATCATCCTTTGGGTTATCCCATGCGAAGTGGAGCATCTTGATCTTCATATGGTTGAGATCGTCAATGTCCGCTTCGTTTATCACCCGGATGTCCAGGCCCTGAGTGAAGTCGATCCATGCTCCGGTCTCTCTGTACTGCTCCATGAGATCCCGTTTATCCCGGCAGGCCGTGATGTTTGGGTCAAGCACTTTGATTTCCTTTTGCCCGTTCCAGAAGTCAGAGACGTCGGCCACCTTCGTGCTGACGCATCCCTCTTTCGCGGCCACATGGCAGAATGGGCATTGTCGGCTGCATCCCCTGGAGGTCATGGAAACCGCATACTTGAACTCCGGGTATATACTGTAATCTGGAAAACAGCCTTCAATTGAGGGCGGAAGATTTTCATTCATGTTCTGGTCAAAATGTTCTTTTCCATCATCGCCCAGGCTGATACAGTAACCGGTCCCGCCTTTGATTACCTTGTCCGCGTTCATAGGCACCGGCACATCGGGTGAGTAGGTGGAGGAAAAGACCTTGCTCATGTAAACGATGTCGTAATGAACGAAGTCGCTCCACCACCACTCCACCACGTCCCCCTGTGACTTGTGCCAGGATGAAATTCTCATCAGTGCCAGATTAGGGAAGTGATGCCCATCAACGTCGATCAGACCGATCCGCTTCAAAACGGCAGTTCTCCGTCCTCGTCTACCTCCACGCTCACCGGAGCGCCGGCAGGCTGATAGCTCTTACCTTCCTTCTCAGCGGCGGCGTAGCTGGCTTCGTCCCGGTCCTTCTTGGATTCGCAGAAGTAGACGTTGTCGGCCACCACTTCCGCCTGGGAGCGCTTGGTGCCTGCCTTGTCGGTGTACTGGCGGATCTGGAGCCTGCCGGTAACAATCGCCATCTGGCCTTTCCTGAACCATTTGGCGCACATCTCGGCAAGGCCCTTCCAGCAGATAACGCTGATGAAATCCGTCTCTCTGGTGCCGTCTTCGTTCTTGTAGTCACGATCCACGGCCAGGGTGAAGTTGGTAACCGACGTACCGTTTGGCGTCCGTCTCAAATCCGGATCACCACAAAGGCGTCCCTGAAGGGTAATGTGATTAAGGCTCATTGCAATAGTTCCTCCCAAATACTTCTATGAATTTTTCCGTTGTCCATTGATACGTCGCCTGGGCCGCGATCTGCGCCCGTTGCTTGAGCATCTTGTCCGTATCGGCGTTGTTGTGCGCCAGATCGTGGCAGGGGAACGGGCAGATATTCACCCACAGCCCATAGGCTTTGCTGTTCTTCCGGTTCTTCCCGTGGATAGGCTCATGCCTTACCAGGTCACCGCCATATCGTCCGCAGAGATAGCACCGGCTCAGATCGTCCTGCATGATGGATTTGCTGTACCCGTTGGAATCGAAGGTCAGGCTTTCCAGCGCTTCACGATTTACCATCCCACGCCTCCAGCATCCCCGCCAGTTTCTCCGGCGGCAGCGTCTCTATCTCAAGCGCCTTACAGTCCTGCACCAGCCGTTCAATCAAGATGGACATTTGCTGTACGTCGTACACGCTGCTGCCGTAGTAGAGCGTCACGTTGACGCAGCCC
>Ga0310696_10006440_pt1 | contig 13932 bp, 11 predicted proteins | sample AusTroGonzalo_MG_4_FD_203885 | JGI IMG/M metagenome (GOLD analysis project Ga0310696, IMG submission 203885) | Bovine rumen microbial communities from tropical cattle in Woodstock, Queensland, Australia - Gonzalo_02 (v2) (version 2) | ecosystem: Host-associated > Mammals > Digestive system >... | reverse complement strand
CTTCAATCATATCCAGCGCCCGGTTGAAGTTTCTCACGCTTACGCCCATGAAGGCGCGCACCGTATCCTCTTCGTCCTCACCGCCGCCGGCTGCGCGGACCTCTGCGCAGAATTTTTCCACCAGGGGACGGTAAATGTCGTTGGAGCGGTCAAAATCCCTGACGATGGTTTCACGGTCTGCGCCCAGGATGGCCAGGATGAACGCGGCGCCTATGCCAGTCCGGTCTTTTCCCTGGGAGCAGTGCCAGAGCACGGCTCCTTCCTCAACTTCCAGAATCAGGTTGAGGAAAGAGGCGTACTGCAGTTGGGAGAATTCACTCAGGACCAGGGAGGGATACAGTTGTCTTCCCTTTTCCTGGAATATTTTCATGAATGAGAGGCGGACGATGTGTTTGGAGAGGTCGATCCACATTTCGTCCGGGATGGCCTTACCGCTCTTTTGCTCCGCCGCAATGTCCAGGGTGGGCAGGGAATAGTGCAAGGCACCGGGAACCTCACGGTCCGGTTGAAGGGCGCCCTCCTGCAGGGTACGGAAATCGAAAATCTTCTTCAGGTGATATTCCTCATGCAGGCGGCGGATATCGACATCCGTGGCCTGATTCAAATGGGCGGTGCGCAGTAGTAAACCACTGCGCACCGTCTTGTCGCCAATCCGGATACCGCCTAAATCGCGGGCATTGATGATCCCTTCAAACAACAAACCGCTACTTGTCTGAGAATTTGATATACTTGAGGATGCAGGCAACGGCTTCGTCGTCTGTCAGGTTCCCTACGTTAAGTACAAGGTCGTAGTTGCGGGAGTCGTAGCGGCTGACACCTGCATAGCGCTGTACAAAGTTATCGCGGGATTTATCCACGGAGGCAATGACTTCGCGGGCCTCATCCTCTGTAAGGGACTGCTTCTCCATCACGCGCTGCACACGCTTTTCCAGCGGAGCCTGAATGAAGATATTCAGGATGTTGGGATGGTCTTTCAGCACAAAGAAGGCCGAACGGCCGGCGATGACACAGGAACCTTCATCGGCGATGCCTTGCAGGATCTGGGCTTCGGCCTTTACGATATCATCGGCCTTGACACCCTGGCTGTTCCATTCGTCTCCGCGCCGGGGCTCGAAGCCGATGTACGAACCGGAATTGGGCACAGGCGCCACCACTTCCAGCAGATCAGACAACCAGTTCTGCTTCTTTCCTTTGATGCGCTCGATTTCGTAGGTGGAGAGTTTGAACTTCTCCATGAGGCCCTCGATGAGGTTTTTGTCGCTGTAACGGACTTGCAGTTGGGCGGCCAGTTTGCGGCCGATGGTGCGTCCGCCGGAACCCAGTTCGCGGCTGACGGTAATGACGAAGTTTTGCTTTGTGTTCATAAATGCAAATATATGTATTTTTTCCGTACCTTTGTCAAAATTTGAATACTATGTATTACGTTTGCAAACGCTTGGAGATTTCCAGCGCCCATGCGCTGCGGCTCAGCTATGAGAGCAAGTGCGAAGATCTGCACGGCCATAACTGGATTGTGAAGGTCTACTGCAAGAGCGAGACCCTCAACGCCGATGGCATGGTGACCGACTTCACCCACATCAAGCGGAACATCTCCGGCATCCTGGACCATAAGAATCTGAACGAGATACTCCCCTTCAACCCCACGGCCGAAAACATTGCCCGCTGGATCTGCGATCACGTGGAGAACGCCTACAAAGTGGAAGTGTGGGAGAGCGAGAACAATATGGCCGCGTATGAACGGTAGATACCGCGTCAACGAAATCTTCTACAGCCTGCAGGGAGAAGGTTACTGGACCGGCACGCCCATGGTGTTCGTGCGTCTGTCCGGCTGCAACCTGCAGTGTCCCTTCTGCGATACAGAGCACCGTTCCTTTACGGAACTCAGCACCGATGAAATCCTGTCGGCCGTGCATAGCCAGGGCGGTGCATGCCGTCGCATCTGCCTCACGGGCGGAGAACCCCTGCTACAGGCCGACGAAATTCTCTTATCGGCCTTTCACACAGCCGATTACAGCGTTCATATGGAAACTAACGGCACCCGTCCGATTCCTGCGGGAGTGGATTGGGTGACCTTAAGTCCAAAAGAAGACGTGCCGGAATTAATTGGCAACGGCCGGGTAGTGCTGGAACGGGCCGATGAATTGAAACTGGTCTTCGACGGCACCATGGACGATGATCGGCTTAGCTATTGGGCTAACTTCCCTGCCACCTGGCACTTCCTCCAGCCCTGCGACACCGGTAATCCGGAACGCAACCTGGCCCTGCTGCAGGAAACCCTCCATTACATTCAATCGCACCCCGGCCACTGGCGTCTCTCCCTCCAAACCCACAAATTCTTGAAAATCAGTTAAATAGGATAAATCCCGGCGCCTACGAAGGAGATCAGGTCTTGCGGGGAAAGGCAGAGTTGCAGGCCCCGGACGCCGGCGCTCACGTAAATGGTGTCGTAAAGCAGTGCGCTTTCGTGGACATAGGTGGGCAGGGGTTTTTTCATGCCGATAGGACTGCAGCCACCCCGGATATAACCGGTGAGGGGCAGCAGTTCCTTTACGTGGATCATGTCGCAGTTCTTATTGCCGGAAATGCGGGCCGCCACCCGGAGGTCCACCTCCAGGGAACCGGGCATTACACAGACGAAGAGACCGTTCCTGTCGCCCCGCAGGACAAGGGTCTTGAACACCCGGTCCAGGTCTTCCCCCAGCTCTTCCGCCACGTGGGAGGCCTCCAGGTGTTCCTCGTCCACTTCATAGGGAACCAGGGTATAGGAAATGCCCGCTGCATCCAGCAGCCGGGCCGCATTGGTTTTCTGCAAAGCCATGCACAAAAATAAGAAAAAAGCAGTACCTTCGCAAAATATGGCCACACCACAGGAAGTACTGAAGACATACTGGGGTTACGACAGTTTCCGTCCCATGCAGGAGGAGATTGTCCGGGAAGCCCTGGAGGGACGGGACGTACTGGCCATCCTGCCCACCGGCGGAGGTAAAAGCGTATGCTTCCAGGTACCGGCGCTGATGAAAGACGGGATTGCCCTGGTGGTGACACCGCTTATCGCCCTCATGAAAGACCAGGTGCAGAACCTGCAGCAGCGGGGCATCCGGGCCATGGCCATCCACACCGGCATGACCCGCCACGAGGTAGACCTGGCCCTGAACAACGCCGCCTACGGAGACTACAAATTCCTCTACCTGTCGCCGGAACGCTTGCAAACCAAGCTGTTCCAGTCTTATCTTCCCGTCCTGAAAGTATCCTATCTGGTGGTGGACGAGGCCCACTGCATTTCCCAATGGGGCTATGATTTCCGCCCCAATTACCTGGAAATCGGCCAGTTAAGGGATCAGATTGAAGCACCCGTCATCGCCCTTACAGCCACGGCCACGCCGCTGGTGAGCCGCGACATCATGGACCGTCTCCGCTTCAAGGAGCCCAACCTCCTGCGTTCGGGCTTCGAACGGCCCAACCTGAGTTACGTGGTGCGCAAGGCCCAGGACAAGTTGGGCCAGCTGCGCAGCGTTTGCGACGGTGTGCCCGGCAGCGGCATCGTGTATGTGCGCAGCCGGAATCGCGCGCAGGAGATAGCCGATGCCCTCAGGGCCGCCGGAGTATCGGCCTCTTTCTATCACGCCGGCCTGGGAGCGGAAACCCGGGCGTTGCGGCAGGCCCAGTGGAAAAGCGGCGAAACGCGCGTGATGGTGTGCACCAACGCCTTCGGCATGGGCATTGACAAGCCGGATGTTCGTTTTGTAGTGCACGCCGATCTTCCCGACAGCCCGGAAGCTTACTTCCAGGAGGCCGGACGGGCGGGACGCGACGGACTCCCCTCCTACGCCGTCCTGCTTTGGAACGGCACCGATCTATCCCGCCTGAAACAGCTGGAAGAGATCTCCTTCCCCAGCCTGGAGTATATCGAGGACATCTACCACAAAGTCCACATTTTCTCCGAAATCCCCTACGACACCGGCATGGGCCGCATGCTGAAATTCGACCTCATCGCCTTCTGCAAGCATTTCTCCCTGCAGCGCGCACCCGCCTGGTATGCCATCCAATATCTGGAACGCGAAGGGCACTGGGTGCTGGCCGAAGACCTGGACATCCAGACCCGTATCCAGATAGCCGTGAGCCGGCAGCAACTCTATCAGGTAGAGCTCCCGGACCCGGCCATGCCTGCCGTGCTGGAAGCCCTCATGCGTATGTACACGGGCATTTTCTCCTTTGCACAACCCATTGACGAAGAAGCGGTTGCCAGAAGAAGCGGCGTAAGCGTACCCCAATTGCGGCAATTGCTGTACGGCCTTAGTGTAAACCACGTGGTCCGTTATATCCCGGCCGATCACGCTACCGTCCTGTACCTCCAGCACGACCGCCTGCATCCCGGCAACGTGCAGTTGTCTCCACAGCGCTATCAGCTGCTGCGCAGCACCTACGCGGAGCGCGTGCAGACCATGATGGAATACGTTCAGGAAGAGGACGAATGCCGCTCCCAGTTCCTGCTGCGCTATTTCGGCCAGGAGCAGAGTCAGCCCTGCGGCCACTGCGACCTATGCCGCAGCGGAGCCGCCCGCCCCAAGGAATTGGCCATCAGGCTGAAAGAATGGATTGAGGCCCGGCATGGAACGTATACCCTCCCGGAACTGCGCAGCGCTTTCGGCACGGCCGACGATACCTGGCTGCCCGTTCTCCGGGAACTGATTGACAGCAAAGAAGTCCCGCCCTATGTCTAATACCAAGGACATATTGCTGGGAAGCATCCGCAACGGCGGATCGCTTAGTCTGGGGCAGCAACTCAAGCTGTGTCTCATGCTAAGCTACCCGGCCATTCTGGCTCAGCTCTCTTCCGTGATGATGCAGTACATAGACACCTCCATGGTGGGACACCTGGGGGCGGCGGCGGGCGCTTCCATCGGCCTGGTATCCACCTGTCTGTGGCTGTTCGGCGGATTCGGCATGGCAGTCACAAGCGGTTTCTCCGTACAGGTGGCACATCGGATTGGGGCCAACGATTTCGAAGGCGCCCGTTCTGTCCTGCGGCAGGCCCTGGTGTGCGGAATGGGTTTCAGCGCACTGCTGGCCCTGCTGGGCATGTCCATTTCATCGGCCCTTCCCTATTGGCTGGGCGGCGGGGAGGATATTGCTCCCGATGCAGGCCGATACTTTTTCATCATAGCGCTGTTCATGCCGGCCATGCAGCTGGACTGGATGTGCGCCGCCATCCTTCAGGCCAGCGGCAACATGAAGGTGCCCAGCATCCTGAGCATTGGCATGTGCGTGCTGGACGTGGCTTTCAACTATCTGTTCATCTATGTGCTGGATATGGGCGTGACGGGTGCGGCGCTGGGCAGCGGCCTGGCCGAAATCATCACCGGCATCGCCATGTTCTCCTTCCTGGCCCTCAAGAGTCCGGAACTGAATCTTCGTCAGGAAAAAGGCAGTTTCCGTCCCACGGCGCCGGTGGTGAAAAAAGCCCTGGGCATCAGCGGACCCATGGCGCTGCAGAACATTCTCATGCGCGGCGGATATATTGCCTCCACCGTTATAGTGGCCCCGCTGGGAACCATTGCCCTTGCCGCCAATTCTTTTGCCATCACCGCCGAAAGCTTCTGCTATATGCCGGGATATGGCATTGCCGATGCCTCCACCACCCTGGTGGGCCAGTCCGTGGGGGCCGGACGAAAGCCGCTGGCCAAGCGCTTTGCCTGGATCACCTGCTTCCTGGCCATGGGCATCATGGGTTTGCTGGCCATCCTTATGTACGCCTTTGCGCCCCAGATGATGGGGCTGCTCACACCGGATGCCGATGTAATCGGCCTGGGAGCCCGCGTGCTGCGCATCGAAGCTTTCGCCGAAATAGGCTACGCCGCCTCTATAGTGGCCTACGGCGCCTGTGTAGGTGCCGGCGACACCCGCTGGCCCAGTGCCCTGAATTTCTGCTCCATGTGGCTGGTGCGCATTATCCCGGCCATCTTCCTTACTCGAATGTACGGCCTGGTGGGCTTCTGGATCTGCATGGCGGTGGAACTGACCTTCCGCGGCATCCTCTTCCTCATCCACCTGTACCGCGGCCGTTGGTTGAAAAATGTTTAAATGAATATCAATATGTTGGCTATCGTTCTTAAAAACGGCAACGACAAGCTCCTGGGAGCGCTCGTTCTGCAAAAATGCAAGGATTTCACGGTGTACCTTCCGGACAACAATCCGGCCGAGGCCGATTATGAAGCCCAGCTGACATTCATGCACGGCAACTGGCAGAACACCCAGGAACCGCTCACCTGCATCCTGGAAGAGGGCGCCCTGCCCGGCCCCGACTTCGTGGGCCAGATCCTGCGCACGGCCAAAAAGCATCCGGAATTTCAGGAATACCATGTGAATCTCGAGGGCCAGAAAGCCTTCCCCAAGAAGGCCGATTCCAAGAAAATCTTCAGACTGGCGCTGACAGACAACCTGGATGCGCCTCTGTCCAGTTTCGTCTTCCAAAGCAGCGCGCTCCGGGACAAGGCCGTTACCAAGGCCGATGGAAGCCTGGATCCCTTCCCCACCATCCTGAGCTGCGCCCCCGCAAGAAACGTCTCCGGGCTGGAACTCCCCTGGACGGCAGCGGATAAAGGGAACGACCCTGCAGCCGGAGAAAAGAGCGTCCACAACCAACTGGAAATGCTCCGCTGGACCGAGGGCTATTTTGGCGACGACGACTATCCGCTGAGCGTGGGCGACCAGCTCAAACTCATCTGCCAGGAGCTGGCCAAATTATACCCCAGCTATACGGCCGACGAACTGAAAGAAAAACTGTACGAATTTGAAGTGACCCGGAAGCCCATCCGGAAACTCCACGCCTCCTGCGCCCTGAAAAAGGCCATCAAGGCAAGGGAAAAGGCACTATAGGATTTTATCCATCCAATAGAAAATGAGTTGGATACGCCGACGCATAAGGGCGTAGTCCAGCGTTTCCGGTGTGTCGGAGACCTTGTTGTTGTTCAGGGTGATGCCGGAAGTGAACATGACGGACGGAATGTCATGCTCCAGGAAAACCCGCTGGTCACTGACACGGCGGTAGAAGAGCTTGGTGAAGTCTTTGCTGCCATAATAATCGTAGCCCAGTTCCAGGCCGATATTCTGGTCCCGGTTCACCCGTTCCAAGGTGCTGCGGCGGCCTGTAGCCTCTTCCGAAAGCATCATGATGTAATTGGGCTGCCCTTTGGTGAGCGGAGCCAGCGAACAACCCAGCTGATCCAGGTTCACGGCCATCACAATCTGCTCCGGACGCACGTAATCTCCGCTGACGGGATCCTTTAATCGGCCTTGTTCTATGAGACGCCAAAGATCCGATGCGCCGGCCAGGTTCTTTTCCTTACCGTCCAGCGCCGCGAAGATGATGCCGGTTCCATACTTTTTCTTACACTCCTTCATGTGGAAGAACATCCGGGCCAGTTCCAGCAGGGAGGCAACTCCGGAGGCATTGCTATCGGCCCCGGGATAGAGATTGCCGGCCAGCATGCCCAGGTTGTCGTAATGGGCCATTACCACCACATAGCGGTTGGATGTTCCGGGAATGAGCCCCAGCACATTGCGGCCGAACTGGCCGTCCCAATAGAAGCCATGCAGCCAGGCGCCACCCAGCGGCTCCAGATGCAGGTCCATGAACTGGTCTTCCAGCCAGATTGCCGTTTTCTGTCCTCCTTCCGTTCCGAATGCCCGTCCTCCTATTTCCGGATTGCAGAGTTGCTCCACCGAGGCGCGGATGTTCTCCGTGTCCAGCACTGTTTCGGCGTTTTTAGGACTGATGGTATAGCGGACCCCCTGCGCAGCCGCCGGAACGTAGGCCGACAGCAAAAATATGAGCAGAATTTTTATTATCTTTGTCATTTGGTGCGAAATTAGCTATTTCGTGGCGGAAAAGAAAATTATTTTATGAAAAAGCACGGACATCTACTCCTGATTGCACTGGCACTCCTTGTGTCAGTATCGGCCCGTGCCCAGTACGACAAAGAAGTATTCTCTTTCCGCGGCCGCAGCGCCCTGCAGGATGGCCGCCTCAACGAGGCAGTAGCTCATTTCAACGTACTGGCCCAGCTGGATTCCACCGACTACTGGACTTTCTTCTACCGCGGCATCGCCAAATACAATTTGGGCGACATCCGTGGCGCCAAGGCCGATTTCTCCACCGCAGTGCGCCTGAATCCCGTTTTCACTTCCGGCTATCATTACCGGGCTATCACGGAAAGCCGTACCGGCAACTACGACCAGGCGCTCACCGACCTTCAGCGCGCCATCGAGCTTCGTCCGGGCGCTTCCGGCCTGTATTTCACCCGCGGCGTGGCGTATTTCCTGAGCCGCCAGTTCGAACGTGCCGTGGCCGATTTTGACAAATACATCCGCAAGGAGCCCAAGGACCCGGCCGCCTACCTGAACCGCGGCGCCTCCTATCTGTTCCTGCAAGACACCACGCAGGCTCTGGCCGATTATAACAAGGCCATCAAGCTGGACCGTTTTGAGCCCGAAGGCTACATCCGCCGCGGCGGCCTGAATGCCGCCCTCAAACAATACGACGAAGCCCTGAAAGACCTGAACAAGGCCGTGGAACTGGATTCCACCCTCACCCTGGCCTATTTCCAGCGCGCCATCGTTCGCAGCGAAACCGGCGACCTTAACGCCGCCATGCAGGACCTGAACACCGTGCTCAAATACGAACCCGGCAACGCCCTCACCCTGTATAACCGCAGTCTCTTAAGCGCCCAGGTGGGCGACTACGAAGGCGCCCTGTCCGACATGGACCGCGTGATTGCCATCAACCCCGGCAACGTGCTGGCCTATTTCAACCGCGCCGGCTTCTTCATCGATATGCAGCGCTGGGACGACGCCCTGGCCGATTACAACAAGGCCATCGAGCTGTACCCCGACTTCGCCAAAGCGTACATGAACCGCGCCTATGTGGAACTGCAACTGGGCATGAACCGCGCCTCCAAGGAGGACTACCGCATTGCGCGCACCAAAGTGGCCGAATATGAAAAGGCCACGGCGGGCGGGGCCGATTTCTCCGATACCACCCGAAAATACAGCAACCTGCTGGCCCTGGACGCCGATTTTGCCCGGGGCGGCAACTTCGAGGACGAAATGCTGCGCACCCGCGACGTGGATATCAAGCTGAAGCCGCTCTATCGCTTTGTCCTTATCGAAGAACGCGACGACGCCAACTACGCCCTGGCGCATAAGTACGAAAACCGCCTGCTGGACACCTTCCTGGCCCAGGCGCCGCTGCCGGTGGAAATCCGCTCCGAGGCATCGGATCTGCCGCTCACCTCTCCCATACTCACCCAACCCGTCACAGACCCCTTCTTCAAGGGTTTGCAGTCGCTGGGGCTCAAACAGTATTCATCGGCCCTGCAACACTTTACGGATGCCGTGGAGATGGAAAGCGACAACCCTTACGGCTCTTATTTCAAGGCCTTCTACTATATGAACCGGGCCGCTTTGAGGGCCGAAATGATTGCCTTCATCGCCTCCTTCGAATCCAACGTACAGACACTCACCATGGATGACAAGGGCAACACCCGGGCCCGTGTGCGGGAACAGGTGACCCGTGAATACGACTATTCAGAGGCCCTGGCCGATATGGAGGCCGCCGCAGCCCTGCTACCCGCCTTCCCGTACATCCAGTTCAACCTGGGCAACCTCTATTGCCTGAGTTCCCGCTTTGTCCAGGCCATTGACAGCTACGACAAAGCCATCCGGCTTTATCCCTGGCTGGGCAGCGCCTACTTTAACCGCGGACTCGTGCTCATCTACCTGAAGGATAAGGAGAAAGGCTGCATTGACCTTTCCCGGGCCGGCGAGCTGGGAGAAACAGGCGCCTACGACGTCATCTCCCGCTACTGCGAAAAGGAGGACCGTCCGTGATGCGTTTTGTGAGTTTCTCCAGCGGCAGCTGCGGCAATTGTTACCTGCTTTTGGGCGATCAGACCGGCATCATGATCGATGCCGGCGTGGGCATCCGGCGCGTAAAGAAGGAGCTGGAGAACCTGCATCTGGGGTATGCCGATATATCGGCCATCCTGATCACGCACGACCACGGAGACCATATCCGTTCGCTGGGTTCTTTCTGCAAGCGGGTGGGGGCACCGGTATGGACCACCCGGCCCCTGCACGAAGCCCTTATACGGCATCCCTTTACCCGGGACTGGATTGGTCCGTTCCGGCAGACCCTTACGCCCGGCGTTTGGAATCCGGTAACGGAAGAATTTGACGTACAATACTTTATTGTGCCGCACGATGCAACGCAGTGCGTGGGCTTTGCCATCCGCTACGGCGAGGAACTGTTCGTACTCATGACCGATATGGGTCATACCACGCCCGAGGCTCTGCACTGGGCTTCCCTGGCCACCACGGTGGTGGTGGAATCCAACTACGACATGGATATGCTGGTGGGCGGAGACTACCCTCAGGAGCTCAAGGACCGCATCTCCCATGGTATCGGCCACCTGTCCAACGACGCCTGCGCCCAGGCTATCGGGGCTTTCATGCACCCGGGCCTGAGGAACATTTTCCTATGCCACCTGAGCGGCAACAACAACACGCCGGAGCTGGCCTATGAAAGTGCCCGCTGTGCCCTGGAGGCTGCCGGCGTGGAGCCCGGCACCATCAATCTGCGCGTGCTGCGCCGTGGAATCGCTTCCCCGCTTTTGTTTTTATAACCCTTTGCGCTCATGAAAGATTTCCTGAAAATGATGCGGCAGTACGCCGCCCCTTACAAAGGTTACCTGGCGGGTTCGGTGGTGCTGAACATCCTGAGCGCGGTGTTCAACATCTTTTCCTTCGCCATTCTGGTTCCGCTGCTGAACATCCTGTTCAAGGTAGACAACACCGTGTATTCGTTCATACCCTGGGACAGCGAGGTGTCGCTCAAGGACAAGGTAATCGGCAACTTTTATTTCTATGTGTCCGATTTTGCGGGAACGCATGGAGCCACCACCACTTTGTTCCTGCTGGCCGGGGTCATGATCCTGTTCACCGCCCTCAAGACCAGCTGCTATTTCGGCTCCAACGCTGTCATGATCCCCATCTCCACGGGTATCGTGAAGGAGCTCCGCTGCCGCATTTACAATAAGATCCTGAGCCTACCCATCGGCTTTTTCACGGAAGAACGCAAGGGCGACATCATTGCCCGCATCACCGGCGACGTGTCGGAGGTGGAGAATTCCATCGTCGCGTCGCTGTCCATGCTCATCAAAGATCCCATCCTCATTCTCATCTACTTCAGTTTCCTCACCTGGATGAGCCCGGAAATGATGGTGTTCACCATTGTTTTTGCACCGGCCTTCGTGTGGATTATGGGTGTGATCGGCAAACAGCTAAGGCGCTCTTCCCTGGAGGCGCAGGCCCTTTGGAGCGATACCATGAGCCAGGTGGACGAAACCCTGGGCGGACTGCGCGTGGTAAAGGCTTTCAATGCCGAAAAGAAAATGTCCCATCGCTTCCAGGATATCACGGACCGTATGCGCCGCAAGGTGGCCCGCGTGAGCACCCGTCAGGCCACGGCCCATCCCGTGAGCGAATTCCTGGGCACGGTGATGCTCATGATCGTGCTCTGCGTGGGTGGCATTATGATCATCAGCGGAAAGAGCCTCATCGGCAGCAGCAAATTCATGGACGCTTCCACGTTCATCTATTTCCTGGTTATTCTGTACTCCGTAATCGAGCCCATCAAGGAACTGTCCCGTGCCACCTATAGCGTTAGGAAAGGCCTGGCATCCATGGAGCGCATCAACAAGATCCTGGAGGCCGAAAATCCCATTCAGGATCCCGAAAAACCCGTATCTCTGGACGGATTCCAGGACAGCATCCGCTTCCGGGATGTGAGCTTCTCCTACGACGGCAACAAACAAATTCTTGACAAGGTGAACCTGGAGATTCCCCGGGGCCGGATGATTGCCATCGTGGGCGAAAGCGGCGCCGGAAAAACCACGCTGGTGGACCTCATTCCCCGTTTTTGGGACGTCACTGCCGGCAGCATCACCCTGGACGGGAAAGATATCCGTGAAGTGACCGTAAAAGACCTGCGGGCCCTGATGGGCATCGTGAATCAGGAGCCCATCCTGTTCAACGATACCATTTACAACAACATCGCCTTCGGCGTGGAAGGCGCCACCGAGGCCGATGTAATAGCAGCCGCCAAGATTGCCAACGCGCACGATTTCATCCTGGAAAAGGAGCAGGGGTACCAGACGCCCATAGGCGACCGGGGCAGCAAACTCTCCGGCGGTCAGCGACAGCGGCTTTCCATCGCCCGCGCCATCCTCAAAAACCCGCCCATCCTCATCCTGGACGAAGCCACAGCCTCCCTGGATACGGAAAGCGAGCGCCTGGTACAGGACGCCCTGGACCGCCTGATGAGCACCCGCACCACCATCGCCATCGCCCACCGCCTGTCCACCATCCGTCACGCCGATGAAATTGTGGTGATGCACGAGGGACGCATCGTGGAGCGCGGCAAGCACGAGGAACTCATCGCGCTGGGCGGTTATTACAAGAAACTCAACGACATGCAAGCGCTTTAATAAGAAGCCTGCCCTTGTCGGGGACAAGCCGGAAAACGGTTTCTCCGCCTTCTGAGCGAAGGTCTTCCACAGAGCCCTTATCCAGTTTCACTCCGTAATCCCTTTCCTGGTAACGGGCGCGGAGGGCATCTCCGGTGATTTCCGTGAAAGGCAGTTTTGCGCCGGGTGCAACGGAAAGTTCCATGCACCATTTCTCCACATTTCCTTTGGAAGTCACCTCAAAGCCGTCTTCGGTGAAGGACAGAACAAACCGTCCTTTTCCGTCAGCAGAAGGCCAGGTAACCATCTGGCAGCCTTCCTTCGCCGAAAACACCGGCTCCCCTGCCTCGAAATCCGGGGCAAGCAGATGCAGGCCGGCCATCTTGTCGGCCGTACTCCAGAGGCAGCCGTCCACCAGCGGAAGCGTCTCATAGTGGAAAACAGGGAGCGTATCGGGATGGTCCAGATACTCCGAGCGCAACTGCTCGTCAAAGACATGCAGGTCCCGGATTTTCAGGGACGCCCCTTCCCAAAGAAGATTGACCCGGTAGTTCCGGCTGTTGAACCAAAGGGTTTTCCGGCCATTGCCCTGATAATCTTCTGTGGTAATTACGGTGGTAGGAGGGGTTAGCGGATAGTTCTCCTTGAACCATCGGCCCGTCTGGAGAAGGGTTTCGATGCGAACCTTTCCCTCTTCCTGCAGTTTCTGAAGACAGGAGGTCTGATAGACAAAGCCATCCTTCATCCAGTCCCAGGTGAAAGAGTTTTCCTGTCCCACCTGCACATAGTTGTACCCCAGATGCGGTTCTCCGGTGAACATGCGGAAGAACCAGTCCACCCAGGAGGGGCTGCCACCGCCCAGTTCATACACGGGCTCCAGAGTCACCACACTCTGGACGGCTCCACCCACACCGGCTTCATACTGGTAGATGGGGTCGCTGCCCAGCATCCGGAAAATGGGCACGTCAATGGCCCCTTCGGCCGTCTGGGCCGGCATATAGGCATTCTGGCGGCTGGGATAGTACCCTCCGTTCCAGTATCCGCCCCAGAGCGTGTAGCCGTCGGTCCCCACCTGGTCCCGGCAGGAGCAGGAAGCCTCAATGCCATATTTGTCACGCAGATAGGCCAGCGTTCCCGCTTCGATGAACCAAGAGCCCACCGAGCTGGGATATTGACCGAAGATTTCCTTGAACTTCTCCATGTAGACATCGGCCAGGTGTTCCCTTTCGGCCTGGGTGTAACCCACCGAAAAGCCCACGTGGGCATGCCAGTCCCAGGGGAAGCGCCCCCTCCAGGTGTAGCCGGCGTCCTCCACATGAGGCTGGGTGATCTCCCACCAGGCCCCCACCTCGCACCCGCGCTGCATCTCTTCCTTCATGAGCGCCTGATACGAGGGGTCCAGCAAGGC
>Ga0310696_10006439_pt1 | contig 13935 bp, 16 predicted proteins | sample AusTroGonzalo_MG_4_FD_203885 | JGI IMG/M metagenome (GOLD analysis project Ga0310696, IMG submission 203885) | Bovine rumen microbial communities from tropical cattle in Woodstock, Queensland, Australia - Gonzalo_02 (v2) (version 2) | ecosystem: Host-associated > Mammals > Digestive system >... | reverse complement strand
GGAGAAAGAGTTTATGATATTTATTCTAGATTATTGGAAGATAGAATTATCTTTATCGGAGAACCTGTAACTGATCATTTGGTAAACTCAGTTATAGCTCAGATTTTATTTTTGGAAAAGCAAAATCCTGACAAAGATATTACAATGTATATCAATACTCCAGGTGGAGAAGTTTACAGCGGATTGGCTCTATACGACACAATGCAATACGTAAAATGCGATATTTCTACAGTTTGTGTAGGACTAGCTGCATCTATGGGTTCAATTCTTTTAGCATGAGGAACTAAATGAAAGAGATTTTCACTCCCACACAGTAAGGTAATGATTCACCAACCTTTGATTTCATGAGGTGGAATTAGCTGACAAGCTACAGATATCAAGATTGAAGCAGAAGAAATGATGAAAGTAAAAGAAATTCTGACTGGAATTATGGCAGAAAGAACTGGTAAAAAATATGACGATTGTCTTGCAGATATGGAAAGAAATAATTGGATGACTGCTGAAGAAGCAAAAGATTATGGAATAATTGATAAAATCATTAAGTAATAATATTTATACTTACTTACATATTTTGTAAATGGAAGGACGGCGTTATCAAAAAAATAAGAGTAATCTTATGAATAATGTACCTGAAGTTGTGAAAACTAGAGAAAAAGTTTTCAAAATTGTATACATTGTATTATGAATTTTTTTCATCGTAGCATCCATAGTATTCGTATATATGGTGTATTTATGATTAAAGCAATCTTTAAAAATATAAGTTATATGCAACGTAATAATTTTCTCTTGCATTTATTTCATAATTAGATAAAAAAATAGCACGTAGATATATTAAGTGATATTTTATATTATTAAAATAATCAAAAATGAAGTTACAACCTATTGAAGATCACGTATTGATCAAGCCCATAAATGAAGAAAACACAACTAAATCTGGAATCATTCTCCCAGACAGCAAAGAAAAACCTAGAAAATGAGAAGTAGTTGCCGTTGGTGATGGAAGAATTTTAGATGATGGAAGCAGATCTGCTATGGATGTAAAAGTATGAGATATCGTATATTTTACTCAATACGCTCCTGACGAAATTGAATATGAAGAAAACGGAGAAAAAACTAAATATTTAGTAATTAAACAGAATTCTTTATTGGCTAAAGAAAGTAAATAAATCAGATTTTTATTTCTATAATTTATAGAAAAGATGAAAAAAGATATTCATTATGCAGATGATGCAAGAAAACAACTCTTGAAATGAGTAGAAACTGTCGCAAATGTAGTTAAAGTAACTATGTGACCAAAAGGAAGAAATGTAATTTTGGATAAATGATTTGGTGCTCCAACTGTAACAAACGATGGAGTAAGTGTAGCTAAGGAAATTGAATTGGAAGATAAAGTAGAAAATGTTTGAGCAGAGATGGTAAAAGAAGCTGCTGAAAAAACAAATAAAGAAGCCTGAGATTGAACTACAAGTACTGTAGTTTTAGCACATGCTATTGCTAAGGAATGACTTAGATATATTGATTCAGGAATCAATCCTTTCGCATTAGGAAGAGGTTTACACAAAGCTGTAGATAAATTAGTTGAGGATATCCAAGATACTGCTCAACAGATTGGAGATAGTAAAGAACAAATCAAGCAAGTTGCCACAATTTCAGCACAAGATGAAGAAGTTGGAGATTTAATTGCTGATGTATTTGAAGAAATTGGAAAAGATGGGACAATTACTGTAGAAGAATGAAATACTTTGTGATTGAGCAAAGAAATCAAAACTGGAATGCAATTTGATCAAGGTTATCTTTCTCCATACTTTGTTAGCGATAGCCAAAGAATGGAATGTATAGTTGATAAACCATACGTATTGGTAACTGATAAAAAAATCTGATCTATGAAAGAGATTATTCAGCTTTTGGAATCTATGGCTGCTACTGGAAAGAAAGATATGCTTTTGATTGCTGAAGATGTAGAATGAGAAGCTTTAGCTTCACTTATTCTTAATAAGATTAGATGAATGCTTAATGTAGTTGCCGTTAAAGCTCCTGGATTTGGAGACAGAAAAAAGGAAATTTTGAAAGATATCGCAACGGTTACTTGAGCCACATTGATTACTGACCAATTGGGAATTAAGCTAGAAGATGCAACTATCGATATGCTTGGTAAAGCTGATAAGGTAATCGTAAATAAAGATGAAACAATCATCGTTGATGGTAAATGAGATACTGATGAAATTAATGATAGAGCAAATCAAATTAGAGCTCAAATCTGAATTACAAAATCTGATTATGATAAAGAAAAATTAGCTGAAAGATTGGCTAAATTAGTAGGTGGAGTTGCTGTAATTAAAGTTTGAGCAGCTACTGAGATGGAGATGAAAAATAAGAAATTCAAGATAGAAGATGCTTTGAATGCGACTAGAGCTGCTATTGAAGAATGAATCGTTGCTGGATGAGGAAGTGTATTAGTTCAGCTTTCTAAAACTCTTGGAAAGATGAAACTTGAAGATCAAGAAGAACAGGTTGCTGTAGAAATTATTCAGCAAGCAATTCAATATCCATTAAAGCAAATCGCTGATAATGCTGGTTTCAAATGAGACTGGGTTGTAGAAAAAATTAAAGAATCTAAAGATATGGATTATGGATTCGATGCCAGAACTGGAGAATTTACTAACTTAAAGAAAGCTGGAATCATTGATCCTGCAAAAGTTATTAGAGTTTCACTTGAAAACGCTGTAAGTACTGCTGCAATGTTATTGACTACTGAAGCTGTGGTAGTAGATAAACCTGAAGATAAATGTAGTTGCAATCACGCAGATGCTGGTGCAGGAATGTGAGGATGAATGTGAATGTACTAAAATATTTCAAATAATAAAAAAAGAGGCATTTGCCTCTTTTTTGTGTATTGAAGATATATTTATCAAATCTGATTTACCATATCAGCCATAGGCAGATAAATTGATCAAAGTAATGTACCTACAATTGCAGCAATAAATCACATCAATAAAGGTTCTAACACAGCCATCAATGCATCAATATTATTTTTCAAAGATGTCTCATAAAACGGCGCAATTCTACTCAACACATTTGACAATGCTCATGTATTTTCTCACACATTAATAATCTGTACAAGAATAGGATCAAACAAATCAGATCAATCTAACGAATCATAAATCGAAAATCATGCATTAATTGAATTTCTGATTTCCACCATTTTTCTCTTGTAGTGGAAGTTATCAAAGATACTAGACAAAAGCTTAAATGATATAACAGGACTAACTCATGCAGCATAGAATTGAGACAATAAAGATGCAAATCTACTCATATAATACAATTTTACTACATCTCTAACCACAGGAATCATCAGTAATAATTTATCGACTCATATTTTAAAGATTAACCAGTTTGAATACATTACATTATATGCTACTACCACTCATATTACTAATATTAACAATTTATACCAATTTCCCTGCAAATAATCAGAAGCTCATAGCATAAACTTAGTTATACTTGGAAGTTGTTCTGGATCTCAATACATATCAATAATTGTTGGGAATACTTTTATCAAAAGGACAATAACAGCTACGATTGTTAATCATATCATCATTATAGGATACATTGATGCCTTTTTTACTTTCGATTCAACTTCTTGAGAAGATTCTAGGTCATCTGCGATTTCCTCCAATGTCTGAACCATATTTCAAGTAATCTCTGTAGATCTAATCAATTCAATTTCATCCGATTTGAAGAAATATGACTGAGTTTCCATAGCCTCTGCAAGAGATGCTCACTCTGTCAATTTATCAATCATATCATTAATTACCAAAAGCATTCATTTATTTCTTTCTCATTCACGAAGAGATTTTAATGAATCACGAACTCAAAGTCCAGCTTTTTGAGACACTGCCAATAATCTAAAAAAGTTTGCCTTTTCTGCTAACTTAGGCTTATTTATCTCAATCACCATTCAATCCAGCTTTTCTTGTAATGTTTGAAAGAATCCCATCGGTTAAAATAAAATAATAAATATTATACATCTTGAAGTTTTACAAACCTATACACTTCATGTAGATCAAACTCTCATTTCATTGCCTTAAATATTCCATCTCTTTCGAGATCAATCATTCATCTACTAAGTGCAAATTTACCAACCTCAAATGCTGATTTTCAATCAATTAACATTCATTTAATATCATCTGTATAATCCATCATCTCGTAAATTCAAAGTCTTCACTTATATCCACTTCATTTACAAACTGGACATACCTCTCAGGTTTGTGGATCTTTTCATGTTCACTGCATTATATATCACTTAACAAAGAAATCATTCCATTCTTCCTGTGAGATATTACGTAATTGTAATTCTTTCTTTAACAATTCTTTATCGAAAGTGCGGAATGAATTCTTAGCATTTCTAAATTTAACCTCATCTTCAGGTTTTACTTTTAATTTCTGCCCACAATGTGAACATACTTTTCTTCAAAGTCTCTGTGCAATTACCAAGTTAAAAGTACCGGCAATCATGTATGGTTCTGCACCCATCTTCGTAACCCTGGTAATCGTTTCAACAGCTGAATTTGTATGGACTGTAGAGAATACAAGGTGTCAGGTCATGGAAGATTCCATCGCCATTTCCAAAGTTTCTCCATCACGAATCTCTCACACCATGATAATATCAGGATCTTGTCTCAATGCAGCTCTCAATCATGAAAGAAACGTAAATCATATATCAGATCTAACCTGAGCCTGGTTTAATCAAAGCATTTTATTTTCGACCGGATCTTCGAATGTTGTAATATTTACCTCCACTTTATTAACATCTGAAAGAGCCGAATATAATGTCGTAGTTTTTCCGGATCCTGTTGGTCATGTATTCAAAATAATTCCGTTCGGATATCATAAGTTTTTCTCAAGAATACGACCATTTGATCATTCCAATCAAAGATCTGATAAAGGCGGAATCTCTTTTGATTTATCCACAATACGCATTACCAATTTTTCTCACCAAACTGTAGGTAAAGTATTGGCACGGAGATCGATTTCTTTATTTGTCTCTGTTGTAGCTGATACTCTGGCATCCTGAGGCAATCTCTTTTCATCTGGCCTCATCTGTCCAGATTCAATCTTAAATTTTGAAATAATAGAATCATGGAAAGACTTTGGATATTGCACCAATTCCTCCAAAACTCAATCAATTCTAATTCTGATTCTACAGTAGTTTTCAAAAGGTTCGATATGAATATCTGATGCACCTTCTTCTACTCAAATAGTCAAGAGATAATCAAAAATCTTCACAATATCAGACTGAAGAATTGCTTTATTAAGTAAATCTCTGTAATTAACTGTTTGTACGTTGTTTTCTTCCATTTATATATCTAGGTATAATAATACAAAGATAAATATATTATACTCGAAAATCTTAAAAAAGCAAAAAATCTGGGACTTTTTTAATAAAAATATTCTTATTGCTTTTTGTATTATTTTATTTACTTTTTAACTTGTTTTGACCTTAATAAATCGAAAAAATGGAAAACAAAAAGCAAATCTGATACCAAAATGAAGAACTTGTAAAACAACATTACCTACAGAGTTGATATGAATTACTAGAATGAAATTATACAATCCAATGATGAGAAATAGATCTTCTAATGAGAAAATGAGAAGAACTAGTAGTGATAGAAGTAAAAACTGTAAATGATATAGATGAGCTCGATAATTATATCACTCCAAAAAAAATCTGATTTTTACAAAGAACCTTGGAAAATTATTTGCAAAATATTGACGAAAGCTGGATTAAAGATATTAGAATGGATGTAGTTTTTGTAAAGAATGGTAAGATTTGGGAAATTTATGAAGATGTCACGAATAGATAGATTTTGAAGTTTTAATGTAAAATTAATTAGAGGTTTTGAAATTGTATTTTGATGATAAAATATTATAACGAAATGCGACTATTTTATTTTGAATATAATATTAATGAACAGTAAAAAAGCACATAAAACATACATTTTAGATGCACTACTTTTCATAGTACTTTGAATGGTAATTGGATGAGGATTAATGGTCTGGAAAGAAGATGTCGTTCTAAATACACTCATTGAAAAACATGAATCAAAATACACAAAATTTTCAGCCATAGATGAAGTACTAGAAAATGCTTATTATGATGAAGAATTACTAAAAGATTCTGCTAACGATATGATAGAGTGAGCATTAGTTGGATATGTTTGAGCTATAGATGATCCCCATACCATTTACTTAAAAGAAGAACAAAATACTGAATTAACAAATGAACTAAAAAACAATGCTTGATTCGCTGGAATTTGAGCAGTTATCGAAAAGCAATGAAATTATATACTAATTTCTGAAATCCTAAAGAACTCTCCTGCTGCAAAAGCATGACTTTTACCATTAGATAGAATATATATGGTAGAAGACCAATCTTTAGAAAATTTAACCGCACAAGAAGTTGTCCAATTAATTAGATGAGAAAAATGAACTGAAGTAAATCTCTTCATCGAAAGAGAATGAAAAAACTGAGAAGAAAACGAAAGATTTTGGATACCTATAACTAGAGACGATGTAAGCCTTCCTTCTGTATATTCTGAAATAATTGAAAAAGATGGTAAAAAAATATTTTATCTAGAAGTTTCTATCATTACAGAAAAAACTACATCATTAATTTTGGATGAAGTAAGAGATGCTAGAGAATCAGTCTGAAAATTTGATGGAATTATCTTAGATCTAAGATGAAATAGCTGATGATACTTAGAAGAAGCTATCAAAATTCTATGACATTTCTTCCCTAAGGGTACACTTTTAGCTAAAAGTAAGTATAAGGCTTACGAAGATATCAATCACGTTTCCAAGTGAATATGAGAACTATGAGAATATCCAATAGTAATTCTTGTAGATCAATTAACAGCTAGTGCTGGAGAAATTATTGCCCTAAAATTCCAAGAAGAATGAAAAACTGTAATTTGAATGAAAACCTTCTGAAAATGAAGCATACAAGATGTTCAAAAATTCAAGGATTGATCTAGCTTGAAATACACTGTTGGAATGCGATATTCTCCTAATGATGTAAATATCGACAAAGAATGAATTACTCCTGATGTTGAAATCGCACGAGATTACGAAAAATATAAGGAAGAATGAACAGATAATCAGCTCGAAGCCGCTGAAGAAGAATTATTAAAAATTATAAAATAATATATTACACCCTTTTTATTGCCTATAAATAACAGCTATGAAAAAAACTTTTTATAAAATAAAAATAAGTTTAGCCGCGTTATGAATAGCTATAATTTCATTCTCATCAAAAGTTTTATGATTAATAACATGACCAACGTTACAACAACAAAACATATACCAATGAGAAGTTATGTATTGAGTACCATCTCCAGGACCTGAAACCACAATTAATGCTATTATCAATGCAATTAAACGATTTAGAATTCCACTTATAATAGTAATATTCATAGTATGAATTGTAAATTTTATAAAAATCAGAAAAATTGATGATAAAACACTTAAAAAGAAGAAAATAAAAAGCACTGCCATTATTATACTAATAATTTCAATTATAATCCTTCTAATGTCTATATCAGCACGATTAATAAAAAAATATTATGCTTAAATCTTAAACAATTTTTTATTTAATTAACCATAAATTCTAATCAACCCATAATAAGAATCCTAAGAATATTTTCTCTTAGATTTTTTTTATTGAAAGTTAAATAATTTTTTTTAAAATAAATGTAAGTTATAAAAAATAAAATTTTACCATATAAAATATTTTTATAAAAAATGCTCAAAAAAATATACAAATTATGAGAATTAGCTATGCTAAAAAAATATAAAGAGAAAGAGATGAAAGAACACCGCTTAATAGATTTATTTTGGGAATGTACTCTTTCTTGTAATGCTCATTGTAAGCATTGTGGTAGTAGTGCAGAATGTAAAAAATATGCAGGAGAATTAACAACTCAAGAAATAAAGGATTGATTCAAACAAATAGCTCACGATATGGATGCTAGTAAAATTCTCATAAATGTAACAGGTGGAGAACCATTAGTTAGGCAAGATCTATGCGAAGTCATGGAATATGCTACAAATGAATTAGGTTTTCATTGGTGAATGACCACAAATGGGATATTAATGAATGATGAAAATATAGAAAAATTAAAAAAAGCGAATATGGAAACAATTTCAATTAGTATTGATGGTTTAGAAAAAACCCATAATGAATTTAGATGAGTACCAAATTCTTATAAAATCATTATGGAAAATATCAAGAAATTAAAAAAAGCTAATTTTGTAAAAATAATTCAGGTTACAACTGTATTTACTAAAAAAAATATCGACCAAATTGAAGAATTATACCAGATTATGCTTGATTTATGAATTGATTCTTGGAGATTAGTTTCCATGGATCCTATATGAAGAGCGAATGAAAATCAAGATTTATTACCAGATGGTGCTGAAATTAAAAAGATATTAGATTTTATAAAATCGAAGAAAAATAACAAAAAAATGGAAGTAACATATGGTTGTAATGGATTTTTGGGATTAGACTACGAAAAAGAAGTTAGAAAATATTATTTCTTTTGTAGAACAGGAATAAATGTTGCAAGCATTTTGTATAATTGAGATTTGTTTGTATGTCCTGATATACCAAGAATAAAAAGCTTAATACAAGGAAATATAAAGACAGATAATTTTAAAGATGTGTGGGATAATAAATACAAAGAATTCAGAACATTAGATAGGACAAAATGTGAACATTGTGAAAAATGTAAATTTTGGGATTTTTGTTTAGGGGGACCATATCATACTTGGAATTTTGAAGAGAATAAACAGAATAAATGCCCATATGAAATGATTTACTTTAATAAATAAAAAGTATGAAAAGAATTCTTAATAAAATAAAAACGATTCTAGCCACATTATGAACCATAATAATTTCATTTACTTCGAAAGTCATGGGACAATTAACAACATCAAATTTTATTGTTGAAGAGCCCCTTCATTTCCAAACAAAATATTGAGTAGCTCCACTACCAGAAGCAGAATCTAATCCAATTACATTTATTAGAATAGTTCAAATATGACTCATAATCCTAATATTTATTGTATGATTCGTTAATCTTTTAAGAATAAGAAAAATAGATGATAAAACTCTAAAGAAAAAGAAAATCAGAAATACTATTATTATCATCTCTATATTAATATTACTCTTAATTGCAGCACTTATAATACCTGCATGGTTATTAACTAGATAATAATTTATTTTAATAAATAATTTAATATGAAAAAAACTTTCAATAAAATAAGAACGAATCTAGCAATTATCTGAGCTACAATAATCTCATTTCCATCCAAGGTTTTGGGACAAAATTTTATAAGAGCCATGGAACAAGAACAGTCATTCTATTGAGTAGAAAGACCTAAATGAATATGAATAATAGATTTGAATTCCCAATCATCTACATCTCCAACAATCATAGCTATTAAAATTACTCAAATTCTACTTATAGTCATAATCCTTGTCGTATGAATTACAAATTTTATAAGAATAAAGAAGACTGACGATAAAGCCCTAAAGAAAAAGAAAATAAGAAATACCATTATTATCATTTCTATATTAACATTACTCTTAATTGCAGCATTCGTAATACCTGCACGATTATTGACTAGATAATTATTTATTTTTATAAGAATAGTTATGAAAAAAACTCTTAATAAAATAAAAATAGTCTTAACCTCTCTACGGGTCATAATAATCTCCTTACCATACAAAGTTATGGGTATAACAGTAAGAACAAAAGAAGATCTTCATTTTCAATCAGATTATTGAATAAGACCAGTGTATCCAGAATCATTACCAATTACTGAATGATTTATCAAAATAGCTCAAATTTTGCTTATAGCCGTAATTTTTACAGTATGAATTATAAATTTTATAAAAATAAAAAAAATAAATAATAAAGCTCTAAAGAAAAAGAAAATTAAAAAGACTATTACTATTATCTACATATTAATTTCAATTCTAATTATATTATTCATATTAAAAAGATTTTTGTATATTATACAATAACTATGAAAACATCCATTAATAAAACAAAAACAATTCTAACCAGCCTTCGAATTGCAATAATATCCTTACCATACAAAGTTATGAGCATTTTGGAAGATTCAATATCAAATTGGTCAGATTCCCAAGTAGAGAATTTTCAAACAGATTATTGAATAATGTTTCCAGAATTAACAAAAACTCCACAACAAGGAGAAATAGATATAAACGAAATAAATACACAATGATTATATTGAGTTCCATTTCCATCAGAACCTACACCAATTACTGCTATTAAAGTAGCAGAGATATTACTCATAGCAATAACATTTATTATATGAATTATCAATTTTATAAAAATAAAAAAAATAGACGATAAAACTCTAAAAAGAAAAAAAATTAGAAATACCATTATTATTGTACTAATTCTATCAATTGCAATCTTCCTAATATCCCAACTATTAATACGGGTTTTAACACCATAATCTACTTACGATTTCTAATAAAGGAATGCTCAGTTTATAAAATTTTCATTTCCTGCAATAATTTCTCATACTCCTCATAATCATCTGGATATTGTTTTTTTAGGAATTTTTTAAGTAATTCTAACCAATCTCAGAAACTCTGTTGCCCTGCCAAATCTGGCCTCTCTAATTGTTCCAAAAGCTTTTCTGTAGATGTTGCATTTTTCTTCAATTGAACGTTTTGTAATTCTTGTTGAAGTTTAGGTTCGATAAATTCAGACATATTTTCATATTGAAGCTTTTCTACTGATACGCTCAAAGAAACATTTTTCATATCTAAATTATCGTTGAAATGATTTTCTATCTCGAATGATTTAGATTCAAAGTTTTTTGAAGCATTGTCCTGAACTGATTTTCGATGGGATAGAATATCATCCTGAGAAATTGACTTAAATTTCTGAGAAAATAAATCTGCCGTTCAGGTTTTTCTTTCCATTGTAAAATAATAATTTACTCATGTTTCATATGCTGAGAATTTTCAATCTTTTCGAATTCGGAAATGTTTGATTTGATCAGTTTCCAGTGGAGATGTCGCCCAAATACTTCACGTACACAAATAATTTTTATAAGAAAAAGATTCATGTAAATGTCAGGAGATTATAGTTAAATCCTCTTTATCTAGCCAATGCTGAGATAATGCTCTATCCTTAAATGTAAATTTTGCCTTTTGTCACGGAAAAGCTACTCATTCAACATAATAATGATGAATCAAAGCTAAATCTGAATATTTTTTGGTAAACCACTCGACAACTAAGTTTAATTGGCTTGAAAAAGTCAGATTTTTATTTTTACTTTTCATTTCTTCTTTGTATTTCTCGTCTTTCAATTCCTCTATTCATGGAAAATCTTTTTCATCGATTTCGAGCATAGCTGGCAAAAAGCAGATATTTTTTCATTCAATTTCTTCCACAATTGGTTTCGTGATGAAACAGATTTCGCTGTTTTTATCTCAAATCCTGGAAAGAATGTCAAAAGCTTTTCTTCATTCTTCGAAAACGAATGTATTTCCTAATCGGTCATGATTTCATGCAAGAATATATAAGTTTTTTCACTGAGTATAAAGTTCGAGAAATAGGTCGTAAAGTTCCAAAAGTGCGTTTCTATCATAACTGAAATGATACACAAAATCTCAAAGAAAAATCAGATTTTTTTCTTCGTTATGCCGCTGAATAAAAGATTTAAGTGAATTCAAAAGTTTATCTTTTATTCTGGCTGTTAAGTGTATATCTCAGATAAGTAGCATTATCGAAAATTTTAAGGATTAAATCTTGATTACGTAAGTTTCCTTACTCTCTCTCCTACAGCTTTCAGGCTTAAAAACCTTGATATTTTTTCATCCATATCTTTTCTTTAAATTAGCTACATATTCATCAAATCCAGGTCCCATAAATATTTTCGTACAGAATTTTCCATCAGGTTTGAGATATTTATCATAAACTCGTAAAGTTTCTTCAAGTAATCAAATGGATCTAATCGCATCCGTTTCCTTGTCTCAAATAGTATTTGGAGCCATATCAGACTGGATAAAATCCACCTGTTCGACTCCATTTTCTGCAAAAATCGCATTCACTTTGTCCTGCTCAGTAATATCTTGGTCATAAGTATACATTCATGGAAGCTGCATATTCACTTTTTTTAGGTCAAATCCGATAACTTTGTAATCTTTTACTTTCATTTTTTGGAGTAGAGAAATCGTATATTGCATTCGACTTCCAGGAGCACAACCAATATCGACTACTGTTTTGGTATTTTTATCGATTAAATGAAATTTATTCTGAATTTCTTCCAGTTTAAATGCGCTTCTGGCTTTATATCATTCTTTCTTAGCTTTCTTGAAATAGAAATCGTATGGATTATAGGTCATTGTATGTTAGTTACAATAAATGAAATTATTATAAATAAAGATGATATTTTTTACAAGGAAAAATTATAAAAAAAGGTAGTCAGAAATCCTGGCCACCTTTCAATGTTTCAGAAGTGGTTGAAACAATATAATCCAACCCTATAGACACAGTAAACAATGCCTACAAGAAACAATACTGCCACAACAAACAGAATAATCCTAAAGATAGAAGCTAAAGCAGCCACTCTCTGAGCTTCATACTCAGCAATGATTGCCTCCGTCTCCTCTTTTGATTTACACTTCTCCAACTTAGATAGCAATTCCAGTTGAAATGCTTGCTCAATCATTTGGGTATTAAGATCATACCCACCAGACAAACCTTCGTACACCATACAATTTCAGTTTTTAGTTTTACATTCTTGTCCAATAAACATAAACTTTTTCTAAATTAAGTCAATATCTAAAATAAAAAAAGTCGCACTACCAATACGATAGCACGACTAATTAATCAATGAAGAGAAACTTTCATTGTCCAAATGGAACCAAAGTTCTAGCCGGTAAGTAGCGAGGTTCTTCTGGATCAAACAGATTAGGAATGAATGAACCGCTGAATCCATTTTCATCTCCACTCATAGTAACGAACATTAACGGCAAGTTCTTACCTCCATGAAACACTTTCTCAACAACAAGTTCCCAGAGTTCGTTAGGATCAATTGACGCATTATCACTCTCAAAGAAAAGTTCAACATGATTTCCATGAAGATACTTAATTTTTTCATCAAGTTCTTCGGGAGTAAACTCTTCACGATAGAATTTCATTGCCTCCAATTCATTAAGTTTGGACTTGAGAATGAGCTCAGACAAGATTGTGAAACCAGGTAAACTACTCTCTGTTCTCTTAATCTCATTAAACTGCATCCCCTTTTTCTCCAGTAAAGAAATAATCTTCCCTACCTTCCTGTTCCATTCGCCATATGCAATAATCACGTGGTAAACCATAGTTTTTAAGTTTTTTTTATTAGACATTATATTTTATATAAAATATATAATTTTTGACATTTAAGTCAAGATTTTAATTTATATCATATACTTTCCTTGATTTTATAGTCAAGAATAGTATTTTTAGTTCAGAATTTTATTACTTTTTGAATGTAAAAATTATGGATTACTTAATCACGATTTGACTAGAAATTCACCTAAAATTAAATTCAAATGCGAAAATATTCTGTAAATGTAAGAATGAACAGAATTTTTCTGCCAAACCAAATACTCATGTTTGTCCTGTCTGTACATGACAACCTGGAGCTTTACCACTTTTGAACCAAGAAGTTGTTACCAAAGCTATTCATTTCGCGAAAGCTCTAAACTCAAAACTAAGTAAAAAAAGTTCATTCGATAGAAAAAACTATTTCTACCCTGATTTACCAATGTGATTCCAAATTACTCAGTTCTATCATCCAATCATCACTGAGTGAAAAGTCTCTTTTTATGTAAATAATTTT
>Ga0310696_10006437_pt1 | contig 13936 bp, 10 predicted proteins | sample AusTroGonzalo_MG_4_FD_203885 | JGI IMG/M metagenome (GOLD analysis project Ga0310696, IMG submission 203885) | Bovine rumen microbial communities from tropical cattle in Woodstock, Queensland, Australia - Gonzalo_02 (v2) (version 2) | ecosystem: Host-associated > Mammals > Digestive system >... | reverse complement strand
CTCAGGCGCGAGGTTGAAAACTCCCTGTTCTCACGCGGGACCCTGATCAGGTACCGCGGAGACATCATGCGCCTTCTCGAACGGTTCGACCATATCATATCCATAATCAGCGACGACCTCATCCAGTTTGAGATAGAGGCGCCCAACGTCCCCCATGACCTTCGCAAGGAGTTCGTAAAACTCACCGACCTCGCCACCATGGCGGTCGAGAGCACCATCCCCGGCACCAAGGCATACTTTACCGATCCGGACAAGGTATCGGAGACCACGAGCCGCGCATATTTCTATGAAAAGGAGGCCGTGAAACTGGCCCAATCCATCAAACGCACGGTGTTCCACGACATGGACAGCCTGAAACTCAGCGAGAAGTTCCATCTCAGGTACTTCGCGCTCCATATCGAGGACCTGGCCAAAGCCGCCGTCAAAGTCGCCGAGCAGCTCTCAGTCATGACCATCAAACAAAATCTATAACCTTTATTGATGTTACTTCCCGTATTCACACTCTTAGGTGCAGCCCTGCTTCCCGCCGTAGCGTTCATGCGGCGGGAAGCTCCGGTTGCTTTGGGAGCATTCCTGTCTGTGGGGATATGGGAGATCCGCGGAGCGAAGACGCTCATCGTCTCTCTCATTGTAACAGGTACCATCGCCGCACTCGCGGCCAGCTCGTTTAGCGGTGGATTCATGTGGTCACAAATACCGGCATCCGATCCGGGAGAAATGCTCATCATCGGTTTGTCGACCGCCGGCGCGGTATTGGTGTCTTTACGTATAAGCCGATATACAAGCGTGTTGTACGCTCTTGTGGGCGCGGTTACCGGGATGGGACTGGCAAAAGCGGGAGGTCTTGACCCGGCTTTCATCCTTAAGACTGCGGTCGTATGGGGTGCAGCTCCTGTTGTATGCGCATTGGTCGCCGCAGGAGTGTATCGCCTGATGCCCGGGACGAGGTCGCCGGGGCTGTTTGCAGCGGCATCCCTATTGCTGGCAGTCGCATTGGGCTGGAACAACGGGATGGCATTCGGGCTGTTCCCATTGGCTTATTTCCATGACTGGAGGATAGCCGGCGCTGTGGCTGCAGGAATTGCGGCCGTGGCATTGCTGTTATCGTTCAAGCCGATGCTGTCGAGAGCCTGGAGGATTGCTGATGTGGCGGCCGACGTACACCCGAGGACGATTTTCGCGGTGATTTTCGCGAGCGGGATGCTATTGGCATTGTCACCGGTACCGCTGGCGTTGTCAGGGCTGCTCATGGTGGGACTGATTGGTGCAGGTGCCGCAAGCGGACGGCCTGACGTGGAAGGAAGTGTTGTCGTGAGAAGCGTTGCTGCCACGGCCGTGGCTCCGGTATTGGGTTTTCTGTTTTGTTATAGTTTCAGCAGAAGCAGCGCGGTGCTGTTGGTGCTCATCGCTTTTGTGACGGTGGTGGAAATTGTGGCCAGGGCTTTGAGGCAGAGGGCGTTGCAGGAGGGGATAGTGAGGTCACGTGAACAGCAGATTTACAGCCACCAGAGATCGCTTTCGGCGTTGGAGGTGAGGGCTGAGATGACGGAGAAGGATTTGCTTAACAAACTGGAGATCAGAAGGCAGGAGCTGGTGGACTTCGCTGTGGGAGTCAGTCAGCAAAAGGAATATATGGAGACGATTTATGAGGAGATCTCGCAGCTCCGGCAGATGAATGACCCGGTGGAGAAGGACCGCAAGACCGACGAGATCCTGTCTTCACTCCGGGAGAGGATGTATTTCACACAGGAGATGAACGATTTTTACGTAAGGAGCGAACTTCTGCACAAAGATTTCAATCTGAAGCTGCGTGAAGGTTTCCCTTCGCTGACCGAGAGCGAGAGGAGGCTCGCCAATCTCCTGAGGCAGGGCTTCTCCAGCAAATACATCGCATCGCTGATGAATATCACACCCAAGAGCGTGGAAATCAGCCGTTACCGCCTGCGCGCCAAGCTTGGTCTGAGCCGCAGCGACAATCTGATACAATTTATTAAGTCGATATAAACCTATTTAATTTAAACACTATGCGTAACCTAATTTATGTTGCAACGCTGCTTTTGCTGACGACCTCGTCTGCATTCGCACAGAACGCCAAGTACAACCAGTACGGCGTGGCAGTAAAATCCGACCGCCTCGACGCGGAAGCCCAGGACGGAATCCTCGTGCTGTCGTCTCCCGAGTCGGGTTACAAGTTCTGGTTCGACATCCGCTCACAGGTGGACGCCGCCGCATTCTTCGGCGCCAACAAGGACTACGATGCCATCGGCAATGGTGTCGGAGTTCGCCGCGCACGTTTCGCCGTCAAAGGACAGATCAATGAAAAATGGTACGGTGAGTTCGACATGGACCTCGCCAACGGCCTCGTTGAACTGAAGGACGCTCTCGTCCGCTACACCGGAGTGCCCAATCTCGACCTCCAGGTCGGCAACTTCAAGGAGAACTTCTCCATCCAGCGCAATACCACATCCCGTTACCTCCAGTTCATCGAGCGTCCCATGGTCTGCTCCGCCCTGGCTCCTTCCCGTCACCTGGGCTTCAATGCCAAGTACGCAAAGGACTGGCTCTGGCTCTCCGGCGGCGTCTTCTTCCAGGAAGTGGCCGGAAGCGAGGAATGGACCAACGTAGCTGACAACAACAAGGACTACGGTCGCAACAGCGGTCACTCCTACACCGGCAAAGTCGTCATCCGTCCTCTCTACAAGATGGACGACGCCAGTCTCCACCTCGGTTTCGCGGGCTCCTACAGGACTGCGCTCACCAGCACAGCACCCTCTGACTGGGGTGCATACCGCGCCAGCGCCCGCAACTCCACAAGCATCAACCGCAAGAAATACCTCGACACCGACAACCTCCGTGGCTACGACCACAACTTCCTCTGGACCATCGAAGTCGCAGGTCACTACAAAGGCCTCCGCTACGAGACCGCCTACATCCAGGACGTAGTCTCCTTCGAGAATACCGCCGTCGATCCCGCCACCAAGCACTTCCAGGGCTGGTACGCCCAGGCCGGCTATCTCCTTTTCGGCGGCAAACAGCGCTATGACCAGAGCGGAGCTAAATACACCCGCGTTGAGCGTGGCCGCTCCTGGGGCGACATCGAGCTCTGCGGGCGCTACGAATTCTGCGACCTCAACGACGGCAACGTCTACGGCGGCTCCGCCCAGGCATTCACCCTCGGCCTCAACTGGTATGTCAACAACAACGTCAAGTTCATGCTCAACTACCAGTACAACGACAATGACCGCTACGCCAACGGCAAGAACAAACTCTACGTCGGCCACGATGCCACCGGCAAGCCCACCAAAGACTACACCCAGGTCACCGAGGCCAAAGGCAAAGGCGGTGTGGACTACCACATGATCTGCGCCCGTTTCGAAATCAATTTCTAATTTCAAATGCAAATCATCATGAAAAAGACAATACTTCTGGCAGCAGCCCTTATCGCTCTCACCGGCTGCATGGAGGACAAATTATATGAAGGTCCCAACAACATCGACAAGGTGACCTACTCCCCCCAGGCTCCCACATCCAATGACGCAGTGACCGTCACCGCCACCACTTCCGGACTTCACGCGATCAACAGCGCGAAGCTCACCTACAACGGCACGGATGTCAATATGACCGGTTCCGGCACATCGTTCTCCGGCACCATCCCGGCCCTCGACGACGGCACCGAAGTAAGCTTCACGGTCACCATCACCAACGAGATCGGCTACACCACCACCTCCGACAGATATTCCTACACCGTGGGCGATCCCGCAACGGACTGGACCAAGCTCAAGCTCAACGAGGTATATGGAGCCGGTGACGACAATGCCAAATTCTTCGAACTCTACAACGGCAGCGACTTCCCCATCAAGCTCACAGGCGTCACCATCCACAAGGATGAGGCTCTCTGCTGGACCGGGATCGACGGCGAAGTCGTGCCTGCCAAGGGTTTCTTCGCCATCGTCGGAGCAAAAGGCACCACGGAAAGAGGCTTCAGCAGCGGATTCTCCGCCAAGAAGAGTGTCATCGTAGAGCTCTTCGACAGCGCCGGCAACAAGCTCGACACCTTCCAGCGCGGCGAGAAAGGCACAGGCTGGGGCGACCAGAGCCTTACCAACAACACGGGTTCATGGAGCCGCATCCCTGACGGCACCGGCTCATGGAAGATCACCGGGAGCATCACCGCAGGCGCGGCAAACGCCACCACCGGTACTGATGACGAAACTATCGTTCAATAATATATAACTTAAACCTTTATTATGGCAGAATTAAAAATCGGCGAGCAGAGCAAACCTCGCTTCGAATTCCGCAGCTTCGGCCAGTGCTTCTGCGAAGCCCACAAAAGAATGGCACGCCTTTCCGTTCCGGTGCCCGAGAAAGTATGGGAACGTGAAAGCGACGAGATATACATCATATCCGCCAAGAATGACATCAACAACACCAAGATCCGCGGCGGCAAGATGGACATCAAGACCTATGTCCAGACAGTAGACGGCCTGGAGCAGTGGAATCCTCTCATGAAGGGCGAATTCCCCATCTCCCGCGAGGTCCTCGAAAAAGAAGTCTTCCCCGCATTCATGGTGGATATGCCTGCCCTCACCAAGGACACCTACACCCTCGACGAGTTCCTCGCCATGGTCAAGGCCAACAAAGACCTCGCCGCCGTCCGCGTGCACAAACAGCGCTTCGGCTACATGGTCAATGACACCATCTGCGAAGTGGGCAACGTCCTGATCAACGGCGCCAAAGTCGTGACCATCAACTCCGAATCCACCGAAATCGAAGACATCAAGAAGACCATCGCCGACGTGGGTCTCGAAGGCGTAGAGAACATCAACTACCTCCAGGCCATCAAACGTGTCATCGGCATGTCCGACAAACCCTTAGCAAACGAATAAATCATGGCACAGGAAATAGAACGCAAATTCCTCGTCAAAGGGGACTTCAAGAACGAGGCTTTCAAAGCCACCAGGATCACACAGGGCTATCTCTCCAGTGTCCCTGAGCGCACGGTACGCGTACGCGTAAAAGGAGAAAAAGGATTCATCACCATCAAAGGCATCGGCAGCGACAGCGGAGCCAGCCGCTTCGAATGGGAGAAAGAGATTCCCGTCGAGGAGGTCAAGGAGCTTCTCAAAATCTGCGAGCCCGGCGTAATAGACAAGACACGATATCTCGTAAAGGCCGGCGAGCATACCTTTGAAGTGGATGAGTTCTACGGAGACAACGACGGGCTGACCGTCGCCGAGGTCGAGCTTGGCAGCGAAGGTGAAGCCTTCGACAAGCCCGCATGGCTCGGTGAGGAAGTCACCGGCGACGTGAAGTACTACAACTCCATGCTCATGAAGAACCCCTACAAGAACTGGAAATAATGGATCCTCTCGACATGGGCAACTACAGGATCGAGAAGTTGCCGAAGATGCAGAAATCCGGCTTCGAGAAGCAGATGCAGCGCTTCGGCGGTCCCCTCGCCCTTCTGGTGTTCATCCTTATCTACTGGGTTGTAAAGATTCCGTTCCTGGACAACATGGACCTCGATTCGATCTCGGGCGCGGCGGGCAAAAGGCTTGCCGAGCTCGGGCCGGAGGGGTTCATCCGGGCCAACTATGCCATGCTGGCGATATTCGCCTCCGCCATAGTGCTGTGGATTACCGAAGCTATCCCCAACTATCTGACTTCGCTCATAGTCATCCTGTCCATAGTCCTGACAGGGGTCACCACGGACAAGACCGCCTATGCACAGCTCGGCCATCCCGTGATGTGGCTGAACATATTGTCGTTCGTATTGGCATCGATGCTGGTGAAGACGCAGGTAGCCAAGAGGTTTGCCCTGTGGTTCGTACTTCGTTTCGGCAAGAATGCCGGCGGGGTGATTTTCAGTTTCATCGTCATAAACCTGGTGTTGTCGGCATTCATTTCAGCGACTACGGCAAAGGCTGCCATATTGCTGCCCATATTCATGGTGGTGTGTGCCATCTATGGAGCGACGGGCGGTGAGCATCGCAACAATTTCGGCCGCAATCTCGTGCTTCAGAACCTGTTCCAGATCAACCTGGGCGCCAACGCCTTCCTGACCGGCTCGGGAGCCACGTTGCTCGCGGGATCGCTCATTGCAGGGGCCATGGGTATTGGTTCATTCAGCTATCAGGATTGGTTCAAGGCAGCGTTCCCAATGAGCCTGCTGCTTATCGTGATTGGCTGGTTCATCGGCACCAAGGTGATATTTCCCATGAAGAAAGATGAGCGGGTACCGCAGATTGAGGGCGGTATGGACAGGCTCCGCGAAGAGCTTCGCGGCATGGGCAAGATGAGGGGTGAGGAATTTCGCGCCATCGCCATTTTCGTGACGGTGTTGCTCCTGTGGGCTACAGACAAACAGCATGGTATCAACCAGACTGCCGTAGCGTTTCTCGGCGCCGTGGTTGCGCTGATGCCGAAGATCGGCATTGTGAAGTGGAATGACGTTGATATTCCATGGCACCTTCTGCTCTTCTCGGCGGGAGCGTACACGCTCGGAGCGGGTCTTGACGCGACCGGATTGCCCGGGACGGCGGTGAATGCCGCTTTCAGCGCCATCGGCATCACCGCTTCGACGCCGTATTGGGCATTATACATGATTCTGACCGGGTCTATGCTGATGAGTGCGTTGATTTTCCAGTCAAAGACGATGCAGACGCTCATTTTCATACCCATCGCCATCGGCGTGGCGCAGAGTTTCGGCTATCCGATAATGAGCCTCGCATTCCCTGTGGCCATGCTTGTGGGTCATGTGTATGTGTTGCCGTTCAACAGCAAGCCGGCGGCATTGCTCTATACCACCAACCAGTACAGCTGGAGCGATACGTTCCGCTTCGGCATCACGATGATGTTCATCAGCTGGCTGGTCATCCTGCTCTGGGGGCAGACTGTCCTGCATTGGATAGGCTATACTCCGGGATTGTTTTGAAGAAGCTGTTTTGAAATGATTTCCTCTTAGGGCCGGCGCCGGAGGGATGAAAGTTAAATTGTATATTTGTATAATTTTTTTGGTTTTTAGATATGATTGATTGGGATTTGATTTTCAGACTTGTGGCGGCCGGGCTCCTTGGAGGAGCTATCGGTTTTGAACGTGAGTTCCGTGCAAAAGAGGCTGGCGTACGCACGCATTTCATTGTGGCACTGGGCAGTGCATTGTTCATGATTATCTCACAGTTTGCATTTGAGGGACGTCAGCATGACGCAGCACGTGTAGCCGCACAGGTGGTGTCGGGCATCGGTTTCATCGGTGCAGGCGTCATTATTTTCCAGAGAAATGTAGTGCGCGGCGTGACGACCGCAGCGGGTCTCTGGGTGGCCGCAGCTATCGGACTGGCCTGTGGTTCAAGGATGTACGCCGTGGCGGTGGCTGCCGCCGCTTTGACTGTATTGTGCCTGGAGATGATGCACATGGTGCACCTGCGCTATGGCGACAAAATCGTGGATATCACATTGTCGTCGCGCACGGAAGAGGGGCTGGTGGCGATGCTGGATACCCTCAAGAACAGCGGTATCCACGTAGAGTCCTATTCTGTTTCAGGAGAGAAGATCCATCTTCAACTCCGGATGCAGCAGAGAAACTATCTTGATTCACTCAAGAACCTAATCTCACATCTGGAGGGATTCAAAATTGAAGATTTGAGCTAAATAGCGCACACTTTTGAATATTTTTGCATATATTTGCAATATATACTCTAAAACTAAGTGTGCCATGAAAAAGATTTTAGTCTTAACCTCTTTATTCCTGAGTCTTGCAATCCTCGCTTCATGTAACGGTGACGGCGGCAGCAAAGTCAAAGTTGGCGACGTCAGACTGAAAGGAGCCAGTATCTCAGGTGCAAAGGCCCTTGCCGTTGCTTCCAAGACAGCGGCTTCCAAGGCTTTCACAAAAGCTGACAACGATCCTGTAGACGCGCTCTACAAGGTTTCTTCTGATGGAAAATTCATTGAGGTCACTTATACCTTTGATGTAGAAGTGACAGAAGGGGAAGGCGAAGAGGCCAGAACAGTCATCCAGCAGGTTCAGGCCGGTCTTCGCATCACGCCCAACTTCATTTTCGCCGTAGGTGATGACTGGCTGTGGCTGGCAAACTGCTATTATTATGTGCCCGGCTATCAGGAGATGGAGGAAGGCACCGTCAAGGATGCACTCACGCAGATACGCGACGAGTTCAACAGCGCCCACCACCAAAGCCATGGCGCGCATTATCTTATCCGCAAGAGCAACGGAGCCATGTACGCCTGGGAAAACTCGGATGGCGCTCCTTTTGGCATGCCCGACGGTTACAACCCTCCCAGCATGCTTAACGACTGGTTCATCGCCGTGGGCAGGGACATCTTCGTACGCGAAGGCGGTTTCCACGATTCATACGGCGCAGCCAACGGCCGCGTTGTACGCATTTCTGACAACGGCTCGTCCCTGAGCTTCAATGACGTCATCCCCGCATCAGAGAAAGCTGTGCACATCCTTCCCGGACAAAACGGCGTGATTGGCGTCATGTGCGCAGACGGGCAGTACTACAAGCCGAAAGTTTTCTTCCCGTCATCATCCAGACTCGTCGACATCACCATTCCCGAGACTTTTGCCGCAGAGACGGCCAGATGGAGCCTGATTTCCGTTGCAGGAGAGCTCTATGCCGTGAGGAATTTCCATCATCCCGACGGAGTTGATATCCCTAATTCCATGGGTTTCTATTCAGTCGAAATCGCAGAAGGCTCTGCCACCGTGGGTGAGCTCATCGTAGATATGGATAATGCCGAGGTTCACTTTGATTCTGACCAGATCATGGTAGGAGCCGCGACAAATGCCGAGACCTTCTCCTATATACAGGACGGCAATCCTGTCAGGCTCTACACATTCTATCCCGAAGACGCCGAGATCAGCGTACGCAATCTTCCCGCGCACTATCCCGCAGCAAAAGGCTGGTACATTGACGGTATCGCCTGCAACGATGCCAATGCACAGGGCTTCTGGGTTTGCGACCTTTCAAAGGATGAAGCAGAATACGTAGCCCTTGACTGGACCAATGTCTCTGAATACCAGTCAAAAGTCACATCTATGGTGGCCGAACATTTCGAAGCGGCCTGCATGGCTGAGAAATACATCGCTACCACCTCTGACGGCAACAAGCTGACCTTCTGGGCTCCTATCACCGGTGCCAACGCTGGCAAGCTCACCCTCCTTAATGCCGATGAGAACGGCGGCTACGACATCAACGTGCTGCTTAACCTGTAATCTGTACTCTGAAAGACAAGCGGAGAACCGAAGCTTTTCGGCTCTCCGCTTTTTTTGCGTAAGAATGCTGTTTCTATAGCGGGAACCAGACAAATGCTGCCGCATCCCATAGCGCGTGGCTCAGCAGAATTGCCGGGAACCGATCCGGGAACAGGCGGTACAGCCCACCCCAGATGACTCCGCAGGCCAAAGCGGCCAGGATCAGCATCAGATTAAACGACGGCACATGCACCAACGTATATGCCAGGGCCGTCAGCACAAACGCCTTGTCCGCTCCGAGCCCCTCCCCAAGCGTCCGCTGCACATACCCCCTCCAGAACAACTCCTCCGCCGGTCCGATGACGAGCAGCAACAGCGCCGAAATCACCCAACCCGGCGTGCCGTCCTTCATCCCATAAATCATATCCACCTGCGGCCGTGCGAAGCTGAACATCCACTGCGACACCACGTCACCAAGCCTGAACAGCCACCACAGCACGAAGGCAATCCCGACGCCAAGGGCCAAATCCGTCACGCGAGGCCGCTTCAACAGCCCCAGTGTCCCGCCAAACCACTGCGCCACCCCGGTCAGCACCAGCGCCGACCCGGTCATCGCCAGCCAAAAATTCAGCCGGTGCGCAGTCCACGGCGAGAACATCACGAACCACAGCGCGGCCGCGATGCAAATAGCTATAACAGGTCTCCGAAGCAAGGTCTAAAGCAGTTTTGACAACGCCAATCCGATAATCAGCAGCGTACTGAACACCAATTGCAACTGCGCAGTCTTCTCATCCAGCCTCGCAATCGCATCGATTCCCTTTTCCTTGAAACAAAGCACGGCGCGGGCATTCCCAAGCGCAAGCGGCGCCGACAGCAGCACCGTCAGAACTGTCCAGGGCACAATCCCCGCCAGCACAATCCCCACAGTCCACACATACGGCAATGCCATTTCAAAGCAGTAAATCAGTACGGAAGCATTACGGCCGCTGACCATAGCCAGCGTCTTTATACCGGCCCTGCGATCAGTCTCGATATCGCGCGTATTGTTAATATGGAGAATCGCCACGGTGATGCAACCCACCGGCACGGCAATCCAGAGCACAGCCGGGATAATCTCTCCCGAAGCAATGAATGTCGTCCCCAGCATCGGCAGGACCGCATAGCAAAGCGCAATCACAAGATCCCCGAACGCATTATACTTCAATGCCGGATAGAGCAGCGACAGGGCCACGCCGCACATTCCGATCCATAGCAGCGGCAGTCCGGTCAACAGCACCAGACCGACACCGCCGGCCACGGCAGCCACCAATATGGCAACGGACAGCATCATCACCTCCTTCGGCGCGAACTGCCCGGAAGTCAACGTCACCACGCCATAAGTATCCTTGGCATCCACGCCCTTCTTGAAATCAAAATAATCACTCCAAATATTACCCGAGGCATGTACCAATATGATATTGACGACGGCCCAGAGGCCGAAAAGCCAGTTAACTTCAAATCCTGCAGCCCAAAGCCAGAACAACGTCGCCGCAACAGGCATGGCAGAAGCCGGAAAGGACCACGGCCTCGTCACGATAATCCAATCTTTCAGAGTGTGTTTCATCTTTTTTATTTTTAGCGGCACAAATTTACATAATTTTTTAAAAACAGCCTGCATTGTTTAGCATTACACAAAAGATTCCACCATCTATTGCAATATTATATGGAGTTTCATACCTTTGCTTGCGAAATCATACTACACAACACGACACAACACTACACTATTACCAACCATAATGATTTCCATTTTGTACAAAACCTTGCTCCTGCCAGGGATTCTGGTAGCGGCAACTCCTTCCATGACGGGAAGAGAAACAGGCTTAGTGGCTGAGCATGCTACGACCGCAGCTATTCAGCAGATTACAAGCATTCGCGGCCGGGTGGTCGACCAGAATGGCGAACCAGTCATCGGCGCAGGCGTCTTCCAGCAGGGGACGCGCAACGGTACCGTGACTGACCCCAGCGGCAACTTCACCATTGACGTACCCTCAGGGGCCTCATTGCAAGTCTCCTGCATGGGGTATGAGGATGTCACCGTGACCGCATCCAACGGCATGTTAATCATCCTCAAAGAAGACTCGGAGATACTCTCCGAAGTCGTAGTCGTGGGCTATGGCGCACAGCGCCGTGCCGACATCACCGGTTCAGTAGCTTCGGTAGATGTGGGCAAGACTCTCGAGAGTCGCCCGATTGCCGACGTTGGCCGAGGACTCCAGGGCGCGGTAGCCGGCATGAACGTACGTGTACCTACCGGTGAGGTCGGTTCCGACCCTATCATCAAGATCCGCGGTCAGATCGGTTCCATCAGCGGCGGCAGCTCCCCGCTGATCCTGCTGGACAACGTAGAGATCCCCAGCATCCAGCTGGTGAACCCGGATGACATCGAATCCATCACCGTACTTAAAGACGCCGCCTCCGCGGCCATCTACGGTTCCAAAGCCGCTTTCGGCGTCGTGCTTATCACGACCAAGACGGGAACCGGCGGCCCGAAGCTGCGTGTCACGTATTCCAATAATTTCTCCCTTCAGAATCCCGCCAGAGAGATAAACATCGGCGGTATCGAAGCTCTCCAGTACACCTACGACGCCCAGGTCAACCGGGAATCCCCGATGCCTGCCGGTGGATTCTGGAGAATTAACGCCGAGAGCCTCGAAAAGGCCCGTGAATGGCAGCGCCTCTACGGTGACACAGTCGCCTGGAACGATCCTGTCGTCTACGGACGCGACTGGTACTTCGACGGTATCGATAAATATGGCTACCGCATCTATGACGGATTCAAGGCTATGGTGCGCGAATGGGCACCCACAATGACGCACAACCTTTCCGTCAGCGGATCCGAGGGAGGCAATTCCTTCAACGTGGGGCTCGGCGTGCTAGATCAGAGCGGTATGACCAAGCCCGCACCCATTGACGACTTCAAACGTTACAATGCATCCATCAGTTTCACCAGCGAAGTGAACAAATATCTCACCGTAAGGGGAAGCGCCATGTACTCGGACCGCAACAAGCGCTATCCCGGAGTAGGCACCACTACCGCCGACCCGTGGCTCTACCTCTACCGCTGGAGCCCGCTCTTCCCCATGGGAGTAATGGAGCGCGACCACTACCTTCAGGAACCCGCCTATGAGCTGATGGCCTCCAATACGGACAATCTCCGCAACAGGTACTTCAACCTCAACCTCGGCACGACCATCCATATCATGGACAACTGGGATTTCCAGCTCGACTACACCTATGACCGCCAGATGACGGACCAGAACAGCTCGGCTGTGTACTATAACGCCGGCGAAAACTGGTACAACCCCATCGCCTGGGTAGAAAACGGTTCACAGGTCTATGTCAACGAGCGGGGCGAAATCGTCGACTCCAGCACGGAAGGAAGCATGCCGGCCTACACGTTCAACGTCAGGCGCTATCTCAACTCCAACAACACTGAAAAGAGCGATTACGTCCGCAACTACAGCAGAAACGTAGACAACAACACCATCAATGCCTTCACCACTTACCGTCTGTCGCTCGGACAGGGCAAGCAGCATGATTTCAAATTCATGCTCGGTACCAACATAGTGACCAGTTCATGGAGCTCTTACAAGATCCGCAAGAACGGTCTCATCGAGCCCGAGAATCCGCAATTCGCACTAGCCAGCGGAGAGCAGTTCATTGAGGGCACAGACCGCGACTGGGCTGGACGTATCGGATTCTTCGGCAGAATCAACTACTCCTTCGCAGGCCGCTACTTCCTGGAAGCCAACCTGCGCCGCGACGGCTCCCACAAGTTCCCGACCGACCTTCAGTGGAAATGGTTCCCGGCCTTCTCCGGTGGATGGATCTTCACGAAAGAAGCCTTCATGGAACCGGTCAGAAATGTCATGAGCTTCGGTAAGATCCGCGCCTCATGGGGTAGCGTGGGCGACCAGACGGTCTCCAGCAGCCTCTATAAATCCGTTCTGGCCAACGGCCAGTCCAACTGGCTCGATGCCAACGGTAAAGTGACCACCTACGGAACACCTTCCCTGGTCGATGCCGACATCACATGGCAGATGATCGAGACATTGGACTTCGGTGCCGACCTTCGCTTCTGGGACGACCGCCTCGGTCTGTCCTTCGACTGGTATCGACGTGACACCAAGAACATGATCATCCCCGGCGAGAGCCTTCCCTCGACTCTTGGAGCTTCCGCCCCGAGAGGCAACTACGGCAATCTCCGCACCAACGGATGGGAACTCACCCTCGACTTCTCCCACCGCTTCCAGAGCGGCCTTGGAATCAACATGACAGCCACCCTTGCTGACGCCACCACCATGATTACCAAGGGCGCCGACTGGGCTACACCTTGGGAAGACCGTCTTCTCAGCACCGACTACTCCACCGGACGCCGTTACGGAGACATCTACGGCTATGTCACCGACCGCCTCTTCCAGCGCGATGACTTTGTCTATGGTGACGACGGCAAAATCGTACGGGAAAACGTTATTTACCGGGGAACACTTCGTTCCACCAACAAGCAGAACACTCCCAACCCCGTATATCAGGTTGAATTTGAGAACGGCGACAAGCTGGTCTGCGCTCCCGGTGACGTGAAGTTCGTCGACATCGATGGTGACGGCTATATCTCCTCCGGCTCCGGCACCAACGGCAATCCTGGTGACCGCGTCGTCATCGGCAACACCACCCCCCGTT
>Ga0310696_10006434_pt1 | contig 13941 bp, 5 predicted proteins | sample AusTroGonzalo_MG_4_FD_203885 | JGI IMG/M metagenome (GOLD analysis project Ga0310696, IMG submission 203885) | Bovine rumen microbial communities from tropical cattle in Woodstock, Queensland, Australia - Gonzalo_02 (v2) (version 2) | ecosystem: Host-associated > Mammals > Digestive system >... | reverse complement strand
TAACGACCTGGAACCCGGCCAGGGAGGCCCGGCGCTCATCGTGCGGCCGACGCTGTTCCGCGGCGATTCCAACACCCTCGCCACCAAGGCCAAGGATGACACCGATGCCGGCATTGCCAAGGACGACGAGGTCAACGCCCGGGACGAGCTGCGAGAGAACTTCTTCGGCAGCCTTGACATCTTCGTCAAGCGCCAGTCGGACGCTCCCGGCGCAGCCTGGTTTAAGCAGTACCACCTCAACGCAAGCGACACAGGCGTGATCATCGACCCCAATAAATACGACAGCGAAAGCCTGCTCGACCAGGCAAAGCAGCACCTGGAAAACAACTGGGCCGAAGAGGGCTACGTGCCCGGCGTGCCGTATGATATCTACGTGACGGCCAACAACCCCCACACTGCAGCCTCCAGCGCCCCGGCTAACCTGACAGCCCTCCAGGCGCTGACCACCAACTCCCCCGATATCTACCGCTATTACCTCACGTACACTCCGTCCCAGGAAGACCGTATCTACTGGACCAACTGCATGTACTCGGAGAAGAAGAACTTCCTGATGGACGGCAAGATAGAGGGATGGACAATAGACCCTGACCACGCCGAGCAGGTGTTCGACGTGGACCTTAAGCGCGCCGCTGCGAAGATACTCCTGACGGTGAACTTCAGCGACGAGAAGACCATTCCGATGGTTCCCGAAGATCCGAACGAGCAGCCTCTCCTTGATGCGAACGGCCACACGGCAATGGGTTCGGTTAAGGAATACATGCAATTTGTCGGGCGTACCACCGGCGAGCCCCGATTCAAGCCCGTCAACTTCAACCTCAACGCATCGGACATCGGCTATGACGCCGACCCGCTGCCGTCTTCAGGCAGTCTCCTGACCATAGACAGCAACTTCTCCACCTTCAAGGAAGGAGACAGTGCCGACAACACCGACAACACGTTTGCCATAGTCACATACACATATCCAATAGACTGGAGTTCGGACAATTCCCGTACCCCTTATATCCTGCTGTCGGTGTTCTACACCCGCAACTCCGACGGTGACCAGCTGCGAAGCTACTACCGCATCCCCGTCTGCGACGAAACCCAAGTGTCCTCGCTGGAGCGCAACAATATTTATATTATTGATGTTAATATAGCGTCCCTGGGTGCTTCCAACGAATCCTTTGAAGCGCAGGACGAAGAGCTCCGCATCGAGTACCACGTGATACCGTGGACGGAGACCAACATGACGCAGGAGGCCACCACGGTGAAGATTTCCGACACCAAGTACCTGACCGTCATTCCCACGGAATACACCCTCAAGGGCGATGACACCCAGGGCGTGGAAATGCAGTGGTACGCCTCGGTCTCCACGGATGACAAGCGTATAGTCGACATCGATCCCAGCTCCCTGGCTATCTCTTACGTTAATTATCAGGGCAATACAGTTGACATCAAGGGCACCGTGACCAAGCAGATCCGCAACGACGGAGGTACGCTCGTGACGGCAACGGACGCCAACACCGACGGCAAGCACGACATAGTCATCACATCCACCGCGCCTAACGGCAATACTGCAAGGGGAGAACAGGTCAAGATAACCCTGACTCCCAACGGACTCATACATGTCGAATCCGATGCGCTCCTTAGCCGCGCCGTGAAGGACATTACTTTCACGATTTACCTTAAGAACGCCAGCGGCGTCGATCCCGTGCCCATCCACATCCGCCACTTCCCGCTGGATAACATCCAGTCCTTCACCGGAGAGTGGTCATCCCGCTGGGACGGCGTCAAGACACAATACGAGTATTCATTCAACCCCACAGCTGACGGATGGACCACCTGGGACGGCTATGAAGATGATATAGAGTGTACGCAGGCGCAGTATAATTCCGCCAGCGACGGAAAATCTGTCGTACAGACCACAGAATCCGGGACTCCTTCGAATTACGACACCCGTTCTGACGTGGAAAGCGGGGGTGACGGCTCCGCCCTTCAGACCGCCTTCAGGGATGCAGTTCCGCAAAACAGCCGCCAGGGAGCCAGTTCAGAGGCCAATGCATACCATGATACTGCTTCTGATTACTGGTACTGGGGACAGACCCAGACGAACGGATCCAACGCTAATTATGACTGGTATACGGGAAACTGGACCAGAACTTATTATCGCTGGACAACTTACAACAGGCGTAAGTACTACAAGAATGTAACGAAGTATTATGCCCGCCGGTATTATAAAACCACGACCATAGCGACTCCCGGCACCGGTACCTGGGTTGAATGGGGCGGCCAGGACGGCACGACAAGCGAGGGTATTTACACTGCAAAGGTTTATTATAACGGACAGTGTTACGCCATCAGCGACCACGATTCCAGGGGCTCCGGCTATTCCAACCTGACCAACAACCATATGTACGTGATCCAGATCACGTCCACCAGTGACAAGTACGTCCTTGGCCGTCCGGTTATGGACAGCAACTACCAGTCGCAGGACAAGGTTGTGTCGCCTGCCTTCATGATTGCATCCCAGTTGGGCGCCGTCAACCAGACGACATCGCCGACCACAGCTGCAACTCACTGCGGTACGTATATGGAGGTGGGCGTGGACGGAAAACGCTTTGTCGGATGGCGCCTCCCCACAAAACAGGAAATAGAAGTTATTATTTCCTACCAGACCGGTACCAACACGCAGAACGTGACGATGGTGACGGTGTTGGGCGGCATGTATTACTGGTCGCTGGACGGCACCAGCGCTTATGTGAGCACCGGCTCCAACGGTTCAGCTACCAATGCCTACGTCCGCTGCGTGCGCGACCTCACCCTTGAAGAAGTTAACACATTGAATAACAGCAGTAACTGATGAAACGCCTTGCATACATACTTACCATCCTGATTACGTGCGGCCTCTGGTCCTGCACGACAAGGGAGATAGAGTATCCCGGCTGTGAGGGCGTTTCGCCCCAGCTGGTGCGTGACCTTGGCCTCGACGAGCCGGAAATGCCGGTGCGCATAGGCTTCGAGCTTCCAGGCGAGACTCCCGTTGATCCTGCCACAAAGGCCAGCGTGGTCGGCGGGGATGAGTATTCCCCCAACTACATTCTGACTCTCTATATGGTGTGCTTCACCAAGGAGGGCATTTACCTTGGCTGGCGCAAGGCCTCGCTGATAGGGGACGAACAGGCATTTATCCACGACAACCTAAACTGCCAGGGTCGCGAACTCTTCGAAGGCTCCGTGCCTTCGCGTACCGCCCGCATCCACTTCGTGGGTAACGTGGGAATAGGCCTGGCCGCCGGATACGCTCCTGCGAACATACCCGGCAACGACCAGATCGGCGGCAACGAGAACACTCTCGTGAAGTCAGCCAAAATGACGGTGGGCACCGACGACCGCGCGATAACCTACTGGGGGTTCCATGGAGAAGCGAGCTCTGAAGACATGAAGGCCTGGCTCGCTCTTGCGACTGTCGACGCAGCGACCGGTACCGTCACATATTCCAAGCAACCCGGACACAATGTGCATATGGTACGCGACCGCGCCAGGGTGGATTTCGGTTATATGTTCGATTTCCCGCGCACCGCGCAGGACGTTGAGGACGGCAAGACCGTCGTAGTAGACGGACGTACCTTTACTATTTCCGGCGGAAAAATCACCATTGACGGCAATCAGTTTCCCATGGAAAAGAATGCGACCGACTACCACATCCAGTCTATCCACTGGATAATCTCCAACGGCCTGACCAAGGGATATATTGCCCCGTACCACGACGAGAATACCGCCGACCACTTTGAAGGTTACTACGATCCTGCAGCCACCCCGCCCCTCAGTGAAGATCGTCTCACCCAGTACGACAAAGCCGACGCTGCCCGCTACACAGCCACCGAGGGCGCTATGCTGCAGATTTTCGATGGCACTCATTCGATTGACAACCCCCTCTTCCTTTTCGAGGACGAGAACGACGACAGCAATCCGCCGAAGATCATACTTAAGGTGGTGTACCAGGTCGACGGCCAGGCCGGAACAAAGACCAAGTATCACACGCTGATGATGCTCAACGAGAGCCAGGAGCCCTGCAAGATCATGCGCAACCACAATTACGTGCTTGATATCTTCGGTATTCCCTGGGAAGGCTTGGGCTACGCAACTTTCGAGGACGCCGTCAATTCCACAACCTACGCGAACAACCAGACGGTTACCATCAGCGAGTCCGTGCCTGCCGTGAACGACGGCCGTTTCCAGCTTTCCGTGGTGGGGGACACCTACATTATCTTTCAGGACCCTTCGCTCGTGAATACCACCCAGACCGTACACTTCAAGTACACTGCAATGGTGGGTAGCGAGAACACTTCTTCCGTGACTGCTTCAGACTTCAAGGCCGCCTGGACAACCGACGTGCGTGCTTCCTTCGCCAGCCAGACTGTAACCGTGTCTGAGCTCAGCAACAACGGCACAACCTTCGAGGGCCTGGTCACCTTCACCCTGGGAACTTCCATCAACTCCGCCCTTCAGGGTGGCCAGATAGAGCTGAAAGACAAGCTCACCGGCCTGACGCGTTTCATCAACGTCTATACCATAGACAAGTTCAACTTCCTGCCCACCGGCAGCAGCCAGCTCCAGCTGGTGAAAACCGGCGGGACACGTACCGTGAACGGAGAAACCTGCGATACCTATAAGATGGATATCCGTATTCCGGGAGACTATCCGCTCGGCCTTTATTCCATCGCGGTCAGGATGGCGTCCATCACGCTTAATCCGTTCAAGGTGGAGCGAAAGTCAGCAGGCAGTTCGACGATAGAAGTGACGGATGAGCCCGTTGCTGTTGCGATGGGTGGCACGGAAAACGGGGCTGTCCTGGACGGCGAGGTGCTTTCCGGAATGAGTTTCGTGACCACTCCGGCCACGGCCTGGAATTACAGGGCTACCGGAGACCCTTGGAACTTCTGGTGTATCTACAATATCATCAGCAAGCCTTCTATGGAGGAAGGCGGAGTGACGGTCGAGGATACCAGAGACAAGGTCTATACCATTTATTTCGACGATATCCGCCCGCTCCGCGACACCGGCAACCAGGCCTCCGACGTCGGCCTCTTCCTCAAGATCAAACACTTCGGCCCGGCCGTCGCCGTAGAGTATTAAACGCCGGGTTTTTTCTGGACGCTGTAGGTGAGACCGTTGTAGCGGAGGCGGTTGATGAAATCGTTGGTCACGGCCACGGTGAACTTCTTCGAGTGGAATTCCAGGTTGTAGCTGGTAGCCTTGTCGCGGACCTTGATTGAAAGAGGAATCTTGCCCTTGTTTTCCTTCAGGAGGGTGACGAGCCGCTTGCGGAACTCCGGATTGAGCAGGGAAGTGTCGATGTCCACGGTGAAGCCCGTGATGAAGTTCTCCGCCACGTTGCCCAGCAGCATAACCTTCTTTATCTTGAATGCGAACGGGGCTGTCTTGCCCTGGGCGCGCTCCTCGGGCTTGAGGCGGTAGCGCTCGTCGATTTCGCCCTGCAGGTAGAGGTACTCGTGGGGCTTCATGTAAGCTATGTAGCTCTCGTAGTCGGTGCCGAAGAGGGCGAACTCGTAGTGGCCGTTGTAGTCTTCAATAGTCACGCGGGCGCCGGGAGAGCCGCTCTTCGTAGTTATGGATTTGACGTCCGTGACTATGCCTGCCAAGGAGCAGCTGTACTTCTTGTTTTCTTTTTCGGCTTCCTGGATCTTGTCGCCCAGGCGGCCGACGGACAGGTTGGTAAAGTTCTCTATCTCAAAGGAATAGCGGTCCAGGGGATGGGCGCTCAGGTACATTCCCACATAGTTGCGCTCCTCCTGCAGCAGGGCGAGGGTGTTTTCTTCCTCGGGCACCTGGGGCATCACCGGGCGGCGCGGCTTAAGCTCTTCGACCTCGCCGAACAGCGAGAGGGAGTTGTCCATCTTGTCGGTCTTGAAGAGGTCCATGTAGCGGGTGAGTTCGTCGATGAAGCGCTCGCCGCTCTCGCCGGGGGCGAAGAACTGGCTCCTGCGGTAGCCGAAGGAGTCGAACGCTCCCGCCATGGCGAGGATTTCCAGCGCCTTGGCCGTCATGATCACGTTTTTGGAGTCCTTGGCGCTCCGCTCGGCCATTCTCTCCACGAAGTCGAATACGTCCGCGAAAAGGCCGTTTTCCGTCCTCTCAGCGATGATGGCATCTACAGCATTGGAGCTGAAGCTCTTAAGGCCGCCCAGTCCGAAGCGAATGTTGCCTTCGCGGTTCACGGTGAAGCGGGCCTCGGACTCGTTGACGTCGGGGCTTAACACCTTGATGTCGTGGAGTTTGCAGTCGGCCATGATCTTCTTGATCTCATCCATGTTGCTGAGGTTGCAGGAGAGGTTGGCCGCGAAGAACTCTGCGGTATAGTGGCACTTCAGCCAGCCGGTCTGGTAGCTCACCCAGGCGTAGCATGTGGCGTGGGACTTGTTGAACGCGTACTGAGCGAATTTCTCCCAGTCCTTCCAGATCTTGTCCAGGGTCTTTTCCGGGTGCCCGTTGGCTTGTCCCTGGCTCATGAACTTGTCTTTCAGGACCATCATTTCGTCTATCTTCTTCTTGCCCATGGCCTTGCGCAGGCGGTCAGCTTCGCCCTTGGTGAAGTTTGCAAGCTTGCGGCTGAGGAGCATGACCTGCTCCTGGTAGACGGTGATTCCGTAGGTCTCGTCGAGAAACTCCTCCATCTCGGGGAGGTCGTATTCAATTATCTGCTGCCCTTGCTTGCGGGCCACGAAGTCGGGAATGTAGTCCATCGGGCCCGGCCTGTAGAGGGCGTTCATAGCGATGAGGTCCTCGAAACGTTCCGGCTTCAAGCGCTGGAGCCAGGTCTTCATGCCTTCGGATTCAAACTGGAAGATGACGGTGGTGTCGCCGCGGCCGTAGAGCTCCAGGGTTGGCCTGTCGGCTATGTCTATGGCCTCGATGTCGATGTCGATGCCGTGGCGCTGCTTGATGTTGCGGAGGGTTTCGTGGATGATGCTGAGGGTTATGAGCCCCAGGAAGTCCATTTTCAGCATGCCCACGTCCTCAATGTAGTGGCCGTCGTACTGGGAAGTCCAGACGTCCTTGCCGGTTTCCTTGTCCTTGGAGAGGCAGATGGGGATGTAGTCGGTCAGGTTGCCGCGGCCGATGATGGTCGCGCAGGCGTGGACGCCCACCTGACGTATGCAGCCTTCGAGCTTCTGGGCGTATTTAAGCACCTCCTTGTTGACGTCGGTGCCGTTTTCAAGCTCGTTTTTGAACTCCGGCACGAGGCGGTAGCAGTTGGACAGGGTTATCTTTGCGTCGACTTCCTCCATACCTTTCTGGAAGGTACGCATCTGCTTCTGCCCGTCGATTTCAACCTCTTCCTCAATCACCTTGAAACCGGGCTTCAGCTCGTCCAGCTTGGGGTTGAAGGGGTATTTTTTCTCCACCTTCTCGCTGAGGCGGTCGGGCACCATCTTGGAGAGGCGGTTGGATTCGTCGATGCTGACCTCACTGATGCGGGCCACGTCCTTGATGGCACTTTTGGCGGCCATGGTGCCGAAGGTTATGACGCGGGAGACATGGTCTTCGCCATATGTGCGCTCGACGTATTCGTGGGCGTCTAGAAGGTTCTCGAAGTCCACGTCGATATCCGGCATCGAGATACGGTCCGGGTTGAGGAAACGCTCGAACAGGAGCTTGTACTTGATGGGGTCCAGGTTGGTGATTCCCAGGCAGTAAGCCACCACGGAGCCGGCCGCGGAACCACGCCCCGGGCCGACCAGGAAGCCGTTTTTGCGGGAGGCGGCGATATAGTCCTGGACGATCAGGAAGTAGTCGGGGAAGCCCATCTTGCTGATGGTCTTGAGCTCGAAGTCGATGCGCTCGGCCTGCTCCTCGTTGAGCGTTTCGCCGTAGCGCTTGGCGGCGCCCCGGTAGGTGAGCTCGCAGAGGAAGGCCACGGAGCGGCAGAACTCGTCGCCGCGGTACTCCTTGCTCTTGATATTGCCCTCCTTGTCTTTGGTGATGCTGTAGCGGCCTTCGTCGATGATGTCTTTGTACTGCTCGAGTTTGGCGTCGATGTTGGAGAGGAATTCCGGGTCGATTTCGTATTTCGGCAGCACGTGGGGGCGGTCGATGGAGTAGGCCTCTATCTTGCCGGCCACTTCGAGGGTATTGGCGAGGGCTTCCGGGTGATCCGGGAAGAGGGCTGCCATTTCTTCCTCGGACTTTATGAATTCCTGCTGGGTGTAGCGGAGGCGTTTGGGGTCGCTGACGTTGGCGTTGGTGGTCAGGCAGATGAGGCGGTCGTGGACGGGGCCGTCTTCGCGGTTGATGAAGTGGGCGTCGTTGGTCGCCACGACCTTGATTCCCAGCTCTGCGGCCAGCTTGAATATGCTTTCGTTGACGATTTCCTGCTCCCGGCCGACTTCGGCTATCTTGTCGTAGGCCTCGGGAGGGAGACCTTCCACCTCCGTTTTGTGGAGCATCACTTCGAGGTAGTAATCGTCGCCGAAGACGCTCCGGTGCCATTCGGCGGCCTTGCGGGCGCCTTCGTAGTCGCCGGCCATGAGGTTCTTGGAGATTTCCCCGGCGAGGCAGGCGGAGCTGCAGATGAGGTCTTCGTGGTACTTTTCTATTATCTCGTGGGTGACGCGGGGCCTGTAGTAGAATCCTTCGATGAAGCCTTCGGAGCAGATCTTCATGAGGTTCTTGTAGCCATTGTAATTCTTGGCGAGGAGGATGAGATGGTAGTAGTTCTTGTGGTCGTTGTCCTTGAGGCGATGGTCGTAGTGGCGGGTCACGTAGACCTCGCAGCCGATCAGCGGCTTGACTATGGGCTGCTTGTCCGGGCCCAGGTTTGACTTGTCCCATGCCCATTTGAGGAACTCCTTGACACCGTACATGTTGCCGTGGTCGGTTATGGCGATGGCGGGCATTTGGAGTTCGCGGGCGCGGGCGAAAAGCTTCTTGATATCGGACAGGCCGTCAAGAATTGAATATTGGGTATGGACGTGCAGATGGACGAATGACATAGCACAAAGATAAAAGAATAATTGATAATATGAACGCCGAAATAGCCTTGCTTGTGAAAAAGTTTTTTATATTTGCGTTATGCAGGATTTCGACCAACTCGGGCGCCGTGAGGCCATAAGGCTCCTGTTCGAAGGCACGCCGTTCGCTCCGTTTTCCGACGGGGGTTTCAAGGCGGCTGCAGGGGAGTGCGTGGTGCCGGCTTCGCGTGTGCTGCTGGAGGGGATCGACTTCGATCTTGTGTATTTTCCGCTTAAGCATCTGGGCTACAAGAGTGTGGCCGGCGTGACGGGTGAGCTGTATGCTGCGCTCGCTGCGCCCCGGTCGCTTTCGGTGGTGCTGGGTGTGTCCGCCAAGCTGGATTTCGAGCGCGTGCGGGAGCTCTGGGGCGGCGTTGTTGCGGCCGCTTCCGAGTTTGGCTACGGCTCCGTCGGTTTGGATCTTCAGCCTTCGCGTAACGGTTTGACTATCAGCGTGTCTGCCGTTGGATGCGCGCCCGCTGAAGCTGGTCCGGCACCCGCTTCGAAGGACCTTATCTGTGTGTCCGGAGCGCTTGGGGCGGCCTACCTGGGGCTGCAGGTGCTGGAGCGCGGGAAGGCCCGTTTCGACGGGGGAGCGGCGGGGCCCGGCAATGAGCTGGAACGCTACCGCATGCTGGTGGCGGCCTACCTGAAGCCGGAGCTGCCTGCCGGGTTGCCGGAGGCGCTGAAGGATTCCGGTATCACCCCTTCGGCCGCTCTTTTCGTGGACCGGGGGCTGGCTGACGCGCTGCTGCGGCTCGTCGGGCGCACGGGGCTGGGGGCGAAGGTGTATGCCGACCGCATCCCTTTCGAGGGCGGCAGCTTCGACCTGGGCAAGGCGCTGGACGTGGATCCTGTATCTGCCGCGATGAACGGGGGCGACGACTGCCGCGTGCTGCTGGTTGTGCCCCTGGCCCAGTTCGAACGTTTCAGGCACGACTTCCAGGCCTTCGACATTATAGGGCACCTGGCGCAGAGCGACGTCGGTGCGGTGCTGGTCAGTCCGGACGGGCTGGAGCACCCGGTGTCCGCTCCCGGATGGCCGTCAAATGATTAACCACTAATTCTTTATTTATATGAAAAAAGTTATCGTTATCCTCAGCGCCCTCGTTCTTTGCGCTACCACTGCATCAGCCCAGAGCTGGCTCGAAGATTTCCTTAAAGTAGCTACCGAAAAGGTCGGTGACGTTATCTCCGGCAAGAGCTCCGCTACCACCACTTTCGACATTAAGGGTTCCTGGAAGTATCAGGGCGTCGCCATCGGCGCAAGCTCCGGCGACATCCTCTCCAGCCTCGCAACCTCCGCAGGTGCCGGCACCATCGAGAAGAAGTGCGACGACCTGCTCGCCAAGGCCGGCATCAAGCCCGGTGCAGCCACGCTGAATTTTAAGGAGGACGGTTCATTCACCCTCAACGCCGGCAAGATCAACATTCCCGGCACCTGGACCAAGGAAGGCAGCAAGCTGACCATCAACTTCGCCAAGCTCTTCACCTTCAAGCTCGTCGGCACCATCAAGACCAACGCCGGCGGCTGCGAGATTCTCTTCGACGCCGACAAGTTCGTGGGCTGGATATCCAAGATCCTCGAGGTGGTCAACAAGGTTGCCAACAACTCCACCCTCTCTTCCGTCCAGTCGATGCTCGCCAACGCCAAGGGCGTACAGCTCGGCTTCAAGCTCGCGAAGTAAGGGAAATCAAAACATAGTAATAGAATCGGCCGCTCCATTCAGGAGCGGCCGATTCTTTAGATACAACTTCGAAGCTTATTTCTTCGAGGCTTTCTTGGCCATGATACGGCGGGTGGTGTCGTACATGATGGGGGTACCGATCATGATGGAAGCGTAGGTACCGACGAGGATACCAAGGCAGAGAGCGACGGAGAGACCGCGGATGCTTTCGCCGCCGAAGAAGGCGATGGCAAGCATAGGCAGCAAGGTCGACACGGAGGTGTTGACCGTACGGGTCAGGGTCTGGTTGAGAGACTTGTTGACCATGTCCTTAAAGTCGTCGTTCGGGTGCAGGCCGAGGTTCTCACGGATACGGTCGAAGATAACCACGTTATCGTTGATGGCGTATCCGATGATGGTCAGGATAGCTGCGATGAAGGTCTGGTCCACATCCAGGTTGAACGGCAGGATACCGCTGAAGAGCGAGAAGAAGCCGATTAGGATGATGGCGGTGTGCGCCAGGGACACCACGCCGCCGAGACCCCAGCTCCAGCCCTTGAATCGCCATGCGATGTAGGCGAAGATTATGAGGAGGGCGAGGAGGACGGAGATGATGGCGGAGCGCTTGATGTCGCTTGCAATCGAGGCGCCGACCTTGTCGGAAGAAATGATACCGTTAGGATTCTCCAGAGTAGAGGTGAAGTCACTCAGCTGGACGTCTTCCTTGAAGAAGCCCTTCAGGGATTCGAACAGCATGCCTTCGATTTCGGTATCAACTGCGGAAGACTCGTCCTTGACCTTGTAGGAGGTCGTGATCTTCATCTGGGAGTCGCCACCGAACTGCTTGACTTCCACGGAGGACTCGGGATCAGCGGCGTTGAACACCGTGTTGACTGCGGAACGCACGGCCTCTGCGGTCACGGGCTGGTCGAAGCGGACCACGTAGGTGCGGCCGCCGGTGAAGTCGACACCGTAGGTGAAGCCCTTGAATGCGATGGAGCCGATAGCGATGAGGATCAGGGCGCCGGAAATAATGTAGGAGTACTTGCGGCCCTTGATGAAGTCGAATTTGGTGTTCTTGAGGAAGTTCTTGGACCATTCCCACTCGAAGGTGACGTTCTTGCCCTTGTTCACACGGTCGTCGATGATCAGGCGGGTGATGAAGATGCTGGTCAGGACGGAGGTGATGATACCGATGATGAGGGTGGTGGCGAAGCCCTTGATAGGACCGGAACCGAAGAAGAACAGCACGAGACCGGTCAGGAGGGTGGTCACCTGGCCGTCGATAATGGCGGAGTAGGCGTTCTGGTAGCCGTCGTGGACAGCCTTGCCGATACCCTTGCCCGCCTTGAGTTCTTCCTTGATACGTTCATAGATAATAACGTTCGCATCCACTGCCATACCCAGGGTCAGCACGAGACCGGCGATACCCGGGAGGGTCAGCACGGCGCCGAAGGAGGCGAGGGTACCGAAGAGAAGCAGAACGTTGGTCAGCAATGCGGCGTCGGCCACAAGACCAGCTCCCCTGTAGAAGATGATCATGTAGAGCAGCACGAGCACGAATGCGATCAGGAAGGAAATGAGACCGGCGCGGATGGACTCGGCACCGAGGGAAGGACCCACAACCTGCTCCTGCACGATGGTGGCAGGGGCGGGGAGCTTACCGGACTTCAGGACGTTGGTAAGGTCGGTCGCCTCCTCCATGGTGAAATTGCCGCTGATTTCGGAAGAACCACCGGTGATTTCACCGTTGACGGTCGGGTAGGAATACACGGTGCCGTCGAGGACGATGGCGATCTGCTTGCCGATGTTGTCCTTGGTCAGGCGGGCCCAGATGTTGGCGCCCTCTGCGTTCATGGTCATGGACACGGTCGGGCTGCCGCCACGGCGGTCGTTGGTGGTCACGCGGGCGTCGGTCACGACTCCACCGTCCAGGGGAGCCTTGCCGTCACGGCTGGAGGACTTGATGGCGATGAGTTCGAAGATATTGTCGGACTGCATCATCTCGGAGGGCTTCACGCTCCACATCGGGCGGAACTCGGCGGGGAACAGTGCGGCGACTTCCTGCATGCGGAGGTACTTGCCGACGGCTGCGGTGTCTGCTGCAGCGGCGAAACCGATGCAGGCGTTGCCGCGGTAGCCGGAGGGCTGAAGTACTGCAAAGAGGGGATTAGCCTTCTTGTAGGCATCGAGGTTGGCGTCGTCCTCTGCCTGGGCCTTGATTTCCTCGGCCACGAGATCCTCACCCTCTGCGGGCTTTGCCTCGGGCTCAGCCACGTCTTCGCTCGCTGCATATTCGGCGAGCAGGGCGTTGGCCTCCTGGAGGTAGGGAGTGATCTCGGCGGCGTCGAACGTTGTCCAGAACTCGAGGGATGCGGTGCCCTGGAGGAGCTTACGCACACGCTCAGGCTCCTTCACGCCGGGGAGTTCCACGAGGATGCGGCCGGTGTTGCCGATCTTCTGGATGGACGGCTGGGTCACGCCGAAACGGTCGATACGGTTACGGAGAACGTTGAACGAGTTGGCGATGGCGCTCTCGGCTTCTTCCTTGATCACGGAGACCACCTGTTCGTCGGTGGACTCGGGCTTGATGCGGTCGCGCATTTCATAGGTGCCGAACACCTGGGAAAGCCTCTGGCCGCCGGAAGTCTCCTTCCAGGCCTCTGCGAAAAGGGTTATGAAGTCGGACTGCGAGCCAACGGAACGCTCCTTGGCAAGGGCGATGGCCTTCTGGAACTCAGGGGAGACGTTGTTGCCTGACAGGGCGCGCACGAGGTCCTCGAGCTGCACCTGCAGCATGACGTTCATACCACCCTTGAGGTCCAGACCGAGGTTGATCTCCTTGGCCTTTACTTCTTTGAATGTGTTGCCGAAATAAACTTTCTGGGAAGAAACAGAGTCAGTGAACCTCTTTTCTTCGTTTTTCTTGAGTGAATCAAGGAAATAGGCTTGATCCTCAGCAGCGATCTTCGCGAACGCGGGGCTCTGGCTGAACGCCTCCGCCTTTGCGGCGGCTGCTTTAGATGCTTTCTTCTCCTGGAGGCTGGTCACAGCGGTGAAGGAAAGCTGCCAGAGGCAGGCAATTGCGAGCAGGATTGCTACTAGTCTGATTGCTCCTTTGCTTTGCATAACTATGGTTAATAATAATTAAAGTCCAAAAATAGTTTGCAAAGTTAGTATTTTTATTGGAACAAACTATAAAAAAGCCAAAAAATAGTCCTCCAAGCACATATTTTATATATACGCCCGCCCGCTTTCCTCTC
>Ga0310696_10006433_pt1 | contig 13943 bp, 9 predicted proteins | sample AusTroGonzalo_MG_4_FD_203885 | JGI IMG/M metagenome (GOLD analysis project Ga0310696, IMG submission 203885) | Bovine rumen microbial communities from tropical cattle in Woodstock, Queensland, Australia - Gonzalo_02 (v2) (version 2) | ecosystem: Host-associated > Mammals > Digestive system >... | reverse complement strand
AGGAAGACGCCCCGGCCCCCGGCGTAGTAGGCGGTGTACTGCATGGAGGCCGCCGCGCTGGGGTAGCTGTAGCTCTGGCCGTAGCGCAGGACATTGCGCACGGGGTCCGGGATCTCCGCGCCGCACATGTAGGGGAAGAACAGCACGTCCTTCCCCGGAAGTTTCGCAAACTTCACCGAGGGGAAGACCACTTCCGTTATGAGGACGCCGGGGGAGAGATTCTCCACTTCGAGATCCGCGTCGATGCCCTCCGCCGTGAATTTGTGATGCGACCGGACGTCGAAGGAGGCCTCCCCGCGGATCTTCCAGCAGGCGGTGAAGCCCTTCTCCGAGAGGTCCGAAAGAGCGAAGGCCGCGTCGCGGGAGCGGACGGCGACCTTTTTTTCGCCCCGCTGCCCCCGGATCTCCCACGAAAAGAGTTCCCCGTCCAGCACGTGACGGCGGGCCTTTCTGTCGAAGACGGCGGCCACGGGCGTTCCCCGGCCGGGCTTCGTGCGGATGAAGTAATCGGCTTCCGGCGTCGAAATTTTGCGGACCCCGGCCTCGGAGAGGAGCGTTTTCTTCGCCTTTTTTTCCACCCGTTTACAGGCGGCGGCGAGGGCGCCGATCTCCCCGGGGGCGAGGCACCGGGGCGAAACGAAGATGTCCGCGATCTCCCCCGTGAGGAACCACGGGCGGCTGTACCCTTTGCCGATGAGCAGATCGCCTCCGCTCTGCAGGGGCCGGAGGAAAGGATGTTTTCCGCTTGCGAGCTTTTCGCCGTCGAGGTAGATCGTCGTGATGTAGGCCGTCTCCCCCTGGACGGTGTCGTCGTAGAACGCCCAGGTGACGGCCAGATGATGCCATTTGCCCTGCGGCGGGATCCTCTCCGCCCGGGTCTTGGCGGCGACTTTCCCCGCCTCGTTCCGGAGGTCGGCGGCAAGTCTGCGGTCGTAGCGGGCGAAGAGGAACGGGGTCTTTTCCTTGGAGAAGAAGGCGTCGAGGGTCCGGGCCGTCTCCCGGCCCGTCGTGTCGGCCAGCTTCACGGCGCAGGCGAGGGTGAGGCCCTCGCGGGAGACATTGTACTTCCCCGTTCCCGGGATCTCGGCGTAAGCCCCTTTGCCGTCCAGCTTCAGGACGCCGTTCTCCACCTTCGCCCCGCCCCGGAGGATGAGTTTCCCCGGGGCGATCTCTCCGGCGGGGAGAAGTCCCGCCGCGGCGGCGAGGAAGAGAGAAAATAATTTGCGGCCGCTATTCATGGAGCTGCGCGGCGAAGCCGCTCTGCAGTTTTTCGCCGAGCGCTTCCGCGTCGGCGACCCATTTTCCGGGATCCTTCTGCCGGGCGAAGGCCGTCCGGGCGCGGCACACGGCCGTGGTGTTGGCGGGGAACACGCCGTTCATCACGAGGCAGATGTAGTCTTTGCGGTAACTGCGGATATCCCAGAGCAGGCGCTGGAGATTGCTGCTCCACGAGGGCTTTTCCGCCGCCGTCGAAACGATGATGGCCGATTTGGCGTCATACCAGCAGATGAGAGGGGCGAAGGCGCGGTTGCGGTGCTTGCCGTCGGTGACGAACTTGCCGCCGCTCTTCTTGCCGTCGGCGGAAACGACGTGGTAATCGGTGAAGCGCGTGGACCAGGGGTGCATGAAGCAGTACAGCTGCCGCAGGGGGACCGCTTCGTCCGGGGAGGTGATCTCCGTTCGTTCGGCGAGGACGTTGTCCGCGATCGTGAAACTGTACTTGACTTTGAATTTGTAAATGGAGGAGACCTTTTCCATGCCCACGGATTTTCCCGTGACCGGTTTGTCGCCGGGAACGACCTCTTTGCCGTCGGCGAAAAGTTTGACGGAGATCACCTCTTCACCGGCTCCCGACTCCGTGTGGCCCGAGCCGATGAAGTGGGGACTGCCCGCGGGACGGCAGGTCATGCCGTAGTGGGCGCCCCGGGTGTCGATGCAGACCAGCTGGCCCTTCCACTCGATGCGGTTGATGTTCCACCGTTTCCGGGCGTCCAGCCGGATCTTGATGTCGCCGCACGTCATGGCGACGGATTCGGGAAGTTCGACTGCGGAAAGAAGACCCGCGGTCAGGAAAAGAAGGGCGGTGACGGTTTTTTTCATGATCATGCTCCCGTTTTTGCTTTTGGGCGACTGTGCTCTTAATATAGCACGGGAAACGGTTTTTTGAAAGGGGGACCGGGTATTTTCCCCCTTCCCGCAGTCACTTCCGGGCGGCGGGCAGAAAGCGCAGGATCCGGAACCCGAAGTTCCCCTCCAGTTCCACGGGCGCGGCGGGATCCAGTTTCTTCCCCGTGCAGGCGTCGGTCAAACTGCCCGCTCCGGGCAGCGGCAGCTTGAGCTTCCGGGGCTCCCGGGAGAGGTTGCCCAGCATGAACAGCCGTTCCCCGGGGCGGCCGCGCCAGGCGTAGAAGGAGACTTTGACCTTGTCGTCATCGCTCCGGCAGGCGCCGGGCATCCAGTAGCCCGTGAAATCGGCGTCGCATATTTTGAGGTCGTCCAGCAGTTTCCAGACGCCCTCCACGGCCGGGTACCAGGAGCCGTCCAGCGACGTCCCGTGCAGCAGGCACATCATCAGCAGCGGCTTGGTGTACTCCCTGCGCTCCTTTTCCGGAAGGCGGTTCAGATTGCCGCCGAGGATGCGCCACTGGCCCGTGAAGGCGACCGCCGTGCCGTGGACTTCGGTGCGGTAGTTGGACTGCCACTTTTCAAGCGGCGTTTCTTCGATGTAGACGTGCATGCCCTTGCGGATCACATGCATGTATTCCTCGCCCGGGAAGAGCAGATCGCAGAAGGATGAGAGGCAGGGCGGGTAGTTGTCCCAGTTGTGATTGAAGAGGATGCCCTCCGGACCGCGGTGTTTGCGGATGATCTTCGAAAAGCGCTCCATGGCATCGCGGCGTCCGAAGAGATCGTAATTGCGCACTTTCCGTCCTGTGGCGAGGACCGGTTTCAGGGAGTGCCCCGGATAGGGTGTGTCCGTGGGCGCGTAACCGCCCATATCCAGGTACAGTCCGACGAAGCCGGGATATTTCTCGAGCAGCCGTTCGAAGTGATAAGCCAGAAAATCCGCCGGTCCCCTGCGGTTGAAGCACAGGTGCAGTCCCAGCAGGGCATATCGGCGGTTGTCCAGCACATCGGTCGCCTCGTTGCTCTTGGCCTGTCTTGCACCGTCCACGGTCCGTTCCCAGTCGGCGTCGTAATAGTCGGCGGCGGGGGTGTTGTCCGAGAGGGCCCCGATGTAGATGTAGGGGACGGTCCTCGTCACTTTGGCCGGCCGGTTCCGGAGGATCTCGAACCACTCGCGGATATTGTCGTCCAGCGGCTGGGAGAGATCCTGGGCGCGCCAGAAGCGCGGTTTCGAATTGATGCCGCCGAGGATCTGAAGATTCTGGCCCTTGAGCTGGCCCCAGCCCTGGGTGTGGATGGTGCGCCAGTCGGGGCGCGGCTGTTTGCTCGGCGTGGCCATCATGGCCAGCACGTAGGGAACGGCCTCCCGGATCTCGACCGGTTTCTCGATCAGCGCGGCCGACAGGGCGGCGCTGCCGTCCTTGCGCCGTTCCATCCGCAGGGGATCTTTCCCCTTCCAGACCCAGTTGCAGTCGTTGTCTGTGAAGAGGGAGAAACCGTGCCGGTTCCCCGTCAGCCAGGCGATCGGGAACGCGGCGCACTTGCCTTTTTCCTTCCATTCCGGCCGGTAGATGGGCGAGAGCGAATAAAGGGAAGCGTCTTTTTTGACCGCCGTCCAGACGCCGAAGCGGGAGACCTCGACGGGACCTTTCAGGGGGATCAGCCGGAAATCGTATTTGAGCATGCCGTCGTAATCGGCCCGGCGGGTCCAGCGGACGGCGATCTTGCCCGAGGGCGTCCGCAGCACGCCCGACGCGATTTGCCGGTCGGGCGCGCTTTCCTTCACAGCGTATTCCGCCGGCCGGAGTTGTTCCTTTTTTCCGTCAACGGCCAGATAAAACGTCACCGGGGCGGCCAGGAGGGCTTCCCCCTGATTCTCCGCCTGGACGGGGAAGGGGCTCCGGGGCGGGAACGTGTAGCGCACCGTCGCCGTCTCCAGTTTTTCCGGACCGCTCTTCAGCGGTTCGAAGGGATGGGGGATGTTCCGGGTCATGCCGCTTCCGGCGTCGAGAAACGCTTCCGACGGCCGGGTGAAACGCCGTTCGCGGCTCAGTTTCAGCGTTTTCCCCTCCAGCGTGAGGCGCAGCGTGTAGTCCCCGGGGGCCAGCGGACGGAAGGGCAGGATTATGGTCATCTCCGGAGCGGTGACGGGCAGGACCGCCCTGCCGAAGGAGCCGCCGTTCCGGGAGAGCAGTTCCCCGGTACAGGTGATCTTTCCCGCGCCTCCCGCATTCAGGTCCAGCCCCCGCATGTCGAGCTTGATTCGGAGCTGCCGTTTCGAGGGAAAGCAGCGGGTCGTGAACGAGAAGGGATCGGCGACGGCGTATCTCAGGACGAGTGTTTCGTCCCGGCCCCTGACGGAGAGCAGTCCCAGCCCCTGACCCGTGCGGCCCTGCCGCGCGACCGGAGCTGCTCCGCAGACGCCGGCCGTTTCCGGTTTCCCGGACTCGGAGGATCCGAGTTCGTACCGGGTCCCTTCCGGCGCGGTCAGCGTCAGGTCGATCTTGCCGTAATTCAGGCCCCGCAGGCCCTCCAGGCGCAGGTTCCGGCTGTCCTCGCGCAGGGTGATGACGCCCAGATTTTCGACGATGGATTTCCGGGGCCGCGGCGATCCCAGCGTCAGCCAGCAGTTGTCGTCGTGGGGGATGTCCGGGCAGCGGACGCAGAATCCCGCGTCGAAGGCCGTTCCCGGGGCCGCGCCGAGGGTCTTCAGGGGCAGGGCGCACTCGGCGCTCCAGCCGTCGGGGAGGGTCCGGGCCGCGGACCGGAACTTGAGGGAAGTCCACTTGCCGGAGGCGCCGCGGTATCCCCAGGCGTCGTCCGGCGCGATGCCCAGCTGGCGGCAGGCGAAGGCGGGTTCGCCGGAAAGTTTCCACCAGAAGTCCAGCACGCTGCCGGAAAAGGCGTTCCGTCCCAGATCGCCGGTCCCCGGCGCCTTTTCGATCTTGCGGCCGGGGATCCGCAGGGCGTACAGCAGATTTTTTCCGTCGTGCTTGAGGTAGAGGACTCCCGCCGCCTCGCTGTTGAAGAGCCCGCTGCCGTTCATGACGCCGATGGGGACCGCCGTGGCGTCCCGCCACTCCGCCGGATCGATCAGCCCGTCGATCTTTACCGGGACCGAGGCCTTTGGCGCGGGCAGGGCAAAGCGCGGCGTCGTCTGTCCGGCGGCTTTGAATTCCAGCATCCGGCGGCTGATCTCCGTGGAGGAGAGCACCCGCTTGACCAGTTCCAGTCCGGCGATCCGGTACCGGGGCAGATCCGGATTTTTCCAGAATGCCCGGGGCAGGATGTGGAGCTTGAAATCTTCGGGGATCCGTTTCTCCATCGGCAGACCGAAGTCCGCCGTCCCGATCTTGACGCCGTCCACGTAGAACGTCATGTCCATGTTGCTCCACGTCAGGGTGAGCAGACTCCACCGGTCAGGCTTGAAAAGGTGTTTGGGGACCAGGCTCTGAAAGTGGATGCTGCGGCCGCCCCGGCAGTTTTTTGTCTGCACCTGGATCTTCATGACCTGCTTGACGTTCCAGGCGGCGTAGACCAGCATCTCCCAGTTGTATTTGGAGCTCGCGAAGAGCGCCAGCGGCACGAAATGGGATTTTCCGGTGTACTTGGCGCCGTTCCCCCAGCCGACGGGCCGGAGGAAAAAGCTCAGCGTGCCGCTGTTGATGTCGTAGTAGTCGGCGGCCAGCGGCCAGCAGAGCGAACTTGCCGGTGCGGGTTCCGCCCAGTCGCCCACGCTGTCCTTTCCCCACGCGGGGGTCCCTTCGAGGCCCTCCGCGCGAACGATTGTTTTCCCGGCGGTCCCGTCGAAGGTCCGGTTGAAATCCGCCTTGAAATCCGCGCCTCCCGCCGTCATGGCGGCGAGCAGCGGAACGATGAAGAGCCGACTGCGTACGGACATGATGTTTCCCCTGTGTATGTTTTTTTCAGATCACCGCCAGTTGTAGGGATCCTGATAACGCCACTGCCGGTTGATGTCTTGGTTGCCGGTCCCCCAGAGGGATTCCCAGTATCCATGGCGGATCGTCGCGGCGCGCATGTCCCCGAAGAGCTGGACCATGGCGGTCCAGCCGTTGTGGCGGTACTGCATGTTGTTGTGATCGTGCCGGGTGATGTTGTGGGATTTTCCCTGCTGGCCCTCGGCCAAAATGATCCGTTTGGAAGGCCGGGTCAGCGTGCCGAAGTTGCAGTAGAAATCCTGAAGCGGGCTCGTGCCGTAGACGGCCCTCAGATAATAGACCACGTCGAAGCCCGTTCCGTTCTTCAGGGCGAAGGCATTCGTCATGGAGGGACAGTTGAATTTCCTGTCCGGCAGACTCCAGCTGTCGGGAGAACCCACGTACTTTTTCCGTGAGATGACCGCAAGACCGCTTTCGCTCCTCACCTGACCTCCCGGGAAAAGTTCACGGTTGTCGTGCAGATACATGGCGATCCCCAGACCGATCTGTCCCTGACGGCTCAGACAGTCGGCGGTCTTCGCCTTTTCCCGGGCCTGCTGGAGCGCCGGCATCAGCATCGCTGCCAATATGGCGATGATGGCGATCACGACGAGGAGTTCTATGAGGGTGAACGCGGGAGGCACGGACCCGGTCCCGGCTTTCGACTTCGGATTTTTCCTCATGACGGTTTTCCTTTCTTTTGAAACGTTGCCGCTGCGTCCGCGGCGGGATCAGGAACGCGATTCCCGGGGAAACGGGATGTTGTTCTGCCGATAGCATCGCTCCATGACGGCGATGCGCTTGCGCACCTGTTCCGGCGTGATCAGCTGGGGTTCCCCCAGACGGATCGCCCGGTAGAGCGAATCGTAAAGTTTGAGCACGGGATTGGGCGCGGGGGCGGCCCCGGCTCCGGCGTCGGTGTTCTGCGCGGCCTCCCAGACGCCCGTCTGCCAGTCGAGTTTTTCGCTGCAGTAGCGCCGTCCCTCCAGCGGATGGAGGTCGAGGGGACGCTTTTCGTGCCGGGACCAGTCGACGTATTTCCACTCCAGCTTCTGCCCGCTGCCGCGGAGCGTTCCCGCTTTTCCGCAGACCAGCCAGCGGTCCTGCGGATACGCACAGGTGGCGGAGATCGTGATCTCCACGTCGGGCGCGCCCGCAGCTTGGAGCAGCACGTCGAACTCGTCCTCCGCGTCCCCGCTGGAGAGCGCGTTGCGGAAACGGGCGGTCACCCTCTCCGGCTCTCTGTTTTCGAAAAGTTCCATGGCGTGGTCGATGAGGTGGGGACCGTTGTTGTAGAGCTGACCGCCGCCGTACCGGCGGCTGGTCTGCCAGTCCCAGCGCCGGGCGAACCCGGGCCAGCTGATGCGGATATAAGTCAAGTCGCCGAGGATCCCGCTGCGGCAGATCTCCCGGACCTTCTGAAAATCCTCCTCGAACCGGCGCTGCTGGAAGGGCTGGAGGATCCGTCCGGCCTTTTTCGACGCGGCGATCATGGCGTCCACGTCGCCCGTGGTGTAACCGAAAGGCTTTTCGCAGAGGACGTGCTTCCCCGCGAGAAGCGCCTTTTCCGCCAGAACGGCGTGGGTGCAGTTGTAACTTGCCACGACCACCAGCTCCACGCCGGGATCGGAGATCACCTCGTCCGCGGTCGCGCAGGCTTTGGCGAGGGGGAATTTTTCGTGACTGCGGCGTTCCGGCAGCAGGTCGCAGATGGCGGCGACGGTGAACTGTTCGGGAATGTTCGCGATGGCCTTGGCGTGGATGCCGCAGCCGCTGCGGCCGAAGCCGATGATGCCGACTCGGATCGGATCCATGATGAAGATCTCCTTTTTTTGGGCGGATCGTTGAAATTCAGCAAATGGCGCGGATATTGGCGATGGACCGGCGGGTGCATTCCTCCGCGTCCTTGCCCTCGTACTCCAGCACGGCGCAGCGGACGTGGGGCAGCTCTTCGAAGGCCGCCAGCACACCGGGCAGATCGAGGGCGCCCTCGCCGACGACGGCGTCGCGGTGCTTCCCGTTGGGATCCCACAGGAAATCCTTGAAGTGGAACCCGTAGATGCGGTCCTTGAATTTTTTCATCCAGCCGACGGGGTCTTCCCGTTCGATGTGCAGACACCAGGCGGTGTCGAGACAGAGGCCGATCCGGGGGGAGGTCCGTTTGAAGACGTATTCCAGCGCCGTGGAGTTGCCCAGCCAGTCGTAGCCGCCGTGGTTGTGGATGGCGGTCGGGATCCCGTACTCCTCGCTGAGTTTTTCCGCCGACGCGGCGGACTTTTCCCAGTCCTCCATGGGGAAGGAGAAGGTGACGAGTTTCGCTCCCGATTTCCGGCAGAACTCGAAGTAGCGCCGGTTCCAGTCCTCCTCGGGGTGGATGGAGACCGCGCCGATGCCGACGATGTCCACGCCCCGGCTCCGGTAGGCGGAGACGACGGCTTCCCAGCCGGAGGGATCGTCGTAGTTCACGTGGGCTCCCGAGAGGTCGGCAACCGTGCTGCCGCAGCGCAGGATCGTCTCCGCGCAGGCGGCGTTGTCTTTGATCTCGCGGAAGGAGAAAGTTTTGACGCCGATGTTTTTCTTCAGATCGAACATATCCGCACCTCATTTCCGGACGTTACGGGTGATCGTTCGACCTTAATATACGTGCGCCGGGCGGATTTGCGTTTCAATAATGCTTAGTTTTGTTTCAAATCGGCTCAATATTCGAGGGCGTGACGTGAAATCTGCGGCGGAAGACCGTGGCGAAATGCTGGGTCGTTCTGAAGCCCGTGCCGTAGGCTGTCTCGGAAATGGAGGCTCCCTGCTGAAGCCTGATTTTCGCCGCATCCAGCCGGAGATCGCGGTACCTCGCCATGACGGAGACGCCGCGGTACTTTCTGAAACCGCGTTCCAGAACGGCCCGGGAGACGCCGACGACCCGGACGAGGGCGCTCAGCGGCAGCGGGTGTTCCAGATTGGATTTCATCAGCTCTTCGGTGAACTCGACTTTGCGGCCCATGACGTCCGTCCCGCCGGAAGATCCTCCGTCATCCGGACAGAGCCGCGCCACGGTCTCGGAGCCCAGAAGCTCCAGCAGCAGGGCGTTGACCCGTATCATCCGCAGAAGATGGGGTTCGCGGCGGGTGATTTCGGCCTGAAGCAGCGCCGCGGCGCACTGGAACTGCGCTTCGTTCAGTTTGAAATGGGTCAGTTCCCGCCTGAAATCCGCGCTGCATCCCCGGAAGACGATCACCAGCGCGCGCCCCTCCGCGCAGCGGGACCGCGGGCTCCGCCCGAGATACGGGGGGATCAGAAAGGCCTCCCGCGGATGCAGATGCCGGATCGTCCCGTCGCCGAAAGCGTACTCCACTTCTCCGGCGAGCAGACAGTACAGCTGGTACACGCACTGGACATGGGGCGGGAAATAGGTCCCCGCATTCAGCTTCGTCACGTGCACGTCGACGGGCACGAAGGGGAAACTCTGCGGGGCATCTTCCTCCGGAGCCCGCTGTTTTTTCGCCGTCGGATCCATGTTCACCTCATCTCCTGCCGCTCTTTCCCGTTCCGCCGGGAATATACAGCCGGGCGGCGGTTTTGTCAAGGGTCACTCGGCGGCGACGAGAAAACCGATCCCCGCGAGGCACAGAAGGATGCTGAGCGCGCCGGAACGGGAGAGCTTCTCCCGGAGGATGACCGCGGTGTAGATCTGGAACACCATGATGGTCACGCCCATGGCGACGGGGTAGCCCACGGCTCCGGCTCCGGCGGCCGCGAGGCGGTCGAGACCGAAGAAGAGCGTGACCGAGGCGGCCAGCGTTCCCGCGGCCATGATCAGGATCCCCGGGACGCAGTTCGGGGCGAGGAGTCTTTTTCTCCCCGCGGTCCGGTGGAGGAACCACACCGCCGCCGTGCCGACGCCGGAGAGCCCCGTGCGGATCAGGAGCCCCGCCGGATCCGTGTGCGCCTGCTCGAGGAGATAGGAGGGCAGATTGGCACAGCACTGGTTGAGCCCGGCCAGCAGGAAGCCCGTCACGGTCCAGAGCAGCCATTTGCGGGAAAATCCGCCGCCGCCCTGCTTCCCGCCGGAGAGGCCCATCAGCGCCGTCGCCGTCAGCAGGAGCACGATCCCCGCCAGACGGACTCCGGGGCAGGGGACGGAAAAGAAAACGATCCCCATGATGAAGGGCATGACGAAGGCGCTCTGGATCATCGCCCAGGTGAGGCCGTTGGGCCCTATCTTCATAGATTTGTTCATCAGGTTGAAGATGCAGTAGTTCCCCGCCCCGGCGAGGAAGAGGAGAGAGGAGGATATGACGTCGGGCAGAGAAGAGAAGGGCAGGAGGGGAAGGGCGGGCAAAACGACGAGGATCCCCGCCGCCCCCTGGATGAACCCGAGGTCGAGATCCTTTTTCGCCGACTTGCTGATGACGATCCCCAGCGCCACCCAGAAGGAGCCGGTGAGGACGAGAGAAAGTATTCCGAGAAGCATTTTTTGATCCTCCCGTCCGCCTCACCGGCCGAAGTGCAGCACCGCTCCCCCGACGAGCCCCGAGGGGGCGGGGAAGTCCTCGAAGTCGTTGGCCAAAGTGTTGGTGACCTCGAGCTCCAGAAGCCGCGCGCCCGTCACGTCCCCGAGGTCGACGGTGAAGGGCGGCATGCACGTTTCTCCGCAGGGCCTGCCGTCGAGAAAGGCCTTGACCCGCACGGCGGCCCGGGGCGTCTCCAGCACGGCCTTCCCCGAGAACGAGGCGACGTCGAACGCGTACACCGCGCTGCCGGAATAAAAGGGCTGGCCCTGTTCGGCCCAGGAGCCCGCATCGAGCCGGGTCCTGCGGGGCGCGAGGGTGACGGCGCACTTTGCGGGATCGTAGATCTGCAGAATGTAATACGAACGGTACACCGGGTGGTCGAAGGGCTTTTCGATGTCGAGGAGCGCGTCGAAATCCCCTTCGAGATAAACGGGCAGATAATATTCGAAGTCGGCCGCGACGCCGGGGTCGTTCCCCGTGGAGGAGTCGGGCTTCCCCAGATCGGCGGGGCGGTTTTCCCACGCGGCGAGGCGGAAATCGTGTTCCCCCGCCGTCCCGGGCACGGTGAAGGCGACGTAAGGCTCGTCCCACAGGCGGACCGGGCGGCCGTTTTCGGCCTTTTTGCCGTCGAAGAAGGTTTTGGAAGCGAATTTCTCCGGAACAAGAAGGCTCAGGGGAGACGCGAGGGCTTCTTCGACCGTGAAAGACGAGTTGTAATGGAAGGGCACCCGGTCGGGCGAAGTGAAACGCACGGGGGCGGGGAAGGCAAGCGGCACGCTTTTTGCCGGTGACGCGGGGGCGCGGAACTCCTCCCAGGGGCTTCCGATCACGGCGATCTCGCCGGGCGAGAGGACGAGTTCCACGCGCCGTCCCTCGAATTCGAGGACGCCCGCGAGATCCTTTTCCTCCCAGAGATTGCAGACGAGGAGGAAGTTTTTCCCGTCCAGTCTGCGGCGCATGGCCATCAGATCCCCGCCCGAAAAGGTGAAATCCCGGGGCGGAAGGGGCGGAAGCGTCTCCAGCGCGTGAACGGCCCGCGGATCGTCCTCCGGAACGATGACGTAACTGATCCCTGCGTGGTTGAGTTTGTCGGTGAAGGCGAAGAAGTTTTCGGCGCCGGGCGCTCCGGCGCGGATCCTCTCCGTGATGTCGGCCACGCGGACGCTGGGGGCAAACTCCCCCTGCGAGGCGATCCACGCGTACTTGGCGATGAAGTCGTTGAGAGCCTTTACCGAGCCCCCCGTGCCCAGATGCTGTTCCGGGGGCGCGTCGTAGCGGCAGCGCCCGGTGAAGACGTGGTGGACGGCGTGGGGCACGAAGCGGTTGACCCCCTGAAGCAGCTGCCAGGCGGCGATGCGGCGCAGTTCGCCGGGCGTCGCGCCCCAGTTGGCGGCGGCGAAGAGTTCGCTCATGCCGCCCTCCTTGCCGTAGAGATAGGCGGCGCTGCCGACGTATTTGGCCCGCAGGTCGTACTTGGTGTCGGCGAAGGTGGGCGTGCGGTAGACGGCCTCGGTGCTGCCCCGGGAGACCTTGAGCTGGACGAGGCGGCTGTCGAAATGGGTCCCGCCGTCGAGGGCCAGAAGTTCGTGGTCGGTCCCGGGGATGTCGCAGCAGCGGTAGAAGTGCAGGGGATTCCCCTCGGTGAAGACGGAACTTCTCCGGCAGACCGAGCGGGGGAAGGGCCCCGTGTCGCTGGTGTGGAAGGTGTACTTGAGGCCGTGGGCCCGGCACCAGACGTAATTGTTTTCGAACCACTTGAGGTACAGTTTTTCGCAGAAGCACTGGTAGTCGTAACTTTCTTTCGAGTGCTCTCCCGAAACGATCCCCTTCAGGTGGGGCGTGATGTCGTAGCCGTATTCCTTTTGGAAATTTTCCGCGAAATTTTTGGCCCAGGGCCAATAGTCCCCCGCCATGATCCCGGCGGAGAAGGCGTCGAACCTGCGGTTGTCCGCGTCGGAAAAGATGCCTTCGAGGGTCTTGCCGAAGTATTTCCCCAGATGGCGCCAGTAGGCTTCGTACACCAGCTCGATGAAGAGCCGGGAACTCTCCGGCTCCTCGAAGGCGGGGAAACCCCAGGGGACCTCGACGACCTCGACTTTTCCGGAGTCGGAAAGGACGAGCCGCCGCTGTTTCAGCGAGGGGTCGATGGCCGCGATTTTGCCCCCCACGTCGCCCGAGGGGCAGCGCCAGCCGTCAGTGAACCAGATCTTGAGGCCCAGTTCCTCCGCCGCGAGGAGGAAGCGTTCGGTGACGTCGAACCATGCCTGCGTGAGATACATGTCGGAGGGAAAGCCCCTGTCGGCGAGGTTGAAGAGGATGCATCCCCCGAAGCCGTCGTCGGCGAGTTCGCGCATTTTGGAACGGATCTTTTCCTCCGAATAGGCGGCCATATCCCCCGTATTGAGGAAATAAAAGGGCAGGGGGCGGTATTTTGCCATGTCGATCTTCATGTCGCAGTCTTTCCTTTTTCGCCCTCCGGCGGAGCGCCGGATCGGCGCATAATATACCACGGCCCCGCGGCCGTTTCAAGGGGAGAGAACCCCGGCGCAGGGCGTTCCGAAAAATCGACTCTGCGTATCCCTCGGGAGGTATTTGCCTTTTGGGGGACTTCCTTGTAGAATTTAACGCACCTCTTTCGTAGAACCGGGCTCTTGTTTGGAGAGCCCGAATGCCGGTTTGCAGAAGTAAACGCACTTTTTTTCACCTTGATGTGCTTTTAATCATACAAAGGTGTATTTACTTTTACAACTGGCGCGGCGCAGGGCGTCGCCGCGATCGGCGTGTCGTTTTGATCGTCAGACGGTCAGACCCGTCCGACAGGTCCGACGGGTCCGACAAGCCCGACAGGTCAGACCAGGCAAAAAGGGTGCAAAAAAGCACACGGGGTGTTGTACCTGTGTGCGGTCAAGTTGTCAGTTTTTCAGAAAATTACTGGCAGGCAATGGAAATTTCTTTGCCCGTACGGGGGGTGATTACAATATCACGGACGCTGAAATCATTGGGGATATGGAAACCGTAGAAATCACCGTCCCCGAATTGGATCAGTTTCTTTTCATCCACGCCGAGAATTTCGGCGGCGATTTTCCTGCATTCTTCAACCGTTTTCATAACTTCCTCGCTCCACATACTCGGTCGGCACGTATACAATACCGTCTTTTCACGCTTTTTCAAGCCGGGACTTCAGAGGTCGTGCAGGGCTTTTGAGAGGATCTCCCGGCATCTGCCGCATTGTGTGCAGTCGCTTCCGCACGCGCCCGGCAGTTCGACGCCGTCCAGCAGGCGGTTGTCCAGTATCTGCGGCGCGAAGATGCTTGAAAAACACGGTTCGGTCAGGTCGAACATATTCCCGTCGAACCGCCCGGAAGTGTAG
>Ga0310696_10006429_pt1 | contig 13948 bp, 20 predicted proteins | sample AusTroGonzalo_MG_4_FD_203885 | JGI IMG/M metagenome (GOLD analysis project Ga0310696, IMG submission 203885) | Bovine rumen microbial communities from tropical cattle in Woodstock, Queensland, Australia - Gonzalo_02 (v2) (version 2) | ecosystem: Host-associated > Mammals > Digestive system >... | reverse complement strand
CGGACAGAGGCACGACCGCTTCAGGACCGGCCTCGCCGACACCGATGACCTTCGGCGCGTCAAAGACACCGCCCTTCGCGTACCACGACACGCTGATCTCCGGCTTCGAGCCTTCGCCACCGATGCCCCACGGGAACTTGCCGCCGCTGATATTAAAGTGCGGAAGTTTGAAGTGCGGCAGCTGGAAGTTCAGCCCGCTGAACAGGGACTTCAGCGCGTTGATCGCATTAGTCACAAGTGACTTCGCCGTATTGATAGGATTTACGATCGCACTCTTGATCCCGTTCCAAATCGAAGTTACTGTGCTCTTTATGTTGTTAAAGGCATTCGTAATAAACGACTTGACCGCGTTGATCGGAGTCATGACCGCCGACTTGATGTTCTGCGCCGCCGTCACGATAGCCGTCTTGATGCCGTTCCACACGTTCGACGTGACCGTTTTGATACTATTCCATGTGTTCGCGATCCATGACTTGATCGACCCGATGACGTTCGTCACGACCTCTTTTATTTTCTCAACAACAGGAGCGAGCAGCGTCCCGATGCCTTCCGCGATGCCGTCACATAGCGACTGCAACAGTTCCGCACCGGCCACGAACAAAGCCGCGCCGACCTTCAGGAGCCCGGAGATGATCGTCGGGATGTTCTCGACAAAGCCCTTCGCGAGGTTCTTCACGATCTCCTTGCCGCTCTGCAACAGACTCCCGCTGTTCTGCGAGATGTATGAGCCGAGGCCCTTCAGCGTGTTGCCGATCATCGGGAACAGGTTCTGCGTCAGATACGTGCCGACGCTCGAGATCAGCTGGTCCATCGACGGGCCGATGTCCTCGCCGAGGGACAGGTTCGCTAATACGTTTGACAGCGATGCCTTCACAGCGCCGAACGACCCCGTCAGCGTCGTGCTTGCCTCCTGTGCCGCCACGCCTGCAAGGCCCATTTCCTCCTGCATGACGTGAATTGCCGCCGTCACGTCGCCGAGGTTGGAGATGTCATACTCGACGCCGCTGATCGCTTCTGCGTCAGCAAGCAGCCGTTCCATCTCTTCCTTCGTGCCGCCATAACCGAGTTTCAGGTTGTCGAGCATGGTATAGTTCTGCTTCGCGAATCCCGCGTAAGCGTTCTGCAAACTCTCGATCGGTGTGCCCATCTTCGCCGCGTTGTCAGCCATATCGAGGATCGCGGTGTTCGCCGCCTCGACGGACTTCGCCGTGTCTCCTCCGAACGCCTGATTCAGAGCCGCGCCGAGTCCGACCGCCTGTTCCGCGTACGTGTTCGCCGAGATGCCCGCTTCTGCTGCCGCCGCCGCATAATCCTTCGCAGACTGCGCCGCTTCGCCGTAGATCGTATCAAGACCGCCGAACGACTGCTGAAGATTTCCGCCTTCGTCGATCGCCTTCTTGACCACGGTGACCAGTCCGGCAGCAGCCGCCGCACCACCCGCCAAAAGGGCCGTCTTCAGTCCGGTGGACATGCTCAAGCCTGCCTCTTCGCCTGCCTTCTCCGCACCCGGTGATATTACCTGTGAAATTTTATTCGATATGCCAGTCGCCTTCGGGACGATCTGAACATATGCCTGTCCAAGATCACTCATTACCGAGAATCCTCTTCCGTGCCGCTTCAAACGCCTCGAACGTGCCGAAGCCTTTGAGCTTGTCGTCTTGTTTCCGCTTGCCTGTCATGATGTCGCGCAGCAGTTCCGGCGTGTTGTCGCCGTTGTGCGTGAACATGGTCAGCGTGTCCGCGATATTGACCAAGGCGAACGCCGGGTCGATCCGCGTATAACCGAGCATGCCGAGCTTGATCCGGGAATCCGAATGAAGCCCCGCGCACAAAGCCGCTAACGTCATAACAGGGACGGCATCGAGGCTGTAAAGATGATATGTTTCCGCGAGGTCGCATATCAAAGCGTCCCGATCCGTCCCAAGCATGACCGCAAGCGTTATGAGTTTTTTGTTTCAGCGTCTCCGTTGACCGCCAGTAAAATCTGCTCAAGTTCCGTCGAGATGTCCTCGACCATGACAAGGCCCTTTTTATTCCTGACGTGATCGTATAACGCTTTTTTCTGCTTCTCGCCCAAGACCCGTGTGATGAGTGCCGGGAGCATCAGGCCGTCGTCTTTTGACGCGGCGGCCAGTTCGATGAACTCCATATCCCGCACCACGTCCGGGTCGATCGAGAACGAGAAGCCGGTTTCCGTTTTACCCTTTACCATGTTTTTTCTCCTTCACCGGTTTAGGTCGTCGCCTGCTTCTTGATATACTCTTTGTGAGTGTCCATGTCGCTGGTATCAGACCAGCCGCCCGGATATGCCGTGATCGTCAGAGGATAGCCGACCGCCGTGTCGTCCTTGTAGGAAATGTCGCCGACTTCCGTGACCTGTCCGTTCGCGATGACGATACGCTTCAGCGTGTTGCCGCTTAAGATCATGTCGATGACCCAAGCGCACGCCGGAAGTTCCTTCGAGTTGGCCTTGACCGTAAGACCGCTCTGAAGCGAGCCGGAGACATTGTCGCTGCCGTAGGCCGCCTTCAAGACATCTTCGTTCAAAGCTTCGATGAACGTAGCTGTGAACGTGTCCGGCTTTTCGGTCTGCGGACGGAGAACGACGTCGCCGCCCCACGCCTTGATCTCTTCGGTCGAAGCCGTGTTCGTGTTCGTCAGGCCATCGTCAGAGACATAACCGAGGCATTTAAACGCACTATTAAGCGTCCCAGCCGCATCCGTGGGAAGTGTCGTTCCCTTCGGGGCCATGTAGATGGCACCGCTGATCTGCGGCTTGCCGACGCTTACGTTTGCCTGTGTGTTGGCCATTGTTAAGCTCCTTTCAGTAGTACAGAACATAGACGGCTTGATAGCGGTACTTCTCCGTCTGCGTGTTGGTGAAGTTGTAATCGCTATTCAGATAGACGCCGCCTATGTCTGACAATGTTATGATGTTATCCATCGCCGTTTTGACTTTTTCGTTCAGTTCCGCGGCCTTTTCCATCGTGCCCGCGTAGGACTGGATCGCGAAGGTCGCCGAATTGACGCGGTTCATGCGTGACGAGCCGGTCTTCTCTATAACGACAAAAGTCTCCGGCGGATTTCCAGGTACTTCCATACAACATGGTTCAGTCAATACCCCGTCGAGATAGTTCAGCACGGTTGTTTCGATCATGTTTCGCTCCTTACTTCTTCATAGACAGACCAGCCGAGCCGAGTGCTTTTATAAGCGTGTTGTGGTTCGAATTGTCGATCGCCGCTTTCGCGGATGTCGGATAAATGTTCTCGACCGCGACATAGTTCAGGACATAGGTGCTGCGCCCATATTCCTCGCCTGCCGCGCTCGCCACGGCCTGCCCCGCTTGCTTTAAGTGTGACTGCATCGCCGATGACTTCATCAGCTCGTTCAGCCCCGGAAGGTTAAGTTCAAATTCTACGTTTTTAGCCATACCGCTCGACCTTCACCTTCTTGTTCCACGACAACGGGATCAGGGACTCGATGCCCTGTGTCGGTTCTCCGTACGTCTTGAACGTCTCTCCGAAGAACACGACCTCCGTGTCCGTCCAGTCGTTCTCGTCGCCTTTCGGGATCGCGAGGGTATACGCAAGATGCTTGCCGTATAGGTTCAAGTCCTCGACGATCTGTTCCGATGTCGGTTCGCCGATCAGGACGTTGTTCACGACCACGTCCGTCGTCGAATACGTGGGAGCGTTGAATGAATCTTTTCCCGTGAGCGTTTTCTTTTTGAGCGTTACTGATACGCCTTTCATATGACCGTACCCCCGACAAGTTCCTGTGTAGGTGAGTAAGAACCGATGGCATTACCAGCACCGAGGATTTTCAGTTCCTTCCGCGTCAGATACAGTTCGCCCACGGCTCCGCCTGATCCCATCGTCCACGACTGCGAATACCCAAGAGCCGACATCGACCCCTGTGTCGCGCCGCTCGGGATGCTGGTGTCCCCGTCTCCGATCGCTCTTGCGACCATCTGAGCCGATACGACCTTTTTTGCGTCCGCGCTCGCGTCCGCGTTATATGCATCTATCAGGATCGCCGCACGATCGAGGAGCGTCGAACAGACCGACTGTTCGTTCGCGTCCATCGTCCGAAGCATGCCTGCCTGAACGTCCGCTACTGTTGCATATGCTGCCATCGTTTCTAACCTCACTTCTTTGTGCTTGTCGTCGTTTTTTTCTTCGGTGGCGTTGTCTTCTTTGCGGGAGGTGCAGGCGGCACCACGACGGGCTTGTGGCCCGCCGCGATATATTCCGCCGCTCTTTCGTTTGATACCCACATTTCCGTGTCAGTCACCTTGTTGATCAGCTTAACCATAATTACGCCGAATGCGTCCGGGTGAGCGCGTTGAAGTAGTCAGTCTCCGCAACGAAGCCGACTTCGATCTCGGCGCGGACCGCGAACATGTTCTGCTGGAACAGGTTGACCGTGCTATCGTTAGCGAGGGTCAGAGTCGCGTCGCTCGAATAGTCGATGCGTACGCCTTCGACCGTACCGTACAGCGCATGACTCCAGTCACCGGCGAAGCCGAGGACATCAGGAGTCGCGGACGTGCCGGACGTGCCAGCCTTATAAGCCGCACCGGTCACGTACGTGTCAGCACCGAGGACGCGGGTGATGCCGCCTTCCGCAACGGTGTTAAACAGCGGACGATACTCGCCGTCAAGAGCACCGAGCAGGACGCTCTTGCCCTGTGGCGAAAGGATGATGCCGTTCATAACGCCACCGGCGGCAGCGATGTCGCCGTCAGCCGCTACAAGACCGCCATAGACGGAACTGGAAAGGGACTGCGCCGTGACGCCGGAAAAGTTGTCGAAGTTCGCAAGGGAACCGCTCGCAGGACCGAAGAACACGGTCTTGTCAAATTCCTTCGCAAGAGCACCCGGCAGACGGGAGATCAGGGCATCGTACAGAGCAGCCGCGTCACGCCTGAACTCGTTCGAGAACGGGACGATGACGGCCAGCTTGTGCGCCTGCATGATCTTCTTCGACAGGGACGGGTTGGCGACTACCTTCGAGCCAGTCTCGCTGACCCAAGCAGCAGCCGGATCGCCGGTGATGACGGGAATCTGCGTTCCGCGTCCCGGAAGGGCGATCTGACTGGCGAGCCTCATGACCATGGACTCGCTCTGTGTTTTCTGTAAAATTTCCGAGCTGATCTCATTGGGCAGCTCGATGTTTGTTCTGTTGGTGGGAACTCCACTTGCCATTGTTATTGCCTCCTTTAAGTGTTTTGATTAAACCACTCCGCGAACTTGTCCCGCGTCGTGGTTTTCGGGTTGAAGTTGGCTTCGCCCGCGTCTTTGACGTTCGGGTAAGCCTTCGGTTTCGCAAACGCGATTATATTCTGCGCCTGCGCCGTGCACTCTTCTTCCGTGTTGCCTGTCAGCAGATTCACGGGGACTCCCGTTTCCGCCGACACCTTGTCACGGATGTCGCGGAGTGCCTGCGCTGACTTCAGGTCGTCAAGCTCCTTTTGAAGAGCCGTTGCGACGGGTTCGATCTCGTCCAGCTTCTGCGCCTTCTTTTTCAGTTCGTCATAATCAGCCCTGTCCGCCCTGTCCCGTTTGAGACGTTCGGCGACGATGCTGTTGACCTCTTCCTGTGTGAAGGTCTTTTCTGCCGGTGTTTCCGTCGTGTTGGTTTCCTGATTCACAGTTTCCATTGGTTTCCCTCCTTCGAGTGTTTGACCGCGTTTCATGCCACGCGTTGGCAATAAAAAAGCACCGTGTAAAACGATGCTTAAATACCAGTATTCAGTTTTAAGTTAAATTTCGCTCCATCCATACACGCCCGGCTCCCAGACGTTGTTGTCCACATCGGACACCCACGTCTTGCCGTTGTGCTTGACCTTGTCGCCCTTCATGTACGGGTTGGTGCTTGACGGCTGCTCCCAGTCCGGAATGACCGACGGGTCAGGTATCAGCACCTTCGCCCACAGGCTCGAAGCGTCTGACGGTTTCCAGTTCGCCTGGCTCTTGTGCGCTTTCAGACACTTCCACAGGAACCCGTCATATCTGCGCCTGTCTCCGTCCTCATACTGCACGCCAACCTCCCACACATGGAACAGCTCGGCGTTCTTGGCTGCGTGGTCATCGTCCAGCGCCGTGGCAAGGCCCTCGATAGTTGCCCGGAGGTGTCTCGCTCTTTCTAATATGCTCATTCTTCCACCCCCATCAAGATTCTACCGGCCTCGGCGTAGTCATCGTCCGTATAAGGGATGACACCGGCCTCGGTGTAGGTTCTGCCAAACTCCGCCGGATCACAGGCTTCTTCATAGTCAGCCTCCGGCACTCCGCCGTGAACATACCGACCGGCATCGGAATAGGTGCGGATGAAGTCCACGCCGTTTAAATCAAAGTGTTCTTGAATAATTGCCATGACTTCCTCCTTTCCTATGCGCTGATCGGTGTGCCGTCTGCGTAGGCCGTCTCATAGATACTGCCCTCGATCTTTTGCCATGTGATAGTGCCGTAGCCGTCTACGGTGCTCCAGTTTGATGCGTGTTTGTAGTCGCTTGACGAACTATCACCAAGATGGTCGTATAATGATTTAGGGATATAGATTTCTCCGCCTGCGCCCCCGTTCTTGAATGGTGTGCCACTAAAGACATTTGTGCCACCAAGTGACACAAGGGAGGTGCTCCGTAACACTATCACAGTCAGCGCAGTGGCGTTGTTAAATACCGTTCCAGTCATTCCGGAGCAAGCAAAGTCTGCACTTGTAAGCTGGCTACATCCTTGGAAAGCAGCGGATTGGAGCACCCCGGTAAACTTCGGCAAGGCTATGCTTTTGAGTTTTGAGCATCCGTCAAACCATGAGTTTCCAGCCATTGAGGTTATGTTGTGAACATATACCTCCTCCATTGAAGAAAACGCCCTAAAAGCGCCACTTACAATGCTGGTGATGTTGTCATTTCGGTATACGGTAAGCGTACCCTCAACCTTTTGCTGTAGGTAATCGGTACCGCCACCGCCACCGCCGCCACCGCCGGAAAGCTTGGAGGCAAGTAGGAGATCATAAAAACTGCCCATTATGAATCACCCCCGACTTTCATCCATGTCTCGGTGTCTGCGTCATACACAAAAAACTCGTTAGTGTCAAATGCCCAGTAGATGGCGTTCGGCTGAACGTCAGTGGGCTTCGGATCGTCCGACTTGCCCATGTAGTCCGCATAATTCAGCCCCTTCGGGTTCGCTATTGTTACCATGATTTCCTCCTTTGTGAAAGTTTGTAGTTCCTGATCCGTTCAGCCAGTTCCTTGACCAGCTCTTCGTCATCCCAATATGCTGACCGGCATACATAGCCGCGCCATGTGTTGATAGTTGAGCCGCCGATCAGCCAGTCGACGTGCTCGACGAGGTTCGGGACAAGGTTCCACACAAAGTCATGGCCGTGGCATTCCACAAAGAAGTCATGCCAAAAACCATCGTCGTGGATGTTGCTTTCGACCCACATCTTATAATTCGGTCGGTGCCTCGCGTCCATGTAGAACCATTCCACGAACTCGCCCGCAATCCTGTTCGGGATGCGGATGCACGGGAACGAGTTATACATGAACACCGCAGGCTGATAACCGCCCATCGGTCGGTCGAACGGCTCGAAAAGCGTGTGACAGAAACCGCAGACGACTTTGTCCTCCTCGATGTCGATACGCTCCGCGAAGTCACGGCATATCAGAACGTCGTCCTGAAGATGCCAGGTATCGCCGTCATGCTTTCCGCACTCCGCGAAAGTTTCCATGCACATCACGAGGTTGCCTTTGCCTTCCGTGTCGCATGCCACTTCGATGTCGGTCAGTCCTTGTTCCTTTAGCGACGGAATCAAAAAGCCCTCAACATACCACATCCGCTGCGGACAGGCGTGTATCAGTATTTTGTCCATCAATTACCTCTTTTAGTTTCCGCACGTCTTCTTCTTTGTCGATGTCGCATGTGTAATCGTTTATCGCGACATATGAGTCATAGTCTATATCGTTCACCGGCTCGCCGCGTATCACTTGCCATAACTCCCACGCGATCGGAGGACGGTCGAACATCGCCGTCTCATGGAACATCTTCACGAACTTCACCGCCTGCCGGAAGACCTTCTGATTCGCGACCTTGAATGCGAACGGCTCCGCGTATCGCTTGATATACCGCTCATCGAACGGAGGCGCGGACGCGAAGAACTCCACGCACCATACCTTCGTCTCCACGATCGTCCTGATCGCTTCGGGCGAGAATACCACATCACCCAGCAGATAACAGCACGGCTCGTCCATCGGATAAAAGCAGTTGACCCACGTCCCGTCGCAGTTGTCCTTGCCGTGTACCGTGAACTCGTTGTCGTGTTGTAACAAAGGCACACCGCAGACCGCGAACCGCTCGTCGCTTGTGCTGATCGCGATGTCCGTCACGCCTGATTCGCGCAGCAGCCGGATCGTCCGCATGACTATAGGTTCGCCGCCTATCTCGGTCAGCTGGCGAGGCGTTGACCATGCGTCGTACTTACCGCCGCACATGATGATATATTTCATACGTTCAGCTCCTCGGCGGCTGACGCTTCGATCGCTTTCCGACGTTCATACGCTGAACGCTTCTGCTCGTTTATCTCGTCCTTGTTCATCTGATAGAACCCGCGGCGCATGGCGTTTATTTTGTCCTTCGGCGTGTTGCCGTCCGCGCCATAGTACATCTTTTCATATCGTTCGGGATCATACCCGCGCACGTTGAAGTCGCTGTTGTGTCGCGTTGCGTATGTACAGTCGCAATTTGCATGAATATGCTCCGCGTGGCCGTTCTTCAACGCCTTTTTGGACGCTCTCTGCCAGCCGCGTGACGCGAGCGTGATGCAGAAGGCGCATGTGTCGCCGGAAGGAATCCACGCCCACTCTGCGCCGTCCCTGATCGCGTTCTTCATCGTCGTGTCCACGCCTGCCGTCTTGACAAGCCTGCCGACCGCGTCCGCCACGATGTCGCCGTTGCCGGTCTTCATGGTGCCGTTGACAGCCTTCGCGACCTCGCTGATCGTCGCCGTCTCTGCCGGGATCGCCGGAGGGACTGTCGCGCCCTCAAGTGCCGCTGATGCGTCGTACATCTCACACGCCAAAGCCGCCGCCGCTTCGCCGTACTTTGTAGCAAGCGCGTATGCGTATTCGATCAGTTCATCCCGTGGTATCTTTCCAAGCCCAACACCACCCCATCGACCGTTTATATGCCATACCGCGTCCCGGAACTCGTCAGCCGCCTTTTGGCTGATGTTCGCGAGCATGTCTTTATATCTTTTCCATTCATCCAATGAAAGACTTGCCATGTGTTACCTCGCGTTTTTATCGTCGATATATATGTCTGCAAGGACTTTTCTCGGATCATAGCCGAGGCGCATGATTGTTTCCCGCGTGTTACTGTTCACGTAGTTCGGTCGGAATCCGACCCGATTCAAGTTCTGCACCGCAAGCTCAAGCCGTTCACCCGCACGGCATGACCACAAAATGATGATGTCGCCGCGCTTCTGCGATGCCGCAAGCCTGCGAATCAGCGGAATGTTCATCTCGCCGCCTATATCAAGCGTTCCGTCATAATCGACCGCAATTATCATGCAAATTCCTCGTTGATAACAGCCAGCCCTCGGCTCTTCGCCTCCTGTGCCTTGATCCGGCGAATGTCCGCTTGATCGAAGCCGATCATCTCCAAAAACGTGTCGGTCTGTGCAAACGCCTCGCGGCTGGATGCGATCTTAATCGCCGCGTCTGCCGTCACCGCCACCGAAGGCATCGCCGGGTTCTTGAAGTGCGCCACGATGTCCGTCTGTTCTTCCGTTAGGTCGTGAAGGCTCACGCCGTGGATGATCGCGAGAGCCATCATGGCGATCATTTTCAGAGCGTCGCCGTTGCCGGTGTTCAGCTGTTCCGCCATGCCGATGAGCGTCTGCGACTGCGCGAGGATCGCGTCAGACGAGGTCGGGTTCGCGTCGTTCACGACTCCCGTGTCCGTCACCGACAGACCGGTCGCCGCCGAAAACTGCGTCGCGAGGATGCGGATCATCTCCACGTGCGGCGAGATGTTCCCTTGCTGCAACTGTCCGAACGTCGGTTTCTCGCCCGTTTCCGGGTTCACCGTCGAGGCGAGGATGTTGCCGACGTATTGTTTGAATTTTTGGTTTATGACCGCGTCATACTGCTCGTCCGTGATGCCGAGAATGTATTTTTGCGGTGCCGTAGCGAACTCAAGACCGATCGTCGCGTTCGCGATCGTTCTGACGTACCCCTGAATCAGCCGACGGATAGGTTCTTTGATCCTCGACCGCCCGAACGGCTTGTTCGACGTTGCGTTCCAAATGAGCGGCTCCATCAGAGGCCGTCCCATCTTTTGAGGGTACTCCGTCGCGTTCCAAACGCCTGACGCTCCGTCACGGATCAAGACCCACACCGCGTCGTCCGTGTAGTAGTTAATCGTGGTCGGCTGCCAGTAGACGGTGTCGTTCGTCGGTGCCGTGTCGATAATCGCGAAGCCATAGTCGATTCTGCCCTTGTCTCCGTTCCATACCGCAGAAGCCGTCTGCGGCGAGTGAAATCTGATTTTGCACCCGATCTCGTCGTCCTGTGATAGCGTCGCGAACGTGCATCCGTACTTCAACTCGTCACGGCATGCTTTCATGTACTCCGCGATCAGCCGGTTCTTTTCCACCACGTCGGACAGTTCGTCAACGTCCGCGCCGGAGGAACCGACGAAGCCGTCGAACATGGACCGCGCCGCCAAAACGTCGACCGTCTTCGCTCCCCACGCACACCCGATCTCAAGCCCGCGCATGCCTGCCGGTAACGCGATGCCGAGGTTGACGTCGCCGAGCGCGATCTTGCCTTCGTAGTACTTGTCCTTCTCCGCGTTCTTGTAGGAATGGTCGTTGAAGTTCTCGACCAGTTTCATCAGCCTGTTCTTCTCTTCATCCGGCAGACCAGCGACCTGCCCAACAGCCAAATTTAACATACTGCCCCTTTTATCCGATCCGCATCTGCTTTGTCGGATTCCGTTTTGATGTCTTTGCTCCATATAACGCCAGCGCACACGCCTCGATCGGTGCGGAGTTATCTCCGCCGAATCCCCAGCCGCCCGCGATCGGACGCTTCGTCGAGGTGATCGCGCTGTCTTTTAAGTCTTCCTGATGTTCGTACCATGTGACCGTCTGCTCGTTCAGGCTGTCCATCAGCGTTCCCACGGATGCCAGCACCTCACGCGCCGTCGGTCGTATGACGGAGCCTTTCGCCTTCCATGTGTCGGCGATCTTGTCGACCAAAACGTCGACACCGTTCCGCCCGTCGATGATAACGCACGACGCTTTGGTGTATCTTGCGTTCAGCCAGTCGGCGAGCCATTGTGTCCCGCGTCCCGTCGGTTTTCGGTCGATCAGCGATATTCTCGCCTTGCCGTCCGCGCCTATGACCGCACCGCACAAGCAGACCTCCGTGCCGTCGGTCGTGAACTTCACACCGTACGCCGTCTTGCCTTCCGGCTTCATCTCTGACGACTTGCATGACTCCCAAATCGCTTCGTCGATGGCGTAATCTTGTTTATGCTCAACAATAGGCGTCCACCAGCCGAGACGCTCACGTGCGAACATGTCCGGCGCAAGCTGCTCACACTCGCCTTCGACCGTCGAGATCATAATCCTTCTGCCGAGTGCCGGGTTCGTACGTGCCCACCTGTTCCGGTCAGTCACGTCTCCGATCTCCGGGACAGAGAACTCGAACCACGCCGTGTTCTTCGTCTCACCCGCGATGGCACGATCCCTGATGCCACGGAAGACCGTCCCGACCGCGTTCGGATCAGGAGGCGTTCCCACATAGATGACTTGCGGGTTGATGCTCGCCGAGATTGCCGGTATGAATGAAGCCTGTGCGCTCTCGTCCAGTTCCTGTGCCTCGTCGAAGATCAACAGGTCGCCGTGTTGGCCTCGTCCGCCGTTCCGTGTCCGTGCAAGGAACTTCACCCTCGCCCCGGACTTCAAAATAATCTGTTCACGGCCTAAAGCCGTCTTGACTTCCTTCAAGTATTGCCGGAGGTTCGGCGTATCAAAAAACGACGCCATCTCCTCAAAGGATTCGGTCGCCGTCTTCTGCAAATGCGCTGTATATATCACCTGTTCGTCGTATAGGAGCATACCGCTTTCGGCTCTGCCTTCGACAAGGTTGCTTTTGCCGTTCTGACGCGGAACGCTTCCGCCGCATGTCGTACACACCCACTTGCCCGATCGCGTTACCGCCATCCAGTCACACAGGGCGTCGCTCTGCCACGGATCAAGATATGTGCCTCCGCTCTGCAAGACCCTCGCCGCATCCAGTCCGTCCGATACTTCATACTCCGGCACGACCCTTGCGGACGGAGCCTGCTCGCCCAGCAGACTTCCTGTCGCGTAAGATGTTCGCGATGTCGTTGTCGGCATGTTTTTCTCCCTCGATCTCCTCGATCTCTTTCAACGTCTCTCTGTATTGCTTCGAAAGTTGTGACAAATCTCTCGCGCCGGGTCTTTGGTCAATAGCATCCGCTATGATTTCAAGCAGCTCTTTCAACTGTTCGAGGCGCGTGCTCTTATTTGTCAATTCTCTTAACCCGTGCACTTACGCCTCCTTTACATATTCCCAATGGTACCCGTATGCGTTGCCGGTATTGCTTTTATTTCTTCTGCAAACGTTTTGAATGTGTTTATCGTTTAAACCGAGTTCCCGTCTGATGCTTGCCGTCGATTCCCAAATCTTTATTAGCTTTCCGTCAAGCGTATACTGTGCTGTCTTCTTCTGCTGTTGCCCTAACCGCTTCTCTTTGTAGGCATATTCCAAATCCATAGGAACATAGGGATATAAACTGTCGCGCTTTTCCATGCAGTTGCATCGCCAGCATGCCAGGCGGACATTATCCCATGATTCTGCGCCGCCTCGGCTGACCGGTATCACATGATCCTTCGTTGGATATTTATCGCCAGGATATTGATGCCCGTTTTCGCTTGTTCGTATATCGTCCCAGTCGCAACGCTCTCCGCATATCCAACAGACACCGCCGTCGCGCCTGAACAGCCTTTGGAGCGTTATGTCAGTATCAATAATCTGACGCTTCGGGATTCTCTTGTCTCTTCTCCTGTTGTTTGCTTTCCTCCGGCATTCGCCTGAACAGTATTTAGTCGTTGCATACTGGTCATAAAATGTATGGCCACAAAGCGCACACTCTCTCGGAGTCTGCAAATTTGCGTACGCCTGAATGGTTCTGACAAATGCCTTCCGCGCCTTGTCCATTTCCTTCTTCGCGTTGCGCTCGTTCGCTTCAGCTTTTACTTTCGCGACATGTTCTTCCCATGACATCCTAACGTGGTGGCACCTTCTCCATGCTTCTTCCCGCCATTCATGGGCACACTCCGCAGAACATGTAACTCGATCTTCGCGGAATGAATCAAAAGGCTCGCCACATACATAACAGACCTTGTGATACGGTTCGATGTTTGTATTGCATGGAATCCCCTTGCTTACGCGAATAGAAATATCCTTACATTTCCTTGAACAGTAAACTTTGTCTTTTCTGTTAGCCACGAACTCTCTGCCGCAATACGGACACACTTTATCGTATCTTGGCGGTTCGTATTTACGAATGTATTTGTATTTCTTCTTCGAAAGTTTATGTTCATCTGAACCCTTCCAGCCCGTACGATCAACACCGTGTTTAATCAGCACGCGCCTGATGGTCTCGATGCTGCATCCATATATTTCAGCGACCGCTCGCGTGCTACGAAGCTGGTGATACTGTTCGATGATTTTGCTTTCTTCCATGCCGTTACCTCCCTAAAGTAACTCCCTGCAATAAAAAATGGGTTGGAAGCCGTCAGGGAAACGGTTTGTCGCGTTGCAATCGCTATCCAACCCATATTTATTCAGTTGTCTATTGTTATGACCCCTTGGTCATATGGCTCTGTGTGTAGCTCGGCGCT
>Ga0310696_10006426_pt1 | contig 13952 bp, 11 predicted proteins | sample AusTroGonzalo_MG_4_FD_203885 | JGI IMG/M metagenome (GOLD analysis project Ga0310696, IMG submission 203885) | Bovine rumen microbial communities from tropical cattle in Woodstock, Queensland, Australia - Gonzalo_02 (v2) (version 2) | ecosystem: Host-associated > Mammals > Digestive system >... | reverse complement strand
GCAGTCCTGCGGGAAACCGATCACGGGGCGAAGGAGGCAGTGACGGCCTACCGCACGCTGCGTCAGGGGATCTGGAACGGGATCCGGTGTTCGCTGGTGCAGGTTCGCCTGCATACGGGCCGGACGCATCAGATCCGTGTTCATATGTCGCATATCGGTCATCCGCTCATCGGAGACAAGCTGTACGCCCGAGGCCGGTCCTCCCCGGCGGAACGGCAGATGCTTCATGCCTGGAAACTGGTTTTCCCGCATCCGGAGACGGGCGAGGCGCTTTCGTTCGAGGCGCCGATACCCGCGGATTTCCAGGCGGTGACCGAATCGTTTCAATCGGACGGACCGGGCATGGTCCCGGGGAGAGGAAGACAATGAATCAGCCTGAGATCACCATTCTCATTCCCAACTACAAGACGCCGGAGCTGACGAAGCTCTGCCTGCGTCTTTTCAATAAGTTCACCCCGCCCGGACGTGCCGAATTCCTGGTCATCGACAACGATTCCGGCGACGAATCCCTGGCCTATCTGAAAACCCTTCCCTGGATCGAGCTCGTGGAACGTACGGTGGCGCCCGACGAAAGCGGACCGGCCATGCATGCCAACGCCCTGGATCTGGGGCTCGCAAAGGTGCGGACTCCCTTCGTCCTGGTAGCGCATACCGATACCCTTCCTCTCCGACCGGACTGGCTGGACTATCTCCTTTCCGAGATCCGCCGCTCGGACCGCATTGCCGGCGTGGGCAGCTGGAAACTGGAGCACATCTCCTTCTGGAAGAAAACCGGCAAGCTGGCGGAGGCGTTTTTCCAGAGCCTGACAGGCCGGCGGAAAAAGGAGGAGCGTTATCTGCGGAGTCACTGCGCCCTCTACCGGACCGATTTGCTCAGGCAGCATACACGCGGATTCAACGACGGCGACACCGCGGGCCGCAGCATCCACCGCCTGCTGACGGAGCAGGGCTTCGAAATGCGATTCCTCTCCTCCGAGGCGCTGGGCAAATACATCATGCATCTGAACCATGCCACCGGCATACTGCATCCCCCGGAAGGCAGCCGCCGCTGCGCCCGCCCCGAGGCGAAACGCCGCCTGGGCGCAACGATGGACAGCGAATTTTTCCGCGGCGTGCTGGCGGATTCCTCGCTGGACCGGCGTCCGGCGGAAAAAAACGGTGAGGTGTCCGGATCATGATGGCGAAACTGAGTGAAATGATCGTCTCGATCCCGCCCGTCTGGCGGACCGTGTTCCTGCTTGTCTGTTCCAACTGCTTCATGACGTTCGCCTGGTATGCGCACCTGAAGAACATGGCGGGCAAACCGTGGATCCTGGCCGCGCTGGTCAGCTGGGGCGTGGCGCTCTTCGAATACCTTCTGCAGGTCCCCGCGAACCGGATCGGCTACGGCTCGTTTTCCCTGGCACAGCTGAAGATCCTTCAGGAGGTCATCGCCCTTTCCGTTTTTGTCCCCTTCTCCATTTTCTACATGAAGCAGGGCATCAAACTGGATTTCCTCTGGGCCGCTCTCTGCCTTTGCGGCGCCGTCTTTTTCATGTTCCGCAAATAGAACAGGACTGTTTGAACCATGGATCCGGCCGCCCCTGCCTCCTTCCACCTCGCCGATTTCCTGCCGCCCGAAGGCGCCGTCCACCTGATCGGATGCGGCGGCGCCGGATGCGCTCCCCTGGCACGGATCCTTCATCAGAAAGGATTCCTCGTCAGCGGGTCGGACCTGGAGGAAAACCGTGAGACGGAACGACTCCGCTCCCTGGGGATCACGGTTTCCGTCGGACCGCACCGGAAGGAGAATCTGCCTGATGCCCGCCGTCTTCTCGTCATTCACACCTCGGCGGCGGAACGGGATAAAAACCCCGAACTCCTGGCTGCGGCGGAGCGCGGAGCTTCGATCCTGAAGCGGGGCGAGGCGCTTGCGGCGGTCGCATCGCTGTATCCCCGTACGGTTTCGATCAGCGGCTCGCATGGAAAAACTTCCGTCACGGCCATGATTGCCTGGACGCTCCGCCGGCTCGGCGCAAATCCGGGCTTTCTGGTGGGCGGGAAAGTGAACACCTGGGATTCCTCCGGCGAGGCGGGCGGCGGAGAATTTTTTGTTACGGAAGGCGATGAAAGCGACGGCACGCACGCGCTGCTCCGGTCCGAACTGGCCGTGGTCACCAATATCGAGGACGATCACGTCTGGAGCCTGGGCGGAATCGAAATCCTGGAGGAAAATTTCCGGATTTTCGCCCGTCGCGCCGAACGTCTTCTGTACTGGGCCGGTCCCATTGCCGACAGACTGTACGCAGACCGCACCGACGCCGTCCGTCTTACCAAATTCGAACCGGTGTTTCCCCCGGCTCTGGAGTCTTCTTCGGGCGAGTTCCAGCTTTGCAATCTCTATACGGCGCTTTTGGCCGTGGAGAGCCTCGGATTTTCAAGAGATAAAATTCTGCCCGCTCTGTCGACGTTTCCCGGCGTGGGACGGCGCATGACGGTCCATCTGGACACGCCGAAGCTGAAGGTCATGGAGGACTACGCCCATCATCCCACGGAGCTCCGGGTCTCCCTCGCCGCTCTCCGCAAGACGAATCCGAACCGCCGGATGGTCGTCGTTTTCCAGCCTCACCGGTTTGCCCGCCTCGAACGTTATTTTTCCGAGTTCGCCTCGGAGCTCCGCAGAGCGGATCTCGTCTTCGTCGCTCCCGTGTTCGCCGCCTGGTGCTCCTCCGGCAGGTATTCCGCGGCCGACCTGGCGGCGGAATCCGGCGGCTTCGCGCTGGAGGGAACCTGGGAACAGATGGCGCAGACCGTCAGAGCGCACCTGAAACAAGGGGATCTCCTCTGCGTGATCGGGGCGGGCGACATCCGGAAGATCCTGCCCTTCCTCACCGCACCGGCATAAAAAATCCCGGCATAAAAAACCCAACTGGCAACCCTGTATGTTTCGCGCTTTTGTCTCCTGGTTATGATGTCATTACCAGTAGAGATAAAACATGTATTTTCGAGTCTGCCAAGTCGATCGATCGGTTGGTCGCGGCTTTTGTTCTGCGCGACTCTTTTCTGTCATTCCGCGTATTTCAGGATCTTCAGCTTCGTGTCGTCCGCTTCGTCTGCGATCCCGTCCGTGAGTGCCAGATAATACGGTGCGGACGTCACAGCCGGCCAGTCGTTATTAAAGACGACGAATCCGAACCGGCGGGCCCTGCCTCCGATCGCCTTCCAGGGAATGGCGACTTCGTAGAAGGTCGTGTTTCCGCTCCGCGTCACGTTCGCCGGATGATTTTTGATCCCTTTATCCCTTCCAAGCAGCTTCACCAGCTTTGTACCGTCCGCCGTCAGGGCCGCGCCGAAACTGTACTCCGACCTCGGCTTCCGGCCCGGTTCCGCCAGGAGACCGGCCCCGGATTCGTGCGAAAGCACCAGCTGGAGGCAGTCGTCCTTCCGCAGATCCATGCCCGTCTGCCGCTGCTGATGAACCGGATCGTCCACCTTCACCGCCAGGTAGAAATACCCGTCGTCGTATGCGGTCCAGTACTGCGCCGAAATATCGTGGCCCTCCGGATTGAAGCTGGTCCGAAAATATCTCCGTTCCGGCTGCAAGGCTTCTTCGGGCCGGATATTCTCCGGATATTTCAGCGTGCCCGAAGGAAGCCCGGCGAGCCATTTCCCGGAACCGTCGAAAGCGGGTTTCTCCCGGATCCGTTGGACCGTGATGCAACCGGTTTGTTCCAGGGGCACGGCATAGCTTCGTCCGTCGGGCGCCAGCAGGATTCCGCTGCCGGTGACGTCGGCAGCGATCACGTTCACCTTCCGCGGCAGGAGTTTCACCTCGGTTTCCGGCTGACCGGGCAGCTGCAGACGGCAGACCCGCGTTTCCGCGGCATGACTGCGGATATATATCCGATCCGTGCTCGCCGCACATTGGAATTCCGGCGTATTGTCCAATACCGCCTTTCGGACCAGATCGACGGCCTCCTCCGGCGGCATTTTCAGCGTGATATATATGGGAGCCTTCCCGATGACCGGATCCTTCAGGGCAATTTTCCGTCCGTACATGTTCACGCCCTCTCCATTATCCGGAAAATCGCAGATGAACTTACGTCTATTCGCGACGTCCCACAGGGTGATCAGCACGGACCCGTCCGGTTTCCGGAAGAGAAAGCTGTATATAGTTCCGTTCTTCACTTCCGCCAGCGGCTCCGCGAAGGCCAGCTCGGAAGACGCCGTCGCGTACATGGCTCCGCCCGGCAGAGGGATATGATAAAAGTCCTTCCCGAACCGGATCGGCTTCCAGCACGTCGTCATGCAGCGCGAATCATCCTGCCGGGAATCTTTGGACCAGACCTTAGTCGCGGGCCTGTGCAGATCGAAGCGGCTGACAGGCGCGTACCGCGAAAGGATGAGGGAGCGGGCGGAAAGACAGGCCTGCTCGATAGCCAGACCACGGTCGAAACGGGCCCCGTAATTGATGGCGTATCCTCTTTCGTGGTTCCGGATGGTTTTTCCTTTGCCCAGAGAAACCGAAAGATCGGACGCCGCCTTGTAAAAATCCATCAGCTTGAGCTCGGGAATTATGGTCGGCAGCAGACTCAGACGCAAATCCCAGTTCCCGGTATAGGCGTCAATGGAATATTCGTCGAAATCGTCGACCAGATCGCCCATGACGATGCGCTCGATCGTGTCGGTATACGACTGGATGTTGTTTCCCCCGCACAGCAGACGGAGCCCGGGATCCGAAGATTTCAGCTTCCTCCCGACCATCCGCGCCGTGATCATCTGATTGAACATGGCTTCCGTCCATGTCCCGCAGTACATCATTTTATCTCCGCCCGTGGCATTGGTGGGAATCTCGCAGCCGACGCTCCATTCCCGCACACGGTCGCGCGTCCGTTCGTGAATGATGCCGACCGAATCCAGCAGATGTTTCAGCGCCGCATCGGAAAGCAGCGGCCAGCCCGCCGCCAGCTCCTCCCGGCTGCGGTATTTGCGGGAATAGCTGCTTCCCACATGGATCCCCAGGGCAAAATCCGGATCGTCCAGAAATGCCTGATAACTCTTCAGAAAACGTTCCGCGTACTCTTCCGGAGAGCAAAGCTTATACTCGGGCCGGGCGAACTGCGCTTTCAGAATGATGGAGCCGCAGCCGATCCGTTTGAGCCCCGGGATCATTTCCGGCAGGGCACCATAACTGAACTGGAAAAACGGATCCCGCTTTCCGATCGGACAATTGACGGCGAATCCGCTCTGAATGAAATACACTTTTTTCCCTTCGACATAAATTTCCGCATCGACCACATAGTATCCGGCTTCCTGTCCCGGGATCCGGAACGTCTCCTCCAGCTTTCTCCGTGGGATCCGGCAAACCTCGCGTCCCGACTCGTCCTTTACCAATGCGGAAAACTCCAGGTCCTTCGCCGTACTGTCCGTCAGGACCCGGAAGGAGATCTCCTGACCCGGATCGAAGAAGCCGAACACGCCTTCGGGGATCAGTACGGCCTCCCTGACAGCGTTTCCGAAGGCCTGGCGGAAAAAGGCGCAGCCCGCATCCTTTTTCGAACCGAAGGCAAAGATCGTGTCCGCGGCGGATCCGGCCACGGCGACGGTCAGACAGAATACCAGAATCAGTTTTTTCATGATGCTTGTTTCACCTGTGGGAGCAGTTCCTGTTTGTGTAATATCAGAAGCCGAATAGGCAAAAACAGGCCGAAACAGGAAGTATTTTTTCTCATACCTCACACCTCATACCTCACACCTCATCAATATACTTTGGATCTTTCGATTTTGATAGTGCGGAAAGAAAAAAACGTTGTATTATTCCGGTATTTTTCCATCTTTTATTCTTGCACATTCCGTTTCGGCGGGATATATTCCCCCGAACTGCGGGAGATGATCCAATTGTTTCGTTACGAGCTGAAAAAATATCAGATTTCTCCGCTGCCTCTGGCCGTCTGGCTGGAACGTCCGACCCGTCTTTATCAGATCCAGCACGTCCACGACTGCTTCGAGTTCGTTTTTGTACTTTCCGGTACGGGATGGTGCGCCGTGAACGGGCTCCGCTTCCCCATTCTCCGGAACGACCTGTACGTTCTGCGCCCCGGAGACGTTCATGAATTCACCAACAATCCCGGAATGCGGTTCTACAACATCATGTTTTCCGGAAAGCTGTTTTCGGCGGAGGATCTGGAAACCTTTGCGCCTCTGCTCAAATGGCACGGAAAATACACCCTGCCCGATCCCGTGTTCAGCCGGGCCGAGAGCTTTCTGAAATCCGTATGTGCGGAGCTGGAAAACAAACAGACTGCCAACATGATGGCCGCGAAGTCATCCTTCTTCCTTTTCCTGGTGGAGCTGCTTCGTCTCCCCGTGCGGGACGCCGCTGCTCCGGACGGCGCAAAAGCCGATCTTGTATCGAACATCCTGGCTTTCGTCACAAGCCGCTGCCGCGAGAGGATCACGCTGGACGATCTGGCCCGCGAGACGGGCGGCACACCCGAGTACGCCGGGCGGAGATTCCGGAGTCTCATGGGCATCTCCTTCACGGATTACCTGAACCATTACCGGATCGAGCTCGCATGCGGAAAACTGGAAAACACCGCCCTTTCCATTTCCGAAATCGCCGCGGACCTCGGTTTTTACGACACGCCGTACTTCGACAAATGTTTCCGGAAGATCCTGGGCATATCGCCCAAGGCCTACCGTGAACAACGGAGAAGAGCCGCCAGCTCCTCCCGCACAAAGAAACATTGACGCGCCTTAGAGAAGGCGGATCCGCCAAGTCCCCGGAGAATATTTTCGGGACGGAGGAATATGACAGACGCCGGGCGAGGTATTTCACCGCATTTCAATAATTTTTTCGTTTTCTTGCGTCAATTTACTTGAAAGATCGGCGGTTTTGTGGTAAAGTTCTTATCGTACAGATTTTTTTACTCATCGAAAGGATTTCATGGACATGAAACGGCTGAAACAAATCTTCTTTACCGCCCTTTTTCTCGGTACGGTCTCCCTCTTCGCCCAGAAACCGTTCGCAGTGACGGTGTGGCCCGCCGCGGGCGGAAGCGACTCCGACAACCGGATCTCCTCGCTGCTGTGGGAGTATTATAAATCGGAACTGGCCACCCATGCGAAGGTGAAACTGATCCCGCAGGAAGTGGTGGACGAGGAACGGAAAGTGGTCTCCCCCGGGGAAAAGCTGACGGAATCCGTTGTTGCCCGGATCTGCAAGGACACCAAGGCCGATTATCTCTGCGCCGTGGGTCTGGCCCATGGAGACGACAACCTGTTCCATCTGACGATCCGCGTGTTCACCGCCGACGGCAAGCTGAAAAAGGAGATCGCGCGCGAATTCAAGGCGGTGCGCGAATCCGACTTCATTTCCGTGGTGGCGGCGCAGGATACCGCCCTTGCCATCCGGGGAGAAAATCCCGCGGACGTGATCAACAAGGCAAGAGAAAGATCGCTGCTTGCCGAACTGGAACGCTCCGAAGAAACGCAGCGGAAAAAAGCCGAGAAAAAGTGACCGGTCCGGCATGATGGACAAGATCGTACTGGACGCTCTGCCGGTCCTGGCGCATATCGGGACCCTGCCCGGTGAAATCGACCGCGGACAGCCGTTGCGGATCCGCGCGGAACTTTCGGGGGATTTCCGACAGGCGGGACGGAGCGACGATCTGAACGACACCTTCGACTACAGCCGGATCGAATCCCGTCTTGCCGAGCTGGCCGGGAGCTGCCGCTTCCGGCTTCTGGAGGCCCTGGCGGAGCATCTCTGCTCGGTCATTTTGGCCGAAGAGCCGAAAGTGCTGGCGATCCGTCTGCGAATAGACAAACCCGGCGCGGCCCGTCTGGCGGGCTGTGTCTCCCTTGAAATCGAGCGGAGCCGTTCCGCATGAAGACGGCGCCGCATGAAAACGGCGGAAAATCCGCCGAAATCTCCGTGACTCCACGTTCGAACCCAATCATATAAGGATCCACGTTATGCCAATTACGGAAATTCTGGAACAAAACGCCGCCCTGTACAAAGACGAGATCGCGCTGGTGGAGATCAATCCGCAGGATATGGAAAAGAAACCCTCCACGTGGCGTGAATTTTCCCTGATCGAGCCCAGCCGGAGCGAATCGTTCCGTTCCGAAATCACCTGGGACGAGTTCAACAGGAAGGCCAACCGGATGGCGAATCTGCTGCTGACCCGTCATATCAAGAAGGGAAGCAAGGTGGCCATTCTGCTGATGAACTGCCTGGAATGGCTTCCCGTCTACTTCGGGATCCTCAAGAGCGGCGCGGTGGCCGTGCCCCTGAATTTCCGCTACACGGCCGAGGAGATCCGCTACTGCCTGGAACTGGCCGACGTGGACTGCCTGATCTTCGGGCCCGCATTCGTCGGACGGATCGAGGATATTGCGGACCGGATCCCCCGGGTCAAGACTCTTTTCTACATCGGCGAGGACTGCCCGTCCTTCGCGGAGCCCTATTACAGCATGGTGTCCTACTGCTCCAGCAAAACGCCCGAGATCCCGCTGACGGACGACGACGATGCGGCGATCTACTTCTCCTCCGGGACCACGGGATTCCCCAAGGCGATCCTGCACGCGCACCGGAGCCTGATGCACTCCTGCAAGGTGGAGCAGCAGCATCATCATCAGACGCACGACGACGTGTTTCTCTGCATACCGCCCCTCTACCATACGGGCGCGAAGATGCACTGGTTCGGCAGTTTTCTCGTGGGCGGAAGAGCCGTTCTTCTCAAGGGGACCCGTCCGGACAGCATTCTCTCCGCCGTATCCGAGGAGCGCTGCACGGTGGTCTGGCTGCTCGTTCCCTGGGCGCAGGATATTCTGGATGCCATCGAACGGGGCGACATCAAGCTGGAGAAGTATCATCTCGACCAGTGGCGTCTGATGCACATCGGCGCGCAGCCCGTGCCCCCGAGCCTCATCAAACGCTGGAAGACCGTCTTCCCCCATCATGACTACGACACCAACTACGGGCTCAGCGAATCCATCGGGCCCGGCGCCGTTCATCTGGGCATCGAAAATATCGATCATGTAGGCGCCATCGGCGTGGCCGGATACGGCTGGCAGACCCGGATCGTGGACGAAAAGCACCGCGACGTGCCCCGCGGCACCGTGGGCGAGCTTGCGCTGAAGGGCGACGGCGTCATGAAGTGTTACTACAAGGACGAAAAAGCCACGGCGGAAGTTCTGGAAGACGGCTGGCTCTTCACCGGCGATATGGCCAAGGAGTCGGAAGACGGATTCATCTATCTGGTGGACCGCAAGAAAGACGTGATCATTACCGGCGGGGAAAATCTCTATCCGGTGCAGATCGAGGATTTCCTGAGGAGAAACGACCATATCAAGGACGTGGCGGTCATCGGCCTTCCCGACAGCCGGCTGGGCGAGATCGCGGCGGCCATCATCGAGGTCAAGGAGGGACATACCCTCACGGAAGAGCAGATCCGCACCTTCTGCATGGATCTTCCCCGGTATCAGCGGCCCCGCAAGATCTTCTTCGCGCCCGTGCCGCGGAATCCCACCGGCAAGATCGAAAAGCCGAAGCTCCGCAAGATGTACGGAGCCGATCAGCTTGTGGCCATGCAGAACGAAATCGAAAATTGATTCGCCATTGATTTTTCCCTCCTTCAGCGATATGGTACGCGATACGTCCATTTCGCTGAAAAGGAGGGAAAAATGGAAAAACTGCTGATTCTGGGAAGCGGCCCCGCCGGTCTCACCGCGGGTATCTATGCCGCCCGATCCGACCTGAAACCGAAAATCGCTGACGGCCCGCTGCCCGGCGGTCTCCTCGTCCAGACGGGAAGCGTGGAGAATTTTCCGGGATTCCCGGACGGCGTGGACGGATTCGAACTGACCGACCGGATGCGCTGTCAGGCGGAACGGGCCGGCGCCGTGATCCTGAACACCCAGGCGGTCGACGTGTGCTTCTCCTGCGGCGGCACGGCAGGACACCGGGTGAATTTCGCCGACGGCTCCTCGCTGGAATGCCGCAATCTCATCATCGCCACAGGATCTTCGCCCCGGTGGCTGGGACTGGCTTCCGAACGGAGACTCCGCAACAAGGGCGTTTCCGCCTGCGCCCGGTGCGACGGACCGCTCTTCCGCGGCATGACGGTCTGCGTGGCGGGCGGCGGCGATACGGCCATGGACGAAGCTCTGTTTCTCGCCGGGTTCACGGAACGGGTTCATCTGGTCCACCGCCGGGATCAGTTCCGGGCCTCGCAGATCATGGCCGACCGGGTTCGCTCCGAGCCGAAGATCGTGCTGCATCTTTCCTGCACGGTGGAAGAGATCCTCGGCACGGAACGGGTGGAGGGCGTCCGGATCCGACACGCGGACGGATCCTCGGAGACGATCCCCTGCGCCGCCTTCTTCTCCGCGCTGGGGTATGATCCCAACACCGGCCTTTTCCGCGACCGCCTCGAAATGGATCCATCCGGCTACATCCGGACGTTCGACGGGACCTCGCGTACCAGCGTCCCGCACGTCTATGCTGCGGGCGACTGCGCCGATCCCGTCTACAGGCAGGCGGTCACGGCGGCGGCCTCCGGATGCCGGGCGGCGCTGGATTGTCTGAACGGCGCGGAGTAAAGTCCGGGACGACTTTGGCGGAAAAATCGTTTTTTATCCGGTTTTCCTGAAAAAAGGGAGGGAAAACGGTGATTTTTCCGAAAAGAGACATCTTTTCCGGCGGAAAACCGTTTTTTTTCATTGAAAAACCGGCCGAGCCTGTTATATTTAGCATAATCGAGAGAAAGCGGGAATGCCGGGCGGTGTTCCCGGAGAGGACAACCCGAAAGGCGGTCGGACGGTGGGCAGCGAACAGAAAAGCGGCAAGATGAGCAGCAAAACAAGGGTCATTCTGGCTCTCTGCGTGATTTTTGCCGGAATTGCCCTGATCGCGGCGGCCTTCTGGTTCTCTTTGCGCTGGCTTTTTTACGAAAATCCGCGTCTGGTCATCCGGGAGATTCAGCTGGAATGTACGTCCGGCTACTGGGCCGGAAAAACGGAGCAGGAGCGGTCGGTCAAGGCGCAGGAATTTGCGAAGCGGATCGGGATCGTGCTCGGCGAAACGAATCTTTTTGCGGTGGACCTGAGACGACTGCGGGATACCATCCGGCGGGATCAGCCGGAAATCGAACATATCTCCATTCGCCGCGAACTGCCCGATCTCCTGGTTTTCCAGATCCAGAACCGGGTGCCGCGCGCCGATACGGGTTTCGGATATTTTCTGGATGATGACGGCGTGGCGCTCCGGCCCTCCTACTACACGTCGGACAGGCGAACCGGCCTGCCGGTGGTGTACTCGGAAAATCTGAGACGGGAACTGTCGCTGACGTCCAAGGGAAAGACGACGGATCCGGAGATCGGCGTGGCGCTCGCGTTCATCCGTATGGTCGTCACATCGGAAGATCCCTGCATCAGCCGCATAACCATCCGCAAGATCATTGTCATCCGGAATCCGGACGTCCGGTATCTTCAATGCGAGCTCACGTACCGGGACGATCCGAAGCCCTATCGGGTGCTTCTGCCTGCAGGTGTATCCGGTGAACAGCTTCGCCGGAGCGTTGCCGAGCGGCTGATCCCCGTTTTGAATTCCATGCAGAATACTTCATCCGGGAGGATGATCGACCTCCGGTTCGAAGGACCGGTCTTCGCGCCTCGCTGATCGATTTCAACACCGTCTTTCCATCGATGAGGACGGAATAAAGAAAGGATGCCGTTTCATGAGCGCTTATCTTGTGAAGAAAACCGAAGTCAATCCCACGCCCGCGGACGATTTCGATTCTCCGGTCTGGAGTCAGGCCGGGATAATCGAACTGAAGAACCGCTATCTGGGGAATAAGCCCGAGCACGGGTTCACGCCGTACACCTCCTGCCGGCTCCTTCATGGGAACGGGTTTATTTTCGGCCGTTACCGGGTGCAGGACCGCTATATTCTGATCCGCGCAAAGAAGGATCAGGATTCCGTCTGCCTCGACTCCTGCGTGGAGTTTTTCGTCCGCCCGAAGGACAATCCCTGCTACTTCAATTTCGAATTCAGCGGCGGGACCGTCATGCTTCTGTACCGCATAACCCCCACCGATCCCGTTCCCCGTTTCGTCATTCCCCAGGCCGACTGCGATACGATCCTCCGCTATTCCACGCTGCCCCGGTCGGTCGATCCCGAGACCACCGATCCGGTGACCTGGGAATTCTTTTTCGCCATTCCGGTTTCCTTCTTTGTGAAAAACGGCGTGAACGTAAACCCGGAACTGTCCGGCCAGACCTGGACCGCCAACGTCACGAAGTGCGCGGACGATTGCTCTCATCCGTGCTGGCTTTCGTGGCAGCCGCTCCCCAAACTGAATTTCCACCAGCCCGATCGCTTTACCGAAATCCGGTTCGAATAAAACGGGTCCGGGAAACGCCGTTCTGCGGGGCGATACGCGCTCGAAAAAGCCGTTTTTACTGAAAAACCTGAAAAAAACTCGCTTTTTTGTTTGCGTTCCCGGCAGTTCGGTGATATATTCCTTGGACGACATGTGCAATTATCTTTTCAGGAAGGATATATAATCATGGCAGGACAGGAAGAATCGAAAAACGGAGTTCCCGGGAAGGCTCCCGCGCCCATCAAGCTGCATACTGCGGCCGGAGCTGCGCCGCGTATTGTGCCCCAGCCCGGAGCCGCGCCCGCCGCTGTGCGTACCGGAAACGATGATAAGACCATGCGCCTCAAAAAGCAGGCTCCGCAAGTCATCAAATTGACACCCCAGGCCGAGTCTGCCGATGCACCCGCAGCCGCTGCTCCGGCTCCCGCACCGACACCCGCCGCCCCGAAACAGACGGTCCGGCTCGTGCCCCTGCCCGGCGAACAGAAAACTTCGACACGCCGGGTCCCGAAGGTCAATTCCGCCGCTCCCGCCGCCGCTCCCGCTCCGGCACCGGCTCCCGCGCCCTCTGCGCCGACAGTCAAACTGACACCCCAGTCGGCAGCCTCCGCGGCAACCATCAAGCTGACACCTCAGCCTCAGACATCGGCCTCCGCCGCGACCATCAAGCTGACGCCTCAATCGGCGGCCCCCACGGAAGCAGCCTCCACGGTCAAACTCTCGAGAACGGGAGCAGCGCCCTCTGCACCGACGGTCAAGCTGACTCCTCAGGCGGCAGCCTCCGCCGCGACCATCAAACTGGCGCCCCAGACATCGGCCTCCGCCGCGACCATCAAGCTGACACCCCAGTCGGCGGCCGGCGGTGCCTCGCAGACCATCAAGCTGTCGGATGCCAAGGCTCCTGCAGCCGGCGCCGAAGGCGATGTCGAAAACGCGCATACGGTGAAGATCTCCCGCGCTCCCCGGACCGCGCCTCCCATGCCGGCTCCGGCTTCCAGCGCCAAACCGCCTTCTGCGATTCCGGGCGCGAAGCAGACGATCAAACTGCGTCCGTCTTCCATGTCCTCCGGCATTTCCGCGGCTCCGGCCCCGGCCTCCGCTCCCGTGCAGCTGAACGCGGGTCAGGCCAATCGGACCATCAAACTGGTCCCCGTCGGCAATGGCGGCGCCCAGATCGCCCCGCCCTCCGGCGGTGCCGCCCCGGCGGCACCTGTTCCCGGGACATCTCCCGCCGCCCAGACAGTGAAGCTGACATCCCAGACTCCGGCCGCCGCCGAACAGCCGGCGGAAGCCGCGACCGTGAAACTGAAGACGGGCGGGACCGGCAAGACCACGTTGAAGCTGAGTCTTCAGAAGCCTTCCGGAACGCAGACGAGTATTGGGGAAAACGGACAGCTGAAGGTCCCCGAACTGACGCTGCCCGGGAAGGAGAAGGAAGCGGCGGCGGAAAAGCCCAGTGTGGTTTTCCTGCTGATTTCCATTGCCGCCATGCTGGCCGTCGTGTTCACGGTGCTGCTGATGTCCGTTCAGTTTGCCAACATGTATCACGGCGCCAACGTGAACATACCGGGTATGACGCGACTC
>Ga0310696_10006425_pt1 | contig 13952 bp, 10 predicted proteins | sample AusTroGonzalo_MG_4_FD_203885 | JGI IMG/M metagenome (GOLD analysis project Ga0310696, IMG submission 203885) | Bovine rumen microbial communities from tropical cattle in Woodstock, Queensland, Australia - Gonzalo_02 (v2) (version 2) | ecosystem: Host-associated > Mammals > Digestive system >... | reverse complement strand
TCGGCCGCATAAGTGCCGGGCAGCGGCTTCGGGGATTTCAGTCCGTTGCGGACGCGTCTGGCGTCGGCGATGTCAAGCGCCTCCTCGTTGCAGCACCACATCGTTCGCCCGTCGTGGCTTAACGCAAGAGCCTCGATGCTGCGGTTGTACCGAAAGGCGTCCTGCACGGACGGCAGGGCGACTGCGCCGCGCCGCGCGCCGGTCGCCGGGTCGAACGCGCGCACCGACGCGTCGAACTCGTCCGAGGCCCACACCAGCCCTGTCGCGGCGTCCCACGCCACCCCTTCTAAGTCGGCCAGTCTCCCGCTTGCCTCAAGAGCCACCGTCCCGGTGAAGCCGCATCCCGTGATTTCGCCGCTCACCCTGTCCACGCCGACCGTGAGCGACACCAGAAAAGACCCCGAATCGTTCACGGCGTAGTACACGTCGTTCGAGACATGCGCTATGCCGCTCAGGCCGGTCGGCCCGTCGTCCGGACGCGGATAGTCTCCGGCCGGAACGGCCACAAGCGCCGCAAATAGCAGCAGCGATGTCATTTTGCCGACGCGGCGAACTCGTCAAGCTGCTTTTTGGCGCAGTTCGTCGTCACCGTCTGCGCGCCCGCGGCGAACGCCTGAAGCGATTTGGAGAGCTTGTCTATCGTCCAGACGTGGAACTCGAAGCCCTGCCCGCGAATGGCCTTGACGAACTCCTTGTCGTGCACGGCTGGGTCGAAGCTGATGTCAACTCCGTCGGCTCCCGTCGCCTTGAGCACCTTGACTATGTCCTCGGGCGGCCTTGCCAGCTTCTGGCCGTCCTTTCCTTTCGTGTACGCGCCGCACAGCCAGTACACCTTGTATTCGGGCATGAGCTCCTTGAGCCTCTTGCAGCTCGTCCTGTTGAAGCTGATGAAAAGCACGTTCTTAGGCGTGGCCTTCTTCTGCCTGTCGAAGATCTCCTTGATGTAGGGCACGATCTCCGGGCCCGGCTTCACCTCGACGTATATGTACCGTCCGTCCACAGCCAGATCGAGGAGCTCCTCGAGAAGCGCGGGGCGCGTACCCTGGAACTTCGACCCCTTCCACTTGCCCCAGCCGCCGACGTCGAGCTTTGATATCTCGTCAGCCCAGCTCGCCTCGGAGCACTTCTTCGTGCTGGCGCCTGCCGTCGTGCGCGTGAGGGTGCCGTCGTGGAACGTGAACACGCGCTTGTCGGACGAAAGGTATATGTCGCATTCGAAGCCGAAGCCGCGCTCCACTGCCGTCTTGTAGGCCGGCATGGTGTTCTCGGGCGCATCGACGGACTCTCCGCGATGGGCGATGAACGTGTCCTTGGCCGGCCCCGCGAAGTACGGCTTCTCCGCGCAGGCGAGAGACGCGGCCGCAAGAGCGATTCCAAACATTGTCTTTTTCATTTTGTGCTTTCTTTCTCGTTTCACATTCTCATGAACCGGCGGCGGCTGCGCCACCGTGCGAAGATCATAGATACACTCCATCCCCGCGCAGCTTGGCCTGGAGCTCCGCGACTGGCAGCTCGCGTGGCGTGCAGCCCTTGAGCGCGGCGAGGGCGGCGGCCGTGCCGGCGGCCTGGCCCGTGACGAAGCACGGGCAGATGAGGCGGAATATGTCGATGGTGTCGCCTGTTCCCAGGCAGCGGCCAGCGCACAGAACGTTGTCGATCTTCTTGGGGAGTATCTGGCGGTAGGGAACGGGGAAGGCCTGATGCGGACCGTCCGCGCCGAACCATCCTATCGTGTCCGGCGGATTCCATTCGCCCTTGAGAGTCGCGCGGCTGATCACGCATTCCGTGTCCACAAGGCGCGAGGCGCGCGGGCCGATCTGCGAACAGGTGTTGGCGATGAAGACCTGCTCCCAGCCAGGCTCCTGCCGCATGGACGAGACGTGCTCCCACCACTCCTTCCGGAATGCGATCTCGGCGGCGGTCAGATCGCGGACATCCAGCCCGTTGCCCTTGGGCCCCGGCCCGGAGTTGCCCCACCACGTCGATGGATTCGCCTCGTTGCTCTTCAGCGGCCAGCGGCCGGGGCGCTTCTTTCCGTCGGGCCCGGTCGGCGGCGCCTTGGCCGTGATGCGGTCCATATTGCCCAGGCGCACCACGTGCCCGATGCAGTGCGTGATCTGGCGATAGTCGCCGCCGGCGGCGAAGAGGATGTCCGCGTCACCCGAGCAGTCCACCACCTGCTTTGCGAGAATCGCCTGGCGGCCCTGCTTCGACTCGAACACGACACCCCTCACCCTCGGGCCGTCCTGTATCACGTCCACGCCCCAGCTGTGGAAGAACGTCTCGATCTTGGCCTCCTCCGCCATGCGGTCCATGAGGTACTTCGCGCCCTCCGGATCGACCGTCGGCTGCCAGTGGCCGCGCGTATGCTCGCCATAGGAATGCGTGCACACCCAGCTGCCGAGAGCGCGGGCGCGCTCGGCGAATTCCGTCACAAGGCCCTTCGTCACGAGGCGGTACTTGCCGGCGCCCTCGTGGTAGCTGGTGGAGAGCATTATCAGCACCATGCCGTTCGTGAAGAGTCCGCCCAGCGACCCGTAGCGTTCGACGAGCGCCACCTTCGCGCCAGTGCGCGCGGCGGCGATGGCCGCGGCGAATCCGGCAGGGCCTCCGCCCACGACCACGACGTCCGTCTCGTGGAAGATCGGTATCTCTCGCGCCGGCTGCAGCACCTTGCCGCCCACAAGCGAGCAGCTGGGGCCGTCGGTCATCGTGTGCTCCAGCGGAAAGATGTTGCGCCCCCATGCCAAGTGCACGGGGTCCCCGATGGCGCCAGGCGGCAGCACGCCCTTTGCGGCCACGAATTTATCGGCGACGGCTCCGCCTCCCGCCAGCGCCGCGCCGCCGAGTCCGAGTCTCTTGAGGAATTCTCGCTTTGTGATGTTCATTTCTTTTGCTCCGTCTTAAGTTGTTAGTGGCTAGTGGTTAGTGGCTAGTGGTTAGTGGTTAGTGGCTAGATTGATTCATGAGAACGTTAGGATGCGTTCGTCCTCCGTGTCCCCAAAGGCAAACTTGACGTGACGCGCCGTGGGCGGAATCAGCTCCCCCGCCCTGTCGGCCCACTCAACGAACATCACCGCGCCACGGGCGAGATAGTCCTCCCAGCCGATGGCAAGCACGTCCTCAGGCCCCTTGAGCCTGTAAAGATCCATGTGCACGAGGAGAGCCCTGTCCGACGGATGCTCGGCCACGATGCAGAACGTCGGGCTCGTGACGGCGCGCCTGGCGCCAAACGCCATGGCAACGCCCTGCACGAACGTCGTCTTCCCAGCGCCGAGATCCCCCTCGAGGCACACGACATCGCCCGGCACAAGCTCCCCCGCCAGCCGCTCCGCCAGCTTCCATGTGTCCTCGACGGACTTCGAAAGACAAGCTCCCTCCATCCGCGTCACTCCTTGAGAGCCCGCCGCATGTAGGGGCTGTACGCACGAGTGTACACCACGCACGAATATACGTTCAAGGCTATGAGCGCCACTTCCACCGCGTAGACCACCCATAGGAACCAACGGTCCACCTCAGGGGAAAACGCCACGTGGAAGGCGAGGTACAGGTATATCAACCCAGCAGCGGGGAACGACAGCGCCGTGCGGACCTTCCCGAGCCACATCGCCGACACGTCGGCATGGTAAGTCGACGCCACCGCGCGCAGAAACGTCACCCACTGGTCGCGCAGGATGTAGAACACCGTGAACACAAGCATTATCACTCCGTGCACGACGTTCCCTCCCTGCACGCATATAAGCCACAGCAGAGTGGGGAAGGCCACTATGAAGAACACCTTGTCCATCAGTGGATCCGCCAACTTGCCGAACGTGGAGACGACGTTCCACCGGCGCGCCAGCATTCCGTCGTACAAATCCGACATCCCCGCCAGGAACATGAGAACGCACGCCACCACCGCGACGGCCATGCTCGACAGGAACTGCGCCGCCACGGCGCAGCATGACCAGGCAAGTATGAGCGGAACGCGCGAGAAGGTGAGCGCGTTGACGATCAGCGAATGTAGACGGTCTGGCGTCATTCAACCGGAACCTTGCCATCGTCCTGCTGGGCGCTTGGCTGCGAAGCGTCCTGCTGGAATTCGGCCGACATGCGATCCAGCAGCACGGTCATCTTCTCGTTGTTTGCCGCCTGCTGCAGACAGAAGTTCCGCAGCTCTCCCATCTGCATCATGAGCGTCTCGTTCCGCGCCCATATCGTGCTGATGCGCGCCGTGAGGTCGTACACCTGCGCCTCAAGCTCCTCCGCGTGAGCCTCCGCCCGCTGCAGATTCCGCCGCGTCGCGAAGAGCTGCTTGAGTATTTCCCCAGGCTCGAGGTCGAGGTCGTCGATCTTCATCCCGCTTGGGATCGGCACTAGAACGGACTCGCCGCAGTTGACGCAGGTGATCTGCAGTCCGGCGCCGCGGTAGTCGATGGCAAGGTTATGACCGCAGTGCGGGCAGTCGAAGACTATGTCCGTCTCCCGTATGATCGTGCCGCCCTCGCTCTCTTCCGCCGCCGCCTCGCCGTTCGGGGCTGCCTCGGCGGCAGGGGTCTCAAGGGTCGCGTCTTCTGTTGTCTCTGTGCTCATGCATCTGCTCCTAGCGTGTGGATGGTGACACTATTATAGAAAAAAGAAGCGCCCTCGGCAAGCGCCGAAGACACTTCTTTCGTTTTTTTGACATGGGCCGGTTCTCGGCCCCGTTCTACGCCTTTGCGACCTTGCCGGCCTTGAGGCAGCGTGCGCAGACGCGCTTGCGGCAGGTGTTGCCCTTGCCGTCGGTCACGCGCACCGTCTGAAGGTTGGGCAGGAAACGGCGCTTCGAGATGCCTGTCGTGTGCAGGCCGATTCCGCCCTTGTACTTGGGCGAACCCTTGCGGACGATATGCTGGCCCGCAGAGGGCCCCTTGCCGCAGATTTCACAGACTCTGGCCATTTTTTCAGTCCTTTCCTTGCGTTGTTACTTCGCCTCGGGATCGCCGGGCTGCCATTCAACCGACTGGAACGCGTCGTCGAACGCGGCCGCGAGACCGCCGAACTGCTCGGAGTCGGCCTGTCCGGAAGTCATGGACGAAGCTTCGGGCGCGGCGGCTGCCTCCGCCTCGAGCTCCTTCACCTGCTCCTCGGTCATGTTCACGGCCTTGATGGAAAGCGCGATGCGACGCTCGCCGCGGTCCACGCGAACGACACGGGCCTCGACCTCCTGGCCGACCTCGAGCGCGTCCTTGACCTTGTCGACGCGCTGATCCGAGATCTGCGAGATGTGCACGAGACCGTCCACGCCGTCCTCGAGCTCGATGAACGCCCCGAAGGAGGCGAGCTTCGACACCTTGCCCTTGACGAGCGAACCGACCGCGTACTTGGAGGCGATCTCCGTCCAGGGATCCGTCTGCGCCTGCTTGAGGCCCAGGGAGATGCGCTGGTCCTTCGGATTGACGTCGAGGACCACGGCCTCCACCTCCTTGCCCTTCTCGAGGCACTCCGACGGATGGTTGATCTTCCGCGTCCAGGACATGTCCGAGACGTGGATCATTCCGTCGATGCCCTCCTCCAGCTCCACAAACGCGCCGTACGTCGTGAAGTTGCGGACCTTGCCCTTCACGCGGCTGCCGACCGGATAGCGGTCCAGCACGGAGTCCCAGGGGTTCTCCTGCGTCTGGCGGATGCCAAGGGCGATCTTCTGGTTCTTGGAGTCGACGGAGAGGATCTGCACCTGCACCTCGTCGCCCACCTGGAGCATGTCGCTCGGGCGCGCGACGCGCTTCGTCCAGCTGAACTCGGAGACGTGCACGAGCCCTTCGATTCCAGGGGCGATCTCCACGAATGCGCCGTATGCGGTGAGGTTCACCACCTTGCCGCTCACGCGGCTGCCCTCCGGGAACTGCTCCGCGATCGTGTTCCAGGGGTTCTCGGTGATCTGCTTCAGGCCGAGCGAAATGCGGCCAGTCTCGCGGTTCACGTCGAGCACCTTCACGTCGATCTCCTGGCCCTGCGTGAGCATCTCGCTCGGATGCTTGATGCGGCCCCAGCTCATGTCGGTGATGTGGAGGAGGCCGTCCACGCCGTCAAGGTCGATGAACGCGCCGAACTCCGTGATGTTCTTGACCTTGCCCTTGCGGATCTCGTCGATCTGGAGCGAGGCGAGCAGCTCTTCGCGCTTCTCCCTGCGCTCGCCCTCGATGAGCTCGCGGCGGGAGACGATGATGTTCTTGCGCTCGTTGGAAATCTTCATCACCTTGAAGTCGAAGTCCTTCTCCAGATACGGAGTGGGGTCCTTGACGGGCGTGACGTCGACGTGCGAACCGGGAAGGAAGGCGTCGATTCCGTCGATGCTGACGAGCAGACCGCCGCGCACCTGGCTCTTGATCGTGCCGTGGACGACGTCGCCCTCGTTGTACTTCTCCAGGACCTTCTGCCAGCGGATGAAGTCGTCTGCGGCCTTCTTGGAGAGAACGACCATGCCTGTCTTGTCATCCTCGAGCGCCTGTATGCGCACCTGGAACTTGAGGCCAGGGACGACGGCCGCCTTCTCCTCGCCGAACTCCTCGAGCGCGACGACGCCCTCTGACTTGTAGCCGATGTCAACGAACACGTCGTTGCCTTTGACCACGGACACAACGCCCTCGATTATGGAGCCGGAGCGATACGGCTGGACGGGCGCCTGGCTTGACAGAAAGGCCTCGAATTCCTTCGACCTTTCAGCCGGCGCCGCTGGTTTGCGAATTGCCATTTTATGCTTTGTTAGGTTTGTTGATGATCGCGGTTTTCTGCCGCGTCTCTCCCGTCGGTGGGCAGAGAAGCGAGAATTATATCAAAAAAACCGGGCGTACGCAATGGCACTACGCGCAATTTTACGGAAAAAGTACCCGTATGCAGATTCTTGCAGATGTGGCCCGACTCTCCACGCAACCGGACTCATCGGGAGATTCTGGCCTTCTCTATGAGATCGGCCGCCTCGTCCCTCCAGGCATAGATGGCCGCAGGGGCCGAGTTGAAGTCGTAGATATCCTTCATTACGCTCTTCGGCACTGCAAGCACCTTCCTTGCGCGGTCAGCCCAGGCATCGCCCGCTCCGGATCGGCGCGCAAGCTCATCCGAGAGAATCTTCATGTAGGCATAGTCTTCAAGTCCGTCGCGAAGATTCTCAAAGCGAATGGTCGAAACGGGGCGGCCGTCAATCGTGGCGTAGACCCATGTGCCGTCTCCGCTGTACCAGGCGTCCGGAATCGGGCTCCATGTGTTCGCCGGCCATGACGTGAACGGACCCTTTGCTGGATCTATGCCGTGGACGGTGTTCCATATAGTCATCTCGTAATACAGGAATCCGTCAGTCTTGTACGCCCAGCTCTGCGCTCCGAAAAGCTGGCGCGCGTCGCTCAGAGGATTCTCGACGAGAAGATTCGCCCGCGGCGCATGCTCCCCGCAGGCCACATACCACCACACCTTGCGCCCCTCCTTGCGGGCCTGCGCGCGCGCGACGGAATTGGAGTAGTAGTATGGCTTGCTCGTGAGCAGACAGAACCAGTCCACCTGCCCGAGAGGCGACGATCCCGTTCCGCATTCCACGTCCACGCATGTCGTCATGAGCGGGATGTCGGGGAATTCGCGCTTCACCTCCCCCACTGCCGCCGCCATGAGCGGAAACCTCTTCGGGACCCACTCGTCGAAACCATAGATATAGGCCCTGTCCAGGATTCCAAGCTCCTTCGCGTCATTGTAGCACTTGCGTATCCTCGGAAAAACCTTGGCGCGCCACGACGCCATGTCCGGCTCGTTCGTCGAGGCGGGCGCCCCACAGCTGCCTATGCAGAAATTGCCAAGCCTGCCTTCGTCGCGGTACTGCCTGAACTTGTCCTTGAACGGCAGCCCGTGCGCTCCCAGATATATGTTGTCGGGCGTGACGAGATGGTCCATCAGGAAGTCGCTCCATTCGTCCTTGTGTCTTCCCCAGAGGTTGACCACGGACTGTCGATTCGTGCGCGCCGCCGTCATCGCCGCAAACACCTCCGGCGACTGGGCCGACTTGGCCGTCCACACCATCGGGCTGAACGTCAACGCCAGCGGCAGGACGCTTCTGACGGGAAGCGTGAAGTCGTTGACCCGCACCTCAAACGGCACCGTCGCATCCTTGGCGCCAGCGGCCGACACCACCAGCGCCCCCGCGTACGTTCCCGCCTTCTGATCACGTGGGCATGACACGGATATCCAGAAGCTCTGCACGTCCAGCGGCGCCACATCAACCGACTTCACCATCGGCAGAACTGGATCTGGATACCACCCCTTCTTCGCCTTGCGCACTTTGCGCACATACCCCCCTTCCACCGCCGATGGCTCGCAGTACGCCTGCTTGTACATGAGCCGGTTTGTCGAGAGCGTGTACCCGACCACCGAACATGCCACGGCTCCGGCCGGCATAGTCGCCGCGCCCGACACAAGGTCCCCCTTGACGCGAACAGAGACGTCCCGTAGCCCCTCGTCCCCTGCCGGCATGACGAAGATCTGCGCATTCTCCATCTCGCCGCGAGCGAGGCGGATTGAGACTCTGTCCGCAACCTTGGCAAGAGATACGTCCGTGTCGCGCGGCATCAGCCTGTCCATGCCGGTAGCCTTGCCCACGAGCATCCCGCCCGCGCAAATGCCTGCTGCCGCACCGGCGTCCGCAAGCGCCTTGCGGAAGGCATGCTGGTTCGCCACGCGTGCAGCCTCGGCTGCGCGGGCCTCCTCCGCCTTGCGCCTGTCGTACGCGGCACGCTCCACGGCGATGATGCGCAGCTCCTCGTCGGTGCACGCAGGGACTGGCGGCACTTCATCGCCCTTTTCCATAAGCTGCACGGAGTCGAAGAACGCGCAGACGTCCACCGCCGCCGCCGAGCCCACCAGATCTATCTTGCCGACTTCGCCCTTGTCCGCCTCGTCCGACCGACCGATCGGAATCACGACCTGCCCGCGCCCCCATCCGGGCAGATTGACGTCCCCCTTCCCCGTAAACGCGAAGTCGCGCATCTTCAACGTGAACTTGTCCTTGTCCGGCCCCAGATTGGCCACATTGACAAGTATCCGGTCGTATTCCCTTGAAGTGTCGACTCGCTTCTTGTCAAAGGCTATCGTGCAGCACACATAGCCGTATTTCAGCTTTTCAGGCTCGACGCGGAAGCAGAACGACCTCTTGCCGTCCACGGCGAAGGCATTTGTGATCGCCGTGGTGCCCTCTCCGCCGCTCGTGGCCATCGCCGGCCACACCTTCGTCTCGCCCTCGAAGTCCAGAATCGTAGTCGCGGCATGCGTAGCCAGCGACAGGGACAGACACGACAAAACTAACGCCCGACTTTTCATACCGTCACTTCACAATCACAATGGAGCCAAGCTGATAAGACCTCAGCCAGCCGCCTTCGTCCATCGCCAGCCTCAGCTTGCCGTTGTAGCGCATCGCGGAAAGCTGATCCGCCGTAAGTCCGGAGCCGAGGAATCTGATGTGGCCGGTCTTGAGCGAGTCGGTCGCGCCCGTGATGCTGAGCCTCGCCCCCGCCGTCCACGCCACAGAGGACGAGTCGCTGAACGTCAGCGCTCCAGAACCGGCAACGAGCATCGAATTCGTCGTCACGGACAATGTCCCGAGACGGTTCGTGAACGAGCCTTCGTCAAGGGCGCCGCCTGCCAGCACCACGTCGTTCGTGCGCAGAAGCGCATCGTGGCAGTCGAAGACAAAAGTGCCGTCATCAATCGTAATCGGACCTCTCGCTGGACTAGAGGTATAGCTGCCGGACATGTACAACTTCGCCGGCCCGGTCTTAACCCACCTCGCCGTCCCGTTGTTGTCCATTGAGGTGCCAAAGCCTCCATTCAAATACAAGTCCGCCTCAGTGTCGAATGTGTGGACGTTCTTGTCATTCCTATTGTACACTCTAAACGGGATGTCCGACGTGCAGGCCACGCTTCCCCTCGTGCGCGTATACGTCTCAGCATACTCATTGCCCACGCTGAAAGTTTTCGATCCTTTCACAGTGCCTCCGTTCAAAAGCTCCAAGAACGAGGCGTACTGTGGCGCGTCCGCTACGAAACTCCCTCCGTCCACGGTCAGATAGGTGGAACCGCCCGTATGCCAGTCGCTACCGCCGGCGAATGTAAGCGTGCAATTTGAATTGACGATGCAATAACATGGACCTGCGCTGCCTGCCGAATAAAAAAACTTCGTGGATTCGCCTTCTTCGTATCGGCCCGTAAACGTGAACGACGTTCCATTCGTGAGCACGAGCGTCCCTGAACGGGGAAGAAGGCGATAGTTCGCCGTAGTGATGTCGAGAGAATCCAAAACCAATTTCCCCTTGAAGCCGTTTCTCTGCGGCACGAAGGGAAATTCTATGGTGGCCTTGCCTCCCTGTTCTTTCTGTTTGCCCTTGAAACGGACAGATTCGCACATTCCATCTATTCTGTTCGTGAATGCAATCGCATCGTCTGGCAAGATGGTCAGATTGTTGCAGAAGACCGAAAGCGCTCCCCTTGGCAAGACTCCTCCAATATTCACGTCTTGAACTGTCCTTTTGATTTTGCAAAGGGCGATTCCTGTTAAAGCGTATGGCGTGCCGTAGGTGCCACTGGTAGGTACAGTATCCCAGTTGTCGTAGGCATACTGCGACACCTCGCCGTCTACGCCGTTTAAGTATTTGGCCCAGATCACACTGCAATATGTATTGCCGTCCTGGACATTGAACCAGAAGTTCACCTTGAAGCCTACTGTTCTGCCGGAAGCGAGAATCAGATGGTATTGAACCACGGCATTCGTCGAGCTTTCCTTGCTGTAGGCGACCTGAAACGCCTTTCTCGCCGATTTTATGGAAGCGGAACCAAGCGGCCAGGTGCCGCCTATGTACGCCTCGACGTCACTGTAATTCCCTGCCATTCCTTGATCTTCCCGCCAAATCATCGTACCTTCCCTCTGCGGAATGCAGTCTTCCACAGCCACGGCATTTGTGATGACAAGTCCATCCGTTCCATCCATGGGGACAAGAACCGAACCGCCGCCGATGATAGTCGCCGGCTCCGTCAGCGTAAGCGTGGCATCGCCCGATATGACGGCGCCCGACGTCCTGAACACGATGCTCGACACTGTAGCATCCGACGAAAGTTCGTACGTTCCGGCGTCATTGATGACGATTCTGCCGTCAACAACCGGGACTTCGCTTGCTCTGCCTGCAAGAACCAGTGCAGCCATGACTGCGAAGCAAAATACTTTCCCCATCTACGCCTCCTTTTTTCCGGCGCGCGCCGAATGGCGGCGCGCATAAGACCATTATGCCGTGTCGGTATCATAACATAGTCAATGCATTTGGCGCAACCACAAACTTAAGAAATCCTCGGAGCCAAAGCCCGCTACGTCTATTTACCGCGCCTCAGCCTTGAAAGGACCGAGCGGGAGATTGACCTCATTGTAGACGGAGCCGTAGAATGGCGCCGAGAAGAAGTAGCGCACGCTCGTCGGCTCGGCCACCCCCTCCGCGCACAGGACTATCCTGTCGGGATCGGTGATGGCCCCTCCGTTGACGTCAGTCGCACCCTTGGCGTTTTTGGGAGGCACGATGTTGACTATCGTCGCCCGCCTCCACTTCCCGTCGGCCCCGGCTATCTCGAAGTTGTTTTTAAGAGACCTGTCCTCGTTGTACAGATATAGCGCCTTTGCGTCCCGGCAGACGACGACCAAATTCGTCCCGTCGCGCACGACCTCCTTCACGGACGGCGAGTTGTCCTGCACGTCCGCGAATCCGTAGTCGCGCCGCAGCGCGTGCACCGCGAGACGGCGTCCCACAGTCTCCTTCTCCCAGGGATGTATGTCGTCCTTGTTCGCAACATCGCAGATCACGGCCATCGCGGCGGCCGGCTGCTCCATCTCGAACTTCGCCTGCATGGTCCCAAGAGTCGAAAAGCCCGTCGCGAGCTGGGCGAAGCGAATGACGAAGCCGTCGTTCTCGAACTTCGTCTTCCACCCGTTGAAGAGCGCGTGCATCTTCGAGCAGTACCTCTGCCACTCGCCGTCAGGGAAATTGTGGCATCCCTGGTACCATATCATGCCGCGGCAGGAGTACGGGGCCAGCGGCGCGACAAGCCCGTTCCACAGGACGGCCGGCTGCTGGTACGGCGACTTCCACGGATACTTGTTGAAATTAGTCGGCCAGTTGCTGGCGTCATAGTACGTCCATTGCGACACGTCCTTGAGCTCCGGACGCGACGCCGTCCCCTCCGCAGGAGTCCAGGCGTCTATGTTCGTTCCGCCAATATACGCCCCGATTATCCCCACAGGAACCGAGAGGGCCGAATGCAGATCAAGCGCGTAGTAGAAGGCCACCGCGCTGAGAGTGTCCTTCGTCGACATCAGATTTTCCGGCACGAACTTCTTCCAGACGAGCTTCGACTGCGCCCGCTCCAGAGGATGGCGGCGCCATCCGCCCGACGAGCGCATGTAGCGTATCTGCGGCTTGCGCGTCATCTGCGCCACGAGCGCCCCCTGCCTGTCACGGTGCCGTGTGCGTCTGCCCACGAGCGGGCAGTCCATGTTCGACTGCCCCGACGCGAACCAGACCTCGCCGACAAGCACGTCTTCGACGGAGATGCGCTCTTTTCCGCATTCCGCGACGAGCGCGCGCGGCGTGGCGTCCGCCTCCATCTCCGGCAGCTTCACCCGCCACCGTCCGCCGGCGTCCGCCGTGCAGCTCTCGGTGGCCCCGCCGAAAGCAACCTTCACATTCGCCGACGGGTCGGCGAATCCCCACACGTTCACGGGCATTCCGCGCTGGAGCACGGCCCCGTCCACAAACGGAGCTCCTAGCTCCAGTTTTGCCGACGAAGACAGTGCTGCCGCCGCCGCCACGATTGCGATTGTAATCTTGCTCATGTCGTCTCCTATGTGTATGTGCAGTCCGCAGGCAAACGCCCGCCGGACATCAGAATCTCACGCCCGAGCCGGCCGACGGCACGCAGACGAACGCGGCGGGCTCGACGCCGAGCGGACCGTAGAATTCCACCGCAAGCCGTTCGAGCACGGCCTGCGCGCTGTTCTTCTCCACCAGCGCCACCACGCACCCTCCCAGGCCCGCGCCGACGAGCTGCGCGCCATAGACGCCTGGCGTCGAACACAGCATATCGCACAGTCCGTCGATGCGCGGCGTGGAACAGGCGTAGGCGCCAGTCCATCCGGAAGGATCGTCGCCGCGGCCGGCGGACGCCATGCCCGCGCTCCATACGACCCTGTCTCCGTCGTGCGACGTCTTCATCATGGCGCCTACCCTGACGAAGTCTCCCGAATCGAGCGCATCCATGAAAAGCGAGCTCCGCGCTATCTCGGAGACGCCATACTCGGCCACAGCCCTCAATGCGTATGATCCCGGATCGGCGTGCGTGGAGAAGAGCCTGTCGAGGAACTCTCCGCTCTCGGGCAGAAGAGCCCTGAGCTCGTCGCGGGTGGCGGACTCTGGCAGGGTGTCGAGAATATATCGAAGATCCGCAGCAGGCCGGACTTCCGCGAGGTCGCGGAATATCTCGAGCGGACGGTCCGGGAAGTTCTTCTTGACGAGCAGGAACGCCAGCTCGTACGCCGCCACCTGTCCGTTGAACTTGTCGCGGCTGCCCTCGGACTTCTTCGACATCTCCATCGAGTTGGCCACCACCACCGCGCACGACTCGGGGAATCTGGCCGCGCGCCCTATCGAGAACGGCTTGAAGTCAAGATGCGTCACGCAAGCAGGGCGGCTGCACTTCATCGCCGCATGGTCCCCGGGTCCGCCCCGCGAGCCCACGAACCACTCCCCCTCCCCGCAGAGCTCCACGAACTCGCGCGTCGTCAGGTTCAGGCTGTTCAGCGCGGTGAGCGCCTCCGCCACAGCCACCACCACGGAGGAAGAGGACGACAGCCCAGCCGCAACCGGGATGTTCCCGGAGACCATCATGTCCATTCCCTGCAATGGAAGATCAGTGGACATCCT
>Ga0310696_10006424_pt1 | contig 13952 bp, 4 predicted proteins | sample AusTroGonzalo_MG_4_FD_203885 | JGI IMG/M metagenome (GOLD analysis project Ga0310696, IMG submission 203885) | Bovine rumen microbial communities from tropical cattle in Woodstock, Queensland, Australia - Gonzalo_02 (v2) (version 2) | ecosystem: Host-associated > Mammals > Digestive system >... | reverse complement strand
CCTTCCTCGACAACTACCGATGTTATTTTGTTGCAATTCCAAAAAATCGAAGATTCTATTTTTATTACTTTATATTCTTCTTCTTCGTATATTACAGTACTAGGAATGATTATGTCTCCCTCTGGTGCTTCTTCATATTTGTCATTCCCTTCTTTTTCAGAAGTTACAGATACAGTTTTATTTTCGGAACTGATTATATTGTAATATAGCGTATGTCCGCTTGGACTCACTGCCGAAAAATGATACGCAAATGTCTGTAATGTTGTGAAAAGTAATAAGCCAAAGAATAGAAGGAAATTTTTCATAAGAATCACACTATATATACCATGTTTAACGGTGCAAAAATACACTTTTTTGCAATTACAAGGAGGTTTTCCGTATATAATGTGTATTGTTGTTCTGTTTTGTATAAAAATGTAGAGACAATGCGTATTGTCTCTACATTTTATTCTACAACAAGTTTGAATACCTTATTTCCCACAATAACGATGTACACGCCATTTTCAACAGCGAATGTTTTCAGAATGTCGTTTTCAGCTTTTACACGTGCGATTGTCTGACCAATTGCGTTGCAAACGATGATTTGATTTTCGCCAGCGTTTTCAACTACAATGTTTTTCTGTGACGAATACACTTTTGCCGTGTTGTTGATGTCGGAAACAGACACATTGTTTTCTAGTTCGGCAATGTTACTGATTGCAAGGGCGAACGGTCCGCTTTCCGCTTTTTGGAACGGAGCGTTTATGTCGATTTCCTTTGGAAGGACAACGCCCACGTAATACGAAATCGTTCCTGGTGCAGGTTCCAAATCACTGTATTCCAATACATCGGCATTAACTTTGTCAATTTCGGTAACTCCGTCATTTGTGATTCTAAAAATTGAGTATGTCAAGAAAGAAAAGCCTTCGTATGGCGTCCAATTCAAGTTGTTTTCCTTGCCAACACTTTTATTTTTCTGCAAATACATTGTTCTATGACTGGCACTCAATTCAGATTCTTTTCCACAAAAGTCGGTTGCGGAAATTTTGTAGCGATACCACGTTTTGAGACTATTGGCACCTTCGTCAACGAAAATACTTGTTTCGTTGTATTTTACATCGGCCAGTTTCGTATATTCATACGTTTCAGATTGGCGATATATGGAGTAGAAATCCAAAGCTTGCGTTTCTTCTTTCTGCCAAACTACTAAGTTGTACGGCGATTGTTCCTGACTCACTGTAACTAACGCCAGTTCTGGCTGATATTTGAATGATTCAACTACTATTTCGGTTGAATCGCTTGCTTCGCAACCATAGGAGTCGGTTAACGTGATTTTGTATTTGCCTGGTTGCACATCGGAACGTTCCAAGGTAGTGATTTCGTCGTTGTCATCCCAAGTTGCCGTAACAGGTTCGTTGCCGTTTTCGTACGAAATATTGATTTCGCCCACCTCGTGACCACAGATTGCCTGCGTCACCGTTTTGGAAATCATAGGCTTTGTGCTTTCGTCTATTTTCAACGTAACGGTATCAAGTGCTCTACAACCATAACTATCGTCCACAATAATACTATACGTTCCTTGTCTCAAGTCAGATAATGTGGTTGAAGTTTCTTCCTTGGGAGAATTAAAGAGGATTTGAATCTCATCCAAGTAAAATTCAATATTTTCCTTATACCCATTGACACCGTGACGATAAGCCCAATGAAATGCTTGGGGATCGTTTGGGCCGGACGAAGATAGTTGCATTGGGGTATCCCATAATACAACCACGCGAGTCCATTCCGAATGCGCGGGAACAAGAGCATACACACTGTCATCAACTTTAAACGAGCAACCATCGCCTTTGTGGTAAAACGAGATACCCCATGCGGTATAAAGATATGGCATACCGCCTTTTATCGGCGCGGTATAGGTAACATTGTCAACGCCAAAGAAGTTGAGAGGAATATACTTTCCTACGATTTTTAAGGAATGATTTGTGTTGTTCACGCCGCCTTCAACCACACCGGAACCTTCAATTTCGGTGCCGCCGCCCCACGCGCTCCATTCCGATTTTGCCTGGCTGAATGTTCTTAAACCATCCTCAAAGTTGATAAATCTTTGCCAAGATGAAGAATACCATTGATAGGTATATGGTTCAGCCCCCTGGTTTATGTTTGCTGTGATTTCCCCGTTTTCTGTCGTACAAATAGGGTCTTTTGCGTCAAAAGAAATCTGGGGCAATGTGCCATAATCTTTCACCAACCGTATGGTATCTGTTGTCGCACAAGTTTGTGCATCGGTTACGGTTAGAATGTATTCTCCGGCAGGAAGATTTTGACGGTTTGGGTCGGTGCTTCCATCTGCCCATTCATAGGTGCAAGGTTCCACTACATTGGAGACAGAAACAGTAATTTCTCCGTTTCCCGCTTCGCATATTGGGTTTGTCGCTGTCATTTCAATTACGGGTTTGAAAATGTTTTCCTCCTTAGGTAGGAATACTTTATTGTATCCAACACATTCATCATTTTTGTTGGTAACCGTTAATAAATACAAACCAGAAGGAACGTTCTCTAATATATCCTCCTCCGATAATACAATAGATTCTTCATCAAACGAAAGGAGGGATACTTGGTCAATCCAGAATTCATTTTTATCATTGTCGGTGTTTGTCATGAACACAAACGAACGAATTGGATTTTTGGCAAATAGCAAACTTGACCATGGAATCGTAATTTTTTGCCAATTGTAGCTATAGGGAATATATTCGTATTTTTTTGTCCACAATGTTCCCCCATCGCCGTAGGTTATAGTGAATTTAAGCGGTGTGCCTTTGTGATAGAATGACACCCCTGCTACTTTTGATATATCAATATTGGTAGGAATGGAAACTTGAAAATTTGCAATCGTGTCGCGTGAAATAGCCACATGTGCGGAGTGTTCGCTTCCCAATGCTCCTTGGTCATCACTCTGCAATTCTTCAAAATTCGAAAAATTATTTGGATATGCATAATTGTGACTTATCTGCAACACGGGTGTGTCGCCCGAAATAGTTTGATTATTGCTCTCAAAATCCAAAAATAAGGTTTCCGAAGGTGCTTTCCATGAGAAAGTATAATCCGGATTTTCGGCATTGGAATATACCTCTGCGTAAATCACTCCGTTTGACATATCGCAGATAGGCAAAGGCATGCCAGGCTCTGCATTAACGACTGGGGCACTTTCTTCGTTTGCATCCAAATTAATGGACAAAGGGATGGAGAAATATCCCAAAGCGTCCATCACAGTAAGTGTGTACTCTCCAGCAACCATATTAGTACGCGGATTGTCAAATTTTCCATCATTCCATACGTATGTATATGGTTCAACGCCATTGTTTACTGTAACAGAAATTTCACCCGTTGCCGAAGTACAAATAGGGTTTGTTACTCCAGTTATTCTAACAGAAGGTATTGTTCCGAAAATAGCCGTAAATGTAGCATCTTCAGTAAGAGTGACCGTACGTGGATTATCCTTGTTGCCATCTTCCCATCCTCCAAATTGGTAATGATATTCGTCGGTTGGAACAGCAAATAAAATATAGGTGTTTTCTTCGTCGCACGAAGTACATTCTTGAATATCGACAATTCCATATTCTGAGTTGGAAGAAAGTACAGTAATTTCGTAGGCGAATGTTTGTACTGCCATGAAAATGGCTACCAATAGGGGGAAAATAAGTTTTTTCATAGCTATAACTATATCTGTTTCAATACAATTAACTATGCAAAAATACACTTATTTTGGAAAAACAATCTTATTGCACCGAAACCTTTACCGTTTTCCCATTAACAACAACAAAATACAAACCTGATTTTAAATTCTTGTTTGCAATCTTTTGTCCTATTATGGTTATTACAAACGCAGGAGCGTCGCCGTTTACGAGGATTTGGTTGTTTGCGATAGTAATTGCCGCCGTGTCGGAAATCTCCGAAATTGCCGTACCAGAATCTTCTGGCTTTGTTGTAAGATACCCCAAATTGTCTGTTGCATATGTCGCATCGGTATTTTGGGTGTTATATGTGCTTCCATCGCCACCGACAAGATTGATACAACCAGAAAACATATCTTTTGAGGATATTACGGATTCTGTGCTCCAGTTTTCGCCGACGTAAATCGTTTTCAAACTTTCGCAGTCCGAAAACATATTAATCATTGAAACGACCTTTGCAGTATTGAAACTGCTCAAATCCACTTCGGTAAGTTTACCGCAGCTGCTAAACATAAACGGCATATCCGTGACTTTTTCCGTGTTGAAGCTGCTCAAGTCCACGCTCACTAATTGACGGCAGCCCGAAAACAAACCTGTCATGTCGTAAACTTTATGAGTGTCGAATCCTTTCAGGTCAAGACTTGTGACGGGACATTCGGCAAACATTTGGCTAATGATTACGACATTTTCCGTGTTGAATCCGCTCACATCAATGTTTGTCAGTTTCTTACAGTTCTTGAACATCATATCCATGGAAGTCACCTTGCTGGTGTTCAGGTATTCTTTCATACCAACGATTTCGGTCAGATTGGTGCAATTCAAGAACCACGCAAGACAACTCGTTGGTGCGTAGTTTTTGAAAGATTTGTCAAAAACAGCCTTTTCCACTGCTGATTTCCATTCCGTACCGTGTTCATACGCAACCAAATCTTCTATGTCCATTGCATTTTCGGGCTTGTTCTTCCCAAAATAGAATGTCAAAACGCCGTCCTGCAAAACCACGTATGCCTCATCATATACAAACGCTGGGTCGCCGACCTTGGTGAACAATCCAGGGGCTTCAGTGCCACCGTCGATTTTTGCGTATGAAATGCCTATGTTGTCCGACTCGTCTTCAATATGAGTGCCTTGACTGCCATATAGTTTCATACAATTGTGAAACATTGCCGCATCAAGTGTTACCGCGTCGGTGTTCCAATTTTCGCCAACGTAAACCGTTTTCAATTTCGGGCAAAAAGCAAACAGGAAGCTCATATTGTTCACATTCTTTGTGTCGAAACTGCTTAAATCAACAGTTTCCAATCTGTCGCACAGGGTAAACATTCCGAACATATCCTGTAATTTCGAGGTGTTGAAACTGCTTAAATCAATGTGAGTGAGTTTCTTACAATTGTCGAACATAGAAGTTGCGCAGACAACCTTCTCAAAATCAAGGTTTTCCGTCATTCCAATTATGTTGTCGTCGGTCAGTTCGGCACAGTTTGAAAACCATAACGCACAAGACGTTGGTTTGTAATTTTTGAAAGAATTGTCAAAAACGACTTTTTTCACGGAGCCAGCTTTTGTAGTCCATTTCGGAGCAGCCGTGCCAACATTCATTTCATACGCTCCTTCGGGAAGGGTTTCACCGTAATAGAACGTTAGAACTCCGTTGTCAAAAACCGCATACGCTTTGTTTTTATCGTAAACAGGTTCCCCCGACTTTGTAAAATATCCTGCATCGGAAACACCGCCATCGATTTTTGCGTATGTTTTGTCAGCCGTTTCCAAGTCAACAAGCGTGGAGCCGTTGCCACCGCAGAGTTTCGAGCAATTGCCAAACATTTTCTCGCTGTTTGTCACGGCATCGGTTGTCCAATTGTCACCGACAAAAATTGTTTCAAGATTTTTGCAACCTGAAAACATATCGCCCATATCCGTCACCTTTTCGGTACTGAAACTGCCCAAATCAAGAGTTGACAACCCAGAGCAGCCGCTGAACATTTTGTTCATGTTCGCCACATTCTGCGTGTTGAATTTGCTCACGTCAATTGTAGTAAGTTTGCTACATCCCGAAAACATAGCACTCATGTCGGTTACGTCGTCGGTTTTGATATATTCCAAGCCTTGAATCGCTGTTACCTTCATCATCATTTCAAACCATTTCGCACACGAAGTCGGTTTGTACGAAGCAAGACTTTCGTCAATAACGATGGATGAAACCTTCATGGCAGTCGTTGGAGCAATGCTACCAAGTTCGTAGGCACCATCGGGTTTCGAGTTGTCGTAGCGAATCGTGAGAGCGCCGTTTTCTGTATTCAAAACTGCGTATGCCGTGTTCTCCTGTGCCGAAGCCGTAATAGCTATAAACAGCGTCATTACAGAAAGAACGAAAGAAAACATAATTTTTTTCATAATACCTAACTCTTAATTCTTATATCCTTCTAATTATTGTATTCAAACGTATAGATTGCTCCGTTATATTCCAATTTCGACGGGCGACCTTTGTCGTCCAATGACGTTGTTATGCTGACGGGGGCTTTATCATTGTCTTTTACAGAACTTGGAATGTTTTTGCTGACGTTCTTAATGAATTGATTCAGAGCAAGAAACCCACAAAAATCTTGTCCGTCTCTTTCCAACCATAAATACAAATCCACGTTCGTGTTGTTCTTAACGTCGGAATATTCTATGGAAGTCGAGGAATTTGATACTACGCTACCTTGTTCATCAACAAGCGTGTATTTTGAAGTTGTCAAATTCCCATTTGACCAAGAATAGCCGTAACTTTCTGCCGAGTATGTCTCGTTTGATAAATATCCGTCAGAAAAAGAATACGAGGTTGAAATTTCGGATTCGGAACTTGTCCGTTTTGAAACAAGGTTTGAAGCGTCCAGCGTGAGTTCATCTTCTCTGTTTACCGATTTGATATTGATTTTCGTAGCCGACGGATACAAAAAAGTCACTTCGTTGGTTTCGCTCCAATAATTTAAATATGTGATTTTTGAAAGTTTGTCGTTATCATACGCAAAAGTGTATTTTTGAGAATCTTCGCCTACAGTAACAGTAATGCTCTTAACAAAATACACGTTATTCTCGTTGTTCTCCTCATTTTTGTCATTGCCGCAAGACACCAATCCAAGCACGGTAACAAGACATATAACCAACAATCTAAAAGTCCTCATATTCATAAAATTACAGTTTTGTTTGTTGTAAATAGATTTAGCAAAATTATAAAAAATCTTTATTATTCTCTCGTTTGATTCTCAATGTTTTTGTCCTTTTGAAACCAAATAAAACAAAAAGTTATAAATAGAGTAAATCTCATTTTTTTATAAACTACTGACTTTAATTTTTTTTTATAGAGTAGTTCCTTTCTCAATCATGTAGATTGGAAAAGAGACCTTGCAACTGAACTAATACCTCAAAATGTATCCTTTATTTCCCCACGACTGCAAAAAAACGTTTCGTGGGGAAATTAGTTGTATTGGATATTTACACGTCACTATTGGTTTCCCATAACGCTCAATGCTGGCACAAACGGTTCCGAAACCGTACCAATTCGGGCATCGTTCTCGAACGGGAACACATTATTTGCCTCGAAAATGTTTTTGTAGTGGGCGCTATAATAACGCAATGTCACTTGTTTGTCGGTTGTAGCCGTTGTTGGTTCGGTGATGAACAAGAAAAACAAACCTTCTTCGGGATTTGAAACGCCTACGCATTGATTGTCAATGAAAGCGGCAAGCGCATCGTTGTCCGTCAATTCAAAATCCGAAGCTTTGTCGGGGAATTGCTCCGCGAGGTCGATTTTCACTACGGCGGTCATTGACGAATTATAGTCGTAGTCGCTCGATGCTGTCCACAATGGTGTGGAAACTTTGCCCAACAATGTTTCTGTGTTGGAAATTGGCGTATTGTCGTTTTTTTTGTTTTTGTCTTTCTTGCAACCTGCCACGCAAAGCAGCAGGACGCAAGATGCAAGTATCATCAGTTTTGTTTTCATTTCTTTATCAATTTTAAGGTTATTATTTCTCCGTTACTATTTATTACAGCGTTGTACATACCCGAAACAACATTCAACGAATTGAGATAATTCTGTACTTGTTGTTCACTTTCGGCTTGTTTCACTTCTCCTATGAATTTGCCTGCGATAGTGTAGAAGCGAACGTCGGCAGGGAAATATTGTGACACGCTGTTTGCTCCAAAGTCAAGCAATACAGGATTTTCGAGCGTACCATGATGATGATTGGCAACGTAATTGAACAAAGGTTGTGTCATGCCAATAATTTCACCGTTTTCTTCAAGTTTAAACGAAACTTCGGCAGAAGTTGTAGGACTTACAGTAATGAAATACAACGTATCGCCGTCAATTTCTTGCGGTTGGGAAATTCCCGCAAGTTCGGTACCGACGTATGCAAGAACGCGTTGGTCGCTGTTAGTCTGACCGTCGATTTTCGCAACGAGAGTCATATTGCCAGAAGCCATCGGATTAACAAAATCAACGACATCTTCGGCAAGTTCCTCGCCACTCTTGAGAACTGACGACGGTTTGTAGTAATGCATATTCACCGAAGTTTCTCCATTGCGGTAGAACAGATATCCCTGACCTGGTCGCATAGACTGCAAAGAACCTTCCCAACGACCTTCTTGAGAGAACACTGCCACAGCGTCCTTAGACTTAATCACGTCGCCATATTGTGCATCGTCAAAATAGTCTGCCAATGCATCGCGAAGCGAAGTCGGCTCGTCAAGCAGATAAGCGATGGTGTTCCAACCTTTATTGAGCGTCACTTCGCGTTGTTCCTCGGTAAGCGAGCGACCATCCACGTTGATTGACATTTCGCTTGACACATACATCATATGCATATTGTGGAAATCAGTCTGCGTAAGAGAACCTGCCCAACGTTGATTTCCATCCTCATTTACAAATTCAGAGAATGCACGTTGCGACGGCGATTTGATTAAATCACCATTAGCGAATCCATCTTTTCCTGTAAACATATCGTTTGGCGATGATTTTTCTGGGTTGACGTTCCAAGATACCCAGTTCCAACCTTTGTTAAGATGAATGTTCTGCATTTCACTTGACGATTCTGTCATCTGCAAAGCAACTGGTTCGCCAACATAACCCGGAGTTGAGTTATTTTTATACGTAAGTGCAACCGATGGATTGAGCGTATAAATTTTACCTGTGGAAGCGCGCCACAACTTGATTGTAAGCGGTTGCGACTCCATACTGCTGTTTCCGTAGATGGTAAGATATACATAACTCTTGTTCGTGTTGTTGTCGAACATATTGTGAGTCTTGCCAATCATTTCGTTGTTGCTGAACACGGCAATAATATCACGTGTATCGGCATCGAGACGAGTTGTGTTGTCTGCACTAATTATTTGCACTTGTCCACGAAGCGACATAGAATTATCGTATTCACCACGGTCAACCTCATCCCACGGACACGTTGCAATGACGCTATAGTCAATCAACAATGGTTCTGCCAATCCAGTTTCATCAGTAAGATAAATAATGGTGCTATATTCACCAATAGGCAAATCCTTGTTGTATGTCAGACGGATTGTTTTTTCTTGAAGTGGGTCTAACGAACCATATGGTTGGTCAACCTCGAGCCATGCTGGAACCGATTCAATGGTATATTGATGGCGCATACCTACATTGTTATGAATCTCTACATCAACGTAGTTGTATTCCTCTTCAGTCCAATCGTAATCGTGTTCGATGCTGATAGATTTTGTATCCCATTTCAAACTATTGCGGTCAACAAATGCAGTCCACATTACGGGCGACGGCATTGGGTTTCCGTTCAAATCTTCCACATCGCGTACGGTCACGTAGATGTTCTGCTTGTTGATTTCTCGGTCGAGCATATTCAAATTGATAAGCAATTCTGAATTGTCGTACGTCCATGAGAAATTCAGTTTTGAAAGCAAACCGTGGTCACGTACAGGAGCATAATTGTCTTTGTCAGCAAGAGATGCCACGTTTGATTGTTCTGCATCCAAAATCAGCGGAACAACTTTGTCAACCACATTACCGTTTGCATCCTTGAAAACACGTTGGTCGTTCGGAGAGAATACCAATTCAAGAATGCCGTTAGCGTTCAATATCTGTTCTTCGAACGGCAGATAGGCAATCAAGCCCATTTCATCACCAGCAGGAGAAACATTATCGAAATCCTCCACAATATTTTGTGGCAATGCCTGCTCAAACACAGTGAACTCGTCAACGCTACCCTTGAAACCTTCACCACCGAGAGCCATAGCGCCAGTTATGCCCGATACTTTTGTCGCAGCAATGTTGTTTGTCAGCTGACCATCAATGTAAACAGCCGCATTGTTGTATGTACGGTTGATTGACAGAACTAAATGGTGCCATTCGTTGTCGGCAAACGAACCAATAGGTAATTTCTGGTCACCTGTCTTCAAAACAAGTTTTCCTGATTCGAATCCAATCCATGTACCAGATTGAACGCTGTCGTTTTCAACTCTTCCAGCAGTAAATACTGGAGCATCGCTCGATTCAGTCTTGAACCAGAACATAAGAGTTTCGTCGTAGATAGAAGAACGGGCGAGCAAATTACCATCAAGCTCAACTTCCGTATTGTCGAGTGCAAGCGAAATACCTTTTGGCAAATTCCACGCAGTTCCCTTTGTGTAAAGAGTTGCTCCATGTGCCATATCGGTAAGTTCAGTTCCGCGACCTTCGTTCATTGGATAGTATGCAAGCAGACCTTGTTCGTATCCAGTAAGACGACGCATATTCGTAGCAGCAATTTCTTCTTGCGTAAGGACCTTGTTCCAAATACGAGCTTCAAGCATATTTCCCTTGAAACCTTGTCCAAAGTTTACCAATGCCGAACCATTTACCGCAAAGTCAGACAAATGATTTGAATATTCACTATCGTAATTGGTTATATCCTCAGTGCCCAGGTAGAAACGAGCCTGTTTTTCTTCATTGTCGTACGTCATTACAACTCTGACAAAATCTGTTATTGGAGAAGAGATTTCTTTCGACAATGCATAACCATTCAAAGAAAGAATGGCAAGCTGATTTCCAACTATTCCATACGTAAAACTATCTTCCCAATTATCAGCATCGCTATAGCTGAAAATGTTGCCGCCGAGCATATCTTCTGGCTTAATAATTACATCGATAGAGAACGATGTGTTGTCGAGTGAACGGTTAACTTTACTTTCCACAAATGATTCCATTTCTCCATCAAAATGAAGCGATGTACCTGCCGTAATACCCGTTTCGTTGGTAACTCCCACCAATTGGAAATTATTGTCTTCGTCGAGATAATTTCCTGCAATTGGTTCTGAGAAACGGAGTTTAAGGTCGTCCTCTATACCAAGAACCGCACTTACAGGTTGTGGTTTACCAAATAAAACAGGAACACGAGTGTCTTTCGTACCAGAAATCACTTCGGATGCTTTGGTCACAAAACCTGATCCGTAGCGACAGAACGAAACGGCACGCAAGTCATACTTCTGTTCCATCGGGTCACGTTCGCCGTAGAAACGGAACGGCACAATTCGACCGTTTTCTATCATCGCCTTGCTTCCTGTGGCAAGTTGATAGAGAGAATCTTCGGCATAGAACGAGCACTGATTTACCCAATTATCATCAGATTGAGTAGAAAGTTTGTATTGGAACTCAATATGGTCGAAATTCTTGTGATGAATGTCGAAACCAGTGATGTCAATTGGCAGATAGTAGCCAACTGAATCCTGTGGCGAAAGTGTGTTCATAACCCAATTCTGACGCGGTGAAGAAATTTCCACATCGCTTGAGATTGGCAAGAAATGAACCGAAAGATTCATATCGGCACCAGTGGCAGGACATTCTTGGAGACCCAACCTCAACGCAAGGTCGTTGTAATCGTCAACCGTACCACGTTCTACTTCCAATGTCTGAATAACAGGAGTTCCCGGTGCTATTCTATAAGAAATATTCTGAATAAGCGGAGCTCCATTCACATACAATTTTGCTCCGTCAGGGTTGCTTGTTCCATCGAATGAAAGGAAGAAATTGTCAGCTTCGGCAGCATCGCCGTTATCAACTTCTCCGTCGTTACGAAGTTCTATGCGGAATGTAGCACGTTTGTCGGCACCAACATTTGCAATCTCAAACACATTGGCACTCAACCCAGGTTTTGATGTCCACAGCGTTCCGTTGCCAATAATAGTTCCTTCGTTGTAGAAACGAGTACGTTCAACGTCTTCGTGCGGACACGCACTTGCTCCTGCTTCGGTAAAGAACACGTACGAACCATATTTGAGATCATTGTTGTCCTCCTGTCCTACTTGAGTTCTAATTTCCTCGGTTTTTGACAACCAAGTGGAATCGAATGCCGCACGATAAACCGAAACGGTAATGTCGCCTCTTGAGTCTGGCACAATGGTGAATCCAGATTCTTTGGCACTACTTCCCGTCGTTGTCATACGTTTGTCGGAATCCATATTCTTAATTGGGTCGAAATCCAATTTAAACTTACTTGAATTTGTCACCGTACCCAATTCCTGTTTGTTTTTCTGACGTTCTTCACCCAAAGTAAGTTCGCCATCATCGCCTTCAACAAGATCTTGAGTGTAGAAATTCTTGAGTGCTTCGGCCGCCGAAGTTCCGAACGTAGCACTTTTATCTTTGAAATTGCTAATGTTCGCAATCACACTTCCAATGGCAGTACCAGCCGCCGTTCCACCTGCACCCATCGCATCGGAACCGATTAACGCCCAACCTTGTGGCAATTCGTTGTAAGAACCTTCTGCTTCGTATGAATCGCTATATGAATAACTTGTTCCGTCGGAAACGCTGTATGCGCCGATTTTCATACCACTCGTGCGAGCTTCAACTTTTTCACGTTCATTTTGAATCAGAATGGTTATCCACTTCATAATCATATTGTTGTAAGCGGCAATTTCGTCATTGTACGCACCGTCACCTTCAGGGATAAACATATCGTAACTCATCTTCGGCAACACGCCTTGAATGTAATTCTCGGTTTCGTGATACCAATACGTTGGTTTTCCATACGCATTTGCAGCAGCCTGTGCCTCTTCTGCCGAGTTAAAGCTCATAAGCAGATTTTGGCGTTGCAATGCCAAGTTAGGAATCACAGTTCCCAAAATATAATTTTGCGTATATGTAAACGTATTATCAAGTTGTAGTCCTTGAACCACTTTTTGACCAGTCACAAGATGGTATGTCTGACCATTTTCATCAACGCCTTCGGCAAGTACAAGCATTGCTCCCGCTTCGATGGCTGGTTGACGCATTTGGAACAAACTGTCGTCGATTACGGCAACTGTCTTCGCCTTACCAGCAAGTTGACTCATCGTTGCACCAACAAATACGTCGGCACCGCTACCCACATCGCCTGGTGATGATGAAGTTTCGATACGTTCCTTGGTAGTAACCGAATATTCGTAACTTGAACCAAAATCAAATGTGTGTGAAATTGGAATACTAAAACTAAATGCTTTGCTTGTATTGAATGTAGAACCCGTATAGGAACCTGTTCCTGCAGGTGCGGCAACAATACCTATGTCGGACGTTACGCTCAATCCCCACGTAGGTTTCAATTCTATACCAAACGTAGCTTTTGTCTGGGTATTGAATCCAAATTTGTAGGTGGTACCTGCTTCTACATAAGCGCTACTTCCAGCACCTCCTGGGTCACGAATAATATCGAGCAACTGAATATCTGCCGTCGTTGAAATAAGTTCTTTTTCGTGAATGTCGGAACCAACGATGAAACCGCGGAAAACATTGGTTTCAACAACGCTTCCTTCTGTTTCGAGAGCCACGCTCACTGTACGCAATGCACCTTCGCCAGCACTTTCTACGTCAATATCGTCAACCATAAGCCATACGTTGCCGTTCATACCTTTTTCGTCGAGTTTATAAACTTCGCTATCGGTAGTATTGTGCATACCGTTACGAACAGTCACGCTACCGCCACGCCATGGAACACGGTCAAGTGTGCCAGATTGCGAGTCGTTGTTGTAGAAATAATTTTCGTACGCTTTCGCTTTATATTGATATTTTCGATTTGTGTAGAACAACGGATATCCGAGTGTGTAACGAACCGTGCCGTCGTCTTGTATAGCATACAAGTTGATTTTTTCTTTCTTGTCAGGGTTAATATTGCTTACCTCCATCGATGGTTCTCCGTAACCCTCGCGTTCAAGTCCATAAAGCAACTGTGTAAGTTCAACTTGTATAGGATTGTGGTAGATACGATT